>Ga0233425_10001858_pt1 | contig 44497 bp, 36 predicted proteins | sample Watercolumn_Towu_2_FD_181712 | JGI IMG/M metagenome (GOLD analysis project Ga0233425, IMG submission 181712) | Freshwater microbial communities from Lake Towuti, South Sulawesi, Indonesia - Watercolumn_Towuti2014_140_MG | ecosystem: Environmental > Aquatic > Freshwater > Lake | place...
AAACGAGAAGAGATAGAGAAACAGAAGCGTGAAGAAGAAAGAAAACTCGCCGAACAAAGGCGTGCGGAAGAAAAAATAAAGAAGGCTGAAGAGAAAAAACTTGCCGAGCAAAAAAAGGCGGAAGAAAAAGCAAGAAAATTAAAAGAGAAAAAACTAGCGGAACAAAGAAAGGCAGAAGAGAAAAAATTAGCTGACCAGAAAAAGGCAGACGAAAGAGCCAAGAAAGAAGAAGAGAAGAAACTAGCCGGACAAAAACGCCTAGAAGAACAGGCGAAAAAAGAGGCAATCAAGAAGCAAGAGGCAGAGAATCAAGAAGCAAAGAAGAAGCAGGAAGCAGAGAGGGAAGAAGCAAGAAGACAGGAAGAAGTGAAGCGATTAGAGAAAAAGAATAAACAAGAAGAGATAGAGAAACAGAAGCGTGAAGAAGAAAGAAAACTCGCCGAACAAAAGCGTGCGGAAGAAAAGACCAAGAAAGATGAAGAGAAGAAGCTCGCGGAGCAGAAGAAGGCGGAGGAGAAAAAACTCGCTGAAGCAAAAAAATTGGAAGAAAAAAGGCTTTTCGAACAGAAGAAAGCCGATGAAGCTAAAAAGAAGGCCGAAGAAGCCGCGAAAAAAGAAGAAGCCTTAAAGACTGAGGAGCAGAAAAAAACAAGAAAACCACCCGCGCAGACGGGTGATTATTTATCTATGAAGGAAATTGCCGAAAATAAACTCGCTCGCCTTGAAAAACAAAAGCAAAACCTGATAGCGGATTTAGAAAATATAAAAGCAAAAAAACAAGAAGAGAAAGAAATTTATCTAGCCGACGCTAGAAATTCATATGTTAAAGGCGATTATACTTCCGCCATCAAATCATGGTCGAAGGTTCTAATACTCGATTATTCGAATAAAGAAGCAAAAGAGGGTATCGCTAAGTCTGAAGAAGAACTGAGAAGAGTATAAGGCAACTATAAGTTGTGTTCTATAAACTGTAGGCCGTACTCTGTAAACTGTACACTACCGAACAAAGTGAGGTCCGTATGCGTTGGATAAAAAAGATTATCCGGATATTGGTTGTTTTTCTTTTTGTTGCGTCACTAGTTTGGGCGGGAATACACTATAGGTCCGCGTTAAAAAAGATCATAACACCCGTCGCTTCTAAAATTCCTTTTATAAAGAAGTATTTCGCTTCAACCCCTACTCCGCCCGTTGAGGGAGAACAACAACCCCCGAAAGAGGAGCAAAAAAAAGAAGAGGCAAAACCTCTTGAGGTAAAAGCATTCAAGGTTCCACAAATCAATTTTACGGACACAATGCCCATTATAGGAACAATACGCGGCATAAAAAAAGTAAATCTACGTTTTGAGATTAATGGGACCATTGCCAGCATAAATTTTCGAGAAGGAGATCTTGTTGAAGAAGGAGACATCATAGCGGAAATTGATCATGAAGACGCTCAACTAAAAGTAAAGTTTAGAGAAGCAAAACTTGAGGCCGCAAAGACGCGTACGCTCGCCAATAAAAGCAAGCTCGAACAACACCAAAAATTATTAGAAGTGGGCGCTATTATTAAGTCAAAATTGGATGAGGTCCAATATGAGTATGAAAATGCCGACAGCGAAATGAAGGCGGCACAGATCGAATTGGATTCCGCGAAGCTGGAACTTGAAAAAACTTATCTCAAAAGTCCTATAAGCGGCGTCCTGGAAAGTAAAGACGCCGAACCTGGAGAATTTGTAACCTCAAGCATTCAGATAGCAAGCCTTGGCGAGATAAAGGACGTATTCTTGGAGATGGGGATAATAGAAAAGGATGTTTTAAAAGTAGCGCTAGGCAATAAAGTAACGCTTAAAGTAGACACATATCCTGAAGAGGAATTCACCGGAGAAGTGGACAATATATTTCCCACAATAGAGGGGAAAAGCAGGACACTAACAGTCAGGGCAAAATTCGCGAATCCTGAAAATAAACTCCTTCCTGGCATGTTCGGCAGAGGCACAATAACAATCTACGAAAAAGAAAACGCAGTTTTGGCTCCTATAATGGGCGTGGATAAAACCGAAGAAGGGAGCAGAGTTTTTGTCATAGACAAAGACAGCGTCATTCATCAAAAAGCAATTGAAATCGAATACGCCGGAAACACGGATTATTACGTTATAGGATCCGGACTTGAGGTGGACGAAATAATGGTTAATGAAGTGGTTTCGGGACAATTCTCCCAATTAAAAGACGGCGATAAAGTAATCGTTCTAGAAACAGAAGAATACACAATGTAAAATTCAAATATCAAACATCCAACTTCAAAACAAATCGAAGCTCCTCAAGTAGTGGTTTTGAAGCCTGTAGCTTGGTGTTTGTTTTGTGTTTTTAGGTTTGAGGTTTGAGGTTTGAGGTTCCACCAGAGGTGGTCATGGTTGCCATACTAATAGTACTTTTCATAATAGCGGTAATGCAAAAAGCGGTGCCTAGATTTTCGGTCACCAAGCCCGTCACGACCTCCATGATTTTTCTCGGCATAACCCTTTTGGGGCTTATTTCTATCGAAAGAATTCCGCAAGAACTTTTTCCTTCAATAACCTATCCGCAATTAACTGTTGTGACAAGCTATGCTAACGCCGCCCCTGAAGAGGTTGAGACATTAATAACAAAAATAGTCGAGGAAGCGATCAGTACCGTTAAAAACATCAGACAGATACATTCCATCTCCAAGGAAGGCCTTTCTCTGGTTATCGCTGATTTTAACTGGGGAACGAACATGGATATAGCGGCTCTCAACATGCGCGAGAAAATTGACATGGTTAAAGAAATGCTCCCGCGCGACTCCGAAGAACCGATAGTGCTTAAATTCAACCCGTACGCGACACCAGTTTTGATATTAAGCGTCACCGGGACACAACCTACGCAAGAGGTCCTAAAAGTATGCAAAAAGATAGTTAAGGACAAACTTGAAAAATTGGAAGGAGTCGCAAGTGTAAACCTCACGGGAGGCAAAGAACGAGAGATCCAGGTAAAAATTGACGTAGAACGTCTAAAGGCTGCCAACACAGATCTCTTGGCGATAGTAGAATCTATTAAAAACGCTAATCTTAATTATCCTGCCGGCACCACAAAAGAAAAATTTTATGAATACTTACTACGTACCGTGGGAGAATTCACAAGTATAAAAGAAATACCCCTCACCCCGGTAAAAATGTACGACGTCGAAGAGGAAGACCGCAAAGTAAAAGAGGAAAAGAAAAGCTCTAGAGAAGAAGAAAAAAGGTTAATGCACACTAAACGCCTTATCCTACTTAAAGACATCGCCGAGATTCTTGACACTTTCAAGGACCCCACGAGCTTCAGTAGATACAACGGAAGGGAGAATATTTCCATAGCAATCCAGAAGCAAGCGGATGCCAACACTATACGCACCGTTGACCGCGTAAAATTGGAGCTGGAACGCATGAAGGATCTGCTTCCGCCAGACATGAAAATCGAAGTGGTATACGACGAAAGCACGTATATCAGATATTCCATTAAGGACTTGGTAGACAATGCGTGGCAGGGAGGACTACTGACATTTATAGTCCTCTTTATGTTCCTTAGAAATTTTATGAATTCCATCATTGTAACGTTCACTATCCCCTTCACCCTTTTGGCTACTTTTAGTTTTATGTATTTTCAGGGGGTATCAATAAACATGATGAGCTTAGGAGGCCTCGCGCTTGGTGTGGGAATGCTTATGGATAACTCCATTGTCATAGTCGATAACATTTACAGAAAAGAACAAGACGGCATGTCAAGAAAAGAGGCTAGCATTGCAGGCACCGAGGAAGTTTCCGCTCCTTTAATGGCGACAACCATGACAACCGTCGCCGTATTTCTACCAATGGTTTTTCTGGTAGGAGTAGCAGGCCAATTATTTCAAGATATGTCATACACCATCTGTTTTTCACAGACAATTTCAATATTTATAGCGCTTGCCAGTATCCCTCTCCTAATATCTAGGTCAAAAATAAAAGCGATAAACCTTGATCAAAAACAGCGTTTTGATTTTGTGCCCATACTAGCGAAACTGAACGGCAAGATTTTGGCAATTTTTATGCGAAATAGAATCAAGGGCTTCGCTATAATAATCATACTTCTTTTTCTTTCACTGAGCCTATTTTCCAAAATTGAGATTGAAACAATTCCAAAGGTTGACACCGGACAGTTCTCTCTAAAGATCAATTGTCTTACCGGAACAAAACTAGAAATAACCAATAAGTACGCGAGTCTGGTTGAAGATTATCTTTTAAAGCAGCCGGACACTGAAAGAGTCGCTGTAATAGTGGGAGGTTCCAGAAAAACGGCCACCGAGGCCGCGTATGAAACACTCACGGCAAATCAGGCGCAAATAATGGTAAAACTAAAAGGAGATCGCAAGCTAAAAACAGCAGATTTCGTGCACGAACTGAAATTAAACGTCGATAAACTACTGCCTTATATTCAGGTTGACTACATGATGCAGGAAAGCGTAATAAAAGCCGGGGCCGACACTTCCTCTCCGGTTACTATAAAGGTAAACGGACAAAACCTGGATCAATTGAACGCCCTTGCTGACGAAGCGGCACTAAAGATTTCTTCAATACCCGGTATTTATGGAATAAAAACCACCATCGCCGGCAGATCTCCTGAAACGAAGGTAGAGGTAGACAAAGAAAGGGCATCTATTTACAACATAAACGTAAAAGACATCGCGCAGACATCTTTAATCGCTATAAAAGGCCTTACAGCTTCTAAATTCAAGGAGGCCGGCGAAGAATATGATATAACAGTACGCCTTGATGAACCGTTCAGACAAGATTTGACCGATTTAAAAGACATCCCTATATTTTCTCCTCAGGGATACTTCGTCACTCTTGCCGAACTCACAAAAATAAAAAGAGGCAAAGGTCCTAGTGAGATAAAGCGTTATGACCAGCGGCGAGTTATATTCGTCAACGCGAACCTATACAAGGAAAAACTCGCGGTAGTAAGCAAAAAAGTGCAAAAAGTTATCGACTCTATGAATATCCCAGAGGGTTTTGCGGTGGAGCTTACCGGCGAGTCTGAGGAAGCAAAACAGCAAGTCAGGAATTTTTTATTCATAATCACGCTTTGCTTTACACTGGTGTTCATGATTATGGCGTCTCAATTTGAATCACTATGGCAACCGTTCGTTATTATGTTTACAGTACCTTTTGCCATAATAGGAGTGGCCCCTGCCCTTTTTATAACTCACACGTCCCTAAACATAATCTCTCTTCTAGGCATGGTACTACTTATTGGAGTCGTAGTAAACAATGCTATAGTTCTCATAGACTTTGTAAACCAAAAACGAGCCGAAGGCGTGCCAATAAAAGAGGCCGCCATCGAGTCTAGTATAGTTCGTTTAAGGCCAATTCTAATGACCGCCTTCACCTCGATCGTAGGCCTAATACCTATGGCATTAGCTACAGGAGAGGGATCAGAATTAAGGGTTCCTATGGCAATCACCGTAATGGGCGGTTTTACAACATCAACAGTTTTAACCGTATGGGTCATTCCGGTATTATATGTAACAGTCGCGAATTTCATGGATAAATTTAAACGCAAAGTAGACATTGACGAGCAAGAAAGAACAGAAGATGCTCCTCCGCCGGCAGTTGACAATCTGCAAGAATAATTTGCATTGTCATTTTGCGGCAGAAGACATCCCTAATTTTTAACCCAGGACAAATAGAGATCATGAGTATTCCCCGTTTTTCAGTCACGCGCCCGGTCACAATGCTGATGTTTTTCTTTGCTATTTTCCTTGTAGGTATCGTCTGCCTTCAGCGTCTCCCCGTGGAATTAATGCCGAATATATCGTACAAAAAGATATCAATCGTAGTGAATGTGCGCGGCGGTATGCCGCCCACCGAGGTAGAGTCCCTTGTCGCGAAACCCGTGGAAGAGGCAATGGGAACGGTTTCAAACCTAGAAGACATTCAATCCACTTCAGAAAACGGACGCGCGATGATCGTCTTAAAATTCATGCCGGGAACCGACATGGACTTTGCCTCCGTAGAAGTCAGAGAAAAATTCGCGAAGATTAAAAATCAACTGCCAAAAGAAATAGAAAAACCGGTTATCGCAAAATATGAAGAAACAGATCTCCCGATATTGATCGTGGCTATAACTTCCGTAAACCCGAAAAAGACACCGGAGGATTTACGTAAAGTCATTGACAACAAAGTAAAAGAAGTTATCCAGCGAGTTGAAGGAGTGGCAAATGTTGAAGTAGCCGGGGGACGTGAGCAAAAAATACTTGTAGAGTTCGACTTAAATCAACTGCAAAAATACAAATTGCCTATCTTAAAAGTAATAAACTCCCTCGGTACAAGCAATTTAAACCTCATGTCGGGAGAATTTGACCAAGAAGACAGCAAATACATCGTCCGCACAATAGGACAGTTTATGTCCATCGATGACATAAGAAACCTCCCGGTAATGAACATGGCCTCCGGCGGCATTATCCGGCTTAAAGACGTAGCCGAAGTGAAAGATTCCTACATGGAAGCGGAAAGCCATTCTCGAGTAAACCAGGACGCCGTTGTGTCTTTGTACATACAAAAGGAAAGCACGGCAAACACTATTCAAGTATGCGATGCGGCAACAAAAGCCCTCGATGATTTATGGCCAAAATTGGACTCCGACATTAGAAAAGTTATAGTCAGTAATCACGCTGACTTTATTCAAGATGCTATCGATACAGTCAAGGACGCTCTGATGCGCGGCGCTGATTTAGCGATATTAGTTCTGGTGATATTCTTGAGCAGTTTTTTTTACGCGCGTATCGGCGCCCTGGCTTTACTGCCTTTAGTAACTTTTGTCCCTAGGGCTTTTCTTCTTCCCGGAATCGCTCTTATGCTTGTCATCCTGGCCGTAACACACATATCAAGATCCACACTTGTTATGTCGCTTTCAATCCCATGCTCTATCCTGCTAACATTCGTCTATATGCTGGCGATGGGACTAACCATTAATACAATGACTCTAACCGGTCTCGCGTTATCCGTAGGAAAATTAGTTGATGATTCAATCGTCGTCTTGGACAATATCCACGTACACAGATCTCGGGGAATGAGCCTAAAAGAATCCTGTATAATCGGCACTCAAGAAATGATCCTCGCGATCGGCGCTTCCACCCTAACTTCCGTCGTAGTATTCGCGCCCTTTGTATTTGTTACCGAACAAATCCGATTACTTTACGGCCAGTTGGCTCAGGTTGTAGTATTCAGCCTTATCGCTTCATTAATCGTGGCCATCACTATTATACCTGTCGCTGCATATTACTTTCGCGATCAATATACCGTTAAAATGAGCATTAAATTTCAAAAGCTATACCGATCATTTTTGTCAAAGGCCTTAAGGTACCGCTATGTGGTTTTTGTTATCCCCCTAGTGCTAGGGCTTTTAGCGATGATGCAGTCCAGAAAATTTGACACGGAGTTTTTAGGCACAACTGAGGAAAGCAAGTTCACCATCTTCGTCGAACTTCCGGACGGCGCCAAACTTGACATGAGCGATAAAGTTGTAAAGGCCGTCGAAGAAATGCTAAGACGCAAAGAGAAAACTCCTGACGGGAAAGAAAAACCATTATTTCCGGAAATAAAAACTGTATCCAGCTGGGTCAAGGGGTGGTCCAGCAAGGTCTATGTTGACCTTGTCCCGCGTAAAAACAGAGAAAAAAGCGTCCAAGAGGTCATCGAGGCGGTACGCCCGTATATGAGCGACATCGAAAAAATGGTCGTCTCCCCGGAGGGCGAAAAGGCGTTTATTTATTTCTCTGAACCCAAAGGGTCAGGAACTAATGAGTTATTCGTTGACGTTTATGGACACGATATGGACGCTCTTAAAAAACTTGCCGGGGAAATAGCCGGAAAACTGCAAAATATCAAAGGCCTTACCGACGTAAAACTAAGAACAACCGAAGGAAGACCCGAAGTAAGTTTTGTCATAGACAAACAAATGGCCGCGTTATTAGGTCTTACCGTAAAGGATATCGCCGATATCGTCCATGCGCAGACAAGAGGGCTACGCGCGACACTTTTCCACACAGAAGCAAAAGAGGTTGAAGCGGTCGGCAGATTGCAGGAAAAATTTAGAAGATACAGAAAAGACATACCATATCTCACCCTAGACACACCTAAAGGAGAAATAATACACCTAAATCAGGTAGCCAATTTTGTTTCCGGCATGGGTCCAAGCGAAATATGGCATGTAAACAAACGCAGAATGATTCAAGTAAGTTCTTCCGCGGGCAATCTACCAATGACAGTCGCCATTGAAAAAATAAAAGAAGCCATGAAAGACGTGAAATTGCCGAAAGATTTTTATTGGGAGTTCGGCGGAGATTATTATCTAATGATGGAAAACAGGCGCCAACTTGTGTTTTGTATGGCGCTGACAATACTTTTGGTATTTATGGTCTTGGCGTCACTTTTCGAGTCATATCTACAGCCTATGATCATAATGATGACCGTGCCTCTGGCATTTATAGGAGTAATTTTCGCGCTAAAACTTACACACAAACCTATCAGCATGGGCGTTCTAATAGGCGGCATCATGCTTTCAGGTATCGTTGTCAATAACGCTATTATCCTGGTTGACAGGGTAAATACCTTTAGAGAAAAAGGGTACAGCTTGCTACGGTCACTACTTCACACAGGCCAAGACAGACTTCGGCCTATCATAATGACAACAAGCACCGCAATTCTGGGATTAATCCCGACTGCAATGGATAAAAGCGAGGCCGCCGGACTATGGGCACCTCTTGCAATAACCGTAATTGGAGGGTTGACTCTCTCAACTCTACTGACGCTCGCTATCGTCCCTATAATCTACCTTATGATTGAAGATATAAAGGGGCTTTTCAATTAAGGAAGCTTTATTCTTTCAACACCCTTAGCCGCGTCTGTCTCCCATGGGGATTTTGAAAATTTCTTTTGAACTTTAAGAAAAGCATCTCTGGCATCCGGTTTCTTTCCCAACTCTTCAAGACAATACGCCTCTCCTAAAAGAGCGGCGGGAGCAAGGCCATGTCTAGGAAACTTTTTCACAAATTCTTTGTATACCGTTAGAGAAGCCTCATACTTTTTTTCACCAAACAAATTTCTTGCTTCAACAATCATATTAAGCGCAGAGGATTGTTTATTCTGCCGCCAAGTAAACACAGCTAAAACGCACAAAACAACAACAATGACGGCGATAAAATAATTTAGCACCTTATCTTTGTGTTTGTTATAAACACTAACCGGCTCAATCTCTTTTCCGATAAACTTTTTTTCTGGTTTTACTTTTATTTTTTTCATTTACCCCGCCTTTTTAAATTTTAAAAATCCTCTTTACTATTTCTTCAACATTCAAAATCGCCTTTTGTACTTCCGATTTTTCTAATCCAGCGCCGTACAAAACCCTCTCCCTCTTTTCATCCGTCGCCAAATTATCAACAAGATGAGAGTCTGTGGAAAATACAAGTTTAGCGCCTAATTTTGTAGCCAATTTGGCGACATATCCGTTAGTCAAACTATGTCCTGAGCGCGCGGTTATTTCTAAATGGACACCCCTTTCTTTCGCAAGCCTCACATCGTCTTCACTGATAAATCCGGGATGCGCCAATATATCAGCCCCTGCCTCAATGCCCTCTCTATTAGTCCCAGGAATCACGGGTTCTACAATTGTCTCTCCGTGCACAACAATTAATTTCGCTCCTAGGTCCCTTGCTATTTTTACCATTTCTTTTATACCCTTAAACGGAACATGCGTAACCTCCGCCCCGGGAATTACCTTGATAGTCCCCAACTTATTAAGGCTTTCCGCTACTTTAACCAGCTCCGGAACTACACGCTCTATGTTAGAACTATCCACATGATCTGTCAGCGCTATGGCAGTATAACCCACCTTGCAAGCCCTCTGAACCAACTCGCTCGGTAGCAACTCCCCGTCACTCAACAACGTGTGCGTGTGTAAATCGATCATAGTTCTCTATGCTCCTATCACCTATAACCTAAAAAATGCCCCTAGCCCGACTTGAACGGGCGGCCAACGGTTTAGGAAACCGCTGCTCTATCCAACTGAGCTACAGGGGCTATATTTGTTTTCCACCACTTCTCCCCAGTCCCGACCTTCTTGTACTAAACAAAAAGGGACAGGGACGGATATTCTCTTGACCACTTTTCCCAGCCCCAACCTTAGTGCACCAATTAAGAAAGCGGGACAGGGGTAAAAAAGCTCTTAAATTCTACTACATTTTCTCCAAATCTGGCAAAAGATTTATTGTGGTTAATTAACCCTTGAAATACACCTTATTTGACATCATTTGGAGACACACGAACAGTTTTACTATTTTCCCATACTGCGAGCAAACGACCTGTCTTCTTATGTTGTTCCACAACTCCTCGTATAGCTTTTTTCAAAGCAGCCTCGGCCTTGTCCTGTAAAGACATTCTTTTTTTCGTTTTTTGCCTCGCAAATTTTGTATTTTTATAAACAATTCTTTGTTGAATATTTCTTTATGCCCATTTCTAATTTTCGCAATTAAAACAGGCCTTGACTTGGAATTATCGAAAAACATCCAAGAATCAACCAAAGATCCATACAATGTAAAAAAATTATTAATACCGCGTGAAAACCGCCTACGAACATCTTCGGCAGGCAAAGGTACATTATATTACGTCTACCCTAATAATCAACAAGATAACATCCTTTTTTCATAAAAATCACTATTTTGGGTTAGTGGCGATATTGACCGTTGGCATGTCGCAAATATCGTCAGTGGTTTTTGAAGATAATGTATAACCCGGGAATACATTTCAGAAAGGCGATATGTTGGGGTATTTTCTATTTGGCGGATCCGACATAATAATGATATTTCAAGACCCTTTGGGACGTTGTCAAATTGACAAAACATAATTATTTTGGCTAGCTGTTTTTTCCCCTACCCGTTTCTCTTAACCCATCAGATAATCGGCGTAGAAATTCTTCTTGGTCTTTATCATCCTTAAATATCTCTCGGCGTTCTATCCCTCGCTGTATAACGTGATATATCCCACCTTCTATATTTATCCTTCCTTGTCTTGTCATACTCGAATAGCGCTATTTTGTGCATCACCTGTCAATGTTATTTTGTCTATTTTACTACGTCCCCTTATTATAGTATTGACGATTTCTGCGAGCAATTACTTGAAAAACTGGACGACCAAATTAAATCTAAACCATCAGCTCCTTCATCACATTATAGCGCTTTACAAATACCGGGAACCATTGGACCTCCAAGCCTGCGTTGCTGGAGAGTGCCTCCAAATTTACTGAAAGATATCGTAGAACAGGAGTATAACCACATATAACCACTTTCCCCTTGACTCCATTTTCTTCTTGTGATAAATTTCACAAGCATGAAAAATATACCCGATGCGACGGTCAAAAGATTGAGCTTGTACTATAGAATTCTTCAGCCCTTGTCTATCCAGGGCACGCATGAAATCTCATCTAAGAATCTAGCGAGCCTCCTTGCCATAAATCCAGCGCAGGTGCGAAAGGACCTAAGTTATTTCGGGACTTTCGGCAAACGCGGCGCCGGATACAACGTATCACAGCTTGTGGCCAAGATAGCCGAGATTCTAGGCATATCCGAGGAAAGAAAGGTTATTATTGTCGGTGCCGGCAATCTTGGGTCCGCCCTCGCCGCTTACCACGGCTTTGAGGTATTCGGCTTTAAAGTTTGCGCCCTATTTGATACTGACACCCATAAAACCGGAAAAAAGATAAAGGGCATCCCATGTTACAACATAAAGGAGCTAATCCAATTTGTTAAAAATGAGAAAATAAAAATGGCGGTTATTGCCGTCCCGGCCCAATTCGCGCAACAAATAGCATCGGTTATAGTAAGCAGCAATATAAAGGCCATTCTAAATTTCGCCCCTGTCAGGATCAATATCCCGCCTGACGTAAAGGTCAATAATGTTGATTTGGCCTTAGAATTAAAGAGTTTATCATATTTTCTAAAAAATATTTGACAATTTTCACGTATGTTGATAAAGTATCTCTTTGTTATTTGTGAAATGTTTCACAATGTTCCAACAGCGACACTAAAAGAATGAAAACTTTTTTTATATCACTGAATAATTTTAACGAGTGGATTGAAGCGCTTAAAAGCGATTTCAAGATATTCCTGCCCTATTCCAAGGACGCGAAATACATAATAAGTTCGCCCGCCCTTAGGTATGAATTTAACTCATATCGGGTAAGCGTGCCTACTCTTAAAAACGTTCTTTTCACTGCCAGGGAAAAAGTGGCTCCTGAATATGAAACAAAAAAAGGCAAAAATATCGTTTTCGGGCTTAAATCTTGCGACATGGCGTCATTGCCCGTCCTTGATTTTATATTCCTAAACGGCGCGTTTGTCGATCCACTATATAAGGAGAATAGAGACAATACCGTCGTTGTTTCCAGCGACTGCATAGACAGCCTTGAATCATGTTTTTGCACGCTTGTCGGAAATAACCCTTATCCGGAGAAGTATTTTGATATCAATTTATCTCCGCTTGACGACGGATACTTGGTAAATATTGCTTCAGAAAAAGGCGAAAAAGCTATTAGCGCAAAACTCCTTGTTCAGCCTTCGAAAGATCATTTAAAAGAGGTTGAATTGAATAGGGCGAAAATAAAGGGCCATGTATCCGGCCAAGTTGTAAAACAAGGCTTTAACGTTATAACGAATCCGCAAAAGGCAGTGATGGATAATTTCACTTCCCCCGTGTGGGAAGAAGCTGCGAAGACATGCGTGGAATGCGGAGGATGCAACCTCGTATGCCCTACCTGTCATTGCTTTATTCTGTCGGAACATAACTTTGATAAGTACAGGCAGTACGACGCCTGCCAATACAAAGGTTTCGCCCTCGTAGCCGGAGGCGGAAACCCAAGAAAAAAACTTTTTCAGCGTCTAAGAAATAGATACGAGAAAAAATTTGATTTTTTTCAGAAAAACATCAACCTAAACGGCTGTACCGGATGCAGTAGATGTATCCAGGCATGCATAGGAAAAATAGACATGCGGGAAGTAATGAAGAAACTGGTAAACAAATAGATAGATACGCCTTGTTTTCTGATTTTTAAACTTTATGACGAACCCATATAGAGCAATACCATCAACAATTGAAGACGTTATTGAGGAGACACCTCTCATAAAGACCTTTGTCGTAAGGCCTGAAGAAGAGGTAACCTTTGCTACCGGACAATTTGTCGAGGTAACTGTCCCAGGTATCGGCGAATCTCCTTTTACCCCAAGCTCCAATCCGGCGGTAAAGGACAAGATGGAAATAACTATAATGAACGCGGGACGCGTCACAAAACTCTTGCATGATATGAAGCCAAAAGTTACGGTCGGGTTACGCGGGCCGTTAGGGAAAGGCTATCCTCTTAACACGTTCAAGAATAAAGACATACTAATAGTCGGCGGTGGAGTGGGACTTGCCCCCCTTCGTTCATTACTATTCGCCCTTTTTAATGAGATCGGCAATTTCAACAAAATCGTTGTTCGTTACGGCGCCAAAACGCCTAACGACATAGTATACAAAAGAAGCATCCCCGAATGGTCTAAGATGGACAAGGTTGACTTCAAGGTAACCGTTGACCGAGGCGATGACACATGGAAAGGCAATGTGGGCCTTATCACCACTGTTTTGGACAATCTGCCTGTGGATGTAAATAACAGCGTAGCTATTGTTTGCGGTCCGCCTATTATGATGAAGTTTGTAACACTGAAATTACTTGATACCGGTCACAAGCCCAAAGATATTTATCTTTCGATGGAAAAGAACATGAGTTGCGGTATAGGAAAGTGCGGGCACTGCAGAATAGACAAGTTTCATGTCTGTCAGGATGGTCCGGTGCTTACTTACGAGGAATTAAAACATTCCCACGAGATATGGGATTAGAAAAATGAAAAAACTTTTTATAGACCAAGAAAAGTGCGATAAATGCGAGAAATGCGCTGTTTCGTGCAGTTATTTTTATCATCCGGACAATATCGGGATAACTGCCCTTCGCGAAATGGCCAAATACGCTATTTTTTGCCGCAAATGCGAGCTGGGCACCTGCGTGCAGTCATGTCCGCAGGAAGCGCTGGAAAAAGTTGACGGCAGATTAAAAAGATATAACTTGCGTTGCATAAGCTGTAAGTCTTGCAATATTGCCTGCCCTTTCGGGACAATATTACCGGAACTACTGCCCTTTATGATAGACCAGTGCGATTACTGTCAGGGAAGATGCAACGACACAACTCCTCCGTTGTGCGTCTCATCTTGCACATGCGGGGCTCTGGAATTTAAAGAAGTAGAAGAGGACAAGACGAAACATATATATAAGGTGAATGAGAATTTATACGTGCATTCGGTACAGTGGGAGCGAATATAAGACAGGTGACAGGTGATAGGTTATAGGGAAAATGATGAGAATTTTGTTGGATTATTTAATATTTCCGGGGTTTTTGTTTACAGCCGTTGTAGGCATGTTTGCGTGCTGGATTGACAGAAAGGTCTCCGCGCGAGTTCAGTGGCGTGTCGGCCCTCGTATGCTACAGCCGTTCTATGACATAGTGAAGCTTTTAAATAAAGAAGTTATCGTCCCTAGCGAAAATAGATTTGTATTTTTAAGTGCACCGCTCTTCGGCATGGCTAGTGTTATCATCGTTTCAACTATGCTATGGAAAACTATAATAAACCCTAGCGCTACATTTGTGGGAGACATGATCGTGGTCGTGTATCTTTTAACGATCCCGGCTATTTCGGCAATCATGGGCGGTTTTGCTTCAAAGAACCCTCTGTCTTCTCTCGGGGCGTCTCGAGAAATGAAACTTGCGCTATCTTACGAATTACCTTTCGTAATGGCACTTGTGGTCCCGATAATAAAATGCGGTTCGGTAAAACTCGGGGATATTGTAACGTTTCAAATAATACACGGCACAATATTGCATTCGCCGTCGGGTATAATAGCCTGCGCTATTGCTCTTCTTTGCACCCAGGCAAAACTTGGGGTTGCGCCTTTTGATGTTGCTGACGCGGAAACAGAAATATCAAGCGGCATATTCATGGAGTACTCCGGAGCACCACTCGCTGTATTTCGGCTTACTAAATATATGCTGTTTTTCACAGTACCCATGTTCTTAGTAACGATATTTATGGGCGGGATATATTCACTTGTTGGAATTCTAAAGTATGTCGTATTATTAGTGCTTGTCATTCTTATAAAAAACACTAACCCCAGAGTCAGAATAGATCAGGCAGTAAAGTTTTTCTGGGGACCGATGAGTATATTGGGAATATTAGCAATCATACTGGCACTATTTGGACTGTAAAAGAATTATGAGCTTTAAACTAAAAGCAATAGCAAAGTCACCGTGGGTATTTCATTTAGCCACAGGAACCTGCAATAACTGTGACATAGAAATACTGGACTGTCTTACGCCAAGGTTTGATATTGAAAGATTCGGCATTCAGCTAGTAGGCAGCGTCAGACACGCGGATGTCATTTTGGTGACAGGGTCAATGAACAGAAAATGCGCGGCGAGATTACGAACAGTGTACGAGCAGGCGCCTAAACCAGTGCTTGTCGTAGCATGCGGAGTATGCTCTATGAGCCAGCACATGTTTAAAGATAGCTACAATACAGCGGAACCTGTTGACAAGGTAATCCCTGTTGATATATATATACCAGGCTGTCCGCCAAAACCGGAGGCCATTATAAGCGGGATAGTTAAAGGAATTGAAAAACTAAAAAAATGAATAAGACAGAATTATTATCCGGAATTAAAAGTAATTTGGGCAACAAAGTCCTGCATTGGCATGAGAAATCGCCTAATAGGATATATTTTGACATCAATCCGAAGGACATAGTAGATGTTGCAAAATTTTTCTATAACCATAAGAAGGCAAGATTTAATATCGCCAGCGGCGTAGATACACCAAAGGGCATTGAGATTTTGTATCATTTTACTCTTGATAACGTTGGAATTGTTTTCTCCGTAAGGGCGCTACTTGTTGATAAAAAGAAACCGGAGATTAATTCGATCGCTTCTCTTTTTAAGGGTGCTATCTGGATAGAGCGTGAAATGTGGGAGCTTTTGGGCGTAAATTTTATCGGTCATCCCGAGTTAAAGCACCTTCTTTTAGATGACGCCTGGCCCAAAGGGCAATACCCGTTAAGAAGAGATTATAAGGGAGATAAATAATGGCAACTATAATACCGATAGGACCATATCATCCTTTGCAGGAAGAACCAGAATTTTTTCAACTACACGTTGAAGGCGAAAAGGTCCTGAAACTGGATATACAGCTCGGTTATAATCACCGCGGTATTGAAAAACTCGCGGAATCAAAGACCTATGACCAAATATTATTTCTCGTCGAAAGAATATGCGGTATATGTTCTACCTCCCACCCAATGGCGGGCGTAAACGCTATTGAGGATTTGGGAAATATAGTAGTACCTGAACGCGCTCTTTACATTCGAACAGTCATTTGCGAACTTGAGCGTATACACAGCCACCTGCTTTGGCTTGGACTTGCAGGACATTTTCTCGGGTATAATACCGTGTGGATGTGGGCATGGAAGGCAAGAGAAGCAGTCTGTGATATGTTTGAAAAAATATCCGGAAACCGCCAGAGTTATTCAATGATGAAGGTAGGCGGCGTACGAAGAGATATCCCAAAAGATGACGTACCTGAATATCTTGCGGCAATGGACGCCCTTATTCCGACAATGGACATGTTTAAAGGCGCTATCATGGACGACCCCGTCCTTCACGCGCGCCTAAAAGGCATTGGTGTTCTCACAAAAGAAGATGCCATTAGTTACGGTGCGGTCGGCCCTATCGCAAGAGCAAGCGGTGTAGATATTGACGTTAGGCGCGACCATCCGTATGCCGCGTATCCTAGATTAGATTGGAAAGTAATTGTCTGCCAAAACGGAGACATTTTTGATAAAACGGTTGTACGTCTACTTGAAATTTTTGAGTCAATAAAAATGGTCAAGCAGGCCCTAAAGGAAATGCCGGACGGCTCTATTGATTCTAACCCGAAGGAATTGCCAATAGGTGAAGGAATAGGACAGGCCGAGGCCCCCAGGGGCGAGGTATTCCACTATGTACGAAGCGACGGCACAAATAGGCCCACACGATATAAAGTCAGGGCACCAAGCTATATGAATGTCGCAACAAACGAAACGACTGTAGTGGGCGAAACTGTTTCTGACGCGGCTATTATTCTCGCAGCGGTAGATCCTTGTTACTGCTGTACGGAAAGAATGGCGGCTATAGATAGAGATACTGGGAAAACAATTTTAACCGCAAAAGATTTATTGCGGCTTTGTAGAGAAAAGACAGAAAAAATAGCAAAACAATTTAGAAGATAAACATGACAAATATCATTTTACTGCCATTCATCGCCGGAACATTTTGTTTTATAATTCCTCGCCTAAGAGAGGTAATTGCCATATTATCATCTCTGGCTGTAAGTATAATGGCGTTTATACTATTCATAAACAGGCCGTCCAACACCGAATGGCTCGCCTATGGAAATCTAAACGGTTTTATCCTTATCGGCATCGGAATATTCGGTTTACTAATCAGCATGTATTCCCTGCGATTCATGAAAGGGAAAGACCGTCTCAACGAATATTACGCGTATCTTTTATGGACTTTAGGGGCTGCATGCGGAGCTGTACTATCCAATAACTTGTATATATTACTCGCTTTTTGGGGATTTAGCGGTTTTACACTTTACATGTTAATCGGTTTGGGGAATCCGGAGTCGGCCGTAAGCGCGAAAAAGACATTAATCATTGTCGGCGGGACAGACGCTATACTGGCAATGGGTTTCGCTATAATCCATCTAATTTCGGATAAAACAACCATAGACACTATTTCCATAAGTGCTACCAGCACTCTGGCAATCACCGCTTTTATCTTTGTCTCAATCGCGGCATTCGCGAAGGCGGGTGCGATGCCCTTCCACACTTGGATACCCGATTCAGCGGAAAACGCGCCGCTTCCCGTTATGGCATATCTGCCGGCGGCATTGGATAAGCTTCTAGGAATTTATCTTTTGGCGCGAATTTCGATGGACATGTTTGTTATCGGAGCAGGCTCCTTTATTTCTATATTCCTATTGGTAATAGGCGCGGTCACAATCGTAGCGGCCGTCATGATGGCCCTTGTTCAGCATAATGCCAAGAAACTTCTTTCATATCACGCCATCAGTCAAGTCGGCTACATGGTTTTAGGAATCGGGACAGGAAACCCTATCGGTATAGCCGGCGGATTATTTCATATGTTAAACAATGCGATATATAAATCCTGCCTATTCCTCACAACAGGCCATGTGGAGCACAAAACCGGAACAACTGAGCTTGATCGGCTTGGAGGATTGGCAAAGGCATTGCCAATCACTTTCTTTGCTTTTCTTGTGGCGGCCTTTTCCATATCCGGTATTCCTCCATTCAATGGATTCATTTCAAAATGGATGATATATCAGGGAATAATTCATTTAAACGACCAGGGTAATTTATGGATAGTTTTACTCATAGTAGCCATGTTTGGAAGTTCTCTAACACTAGCCAGCTTCATGAAACTTATTCATGCTATTTTTCTTGGGCAAGGATCTTCCACTAAAACTGAAAAAGCTGGAAAAATTACTTTTAGTATGTGGCTCCCTACAGTAATTTTGTCGGGACTTTGCATAATTTTCGGTATATTCGCGCACCAAATACCGTTGAAGTATTTCATTCAACCGGCAGTAAAAGGCCTGGACATATCTAATACAGCATGGAACCCTGAACTTGCAACAGTATTGATTCTTGTAGGTTTGTTGATAGGATTAATCATTTACTCGCTTGGTAGCGCCAAAAAGGTTCGCGTGGACGCTTCTTTTATCGGCGGGGAAAAACTATCAAATGATGTCCGCGTAACAGGCGCCGATTTTTACACGACTATTACAGACATAAAATCACTTAGTAAAGTTTATAAACTGGCAAAAGATAGGACTTTTGACATATACGACATAGCAAGAAGCATCACCAAAGGTTCGGTATCCTTTTTAAAGAAAATCCAGACCGGACTGCTGTCCGATTATCTCATGTGGTATTTCATAGGTATCTTTGGTTTACTTGCGGCGTTTATTTTCAGTTTCTGCTAAAAAGTACTTTTTTTAGCAGAAACTGAACGAAGGTTGTTAAGGAAACGATGCGGTTTCCTTAAGGAGTGACAGTGATTCCGACGATAAGTCGGAGGAGCACAAGAGGGGCGAAGCCCCATTGAATTAGTTCCTGCGGCTTTTTGAGCAGGAACTAATTAAACAAATATGAATACTATCGATATAATTTTATCACTATCTGTTTTAGCGGCTATTGTTGCTGTGGAATCCAAAAGGATTCTTCATGCTATATTTTCTGTCGGAACATTGTGTGTTTTAATCTTTGTATTTCACATAAAAGAGCACGCCTTAGTTTCGGGCGCCATTCAGCTGGCAGTGGAATTGTCCATCTTATTCACTGTCGCAAGAATCTTTATTAACAAAGGTGTGAAATTTATTGAGTCCGGCGGATTAGTATTGGGCAGAGTTATTTTTTTGTTCTTTTTAGTAACGTTTTTAGCCGCAGCGTTTGTAGTTTCTGGTGAATTGCTTGACATAAATAGCGTCTTAAGCCAGATAATGTCATCATTCGCCTCAAAACTCGACGCTCAAAAAACAAGCGCACATTTATTTAGAGCCTTTGACATGCTTTTTATATTGATCAGCTTCTTCGCCGTCATAGTAGGCGTAATGACCGTCATGCGCAAAAAAGGACACGAGGACAAAAAGTAGATTATGAATTCATTAATTTTTGCTGTTTTACTTTTTTTGACCGGAATTTATTGTATCCTAACCAAGAGAAATCTTGTGAAGATTATTTTGGGCATAACAATCTCTGAAACTGGATTGTGCTTAATCACGTCATTAATAGGAAACACCGGCGGAGACAACAAAAAGATCGCTGAAATGATATCTTTTGTTATTTTATTGACAGGTTCCGCCGTTACGCTTATTGCAATAGCCATATCAGTGCGTCTTTATGAAAAATACGGAACTCTTGACGTATCTGAAATGAAAAAATTAAAGGGATAATGCATATGCTTAATTTTCTTTCTTTTTTTGTAATTGCTCCGTTTATAGGATCGGTTTTAGTAGCCCTTACAGGCAAATTTAACGAAAAATTTGCTAAGGCGATTTTTGTTGCTGTGTCATTATTTCTCGCGTCGCTCTCACTCTCTTGTATCTTAGTGACCAAAGATTTTGGGATCATTGTCCACAAGACATCAGCCATACTTAGCCCTCTGTACAGGATCCCCCTGATACTGGACGGGTTTTCGACATTCATGTTAGTCGTTAGCAACGTAATAACTTTTTTTATAGCACTGTTTTCGCCGCAATATATGGCCAAATATACGCAGAGATGGAAATTTTACGCGCTGTTTTTACTTCTAGTTACCGGCATGAACGGCGTTATTCTATCAGGTGATATTCTTAACTTGCTTATCTGCCTGGAGGCAGCATCCATTGCAAGCTACGCTCTAGTCGCTTTCGGCACCGAAAAAGAGGAACTCGAAGCAACCATCAAATATCTCATTATGAGTACTGTCGGAGCGTTTTTCATTATACTCGGCATCATATTATTGTATTGTATTACCCATACACTCAATATGGCATTGATGTCTTCTATGTTAAAATGTCAGGAGAACGGCCCATTGACTATTCTTGCGGCTATATTTTTTATCGCCGGATTTGGAATAAAAGCGGCTTTAGTACCCTTCCATTCTTGGCTACCAGACGCTCATCAATCCGCCCCTGCCCCGGTATCGGCGGTATTCTCCGGCATACTTATAAAGATCCTCGGCATTTACGCCATTGTAAGAATAATGTTTAATGTCTTAGGCATAACATCATTCATTTCAACAATACTAACATCACTTGGAATATTTTCAATCCTCTTTGGCATCTTGTACGCCGCGGGACAAAGAGACATAAAAAGGATGTTCGCTTATTCTTCCATATCGCATATCGGCTACATAGCGCTCGGTTTTGGAATAGGCACAAAACTAGCAATACTCGGAAGCCTGCTACACATATTTAATCACTCTGCGATGAAATCGCTTTTATTTTTAAACAGCGGATCAATAGAATATTCAACCGGAACTAGAGACATGGACAAATTAGGAGGACTAAGGACAAAACTCCCGATAACAGGGATCACATCATTAATCGCGTCACTCTCTATTTCGGGAATTCCGCCTTTTGGAGGATTTTTTAGCAAACTATTAATTATCGTAGGAGCTGTAATGTCTGGCAATATGCTTGTCGCGTTTATAGCAGTACTAGGAAGCATGATAACACTTGCTGTATTCGCCAATTTTCAAAGAAATGTTTTCTTTAGCTCTATAAAAGAAGAGTTTCAGAATATAAAAGAAGCTCCGATGTCAATGAAGGCGTCTATGTTGGCATTATCTATTTTGTGTATTTTTGGCGGGCTCCTGCTTCTCCCGCAATTCTCGGGATGCTTTTTAGGACAAGCAGGAGACGCGCTTTTAAATTGTTCTAAGTACGCTAACGCTATATTAGGAAAAATGTAAAATTATGAAATATCCAAAACTGAGAGAATTAAAAGAAGCCATTAAATCACTAATTTCAAGTCCATATACGGGAAAATTTCCTCTCGGGCCGGCAAGGCCTGTTCCAAAAGGGCTCAGAGGTAAACCCGTTTACAATAAAGACGTATGCGTCGGTTGCGGCGCTTGCGCCAAGGTATGCCCCGTAGGAGTAATACAAGTGACGGACAATGCTGTCTCTAAAAAAAGATCATTAACGCAAATCCTTGATTTATGTGTGTATTGCGGCCAGTGCGAGAGATACTGCATCACGAAAACAGGTATTCAGTTAACACAAGAATATGATTTAGCAACTTGTGACAGAAACGCATACAGGGGCGGAATAGAAAAAGAGCTCGCTTTATGCGAAATGTGCAACAGCGTCATCGGCCCTGTGGATCACATAAAATGGGTAGCGGAAAGAGTAGAGGAATCGGCTTTCACTAACCCTACCCTCATGCTCACGTTATTGCAAAGCACAACAACTCTAAAGAAAGAACAGCCTCCAAAACCGTCCAGTTTTGTAAGACGTCCTGATAGAATCAGAATCCTCTGTCATAAATGCAGAAGAGTAACAACAATAGAATAGCGAGGTCTCACATGCACGAAGTAACAGCAATAAAATCAATGATGGTAATTATAAAGCAAAAGGCCGAGGAAAATAATTTGTCAAAGGTTACGAAAGTAAATGTCGTCCTAGGCAAATTCTCCGGCGTCACCAAAGAAGACTTCACCTATTGGTTTAAAGAACTCTCTAAGGACTCCCCCGCGTATGGCGCTGCTATCAGCTTTACCGAACCAATGACCCCGGACATTTATTTGGAAAGTATTGAAGGATAATAATTCGCCATCTAGAGTATTTTTGATTTTTCTTCAGCCATTTTTCTAATCGCTACTAAATCTATTTTCCCTGAACCCAATATTGGAAGAGCGTCCATCTTATAGAACGCGTCCTTTTTTGGAATCCACAATTTTGGCATTCCGGATTCTGAAAGTTTTGTCCACACTTCATCAACATTCATATCCCCCTGATAAATCACAGCAAGCTGTTCGCCTCTTTTCTCGTCTTTTACGCTTGTGACCACGCATTTTCTTTCCTCTGTTTTCAGAAAAGACTGAATTTCTTCCTCTATTTTTATGTGCGGCACCATCTCGCCGCCTATCTTACTGAACCTTGAAAGCCTATCTGTAATCTGCAAAAATCCGTCGGAGTCAATTGCCGCTATATCTCCCGTCACATACCATCCGTCCCTAATTACTTCTTTTGTTTTTTCCGGATCATCAAGGTATCCTGTCATAACATTTTGGCCTTTAACTAAAAGAAGCCCCTCTTTATCGGCATCCAGCTCTTCCATTGTCTCATGGTTTACCACCTTAACGGCGATCCCGGGCAAAGGCAGTCCGATTTTTCCTAATTTATGCGTAATCTGCTGTCCCGCCTCACGCCTGTTGGGTAGATTAACAGACACGATCGGCGACAATTCGGTCGCGCCGTATCCTTCCATCGGCATTACGCCGTATTTTTCCTCAAACGCGCGTGCTGACTCATTAGACAATTTTTCCGCCCCGACTAAAACGATTCTTAATGATTTAAACTGTTCGGGAGTGCATTTTCTCATATAAAAGTTTAAAAATGTCGGCGTAGATAAAAGTATTGTTACATGATATTTACTGACGAGATTTCCTATCTGCCCCGCGTCCGTTGGATTCAAATGATACACAACGCCTATCCCGGATATTAAAGGAAACCACAATGTCGCCATGTATCCAAAAGAATGAAAGAAAGGAAGAATTCCCAAAAATTTGTCATGCTCTTCAATATTAAACACCTGATACAGGCCTTCAATATTCGCGGTAATATTAGAGTGTGACAGCATTATCCCTTTTGGCACACCTGTACTACCGCTTGAGAAAATTATCGTCGCGATATCGTTCATCTTCACACGTTTCTTGCCTGCCAATAAACGGATAGATAATTTCACCGGCAAAAAGAAACCACAAATAATCGCGTTAGCTTTTTGTTTTATGCTGACTTCTTTCAACACATCCTCGGCGAAAACCATTCCTTCTCTTTCCTTTATATTAACCTTTTCTATGAATTTTCTTGAAGTAACTATAGTCTTTATCCCGCATTTATCCACAATTGAGTTAATAATCTCTTCCGACGCCGTGTAGTTTAGGTTCACGACAGTTTTTTCAAGTATTGACAGGGCAATGTTCGTCAACGCGCCAAAACACGTCGGCGGCAAAAGTACTCCTACCCTCTTATTTCCATTACACTTATTCTTTAGTATCTGCGCGGTCACAAGCGAACTTATTAGCGTTGTGGCATAAGTGAATTTCTTCCCAGTAAAATCCGACATGCAAAATTTATAAAACGACCTTCTCGCTTCTCCCCAAAACGCGATATGGAGAGGAACCTTTTCTCCCACACGGTATTTATAGGCATCCGCGCCCAATTCTCTTACTGCCTGCCTTAACTCATAAGCGCTGGAGGATGAAGGAATACCTTTACCAAACATAACCGTCACAGGATATGGAATCTTCTTCGGTATTTTGAAGAAGAACTTATCTCCTTTAAAACTAAAAATACTTCCCCAAATCCTATCCAAATATATAGGTATAACAGGCGCTTCAACCCCTTTCGTTATCTCCGAAACGCCTCTTTTAAATCTCCTCACATGGCCGGTCAGAGTCAGGTGCCCCTCAGGAAAAATGCAAACCAGCTCTCCTTTGGAAACAGCGTCTCTTGCTGTTTTTAAAGCGGCTACCATTTGCTTAGGGCTGTCCTTTGCCGATATAGGTATCGCTTTCATCATTTTGCAAAACCACTTCAGGACAGGTATGTTATAAATTTCTCGCATCATTATGAAACGTACGTGTCTCTGTAGGCACGCGCTTATCAGTAATGCGTCTACAAATGAAACATGATTTGATATTAGTAATGCGCCGCCGTTTTTAGGAACATTCTCAGTCTCTACAGCCCTAATCCTGTAAATAGAATGTGTTAGCATCCACAGAAACAATCTAATTAATGATGTAGGCAATAGCCCAACAATATAAACGGTACCAATAACAGTCAATAATCCGATAAACCCAAAAGCACCGGCAGGAGACAGCTTCAAGACCTCCAGCATAAACCAAAGCATGCCGGAGGCTGCAAGAATTCCTATAAAAGACATAAAATTTATCGTAGATAGAAATCTTCCCTTGGCATCACTAGGGCTCTTTTCCTGAATGTACGCGTTTAAAGGAATCACAAAAAATCCGCTCGAGATTCCTATGAAAAATAAACACACCGATGTACAGAAAAATGATTTGTAGGAAAACGCCAACAATATCGAGAATATGCTCAACCCAATGGATCCCATTGGTACAAATCCAAATTCTATCTTTCTTCCGGAAAGCTTCCCCGCGACAAAACTACCCAACCCTACCCCAACGGCAACAACTATAAGCAAAATTCCAGTAGCAACTTCCGATATTTTCATCATCTTTGTTGCGTACATAAGAATATTCAACTGAAAAATCGCTCCAAGAAACCAGAAATACACCGTTCCAGCCATAGAAAGCCTCATCGCGCGTTTCTTTCTTATAGCAAGTATCGAGTCGTAAATATCTTTTACAAAGTTTATTTGAAACCTTCTTTTTGTTCCGCCTGGCGGCGCCTTAAAAATAAAAAAGCTGGAGATAGCACCAACAATCGCGATTGTTATAAATAGCATTGATGTAAGATATACCTTACCCTTAGCGACCGCTACCAAAAACGAGGCGCTCGCTGTCCCGGCAATAATCGCTAAGAATGTCCACATCTGAAGAAGCCCGTTCCCTTCCGATAGCTCTTCGTCATTTAGCACTTCGGGCAATATTCCATATTTTGCCGGCGCAAAAAACGCGCTATGTGTTCCAATTAAAAATAACACCAGATAAATGTAATTAAAATTCCCGGATCGAATAGCGAAAAACCCTAAAAACATTATCACTATTTCGGCGAATTTAGCGTAAATCATAATTGTGCGTTTACTCACTTTGTCGGCAAGATATCCCGCATAAGTTGAAAATACTAGAAAAGGTAATATAAAAAACGCGCTAGCCGCGCTCAAATACTGTGCCCCACCGGGACTTCCGGCGATTTTCTCCACGGCCAAAAATGATATTACCAGCTTAAACGCGTTATCATTAAACGCCCCCAGAAACTGCGTCACAATAAGCGCCTTAAATCCCCTACCCTTAAGATTATTTTTCATATTGCCCTCGCTTTACTTTTTCAGCGCCAACAATTCGTGCAGTCTTAAACTTCCTTTACAAAAATACTCAGTATCCACTAAATATGGTGTAAAAAACTGAATAAGCAGATACATGGTTATAAGCGCGAATATTGCGGTCATAATTAACGGCACAACAAGTTTGTTTTTTTCATTATCTGTATAACAGTAATACAATACTGATCCGCCCGCGTAAATTCCTGCTAATATTACGATGTCCACAATCACCACACTCACTATATCTCCCCCGAAAGACCATACTATGCTGTACAGAAAACTAAACGGCGCGCAGATTCCCAAAACTAGCGCCGACACTGTAACGCCGCAAAGAACCGCCAGCGATACAACCCTCGGCTTTACGCCCGGCAACATGGCAACAAACGCAAGAATAGACGGAGGGATTGCCATACCGCATCCAATTAATAGTATCAGTGTTGTCTTTAATCCGTTTTTTAAAATCGCATCCTGCGACACGCCAAAACCAATCGCGTAGCCGTACAACGTTCCGCATAAAACTATCAGCAACACACAGTTCCACACAAATAAACTAACAGATTTGCCGCTTTTAATTTCTTCAACAGCTCCTTTGCCCCTTACTGTCTCAAATAACATTTGGAATATATTCATAAGCATCTCCTATTGTTATTTCCAGTCCTCAAAATATTCTTTTATAGACGTTTTTGCCTGATTTATCTTTGACTTAACAATAGCATTAAATCTTTTCTCACCCAAAAAACCTATAAATATACAAATCACACTCGCCGTTCCTATCCAAACAGATTTCGGCACAGCGCCGAATTTTATATAATGAAAAGCTTGTATCGCGATATTTAGCGTAAAAATCGTGATACCGTAAACAAATAGATTTTTAATCCTAATTCTAACGGCGTAAATAAAAACTACCAAAGATGAAACTCCTACGATAAATCCTTCCATAATAGCCAATGGAGATAAAGTTTTATATATAGCCGGCAAAAAATACAACCACATTCCTATTGTTATCTTTGCCGAAGAAGACACAATGAATCCCCGCATGTCTCGAATCTTCTCTCTGACCCCATACCCGGCAATAATCAGTGCGGGAATAATCGTATAACACTCAACCAGCGTTACATGGTATTTTTTTAAGGTTAAATAGTACGCGCCTAAAAATGTCAACATGCTTAAAAATAACAATCTTTTATCCTTTGTAAGATACGACAAAATGCTATATATGAACGCGCATACTATCGTGGCTATAATCGCGATATTTATCTGCGAATAGAAGTACCATTTCCCCGCGGCGACTAGGCTCATCATTACAAGCAACGTGATTCCTAGTCCTATCATATAAAACGGATTTTCAGTCGATTTCCCTCCTTGCTGCTGAGTTAATCGCCCTAATCCAATAACAGATATTCCCATTACAAGAAACCATATACCGTAATTAAAAATAGACACATCGAATTTTCTCAATACCATGCCGTATGCGGCTCCAAAAGTAAGTATGGAAATGTATGTAAAATATTGTCTTTTTAGCATTCGCGAGAGAGTTCCGTATATTATTGAAACAACAATAAATACAAGAATTGTCGTATTTAAGTGTTTTGAAAAGCGATATGAGTCACCTAATATTTTATACAGCGGTACTACTATCGTTAATAATATGCCATAGGAATAAAACGGATTTTTCAAAACCACTATCTCATCTTTTTTCGCCCATAGCTTGCTTATAACAAAAAGTATCATCGCGTATCCCAAAAAGTAAAAGCCAATCACTTCTTCAGGCGTACGCAGATAATCCAATAGATCCACTAAAAACACTGACGCAGTCACCAAAGACATATAATTGTAAAATATATTTGTGAATTTTTCTGAAGCCAGAGCGAATAGAACTATCGACATAAATAGCGTATAAACAGTTATAATCTGACTGTCCATCGCCATACAATTTGCCGCCAAAGCCGTAACGGTTATCAACACATTAAAAGATGTATAATGCTGTTGATATTTCTTAAGCGCATTCGCGGCTAAAAGATAGATAAATGCCGGGGCCATCAAAACAAGTCCTATTTGCGCTAAAGAAATCTTATTGAAATAGCAAAACACCATAACTCCTATATTTGCGAATACTCCGCCGATGAAACTGTACATTCCTTCAAATCTTGCCAATGTCCTTGTCTCCAAAACCGAATACATAACACAATTAATAACGCTCATACCATACATCACCGCGACAAGATCCCATGAGACTCCATTCTCAACCACAGCATACACCGTAAAGCAAGCGGCAGTTATAAATGTGATAAAATGCGAAACACAATAACAAGGCAAAGATATATATTCGGGCAACTTTTTATAACGTGGATAGATAATCACGGCGGCCATTAATAGGTAAAATAGAGAAAGACAATCGTAACTATTACACCCGAAGCCGAAATAATCAGCCGCAACCGCCATAATACAAAACATAACAAGGTAAACATTAGGTTGACTCTTCAGATAGTATGCGGCAAATCCATGATAAACACCGGCCATCACTATACCCAACCAAATATATCCGCCATGATTTACAAAACCATATCCTAGAAAAACAAGACAGATGAAGCTAAACACATAACTCACCAAAAGTAACGGTTCCGCGTACTTATATTTCTTCAAATATTTAGTAATAAACCCGAGGACACCTACGATATAACATGTAATATACAGGCCGATTGAAGAGTCTAGTTTTCCAGTACTGTAATACTGCAATACACTCAAAATACTTCCAATCATTATTGTCCCGGCAATGTACATAACCTTCGGCCTATCGAATACCGCGGAAATAATAATTAATAAAACCGACAACTCAGTCCCATAAATAAATATGTCAAGATAATCGAATGGCCGATATATGCCATTAAGTAAATATACCAAATAATCACATGACAAAAATACCGCAATCACGGCCGACATGTTTCTAAGAGGCAGCGAATAGTATTGCTTATCTTTCGATTTATACGCGTAAGCCGCGCCGATAAAAATAAAGGCAGGCAACAGCATAATGTCATATTTTTCACTTATTGCAATAGCTGTATGCTTCACAACCTGGAACAATATCGCGTAAGCAAAAACAAGCAGCAAATAAATATTAGTTTCTTCCTTTACATAAATTTCCGCCACAGCGAAATAAACTATAAGCAGTACAAAATTTATAATTGTAAATCTTGAATCAACAACCATATTTGTGCCAGCAAATATTATTCCGATAAAACTAAAGACATAACTTACAAGATAAAAGGGTTTTGCAAAGTTCTGCTCTTGATTTATTCTCAAGATATACGCCAGACCTAGCAAAATAAAGCACGGCAATACTATTTTCACACAGGCATCATAATGAACACCAAATATCACTTGTTCAAAGCTAAATATCGCCATTAACAATGATATTACCGCTGGAAACATCATATTCTCGACACCGTATAACATAGAGGCAAACATTAGAAGCACCGCAACCTCAGCGCTATATAACGCTATCGGCATATAGCTATTACTAGATAAAAGCCCTTGCAGAAAACTTGTAAACACCGCTGTACTCACACCGCCTATGCCAATTGATAAATGATTCAACGGATCACGATAAAACTCATTTTGTTTTTTATGCGCCACGTAGCCGCCTGAAAACAATAGAAATACGGGAAGCAACATAAATTGGCATTGAGAAATAGTTGATACTTCCATATGCCTCATTGCCAAAGCAATCGAGATAAAACCCGATATGCCCGACAGATATAAGAAACCCTGATCCTTCATGAGCCGGGCTATCACCGCATACACAACCGCGCAAAATAGAGCCACACCAAACCATTCAAGACAAGTATGCCGCGCAGGGACTAAATGATAAATCTTCGCGGAAAGATAATTCATCGGAATAAGTAATGCCCCAAGATAAATCAAAGAAACACCGGTTCTCTCAAAATTGAATTTATATTTGAGTAGATACCCACTAAAAAAGGCACACGCAGTCAGGATAAAAAGAATGGAAAACTTCACAAAGTCAGGAATGCTTTCTCTGTTATTATAAAGGACCAGCGCCACTGTACTCAACAAACCGAATACCCCGACATAAAGCAGTGATTTTATTACTTTTTCTGACCATTTGACTGATACTTGTTCTTTTTCACTAATATCAGGTGTTTCTTCCGCATGCACATCTATTTCTTTAGTTTTTTCTATCTCTTCAGGTTCAACTTTATGCTTTTCTTCGACAACAGGTATATCGTCTATCTTATATCCTGTTTCTTCTCCTATCTTAACGGCTTGCTCCTCTTCTTTTCTAACAATTTCTTCTTTCGCAATTTCTTTTTTTGCAAACAATTCCGAACCAAGCTCCTCTAGTATTTGATTGTTTTTGTTACCGTAAAACTGATCGATGGCCGCATATGCCTCATCTGAGAGAATGTTTTTGTTTCTGAAATCAATTAGATCATTTCTGATTTTTCTGACTGCTATTAGATCATTTTGTAAAGAATCCTCCATCAATGCACCACATATAGAACACATTTGCCTCGATTTATTAGTGAGCGAACCACAAGCGTAACAATTCTTGTATTTCGGAATCATAGCTTTAAAAATCGACAATAAACTATAAATCACACAACCTGCAACAAAAAGATAAAATATTTCCATAACTGCCTCCTATACCAATCATAAAAGCAATATTTATGCCAAGATGCTTTTAAAATATATGCCATTGCGTTGCATTTTGTTATCAAGTATAAACCTTTATTGACTTAAACACAATTGACATTTTTTGTACATCATGATATACTATTTATGTATATGAAAACAAAACAACTGGTCGGTGACGAAAGGGCGTTTTTTGGTATTGTAAAGGAAGCGGCGTTTTCTAATCCTTTTAGTGATCTCCGCAGGGAGCTTGATAAAAAAATTACCGGCTTTGTACATTCACCTGGAAATGAAACCGATGAAATCCTTTTAATTATTAATGCCATTGGAGAAAAGATCCGCCGTCTAGAAACAGAGGGCAAGGCCAACATCAAATGTTTCTCCGGAGAAGATAAGGAAATAATGTCTTATGCCTTCCTTTTTGACATCTTCCACAAACACATTGACTCTTTTGACGCGTCAATAAACGAACAGCTAAAATCCAACGAGAAACTCATAAAGATTACTTTTGCCGGAGAGGTTTTAAACTCAATAACAAAAAGAGGCTTTTCAAAAGAGGAATCTCTTCTTTACTTCGCTTTGTTCTTTCAGCTTAGGAGGGCGTTTTATTTTATAAATAATTCCATTGTGGGAGAAAGCGATTCTATCAGAAAACTAAAGTGTTCTTTGTGGCAGAATATTTTCACGGAAGATATTTCATGTTACGCGAGAACACTCTGGAATAAAATGGAGGATTTCTCTACCGTTCTGACTGGTGAAACAGGCACTGGAAAAGGAAGCGCCGCCAACGCAATCGGCATGAGCGGTTTTATCCCATTTGACGAGAACACCAACAGTTTTGTTGAAAGTTTTACACACTCCTTTATCTCAATCACCCTTTCGCAGTACTCCGAAAACTTAATTGAATCGGAATTGTTCGGCCACACAAAGGGCGCCTTTACAGGAGCTACCGAAACCCACAAAGGCGTTTTCTCACGATGCAGTCCTCATGGGTCCATCTTTCTAGACGAGATCGGCGATGTTTCAGAAACAATACAAGTAAAACTTCTAAAAGTTATGCAGGAACGTGTGTTTTCACCCGTAGGAAGTTCTGATAAAAAAAGATTTTCCGGCCGCTTAATCGCGGCTACGAATAAATCTTTATCCGAAATGTGTAAAAGCGGAAGACTGCGCTATGATTTTTATTACCGCCTTTGCTCGGATATTATTGAAGTACCTTCCCTTCGCTTAAGAATCGCTGAAAACCAAAATGAGCTTATACAGTTGGTTAATCACACCGTTGAAAGAATTTTGGGAGGCAAAGATTCTAAACTTACCGATAAAATTTACGCGGTTATTATTAAAGATCTGGGTGCTAATTATTCATGGCCGGGTAATGTTCGTGAATTACAGCAATGCGTACGAAGAATTCTCCTAAAAGGCCATTATGAGGGGTTTATTCCAGAATCCGGACAAGACGACTACAGCAAATTAACGGCAGACTTGAGAAACGGAAAATTGACCGCTGAAAAGCTTCTAAGCGAATACTGCTCGATATTATACAAACAGCACGGCTCTTATGAAAAAGTCTCTTTGATAACATATCTGGACAGAAGAACGGTTAAGAAATATATTAAAAACGCCGATTTCCGTGAAGATTAAACTATTTATTTTCTAAATCCCCAATTTTCTTATTTAAGGCCTCTGCCTTTTCGGTTAGATCCAGCCATACATCTTCCTCTTGTTTTATCACCTTCTCCAAATATTCGTGCCTTGAATATCTATCAGCAGTCCACGACGTCGAATCTGCCGCAAAGGCATGTTGAATTTCGTCAAATTCTTTTTTATGCCTTTCAAAGCGTTCGTGTACTTCTTTTATCTGCGAATTGAGGCGAGACCTCTCTACCCTTAACCTTTTCAACAAGGCACGTTCTTCATAGCGGTTTGGTTTGTGTTCGGGCCTTTTTGCCGCAACCAGTACAGTTTTTGTTTTTTCTTCCTCTTCGAGCTCGTCACGAAGTTTTGTCTCCATAGCATACACATATTCCTCGTATTTCCCGGGATATCTTTTAATGCGGCCGTTCTCTACCTCGACGATCTGCGTAGCGAGCATATTCACAAAAGTACGGTCATGGCTGATGAAAAATACCGTCCCGCTAAATTCCTTAAGTGCTTTACCGAGTGCCTCCACTGTCTCAAAATCAAGATGGTTCGTAGGTTCGTCCAAAAGAAGGACATGACTTTTTGACAATAATAGTCCGGCAAGACACAACCTCGCCTTTTCACCGCCGCTTAGAACAGCCGTCTTTTTTAAAACATCGTCCCCCTTAAAAAGAAAACTACCCGCGATATCTAATATATCCTGCCGAGTCACGGTGTTGGCCGCTTTATTCATTAAATGAGTATAAACATCATCGACCGGGTTTAAAGAAAGAAGAACATGCTGCGCGTAATAACCGATTTTAAGCCCGTATCCCCATTTGAAATCTCCACCTTTGGATTTCAGATCTCCCGCGATAGTACGCAGAAAAGTCGTTTTACCCTGGCCGTTGTCGCCCAAAACCGCGATATGATCCCCTTGATTAAATTCCATGTCAATATTTATCGCTACAGTATGGTCAGGATACCCTATGTCAAAATTGCTACATCTAAACGCGGCCAAATTCTTTTTTTCAACATCCGGTATTTTAAGCTGCACATTTTTTAAGGCGTGGCCCGTGTCAATAGTCTCCAATTTTTCTATCTGTTTCATCTTGGATCTTGCCTGTGTAGCCTTTGATGCCTTCGCTTTAAATCGGTCCACAAAAAGCTGTAACTGTTTTTTCTTCGCTATAATGCCCTTATTGTATTTTTCTACCACAAGCGCCTGCTCTTCCTTAAACATCAGATAATCTTCTACCGTACCCGGATAAACGGTACAGGCACCATTTTCTATCTCCAAAGTCTGTTTGCATGTTTTTTTAAGAAACTCCCTATCGTGCGATACAATAAGAAACCCGCCTTGAAAATCCTGCAAAAATTCTTCAAGCAATATTAGGGTTTTAAGATCAAGATAGTTTGTGGGTTCGTCCAGGATAAGCAGGTTTGGGTCTTTTAATAACATTGACGTAAGCTTAACTCTAGTCCTGTACCCTCCGGAAAGAGCGCCGATTTTTGACTGCAAAAGCTCGTTATTTATCTGAAACCTCGCGGCAATCTTTCCGCACTGCCACTCCTCTTTTTCGGTATAACGGGTAAGAAAGTCAATTACCGTTTCCTCTAGCCCATATGGATCATGCTGTTCTAAATAAGCCAACCTAAAATCAGAACTTTTCTGAATAGTGCCGCTGTCACATTCCTCGTGACCGGCAATAATTTTACACAAAGTGGATTTACCGGCGCCGTTTCTGCCGATAACTCCTATTTTTTGATTTTCCGATATGGTTACGTTTAAATCATCCAATATGACCTGCGCGCCATAAGCCTTGTGAATATTGTTTAACTGTAATAAAGTTTTCAAATTCTCTCCTTATATGTCCAAAAAAATTCTCCCGACCAAATATAATCAGGAGATAATATATAATTACTCACTTCGCGTCAATAAAATACCCCACAGCAAAACTGCGGGATATTTTATTGAAATTGAAACCATTTCACAAAAGAATCTTCACGTTGTTTTTTAAAACTTCTATACTACCGTCGTCGTTTAAATCTATTTCCGATTGGCGTCCTTGCGCGTCTTTAATCGTGATCTTACCTGCCTTTAAATTGCCTATTAAAGGGGCATGATCTGCCAATACGCCCAAATACCCAGATTCGCAGGGTACAATCAGCAACTCCGCGCTACCATCATAAATTGTTTTTTCTTTTGAAATAATTTTAAGAGAAAACGTTTTCATTTGGTGTTGATATTCTTCCCCTGCTCTATTGCCTCTTCAATAGTACCGACCATAAAAAACGCCGATTCCGGAAGATCGTCGAGTTTCCCGTCCAAAATCATATTAAATCCTTTGATCGTGTCTTGAAGCTTTACGTATTTCCCTTTTATGCCCGTATAGGCTTCTGCTACAAAAAACGGCTGGGAGAAGAATTTTTGAATTTTTCTCGCCCTTGCCACCAAAAGCTTATCTTCATCAGATAACTCATCTATGCCGAGAATAGAAATAATATCTTTCAATTCCTTATACCTTTCTAATATTTTTTGTACCTTTAAGGCTGTTTCAAAATGTTCTTCGCCGACAATTTTTGGATCCAGGATTCTTGATGAGGACGCTAGCGGATCAACCGCGGGATAAATCCCCAATTCCGAAATCGCCCTAGACAAAACCACCTTAGCGTCAAGATGCGCGAAGATACTCACTATTGCCGGATCCGTCAGGTCATCCGCCGGGACATATACCGCCTGCACAGAAGTGACAGAACCGTTTCTCGTCGTAGTTATTCTCTCCTCAAGCTCCGCGATTTCAGTGGCAAGATTCGGCTGGTACCCTACCGCGGACGGCATTCGCCCTAACATCGTAGACACCTCCATGCCTGCCTGAATATATCTGTAAACGTTGTCCATAAATAAAAGTACGTCTTTTCTCTCTTCGTCTCTAAAATATTCGGCCATTGTGATTGCGGATAATCCTATTCTTAATCTCGCTCCGGGTGGTTCATTCATTTGGCCAAACAAAATAACCGCCTTATCCAACACCTTTGATTCAGTCACTTCGATTAAAAGCTCATTTCCTTCCCTTGTACGCTCTCCGATTCCGGCGAAGGCCGATACACCCTGATGCTCTTGCGCGATGTTCCTCATTAACTCCATGACGATAACTGTCTTACCGACACCCGCGCCGCCAAACAATCCTATCTTACCGCCGCGTGGAAAAGGGGCTAATAAATCTATAACCTTCAATCCCGTTTCAAATGCGGTAGTTATGGGGAGCTGTTCGCTAAAGGCCGGGGAAATCTTATGAATGGGATTTCTATTTTCTGGATTCTGTATGGGGTCTTTTCCGTCGATAGGATTACCCAACACATTGAATACCCTTCCAAGCGTCTGTTTCCCAACAGGGACTGTAATCGTCGTACCTAGATCTTCCGCCTGCATTCCTCTGTGCATTCCGTCCGTCGGGCCTACAGATACGCATCTAATGGTGTTGTTCCCAATTATCTGCGCCACTTCAAGAATCGTATCAACTTTTTTTTCTTCATTATAAACTTTGATCGCGTTCAATAACTGCGGCACCTCATGCTCCGCGAACCTAATATCAACAATAGGCCCTATAATTTGAGTAACTGTCCCGTACGCCATATTAATCCTCCCGAAGAATAGTTCTGAAGGCTGAAGCACTGAAGTCTGAAGTAGAAGCAAAGGCATTAGTAAAGGCCTATGCTCTTCAGCTCTTCAGCGCTATTTATTCACCGATTCCGCCGAAGATATTATGTCGATCAATTCGTTTGTAATATTCGCCTGTCTGACTTTATTCCTCAACATAATTAGACTATCCGACAATTCCCTCGCATTATCGGTCGCCTTTGTCATTGCGGTCAATCTCGCGTAATGTTCAGACACAAAGGCGTTCAACGTTACAATTTTTATTTTTTGCGCCAGATATTCCGGCAATATTTTGCTCACTACGCTATTTACGTTCGGGTCAAATATATACTCCTGCCTTTTTTCAGACCTAAACTCGACATTTAAAAACTTTTCAGCCTTTGGCACAACGCGAGAGGAAGTTTTTGACGCCGCGTACAAATTATAAACTTCATCGGCCTCGCCGGTAAGAAAAATATCCATTAGTGACTTTAGCATTTCTTGACCCGCTTCGTAGCTATATCGGCCGTGCATTTCGGGAAACATCCGCCTTAATTTCATTCCCTCTTTTAGAAAATGCGCGGCACCCTTCTTCCCCGCCGCGAACAATATTACCTTTTCCCTGCCGATTTTCGACACAAATTCATCAACAAACTTTAGAATTGTATGATTATATACACCACACAATCCGGTATCGGAAGTAAAGACACAAATAGCCGTATTTCTTATCTTATTTCTTTTTTCCAAAAGCGGGTTTTTAACGGTATCAGCCCCAGACAATGCTCCTCTTAAAATATCCTCTAGCATCTTAAAGTAACCTTCTGATGAAGACAACATCCTGTTGGTTGACTGCATCTTAGAGACAGACACAACCTCCATAGCATGAGTAATCTTCTCGGTACTCTCGACGCTTCTTATTCTATCCCTTATTTGACGGAGAGACGTTAACTGAAGCATAATATTTTTCCTTAAATCCGCTAATCGCTTTGTTCAATTTATCCACGATCGACTGGTCTAATTCTTTTTTAGTCTCTATTTCATGTTCCAAATCAGGATAATTCGTTTCCACATATTTTTGCAGTCCTTTTTCAAAGTTCTTTAAACTCTTCACCGGCAGGTCGTCTAAATAGCCGTTTGAACCGGCGTATACAATAAGAATCTGCTTTGCAAGAGAAAGCGGATCATATTGCTCCTGCTTCAATATCTCTGTCATTCTTTCCCCGCGTACCAACTGCGCCATTGTCGCTTTATCAAGATCAGAGCCAAGCTGCGTAAAAGCGGCAAGCTCTCGGTATTGAGCGAGGTCGATCCTCAATCTTCCAGCAACTTTTTTCATCGCCTTCGTTTGCGCGTTACCGCCGACTCTTGAAACCGAAAGCCCGGTATTCACCGCGGGGCGAATACCCGAATAAAAGAGGTCGCTTTCAAGGTAAATCTGTCCGTCGGTAATAGAAATGACATTGGTCGGAATATAACTTGAGAAATCTCCAGCCTGCGTTTCTATTATTGGAATCGCTGTCATTGAACCGGCTCCCAATTTGTCGCTTAATTTCGCCGCACGCTCCAAAAGCCTTGAATGCAAATAAAAAACGTCTCCCGGGTAAGCCTCTCTTCCCGGCGGCCTTCGTAAAAGAAGAGACAACTGCCTGTATGCCTGCGCGTGTTTTGAAAGATCATCGTAAATAATTAGGACATGTTTTCCCGAATACATAAGCTCTTCCGCCATGGCGCACCCGGCGTATGGCGCAATGTACTGCACTGAAGCGGAAGTTCTTGAGGACGCGGAAACTATGGTCGTGTATTCCATCGCCCCGTATTTTTTCAATGTCTCATACACGGCCACTTCACTAGAAGATTTTTGCCCAATCGACACATAGATACAATAAACTCCTTTCGCCCTCTGATTTATTATCATGTCTACTGCTATCGCGGTTTTACCTGTTTGCCTATCACCGATAATTAATTCTCTTTGCCCTCTCCCTATGGGGATCATTGAATCTATCGCTTTTATCCCGGTCTGCAGAGGCTCTTTCACTGGCTGTCTTTCAACAACACTCGGAGATCCGGCCTCCAACGGCCTTGTCTTGTTTCGTGAAATAGGGCCCTTACCGTCAACGGACATACCAACAACATTGACAACACGCCCGATGAGCTCTTCTCCTACGGCAGATTGAAGGACCAACCCGGTTCTTTTAACAATATCGCCCTCTTTAATATTTCTGTCGGGATTTTCCGGCCCAAAAATAGCCGCCCCTACCATGTCCTCTTCCAGATTCATAACAACACCGTAGACTTTCCCCGGAAATTCAATAAATTCGCCCATCATAACTTCGTCTAATCCGTAGACATGCGCGATAGCATCACCTACTTGAATCACCGTACCTACAGACTCTTTCTTTAGCTGGTTTTTATACTTCTCCAACTCCTTTTGAATCACTTCAGTTATTTCATCAGACCTTATGTCCATAACGCTCTCCATCCTTCTTTTATGCACTATTTGGCCGCCAATAATACTCTGACGTCTTCCAGTCTCCTTTTTATTGTGCCATCAATGACAGTGTTTCCGACTACAATTTCAGCTCCGCCAATCAAGCCCTTATCTATGACTGTTTTTATGTTAAGTTTCTTTTTTAGTTTTTCTTGCAATACGTCTCTAATTTTATTTACAATCTCTTCACTCACCGGATAAGCCGTCCTTAGCTCTGCGTATTCGGCGTATTTCACGGAATACCTTGTCACCACATATTCCGCAATTTCACAAAGATAATGCATCCTCCCCTTCTCCAAAAGCAGTTTTAAAAATATCCTGGTATCTTCCGAGATTAACCCAGAAAATATCTTGTTCAAGGACACAATTTTTTCTTCGTTGTCGACTTCCTGATTTAACAAAAAGGCCGGTAAATCAGTGTTGCCGCAGAAAATCTCCGACAAATATTTTATCTCCTGAACCGCCTTGTCGACACCGATAGTTTTTTCCGCGAACTTTATAAACGCTTCAGAATATCTTCTTACAATTATTTTTCCACTCATTAAATTTTCTCAATATTTTTCACAAAATCCTCGACGATTCTTTTATCATCATCGGAATTGTACCTCTTCTCGATCACGTCCTCCGCGGCCTTAATCGCTATTTTAACGATCTCCTCGCGTAGGCGCGTCTCAGCCGCGCTTATTTCCTGCTGAATGCTCTGTTTAGCCGACTTTACAAGTTTATCGGACTCTTCCTGCGCGTTCTTTTTTATCTCCTCGGCCACCCTTTTCCCCTCCTGAACAGCTTCTTGAATCTTCACTCGGGCAGAGTCCTCCAATCCTTTAATCCTTTGTTCATAATCCGCCTTTAACTTAATCGTCTCCGACTGCAGATCTTCCGCCTTCTTAAATTCAGAGGCAATTTTATTCTTTCTATCATCCAATATCTGCAATATCGGTTTCCAAGCAAACTTTTTAAAGACGAAAAGTAAAATGAGAAAACAGATCAGTTGCGCCACGACCTCATTCGCGCTTAAAAGTTTTAGTAGTTCCATAAATGTTTATTGTATTTTTCCCATCAACATAAACGCGAATACCAGCACATAAATCGTTAATGCTTCGATAAACGCGCATCCGGTGGACATACTAATTAAAATTTTTGTGGACGCCTCCGGCTGCCTGCCGGTAGCATCCATAGCTGAGCCAACTGCCTTCCCCAACCCTAATCCGCACCCAAGAGCCGCCAAACCTAAACCTAGCGGCAATGACAACGCCAACATAGCCTTGTAATCCATTTTCTCCTCCTTTTAATAGAGCTGAAGCGCTGAAGGCTTAAGGCTGAAGCAAAAAGCTTTTCCTTCAGCTCTTCAGATCTTCAGTACTCACTTCAGATCTTCCTCCTCCGGCATCACTAAAGCGAAATACACCGTCGTTAAAAGACAAAACACCGTCGTCTGGACAAAAATCGCGATAATCGCTAAGAAAGTGTTGAATATAAGAAGAGGCAAACCCTTTATACCGAAACCTGCCAGATAGGCCAAAAGTAGGTCATCGCCCCACATATTGCTGCGAAGACGGAGAGACAGACTAAACGGTTTTATAAACTCGGTCATTACATGCAATACAAACATTAGTAACGGAATTACTACCGTGTACGCCAAAAATCCTCTATTATTGCCTGAAAGGTGATCCATGTAACCCAAGAAACCTAATTGCTTTAAAGCGGAATATTGGACATAGAAAAAAACACAAATCGCTAAAGCCAAAGTCGTAGACCAACTTGTAGTTGACGCTTTAAAGAATGGAATAATTCCCATTATGTTCATCAATAAAATGTATATGAACAAGGTGCCTATAAAAGGGGTATATTTTCTGCCGTTCTGGCCCAATATACCGCAGATAAAATTGTCAAAACCTTCCACAAACATTTCAAAAATATTCTGCAATCCCGAAGGGATTAGCTGTTTTTTCTTAAGGGCAAAGTGCGTCAAAACAAGAATGAAAATGATGATGAAGATAGAGTAGATGACATTTTCAAAAAGGGAAAGGTATTCGGCGAGTTTAGTACCTCTTAGGCAATGCTCGAGCATGCCAACCACATTCGGAAGTTCAGGTAGTGCAGGCTGAGAATCGTTCATCGCACCCTACTCCTGTCACAGCATTCTCGTTAAAGTGGTTTAAATGTCATCTTTGATACAAAAGCGGAAACAATCGGCATAGTAATCCCTATCAAGACACCGGCTTTCGAGATGTCTTTTGACACTAGTATAAATAACAAGACTAAATACAGCAATGGAAATTTCACCATGATAGAAACCCACAACTTTGACCTATCCTCTTTTAGCGTCGCTATACTTAGGATTTTTGCAGTAAAATAAATATTCACTCCCATCCACAATGATCCTGACACTACCCCTAGGATATAATTTGATTTTCCCAAAAATACAGCCGCCATAACGGCGGCTAACGTCAGAATCACACAAATTTTTGTTGCCTGTACAATTATTTTATTCACATTTCCCCGCTTTTATCATTTTTCTAATAATAGAAATCGTTTCGTTTATCCCGAATATGACTCCCGCCAACACCAAAAATATCTGCACATCATAACTCCAGTTATACTTAACTATAAAGAATTCCCCCACGTAATATCCCATTAAAGGCCCGGACACCAAAACAATGGGCACAAAAAGCGCCATCCCGCCAATCTTGATCCACCTGTAGTTATTTTTATTCATTTGAAAAACCACCTTATCAACAAACACTCAATTCTAAACACTAAACTCTAAACAAATACAAAAATACAAACACCAAAAGTAATTGTTTCATGTTTCGAGTTTATGGTTTATTTAGGATTTAGGGTTTAGTGTTTGCATTTATTATATAGCCTTTCTTACCGCTTCCGCCACGTTCTTTGGCACGTTCGCATCTAAAATACTTGGCACTATATGCCCTTCGTCCGCAGTCTCGGCTATTGCCATGGCCGCGGCAATTTTCATTTTGTCTGTTATTTTTTTCGCTCTCGCGTCTAGCGCGGCCCTAAATATACCGGGAAACGCCAAAGCATTATTTATAGTCCTCCCGTCCAAAGAAACAGCAGCCCCGGCCTTAATTGCATCAACTGGCCAAATCTCAGGCACCGGATTTGCAAGTGCCAGAACTATCGATTTTTCCGCCATGCCTGATACCATTTCCGGAGTTACTAATCCCGGACCGGATACACCAATAAATACATCCTTACCCTTCATAACATCGGCCAAGGTTCCTTTTTCTTTGTGTCTGTTTGTTATCTTTGCGATCTCAGCTTTAAAAACATTTGTTTCATGTTCCCTTCCCTCATAAATCGCGCCCTTTCTGTCACATAGAACCACATCATCGACACCCCATGCCAAAAGAATTTTTGTAATTGCCACTCCCGCGGCACCCGCTCCGCTAAGAACAACCTTCAAATGTTCTTTTTGTTTCTTTACTATTGCCAGCGCGTTCATTAAGGACGCAAGCGACACGACCGCGGTACCATGCTGGTCATCATGAAATACTGGGATATCCACCGCTTCCTGAAGTTTTGGCTCTATTTCAAAACACCTCGGCGCTGCTATATCCTCCAATAAAATTCCGCCGAAAGTTTCCGATATTCTGGAAATTGCCTCAACTATTTCATTCACGTCCTTGGTTTTTAATAATATAGGTATTGCACTAATACCTGCAAGTTTATTAAATAAAACTGATTTTCCTTCCATTACCGGCATACCGGCAACAGCCCCTATATCACCTAATCCCAAAACAGCAGTTCCGTCCGTAACAATAGCCACTGTATTGGCTATCGACGTATATTGATATTTAAGATTATGGTTTTTAACGATTTCTTTACACACCTCAGCAACTCCCGGTGTATATATTTTCCGTAAATCACTTATCGAATCTAACTCAACCCTTGTCTTAATCTCAATTTTCCCGCCCTCATGAATCTTCATTACATCATCAATATTAATCTCACTCATTTTTTTCTCCTTTAATTAAATCTGAAGGCTGAGACACTGAAGTTTTTTGCCCTATCTCCAGCACCCGCCATGACGTAGTATAATACGGCAATACTCCTTTATATGTTCTGCCGCTTGCTAAAATATATTCCGGATTACCCAGCCCAGACAACGGAACTTTTAAATATATGTCATTCCCTCTCATTATGTAATAATATCCTTCTGCCCGTACAGACTTTCTTTTGTCGTGAATAACAACATCCCTGTCATTCTGAACGGATATTCTTATCTTAGGCATCCCGCTAAAAGGCGTATTTTTTCTATAACCGAAAAGATATAGCTCCAATCCTTTAAAATCATGCCGCATTTTTTTAATTTTTATTTTAAAATACAGATTACCGTTTCTTTTGGCGCACGACGCTGACTCAATATGCTCTTCGGGTTCGATAAGTCCGTTAAGCTGTATAACGTCACCATCCACAACTTCGTACGTGTCATTATTCTCTACTATAATTTCCGGATAATTACCAAACAATTCGTTCTTCCGGGCGAATGAAAGTAAATACAACGGATTATACTCGTTCTGACTCTTGTAGCACATAATGGCATCATGTTTTTTTCTTATCTGCTCGGGGTCAAGATTATACTCTTTCCACACTATATCAGAATCTTTTAAAACTTTCGGCGGATCCAGACTAAGATTCGGATAGCATCCCCTAGGCATCGGCCACTCAAGACAATGCACAAGATAACATATAACTTCCGGCATTGTGATCGTCCCCTCTAGGTCCCACAAAACAACGCGTAAAAATAAATACAAAGAGCGATGATCTCTATTATAATCCACCGGCGAAGTGACAAATATTTTCGTCGGTTTAAAATCGGTTATAACCGTCTTTAAATCTTTTAAAATACTCTCGCCCACATACGGAGCCTTTGGCGACAAACATTCAGGATACGGGACTTTTCTTACTTTTGTCAGAAGGCTTTTAAACGGCTTTGTATCACCCCAATATTGCGTAAAAATGTGCATTGTTCCAAAATCAGGATATCCCAAAAAAACAAGATTCTCTTGCTCTAACCCCAACACATCCATGGCGTTTATTGCTTCTTTCCTACGCACCTCTCCCATCTTCAGAAAGTCTTTCCTATTAAATAAAAGCTTCTTCTCATAGACTATAAAGGCCAGCTCGTTACTATCGCCATTCGTGTAATAAACAACTTTTATAGGATTCTTTTTTGCGATAGCTTCCTGTATTATACCGCCCGTGCCGATAGACTCATCGTCTGGATGCGGTGCCAATATAAGAACCCTGTCATTTTCTTGTAGCGACACCTTTTTCTCTACTTCGCCAAAAGCAAATCCTAAAAATAATGAAACAAACAGCGTTAAATAAAGTACCGGTAAGTGCATTGTGTTCATACCTGACATTAGCCTCCCGTCTCACGAGTGCAACATATTAACACAATTGAATCTTAAAATCAAAAACATCGTATCTTCGGATTGAAATTGGATACCTTATTTTTGCTAGGAATACCATTACTACTTTTCTGCCACAACGAGCATTTCGAAATCGTCAGTGGTCAGTTTGTCGTTTCTTGAGTATGCCCCAAGCTTTGCGCCGAAAATATCTATTTTTTTGTATCCAAGCGTCTTTAAAAGCCACTTTATTTCGCAAGGCACATAATAGCGTTCGTTGCTTTTGAGTTCTCTTTTATTACCGGAGTCATCTTCAATAATTGTTGTATTATAGTCTCGGAAAGTCAAAAGATCAAAGGAACATTCTTTACACTGGGATAGGCCTTCTTTCTGCGCCGACTTATAGAATTCACTGACCGAATGAAACAGCGGAAACAAACCGTTTAATGTGGTAAAAATGAACTTGCCTTTACTTTTAAGCGCTTTTGTAGCGTTCTTGAGTATGTCATAATTCATTTCATCTGTTTCCATAAGAGAAAATCCGCCTTCACACAACATAATTGCCAGATCAAATTCACCTTCAAAAGAGAGATTGCGCGCGTCTTGTATTTGGAAATCGATATCCGCTCCTGCCTCTTTTGCTTTTTCTTTTGCCCTTTTTATCTGATTCTCGGAAAGGTCAACGCCGGTAACATTGTATCCCCTTTTCGTAAGTTCAATCGAATGCCTGCCTGTCCCGCATCCGACATCAAGTATTCTTACATTTTTGTCATGCTT
>Ga0233425_10001859_pt1 | contig 44484 bp, 51 predicted proteins | sample Watercolumn_Towu_2_FD_181712 | JGI IMG/M metagenome (GOLD analysis project Ga0233425, IMG submission 181712) | Freshwater microbial communities from Lake Towuti, South Sulawesi, Indonesia - Watercolumn_Towuti2014_140_MG | ecosystem: Environmental > Aquatic > Freshwater > Lake | place...
GGATTAAAGTTTTTTCGGAACTGATCCGATAAATAATTAATACTTTGTTGTAAAATACCGCCTTAAGGAATAATTAGGGATGTCCTTGACTTACAATATCGGCCTATCAAGTGGCGATTTTATTGACTACATGTATTCGGCATCCACTAATTCCCAGTCCCAGATTGACAGTGTGGCCAATAGCGCCCTTTCCAGGGGTATCGACCTTTATCAAAAAGGAGAATACGCCGGCGCCGTCGTTCAATTCAACCAGTCTCTGGCCCTTTCACCTAATTCCAATTATTCCACAAAGGCTTTAATCTATTTAGCCCAAGCTTATCAAAATCAGGGTAAATCCTCAGAGGCCATCAAGACCTACCAGAGGGCTATCACGGCTAATCCAACGGACGATACCTTGCATTTGAGTTTAGGAGACCTTTATTATAAAACCGGAAAAGATACGGAAGCCCAGCAGGAATACTTCAAGGCCGTTCAATTCAATCCCATATCTCCTGTCAACAGGTATTCTCTAGGTCAGGCCTATTTAGCTTCAGGGCAGTTCAAAGAAGCGCAAGCCCAGTATGCGCAGGTTACTCAATTGGCGCCGAACAGCCCGACGGGATATTTTGGACTAGGACAGGTTAATAGAAAATTAGGGAAGTACACCGACGCTCTTTATCAGCTTAATGCGGCCGTTAAAAACGATAGAACCTTTGCCAATGCCTATTTGGAAATGGGATATACCTATACGGATATGGGAAAGGCAAATGAAGCCAATAATCAACTTGCCGCACTAAGAGGGTTGGGCGCCGATAATCAGATCGTCGCGCTCCAAAAGTATATCAACCAAAATACGGCGCCTAAGATCGTTGTCGGGACCAATTCTGATGGGAACGTCAAAATGTACTCGGGTCCGGGTACGGCCGTCTCCGATTTGGATTCGTCCCTGGCTACTCCCTGGGCAACCAAGGCCTTTACCATGACCTTCGCCTTTTCCAAGGATATGGATATCATTTCAGTCGAAAGCCTGGCTAATTGGCAGATCAGTCGTCAATCGGGCGGGCATATCAGTGATGACTATAATTTCGGTATGCCCGTTCTAACAACGGAGATTTCCCTGCCCACTCAGCCGACCCAGGTTGTTTACAACCCGAGCGATCGGATCGCTACGGTAACCTTTCAGCTTCAGCAGAATGAGGGCAACAACGGTACGATCGACCCCACCCATATCGCTTTTAAATTTTCAGGACTCGATAGTTATAGGAAGACCATGGATCCCAAAGCGGATGAATTTAGTCTTTCAACTTTCGTAGTCTAAGCCACTAAGTTTTTCACCTTTTGTAATCATCTCAAGGCAAAATTTATGAAGACGTTTTCGGGGCGAGCGGGGACGAGGCTGCTTTCTTATCATTTACCCCGATCAGGTCGGCCGGCAGACCGCTTCCCGGTAAATTAATCGGACCCTGCTTTTTGGCCGAATTAAACACCAGGATAATGGAGATCCGTCTGTTTCGGGGATCATTGGGGTTGTTTTTGACGAGGAGATCCCTGGAGGCATAACCGGCGACTCGAATCAATCGATCGGGATTAAAACCTTCCGTCTCCAAGGCTTTTCTGGCAGCCGAGGCCCTTTCGGTGGACAATTCCCAATTGGTATATTTAGAGGAAGAATAATTCAGGGCATCGGTATGGCCTTCAATGACAACGTCATTGGGCTGGTCCTTTATAGTCCCGGCAATGATTTTTAGAATTTTTCTGGCATCGGAAGTTAATTCCGGACTGCCTAAAGCAAACATGGGATTGCCGTCTTTGTCGGTTACTTGAATACGCACGCCGTTCTCAAAAGTATCGATCAGAACCTGATCCTTAACATCGCTCAGCTTGCTCTCCACTTCATTTTTCAGCTTCTCTTGCAGCCCTTCCTTCGTTTCAGGATAAGGCCCTCCTTTAGGGGCTGCAATAGTAAAGCTGGCCCTATCGGGCCCACCGGCCCCCATCATTCCGTCACTTTTTTCCAAAAAGCCCGTCCCGCCCATGTTCATAAAGCTGAACTGCTTAAAATACTGGGCCATATTCTCCTTTTTGTCGTCGGAGAGGATGGCGATTAACCACATCAACAAAAAGAAAGCCATCATGGCGGTAATAAAATCAGCATAGGCCACCTTCCACTCCCCGCCATGGTGGCCGCCGTGACCCTTTACTTTGACTTTTTTTATGATGATTTGCTGATGTTTCATTTCCGGATATAGGTTTCCAATTCGTTAAAGGTCGGTCTCTCCTTGCCCGGAACGGCCCGCCGGCCGAATTCAACGGACAGTTGGGGGGCAGCCCCTCCCACAAAAGCAACCATGGCCACCTTTATGGCATGATAATAGGCCTCATCCTCTTTGACTTGATGCTCTAAATTGGCCGCCATGGGCCCAAAAAACCCATAACACATCAAAATTCCCAAAAAGGTCCCGACCAAGGCCGCCCCGATACTATGTCCCAAGACGGCCGGCGGTTGATCGATCTTGCCCATGGTTAAAACCACGCCCAACACCGCCGCTACAATCCCGAACCCCGGCAAAGAATCGGCAACCTTAGCGATACTTTGAGAAGGAATCATGCTTTCATGATTCTGAGACTCCATATCGACCTCCATTAAACTTTCCATTTCATGAGGAGGCATATTGGAGGAAATAATCACTTTTAGGTTGTCACATATAAAGTCGAGGGCCTTGGTATTGGCGATCAGCTTGGTATATTTGGCGAATAAACCACTGTTGGCCGGATCCTCAATATCACCTTCGATGGCGATCAAACCATCCTTCCTGATTTTCATAAAAAGGGTATTTAATAAGGACAGTAATTCGAGATAATCTTCCTTACTCCTTACTTTGCCGGAGAAAACCGACGGCAGATGCTTAAAAACCAATCCGACCACTTTGGCCGGAGAACTGATCAAAAAGGAGCCTATGGCAGCACCAAAGATGATAACCATTTCCGCCGGCTGAAAAAGGACGGCCAGGTTGCCGTGTTCCATGAGATAGCCTAGAACGATGGCCGCCATAACAATAACGCTGCCGATTATCGCAAACATAACCCCTTCTTCGATCCTCTGTTGTCTGAAGTGGTCGTCATATCATTGACGAACAGTCAATAGATTGGTCAATAATATCATTAAGCAATTTTTATGCCTCCGTCAAATCCCCTGCCGGAAAATGAATCGAAAGGGTTGTTCCCCTCTCCTTAAGACACTCTATGTCAATTGAACCGCCCAAGGACTTGATCCAACGACAGGCATCAATCAGGCCAAGACGGATGGCCAGATCAGCGGAAAGCTCTTCTCCCTTTAATTCGCACAAGGTAACAAAATGATCTGCGGATATCCCGGTATTGTTATCTCTGATATTGATAATCACTTCCCGACCCCGGGGGTTAAACAGCGTCTCCAGAATCAGCGTCTTTCCGTATTCAAAGGGCTCCAGCATCTCTTCGGCCTTCATGATAAGCGCCAAAACGGTCTTATGGAACCGGGCCCCATCCAGCAAAATCGACGGGACGGTTTTATCTAATTTCAAACTATATTCAATTTGCCGATGGCGGAGGGCGCAACTGCGCAGCTCTATGGTTTTTCCCAACAGGAGGTTAACGTTGTTCAGTGTGGTTAGGGAGGTCTCCCCGTGGGCTAAGACCAGAAGATTATCCAGCAGGCCTTTACTTTTTTCAGCAGCCAGCAGAATATTTTTCAGGCCGTTGCGGATGCCCGGATCATCAATCTTTTTCATCATAAGTAATTCCGCATAGCCCAATATCCCGGTCAACTGATTATTGATATCATGAACGACTTCCGGAGTAATCCTCCCGACCATCGCCTGGAAGGCCACTTTCTGCAGTTCTTCCTCCTCTGGATCCAATTCGATGTTTCCCGCTTCGGCAGGACCCAATACATCCTTTGGTTTCGGTTCTCCGGTATCATGAGGTTGTCGGACCATCTTAAACTCTTTTCTGTCTTTGGGACATCAGAGCTTTTCGTTGCTGTTTAAGGGAATATTGGATCAACTCATCACGGACATCTTCTTCTAAATCCTGAAAAACCAAGGCCAGGTCATATCCTCCACTCTCCAGGGGTGTCGCCCTGGCAACCTTGGCGTCAATAATTATCTCACTGACCGGCAAGGTGGGCAGGAGAATTTTGACTCTCACTTCTTCACCAACGTTAAATTTCTCAACGACCTCGATTCGCATCCCGTTGGCGCTGAGGTTAATGGTCTGGGCTTTAATGCTGAATATATCAATCGGCATCTTCTCTAAAATCCGATCGATTTTATTGTTCAGGTGGATCAGCATCTTCCAGAGAAGAGGATTTATTCCGTCATCCTGCGCGGCCATACGGGTCAAGGTCTCAAAATCTTCTCGAACCTCAACCCCTAAAGAGATAGAGGCCGAATCATCGATTTTTCGAATTATGACCGGCAGGGCATCATCAATGCGAAAGGCCGATCGTTTTTCATTATCCGCTGGTTTCAACTTGTCGTCCTTTATACTAGTCCGTATTCTTCGGAGAAATTTAATACCTCCCCTCGCCCGATCGGGGTTTGGAGAAAGGCCTCGACTATTCGGGGATCAAACTGGATATGACTGAACCGTTGCAGCTCTGTAAGGGCCTTATTCGGGGTCATGGCCTTTCGATAGGGGCGGGTGGAGGTCATGGCATCATAGGCATCCGCCACGGAGAGCACCCGGGCGATTATGGGGATTTCTTCCCCGGCCAAGCCGTCCGGATACCCTTTTCCGTTGTAAAACTCATGATGAGAACGAATAATCTCCCGTTCCCGAGGGAAAAACATCAGGGGCTTAATAATATTATCCCCGATTAGGGGATGCTGGCGAATTTCAGCTTTTTCTTCTATGCTTAGACGCCCGGGCTTTAATAAAACACCATCCTTGACCCCGATCTTACCGATATCGTGAAGGTAGCCTCCGAACTTTAAAGCATCTTTATCTTCCTCAGACAGGTTCAAAACCTCGGCAATTTGCAGGGAATAGGCGGTAACGCGTTCCGAATGGTGCCTGGTATAGGAATCTCTGGCCTCAATGCTGAGGACTAATGACTTCAAGCTGTTAACAAGATTATGGTATACAATTTCATAGAGGACATTGTTCTCGATCCGCAGGGCCGTCTTATTGACTAAAGTCAAGGCCAGGGATATGTCGTCTTTGGAAAAAGACGAACCGTCCACTTTATCGGCCACATTCAACAGAGCGAAAACCTCATCTTTGATCACAAATGGAATGGACAGGAACGGATAAGCCAGGGGTTGACCGGTATGGGGATTGGTTTCACCTAAAGCGGCCAGATAGTAGGTCTTGGTCTTCAGGATTGTTTCAAGGAAGCTGCCTTTAACCGAGATATTCTTTTCTCTGACCCCGATCGTCCGTTTTATTTTCAGGAAATTGTCCTCGATAATGCCGAACGACGCTTCCCTGGCCATGAGGAGTTTGGAGGCCATCTCGACGATCGTCCGATAAATCGCCTCGTTATCGTAAATGGAATCCAGCTCTACGTTTATGGCTTGCAGCAGATTTATTTTTTGCAGTTTTTGAAATAATTCGGAATTAAGCCTTTCCAGCGCCCCCCGATAATCCCCCTTAACATCTATTCGGTTCAGGAGCTGCCGTTCACCTAAAATTCTTTCAACGGTTGAAGTGATCGTGTTGATTTTAAAAGGTTTGGTAATGAAATCATTGGCCCCTTCCTTCATGACATTGATGGCCACATCAATGGTCGACATGCCGGTTACCACGACCACCGGAAGGCCGGGGTAGATCTTTTGGACCTCTTTTAAAACTCCCAAGCCGTTTAATACCGGCATCATCAGATCGGTAAAGACAATGGCGTAGCTGTTTTCCTTGACTTTCTCCAGCCCCTCCCTGCCATTAGGGGCCACGTCGGTTCCGCAGCCGTCAATAGTGCAAAGGATGTCCGAGAGTAAATCCCTGGTTATCGGGTCATCATCAATGACTAAAAATTTATTTCCATTCACCGACAAGTCTTTCTTTAATATAAGCAGCTTCTTCAGGGTCTATTATATCCAGTTGCTGTAACTGATCCACTTTATCGATCCATTCCAAAATAATCCTCTCGTGATAGGTCTCTCCCTCTTTCATTAAAATCGTCTGGGTCATGATATCCCGCAATATTTTTTGCAACCCTTTATATTTAGTCTCCAATTGGGTCCGTTCATAAGCATTATTTACCCGGATGATCATTTCCTCCATCTTGAAAGGTTTAGTCATGTAGTCATAGGCCCCTTCCTTTATCGCTTTCAGGGCCGTATCCAGGGTACCAAAGGCCGTCAGGATGATAACCGCCCGTCCGGGATCCAATTTAACAGACTCTTTTAATACCTCGATTCCATCGGCACCGGGCATCCTCAAGTCGGTAATAACCAAGTTGATGCCTTCTGTCTGTAATATTTTTATGGCATCCAGGCCGTCTTTCGCCGCCCTCACCCCATATCCTTCTCCGGAAAGGAGTGTAGTAATGACTTCCCGGACAATTTCGTCGTCGTCTACGACCAATATTTTAATGTCTTTTTTCCCCATTCAAATGTTCCGGACGGCTGATTTCCTTTTCCCCCAAAATACCTTATTTTTTTAATTTTTCCAAGACTTCATTGCGGGCCTGGTCCATCACCAATCTTTTTTTGGCTTCAGCGGAAATATTTATAGAATCTTGGCTTCCGGAGCGAAGCTGCTCAGACAAAGAAGTCGGTTTGAGTTTATTGACTCTTTCGTAAAAGCGAATAACCTCGGGAAAATGGATTGGGATGGTAGACATATTCTTCACCCTCTTTTGGTTTATGAGACCTTTATCTTTTTATCGGCAATTCACAGAAAAACTTGAGGGGATTTTTAAAAAAGAGGGGATTTTTATTTCAAAACGTAAACCAGGCTATATCCATTATAAGGAGAAAATCCTCTAACAAAAAAATCATTGCAAAAAGTCGAATAAGGACTGGGAAAGAATCTTGGAAGAAGCGGCGCGTAAGGCATTCAAGTTAGTACTGATTTTTTGAAGTGAAACGATGGTCTCGTCCATATCGGCATCCATGATGTTACTGATATTGTTTTGTTGAGCGGTCGTATTACTAGTCAGTTTTATTTTCTGGTCGTTTAATTGAGCCTGATTGATGCCGATCTGCCCTTGAACGGTTAAGAGTTGGTTTTGAAATTGGTCTAAAACCCCGGATAAGGTCTCTAGCCTGTCCTGTGCCTGGGAACCGGTCAAAGCCGTCCCATCCACATCCTCCTGTGCCCAAGCATGAGAAATCAGGTTGGCCACGTCGATGACATTGGAAAAGCTGAAGTTGTCTACATTAGCCTGGGAATCAGTGATGGCCACATTGACGGTCGTGGCATTCGGATTAGTGAGGATATCGGGGGTCAAAACCGCGGAACTCCCGCTGGGCAGGTTGACGGTATCAGCGGCCGCCAGGGTATAACCGAAAGGGGTGATTGTAGTGGAATTCGGGCTGCTGCCGACGATATTCAGGGAATTCAAGGTGTTTCCAGGTCCGATGGAAATGGAAACCTGTTGGTTGTTTCCTTGATAGAGATAGCTGTGCGTGGCGGCGTCATAGCTATAACTCTCCTGGTCAGAAAGGGTACCGGAAAAAACATAAGTATTTAAATAGATACTATTGGATAGATCGAGAAGGGAATCTCGCAAAGTGGCCACTAACTGGGAATAATAGGTTTGATCTTGTGACGTTCCGTCCGTTTTTAAAATCGTCTTTTTCAGGTTGGAGATGGAACTGGAAACCTGGGTCAAAACCGTACTGGCGAAATTCAAATAGTTGTTGGCGGCAATAATGTTCTGTTGTCCTTGATTGTTCTGACTGATGGTCAGTTTATAGTCCAGGGTTTTCAAGGTTCCCAGGATATCATCCGATGGTTTATTGATCTTTTTGCCGGTTGAGATCTTGGTCGACAGGCTATCCAACTCTTTCAGATTTTCCATCAGCCCTTGGGAGATATGGTCATAGAATATATTGGAAGTGATGCGCATGGGACCCTATCCTTATAACTAAAGATTAAGTAAGGTCTGAAAAAGTTTATCCGCTACGTCCAACACCCTGGCGGCGGCCTGGAAAGATCTCTGAAATCGAATCAAATCGGCCGCCTCCTCGTCCATATTAACCCCGGAAATGGAATCCCGCTTAGAGGTGAGCTGATTCAGAAAATTATTCGCGAACGTCAGATTGTCCGAAGCCGTCTTAGACTGGCCCCCGATCTGGCCTATCAGCGTTTGGTAATAATCGGCAAGGGAACCGGAATCCAGGGCGGAAACTTGTGTATTAATAATATCCGCTATGGCCAGGGCGTTCGCATTGTTGCCGGGAATAGTAGCGGCTCCGGAGGAAGCGGCAATATGACGGGGGTCGGTCAGATTTCTTTCGAAGTCTTGGATGGCCGAGGTTAAGGGACTGACGGTAAAGTTGTCCTCGGCAGTCACCGCGCCGCTCAATACAAAGCGGATTCCTTCCAAATTGACCGTAGTTCCGGCCGGATTATAGGCTCCTGATGTCTTGACGGCCCCGGTAGCTGAATTGGTAATCTGATAATTGAACCCCCCCGAGCCGTCATCAACAAACCCGACGGCATATTCATCCAAGGTCAACAGCGAATTGTCGGTAATGGTTGCCGTCAGGCTGGTGGTGGCGGCGTTCTTCACTACCGTGAGTTGGAGAGGATCAAAAAAATTAGTCCCCGCGTTTCCGTCCAGATCATAACCCTGGACATGCTGGAGGTTAACCTGATTGGTCAGGGAAGCGACTAATTTTCTCAAATCGTGCAAATCGGTTTTAAGGTTTTCTTGAACAGTTAAAAGCCCGCCCATTTCTCCCTTGCTTATTTTCGAGGTAATATTCAGGCCGTCTAATTTCAAGTCATAACTGCCGCTTGATGTATAGGTAGCCGTAAGCGTATTGGTATTATTTGCGGAAACCAGATTTCTCTGCCCGACCGTCACGGTTATGGCACCGTTGTTTGGATCTTCCCAGGAAGAGGTTTCGATTAAATTATTCAACTCTTTGAGGGCCTGATCCCGTTTATCTCTAAGCTGAATGGCTGAAGCCACCGATGAACCCGACTCCATTTGAGTGATCTGCCCGTTAAGCAAAGCTATCCTTGAAGCCAAATCATTTATTTGGTCCGTATCGGAGGTTATGTTCGTATTCACATGGCCTATAGAATCGGTTATTCCCTGTTCCAATTGCTGGGCTGAACTGATCAGGATATCTGCCTTTTGCAGGAGCAAATTCCGCTCCGTCAGCCCTTGAGGATTATTGGCCACCTCCTGCCAGGCATTGAAGAAATCATTTAACGGCCCGGCCAGCCCTATATCCTGGGCTTCATTAAAAAGCTGGTCAATTGAGCTTAGATACTGGCTCAAGGTATTAGAACGTCCATAGTCCTGCTGAGCCAAGTTGATTTGATTCTGGAGCAAGGCATCGTATCGGCGAGTGATCCCGGTTACCATGACTCCTTGGCCGACAGCCGAATTCATGCCGGTTTTGCTTCCGGGGCTGTTGACCTCTAAAACGACGGCCTCACGGCTGTATCCCGGAGTCGCGGCATTGGAAATATTATTGCTCACCACACTCAGCTGAGTCTGGCTGGCCATTACTGAGTTCCGGCCGATTTCGAAGATGGTCGCGAAAGACATCTAAATTTCCCTGGAAAGGAGTCCGCCTTTGCCTCCTGGAAGGGAGTTCCCGGCATGGACCGATGCAAAAAAAGTATTATTGCTCCGCAAAAAATTCAAGGTTCGGTCGATCATCATTTTATTTAAGTCATTTAATTCTTTTATACTTTGGGACAGGGAGACGAGTTTCGAGCGAATTTCCCGGAAAATCGTTTCCCCGGTGATCTCGGCCAGCTTCTGCAGGGTTATTTTTCCGGGGTCATCTCCTTTCCGCCAGAGGTCCTGATGATCTTCGGCAATCAGGCGGTCAACGAGCCTCAAACGTTCCTCTTCCAAAAGCCTTAGCTTAAGGACGAGACTGTCCTTTTCTTTGGTAATCGATTCAAGGCCCTCCATCTGCATGTCCATAAGACAGACCTTTTCCCTCTGTAAAAGATCCATCATCTGGCGACAGCCCAGAATCTGTTCACCCAGGACTTTTTTTATATCATCCAGCCGTCTCATCTAGAAAATTCTTCTAAAATTTTTCCGGCGATCCCGAAGGAATCCACCTTATAGGTCCCCTCTTGGATACTCTTTTTGACGGCCTCAACCTTGTCGGTTCGTATTTCAGGCATCTGCTGGATAACATTAATTAATTGTCCTATCTCTCCGGCCTTGCCTGAAAGCTGAACCTGATCAGTTCCCTGGGGCTGCGATTGGTTGCCAGCAGAAACAGGGGTTTGGTCCGCTTTGCCGATATTCTGGCTGCGCAAACTGATCTCTTGGGTATCGGGCGGTCTATTCCCTTCAATTTTCATAGCCATCCTCCCTATTAGAATGTTTATTCCTAATATTGTATCGACATTCTATAGGGAATTCTTTAATAATATTTTTTCCCTGAGCCCAGTTAATAAGTAAAAAAGGTGATCTCCGGTCAAAAAAAATCGATTTACTCCACATTTCTTTCCGCCTTCTCTAATGATAGGGGGTTTGCATTAAGGGCCTCCGATTTTTCCTGCGGCCGGATTTTTACGACCCCGAAAAGATTCCCTGAAGGAATCCCATTGTTATTTAAATTGGCTTGGGAATCGACGCCATCCTTCTGTGGACGCTTCTCGACCTGTTTCAAGATCATTTCTTTCAGGCCTATGCCCCTTCCGGAAAGTAATCTGGCCAATTCCATATCAAAAAGACTGTTATAGACATCATTCCCCAGCCCTTTGCCCATCAATCCTCCCTGGGTTGTCTTCCGTAATTCCTTCAACATTTCATAGAAAAATAGGGCCTCTATCTCTTTAGCGGCCTCTCTCAGGCGTGTATTAGAGGAATCCGGATTAGAAGGATCGGCTTTATGTTCCGCCTTTTTTTTAAAGGAATCCGTGAGGAAAGTCGGATCAATCGGGAAACTTTTTATACCACCCATCATAAGATCTCCAATTCCACTTTTAAAGCCCCTGAGCGCTTAAGGGCTTGCAAGATAGCCATCAAATCCCTGGAAGTAACCCCCAATGAATTCAAGGCCCGAACGACTTCTCCCAAGGTCACCCCGGAAACTTCGATCAAAGAGGCTTTCTGCTCTTTCACATCTACTTTCTCTTGTGGGACAACAACGGTCTGGGACCCGGCCGGGGCAAAAGGATTGGGTTGCGAAATTTTATATTCGGTAGTTATTTCGATAGATAAATTTCCGTGGGCAATAGCCACCGGAGAGAGTCTAACCTTTTCCCCCATAACCACCGTCCCGGTTCTTTCATTGATAACCACCTTACTCAAAGAATCGAGGGTTACTTCCAAGGTTTCCATCTGGGTAATAAAGCCCATCAACCCACCGGAAAATTGCTCCGGGGTCCGAATTTTAATCAAAGAAGGATCCAAGGCCTCGGCATATTCTCCCCCGAATTTTTGGTTGATGGTTTTAGCAACCTGAAAAGCGGCGGTAAAATCGGGCTCGTGAAGAATCATCTGGATCTCTTCCCCGTTTTTCAAAGGGATTTCTATTCCCCGTTCGATGATTACGCCATTGGGAACCCGTCCGGCGGTAGGATGGTTCTTTTGGACCGAGGCCCCCCCTCCTCCGCTCACCGCGGAAAAACCGCCACCAATGGATACCGGCCCCTGGGCCATTCCATATACTTTTTGATCAGGGGCCTTAAGAGGGGTCAAAAGCAGTGTTCCTCCTTGTATGCTTTTGGCATCCCCCATGGCGGAGACAATGGCATCGATTTTCATGCCCGGCTTGGGGAATGGGGGCAGCGTGGCGGTAACGATAACGGCAGCGGCATTCTTCGAACTGAGATCATTATATTTGACAGTGAGGCCCATCCTGGCCAGCATGGTGGCGATGGTTTGCATGGTGGCATTTCCTTTATCGCCGTTCCCATTTAAACCGACGACTAATCCATAGCCGATCAGTTGGTTCTCCCTTACCCCGACGATGCTGGCCACATCCTTTAATCTTTCCCCCTGGGCGGGTTTCGAAAAACACATCTCGGCAGCCCATAAAACAAGGGGGAGAAAATAGCAGATAAATTTAAATCGGACTCGTGAGTATCCCATGGATAATCTTTCTAAAAAGGCCAAATGCGGTCTAAGAAGCGCACCATCCAGCCCTGACCCTGCTTTTCATTGACGACACCGTCGCCGGTATAGATTATTTCGGCATTCGCCACCAGACTGCTCAAGATGGTATTGTCGGCGGCCACATCTTCCGGACGGATAACCCCCCTAATCAAAAGCAGCTGTTTTTCCCTGTTAACCGTAATATCTTTCCGTGATTCGATGATCATATTTCCATTGGGCAAGACATCGATTACCCTGGCAGTAATCGTGGCCACTAAACTACCGGATCGTGTCGTATCGCCACTGCCGGTAAAATCATTTTTGGCTGAGGAGCTGATGGACGGGCTGAGGGTCGGCCCACCGGGGAATACATTACCCAAAATGTTTGAATTTCCGAAGAAATTGGATATGCTGGTATCCATGGTAGACTGACGTCCGGTAGTCGTTCCGGCCTTTTTTTCGGCCGAAGAATTTTCAACGATAGTAATCGTCACCAGATCGTTCAATCCGCGTGCCTTGCGGTCTGCAAAAAGACCAGCCGATTCTGCCCACAAAGAACCCGGGTTGGGAGGTTCTTTTTTGGGTTCCTTATAGAGATAATTGGCCGGCATGTCTTTGGCCAGTTCGAGCTTGGTGGGAGTACAAGATAGGGCCAGCAAAGCCGTTACCGCCATTCCCCACAATTTTAATTCCTTTTTGTCTATCTTCATGGCCTGTTGGTTCCCGCAATCAATTGGCTAAGGGCTTAGAACAATACCTTGACATTCTGCTCATCAATGGGAATTCCCCGAATGTCCTGCTTTGAAGAGAGATTGGTCACCTTGATCTGTTGACCCAGGCGACCGTTTTCCTTCGCTTCGCCCTGGGTGACTATCTTCAACCCGGGGGAAGAGGCAATTAAATTGATCACCTGACCTTTCTTAATGATCGGCGGATCACCGAGAACGCTTCCCTCTATTGGCATATTGCCCTCAAGGGATCTCTGCATGGATTTGCCCACCGCCTCCTCCAAACGAGACAGGGCTTCCCTGGGCATCCGGCGTACATCGATCAGCGACAAATAAATATCATCTTTCTGAATAGTATGCCCGGCCTTGAGGGGCCGCCGGGAGGTAACGACATAATCCAAGGCCCTGATTTGGGCCTGAATCATTATCTTTTCACCGGACTTAAAGCTTAAAGAAAAGGCCGCCCTTCCTAAAGGCCCGCTGATCAGATGGATCTTGAGCGGCGGATTTTTGGGAAGATCCCCATATCCGGAAATATCTAAGATCTCAACCTCGGCCCAGGGGTAATGGGCGGTTAGGTATTTATGGATCAATTCCCTTGGTTCCCAGGAGGCGGCATTGGCGTAAACGGCCTGGCCGAAGAAAAGCAGGAAAATCAGTAAAATCAGAAGACCGACACGAAAAAACCTAAAAGAGTGAATGGCCATCCTGATTACTCCTTAGCGTTTTAGATTATTGGTCATCGAAAGCATTTCATCGGCGGCCTGCACGGCTTTGGAATTAATCTCGTAGGCCCTTTGACTGACGATCATATTAACCATTTCTTCAACAATATTAACATTACTCATTTCGATGTACCCTTGATTGATGGTCCCAAGTCCTTCTGTCCCGCCCGGGGCACCGACGATCGGATCACCGGAAGAGCCGGAAGGGACGAATAGACTTTTCCCGTTGGCAAGGAGCCCGGCAGGATTGATGAATCTGGCCAATTGGAGCGTCCCGACTTGGGTCGGGGCAACGGTTCCCGATTGCAGGACACTGACTTTACCGTCGGACCCGATGGTAATCGACTTAGTATTGGCCGGAACGGTAATGGCCGGATCAAGGGGATAGCCGTCGGAGGTAACAACTCGGCCATTATTATCCAGTTTAAAACTCCCGTTCCGGGTGTAAGCCAGGGTCCCGTCGGGCTTAGTAATCTGGAAAAATCCGTCCCCTTCAATGACCAGGTCGAGATTATTGCCGGTCTGCACAAAATCGCCTTGCAAAAAAATCTTTTGGACGGCCCCCGGCTTTACCCCCAAACCCATCTGAATCCCCGAGGGGACGACCGATCCTTCGGCCGACAGGGTACCGGGGGTTTTGAGATCCTGATAGATTAATTCTTGAAAATCGGCCCGTCCTCTCTTGAATCCCGCTGTATTGACGTTGGCCAGGTTATTGGAAATAACGTCCAGGTTCATTTTTTGGGCTTCCATGCCCGTAGCGGAAATAAAAAGGGAACGTATCATCTTTCCTGTCCTCCCCTAAATCCGAGCAACCTCGGTCATTTTTAAGGTTAATTCATCAAAACTTTGGATGGCCTTTTGCAGGGCCTGAAATTCTCTCATGGAAGAAACGATCTTGACCATTTCCTGAAAAATATCAATATTGGAACTTTCCAGGCAATTTTGCCGGACCACCACTTTCGCCGGATTCTCAGCCTGGTCGGTTTTATAGATATAGTTGCTAGGAGGGGTAAGGGATTTCTTGTCGGCAAAATCGACTAATTTAATGGTGTCAACCGGCTTATTGTCCACCACTACCTCTCCCTTTAGCCCGATTTCCATCTTGCCCGGGGGCACCTCAATCGGTCCGTTTTGTCCCAGGACCCGGATTCCCCCCTTCGTAGTCAGATAGCCCTCCATATCCTTTCTTAAATCTCCGCGGCGGGTATACTGTTTATTATCTAAGGCGATAAACCCGCTGCCTTCCAGGGCGATATCAAAGGGGTTCCCGGTGGGAGTTATTTCTCCGTTGGTAAAATCAACGGTCAAACGGGCTACTTCCGTCATAGCCGTCCCGTTTTGAACACTTTCCGCGTTGCTCAGATAATCCTTAAAGGATATATTAGTCTTTTTATAGGCCATGGAACTACTATTGGAAAGGTTTTGAGCCGTCAATTCAACCTGGCTTTCTTTTAAAATCGCCCCGGAAAGGGCTATAAAGATTCCTTGATTCATGACTATACCTATTGCAACATTAATACCAATTTTGCCGGGTTAAGGTTTATGGAAAAATGCTTTAAAATATTACCGTTATCATCCGACGGTTTTCCCTGTTTGGCAACTCACCGGGAAAAATTTTCCTTCCCCGGGAAAAGATGAAGCGTTCCCTAATGGACCAAGTTTAAGATCAGTTCCACCTCACCGGAAGGCAAATCCAGGATACGGGCGATCTGGTCGGACTTAAATCCTTTACCGGCCAAATCTTGGACTTCGGAGCGATGGTTTCTGGGGGTCTCGGCCCTAACCTCTTCGGACCGGACAAGGCCGGTTTCTTTTGAAATAAGATTTGTGAGAAGAGCTATTTTTTCGTCGGCTTGGGCCTCTAAGGCCTTCAGCATCTTAATCTTCTTATCCAGCCGAATCATCAGCTTCTCGGTAATATCGCCGATCTCGAGTAATTCCACCGGCCCGGTTTTCTTTGTCCGCCCCTGACTTTTGTTTAACCCCTTCATGATTCTTTTTAATGGATTCATAATCATACCCTCAGATCAATACGATTTTTTTTGGTTTCCTCTTTTTCCGGATTCTTGTTCTTTCTTTTTTTATTGGATAAAAATTGATCCGGTTTCTCTCTTTTAACCTTCAGGGGTAAGTCAATTTTTTTTAATGATTCGATGTCCATAGGCTCACCTTTGACCCTTCCGCAAGGCTAACGAAAGAAAACCGTCCGTTATTCCCTGCTTAAAAACCAAAACCCTTTAAAATATCATCCACCTCGGATTGATCGGAAGCGACCCCTTCTTGTTGTTTGATTTGCGGCCCCTCCAGATCCTCTTTTGCGCCAGACTCAATCTGAAGCCCAAAAATGGTTACGATTTTGACTAATTGCTTCTCTATATCGGAAATCAGCTGAATCACCTTTTTAATGATTTGGCCGGTCAGGTCCTGAAAATCCTGAGCAATCATTATTTCCATCAAGTCTTTGGGTAATTCCTGGTTCATGTCTTTCAAGTGCGCAATGGCCTGACGGTCTTCCTCCGTAACGCCCTGGCGATCGTTTAAAACCTTTTCCAGATGATTGATCACTTTCGTGGTTTTGTCTTGATATCCCAGATGCTTTTCCACTAAATTAAGGGTTTGGCTGGCCGCTTCTTCCGTTTTTTGGATGACCCATTGGAGTTTATCACTAGCCTCGGGCAACTGATCGACGGGAAGACTTTTCAGACGCGGGGTGATGTTGTTTTGAAATTCTCTCAGGGAATTATGGAGTTTCCGGGTAATTTTCCCGACCTCTACATAGAGGTCTTTCCCATCGAATCCGGAGAATCTTTTTATGCATCTTTCCGCTTTCTCAATGTCCCCTTCCAGGATGGCTTCCAGGAAATTCTGAACATTCTCGACGATATCATAAATGCCCTTAATCCGGTTCCCGTCTTCCAGGGCTTTATTGAAAATCAAGGCAATAGCCTTTTGCATTTCAAGTAAATTTACATCTCTTTGAGGATCCATGGGAAAAGCGCTTTCCTGGCCGGGAACGGAGGGTTGAACCCCCTGAGGGTCTTTATGTGCTGAAATCGACATAACGGGTCCTTTCAATTTTATTATTCGACTCAACTCGGACGAATCAAGAATTAGCGGCCAATCTTTCGAATATCTTGTCCATTTTCTCCTTCAAGATTTCGGCCGTAAAGGGCTTGATGATATAGTTGTTCACACCGGCCTTAATGGCTTCGACCACCTTTTCCTTCTCCGCTTCCGCCGTTACCATCAAAAACGGAAGGGATTTTAATTCCGGATCGTTGCGGACGTTCTTTAACAGCTCGATGCCGGTCATGTTCGGCATATTCCAATCGGAGACCACAAATTGGAACCTGTTCGCCCGGAGCTTTGCCAGAGCCTGTTCCCCGTCTTCGGCCTCATCGATATTTTCATAACCCAATTGTTTCAACAGATTTTTGACGATTCTTCGCATCGTCGAAAAATCATCCACGACTAATATCTTCATTTTTAAATCCATTTTTAAATCCATTAGTATTCTAGACCTCCTTTGCGCCTTTCTCTTTTAAAATGGTTGAGACAATTCTTTCTCCATTTTCGCTTTCAGTCGGATCAGGGCCTGGTTATGCAGTTGGCAAACGCGGGACTCGGTCAGCCCTAGGACCTCCCCGATTTCCTTCATGGTTAACTCCTCCCAATAATATAAAGAAAGAATTATTTTTTCCTTTTCAGGCAATTCATCAATGACCCGGGCCATGATTTTTTTTTGATCCATCTCCAGGAGGATATTGAGAGGATTTTTGCCATTAGGGTCTTCGATGTTATCCATCAGATTGACATCGGATGAATCGGAGAGCTGTTCGAAATCCTCAAATTTTAGATTGATACCCCCTTTTGCCTCATCTAAGATGCGATAATAATCGTCTAAGGAGATATTCAAGGCGGTTGCCACTTCTTCATCTTCCGGCGCCCTGTTCAATTCTTTTTCCAGTCTGGAATGCACTTCTTTTAGGACGTTGATCTTTTTCTTTTTAGAACGGGGAACCCATTCCAAGGATCTTAATTCATCTAGCATGGCCCCCTTGATCCGGTATTGGGCATATGTTTTTAGTTTGACCTTGCCCTGTTCATAGCGGTCCAGGGCATCAAATAATCCGTGAAGCCCGACACTGATCAAATCATCGACCGAAACTTGCGGCGGGAGTCGCCAAGACAGCCGATAGGCCGTGTAACGAACAACCGGTAAAAACTCCTTGATGAGCTTCTCCTTCTCCTGAGGGGACATTTTAATATTATATCCGTACATCCCCTCTTTCCCCGAGAAAGTTGCCTAGAAACAGCTGTAAACTGCCCTTGAGCGAGCCGGACAGATTCTCACTCAATTTGCTGGCGATGGCCTGAATATTTTTAGCCGCCTGAGCCTCCGGATAAACATCCAAAAAGGGCTTTTGCGCCCTGACCGCCTTAGGAATGAAATCATCTTTCAAAATAAATCCCAGGTAGTCTAGGGATACCTGTAAAAATTTTTCTGCAGCCACGGCAATCCGTTTAAAAACGGTTAAAGCTTCCGAAGAACTACTGGCCCCGTTGACCAGTATTTTGAAATCTTTTTCCTGATATTTAGTATGCAATACCTTGATCAAGGCATACCCGTCGGTTAAAGCCGTCGGTTCCGGTGAGATGATGACAATAATGGTTTGGGCGGCTACGCAAAAAAAGGCCACATTGGAAGAAATCCCGGCACCGGTATCAATGATCAAGGTGTCGATTTCTCCCTGATAAGACTCAAACTCTTCCAATACCTTGAGACGCTGAAACTCATCCAGATGGGTTATCTCCTGAACTCCCGAACTGGCCGGCAAAATTTTTATTCCGTGGGGGCCGTCCACGATCACCTCATGCAGGCGCTTCTGTCCACTGAGGACATGTTCGATATTATAGCGTGTCACCAGCCCCAGGAGCACATCCACATTGCTCAATCCGAGATCGGCATCAAATATCATGACCTTTTCCCCTAACTGCGTCAGGGCGATGGCCAGATTGATCGCCACGTTCGTTTTACCAACCCCTCCTTTTCCGCTGGTTATGGCGATAGTCCGAATTGGTTTCATCCTTTCTTTCCTTCTCCTTTTTAATTCGAATGGCAAAATTCGTCAGACGGCTTCTGACTCAAGATTAAATCGATCAATTCCGATCCTTTAAAAAATTCTATGTCCTGGGGAACTTTTTGGCCGTTTGTCAAATAGGCAATAGGTTTTCGGGCCCGGACGGAGAAGTTATAAACCGAGCCGTAATCCCCGGCTTCATCCATTTTTGTAAAAGCGACTTTAGTAATGGGAAGTTTTTGATAGTGTTTAAGAGAATCGGCCATGAACTGTTCACTGCTGCTGCCGCTGATCAATAAATGGGTTTCCATTGGGATCCCCGTGTCGTAAACACTTCTCAATTCTTGAGCATAAGACCCGTCTTTAGGATTACGTCCGGTCGTATCTATCAAAATCAGATCCCGGTCGTGTAATTTTGTTATCCCTGTTTTTACCTCTTCCGGCGAGGAGGCGACAAACAAAGGAACGCCTAAGATTCGAGAGTAAATCCGGATCTGCTCAATCGCCCCGATCCGGAAAGTATCCAGACTGATGAACCCGACTTTCTTGTTCTGTTTGATGGCTTGCCCGCATAATTTCGCCGCCGTAGTGGTTTTGCCCACCCCGGTAGAACCGATCAAAATAATATTTTTCCGGCCCGACCAGTCCCAGCTCAACTGAATATCTTTGGACATTAATTCGGCGATCGTTTTAAAATCGGAAGCCCGTTCGGTCAAATTAAGTGCCAAGTCCTCCCGGATCGATCGGGTCCTTAAAAACTGATACATTTTTTTCTTTTCTTCAGGTAGGGTGACCTCATATCCCTTCCCTTTTAATTCTTCCAGAGATGCCCGCAGGTTCTCCAGTTCCTGCATAACTTGGGGATAGTAGGCCGGGTTGTTTTGGGCTTTCGGAATTGCTTCCGGTTTGGAAAGAGAGATCTTGTCAGAGGTGAATTGCGCCAGACTTTCCTGGGTCATTTCCTTATTTTTCGAAGGCCCGGGCAAAAATATCGTCTGACTTTGATCGAGGAGGTCGATCGCCGCCACCACCTCAACTTTGCGTAATCCCTTGACCTCTTCCGAGGAGAGGATAACGGCATCTTCCCCTAATTCCTTTTTAACCTGCGTCAACGCTTCCCTGAAATTGGATGCTAAGAATCTTTTAATCTTCATAACGGACCATCCCTAAAGTGTAGAGTTTTGCTGCCGGAGAAATTTCGGTATTTGACAATACGGCCATGGACGGCAAAAACTTATCGGCAAAACGCCGTAAAAATCTGCGCACATGGGCCGAACAGACCAGAACGGGTTGGGCTTCCATTTTCCCTCCCTTTCCGAGGATCTTTTCCATGGCTCGCAACAGTTTGCTGATCAAGTCCGGACTAATATTGCCGCCGCTCTCGATGCTCTCGTAAATCGGTTTTTCAAACCGCGGGTCTAACACTAATATCGGTATACTTCCGTCTTGGGCCTCATATTGTTTGGTCAGATAACGGGAGAGGCCCTGGCGGACATGCTCGGTTAAGATATCCGTATCCTTTATCGACGGGGCATAATCCAACAGGGTTTCCAAGATGGCCACCAGATCCTTAATGGGCACTTGTTCTTTCAATAAATTCTGCAAGACTCTTTGAACACCCCCCAGGGTCATATGCACCGGAACGAGTTCATCGACGATCTTGGGAAAGGTTTTGGCAATACGGTCCAGCATATTTTGCACTTCATTGCGGGTCAGAAGCTCCCAGCAGTGTTTTTTTAGCAATTCGGTCACATGAGTAACGATTACCGTGGCTAGGTCAACCACCATATACCCGGCCATTTGGGCTTTCTCCATTTCGTGATTGTCAATCCATAAGGCCGGCAGTCCAAAGGCCGGGTCTTTCGTAGGGATACCCCTAATTTTATCCGTTTCATTGGCCCCGACCGCCAGCCAGTGATTACTCATGATTTCGCCCCGCGCCAATTCGATCCCTTTAATTAATAAGAGATATTCATGGGGGCGGAGCTGCAGATTATCTTTGATATGGATCGGAGGGACCACAAACCCCAGATCGGCGGCTAATTGCCTGCGCATCCCCTTTATTTTATTTAGCAGTTCTCCATGCCCTTCGACCAGAGGGATCAACCCATAGCCGATCTCCATCGTCAAAGGATCTATCTCTAAGAACGATTCGATTTGAGGTTCCTCTTTCAGAGGTTCGGCCGGTTCTTCGGAGGTACTTTGAGGAGAGGGCTTAGATAACCAGTAGGCCATGGCCCCGGTTACGGCGGAAATAGTCAAAAAAGAAAGATGGGGCAACCCAGGGATAAAACCAAAAACAAATAAAATGGCCGACGTAGTGGCCAGGGTCTTGGGGTTGACCAGTAATTGCCGGGAGAGGTCTTTCCCTAAGTCGGTGTCCGTACCGGCCCGGCTGACGACTACACCGGCGGCGGAAGAGACCAGCAGGGCGGGTATTTGCGAGACAAGACCGTCGCCTACCGTCAATACGGTATAAGTCTGGGCCGCTTCGATTATGGGCATACCATGCTGAAGAACCCCGATAATAAACCCCCCTAAAATGTTGATCCCGGTAATGATCAGACCGGCAATAGCATCCCCCCGTACGAACTTGCTGGCACCGTCCATGGCTCCATAAAAATCCGCTTCCTGTGCAATAACTGACCGCCGACGCCGGGCTTCCGCTTCATCAATAAGGCCGGCATTCAGATCGGCATCAATGGCCATCTGTTTGCCCGGCATAGCATCCAAAGTAAAACGGGCGGCCACTTCGGCAATTCTTCCTGCACCCTTGGTAATAACGACGAAATTGATGACCACGATAATGGTAAAAATGATTAACCCCACCGTATAATTGCCGCTGACCACGAAATTTCCAAAGGCTTTGACGACTTGGCCGGCAGCATCCAACCCCTCGCCCCCTTTTAGTAAAACCAATTTAGTCGTGGCGATATTAAGGGAGAGACGATAAAGAGTCGTCATCAGCAATAGGGAGGGAAAGACAGAAAAATCTAACGGCTTAGTGACGAAAACCGAAGTAATCAGAATGACCACGGATAGGGCTATCGAAATAGAGAGAAAAAAGTCTAATAAGATGGGAGGAATGGGAAGGAGCATAAGCCCCAGGACGCCGATAAGGGCTACCGCTACAGCTATGCCTTCTCTATTCTGCAACCGTCCCCAGCTACTCATAGCTATTATCTTCTCCTTTCTTTCAGCGCGTTTTGGAAAACATAATCGTTAATATTTTAATTCAAATATCATGCCTAGATACAACTAGGTGGAATAACGACACATTATGCCAAGACGATCTCAAGTTGGCTTTGGCGGCGTCAAGATACTGACTCCGACAAATTGAAATTGACTATTGTCCGGATATTTCATAAGTCAACTTGAATTTTGAAAGGAAAAAACTGAAAACAACTAATAGGGAATGTTATTACTCCGGCAATTAAAGATCTAAAATAAATTAAGGTCAAACGTTAGGAGTCAGGGGGTCTTCTTTTTGCAGTTGTCCACCTTTGCTCGGAGATTCTTTGCCGGGCTAAACCGGGACCCACTCCTTCGGAGCGGGTCCCGGTTTCCCACAGGGTAACCTTTGGACAACACCAAAAACAAGATCCCCTGACTCCATCTTTAAGTATTTAATTGCCGAAGTAATATCTCGGTTCCGGGTTTGATCGTTTAGTAATCAACCGGCCTTTTTTTGCAGGCGATAAATGTGGGCGATAATTTTGGCCACCGCCTTGTATAGATCCGGAGGGATAAAGGAATTGAGATCGAGCTTAAAAAGCAGTCGGGCCAACGGTTTGTCTTCGATAATGGGAACGCCGTGTTTACGGGCTATTTCTTTTATCTTCTGGGCGACCAGATCCGCTCCCTTGGCCACAACCTTTGGGGCCTTCATCTCCTTCTCCTGATAGCGCAAGGCCACGGCTAGGTGTTGCGGGTTGGTAATAATCACGGCGGCCTTTGGAACTTCAGACATCATCCGCCGTCGGGCCATTTCGCGTTGCAGACTCCTGATCCGGGATTTAACCAATGGATTTCCTTCCAGCTCCTTGGCTTCTTCCTTTACTTCCTGTTGACTCATGCGAATGGATTGTTCGAACTTCTTTCTTTGTAAAAAATAGTCCAGAACAGCCAAAACCAGATAAAAGGAAAAACCGTAAATAAAGGCCCGCATAATCAGATACCCGACGGTTTTGGCCATCTCATTCATTTCCTGATCCACCAGAAGGGGAAAAAGATCGATGCTTTTCTTAACGAAGTGGTAGATCAGAAAAATCCCCAAGGAAAATTTTATCAAAGTTTTCCCGGCCTCGAGCAGTCCATTGAAAGAGAAAATATTTTTTAATCCACCTAAAGGATTCAATTTGTCGAGTTGTAAGGTATATTTTTTAAAGACTAGTCCGCCCTGCAGGAGGTTGGCCCCTATGGACATGGCCACTACGATCAGGAAAAAGGGCATTAAAATCAGAATCAAATCAATAAGGGTCAGACGCAGTATCACAAAGGGGTCCTGTCCCAATCTAAAATTCAGCAACGAAGCGATGACGCGGGTTGTTTTTTCCCAAAAAGGCCTTATTCCAAAATAAAATACCAGGAGAATTCCTCCGATATTGGCAATAGCCACCAGATCACGGCTCCGGGGCATTTGCCCTTTTTCCCGGGCCTTCTGCCGCTTCCGCGGGGTTGCTTTTTCGGTTCGGTCTTGGGCTTCCGCCATTCCCCACCCTACCCTTTTGCCATTAAAATGATTCGGTTGACTTCTTCAGTCAATCCGCTGAACCGTGAGGTCAAAAAATGGATCAAGAAAGGGATCGATAACATCAAAATCATCAAACCGACCAACAAATGAACAGGCATACTAATATAAAAGATATTCATCTGCGGGGCCGCTTTGGAGAGAAAGACCATTAAAATATTGATGATGATCATACCGATCAAGACCGGGGCGGCCATACGGATGGCCATGGGGAAAATTTCGCTGCTGAGAGAGATCACCTGCCGGAAAAGCATATCCGGTCTCACCCTGGAGACCGGCAGAACTTCATAACTTTTGACGATTAGATAAATCAAGTCGTGATGAAGGTCTAATATCAAAAAAAGGAGCATGGCCAGGAGACCCAAGAGGGAAGAGAGGGTTGTTGACCGCCCCATTTCCGGATTTAGCATGGTGGCAATAGACAATCCGACGGCATCGCTGATCATTGATCCGGCCAATTCCACCCCCCAGAAAAGCAATCGGACGGCAAAGCCTATGGTCATTCCCAAAAGGACTTCCTGAATAATAATGGAGGGGAAGTCCAGAATGTGTCTATCAATGGAAATAAGCGGAGAAAGGACATAGGACAAGGCAAGGACAATCCCGATCTTAAACTGCCTGGGCACCTGCTTACTGCTGAAAAAGGGCAAAAAAGCCAAGATAATGCTTAAGCGGATCATGATGATCAGGAAGTTGGAAAAGTAGCCGGATAAGATGGCGGGATCATTCACGGGCTAACCCTCTGTATTGCGGTGACGTTCTTATCCGTTCGTCATTATCTGACGTACAGCGGAAGATTCTCTATAATGTTGGTTGTATATCGGGTCACCACCCTGGTCATCCAGGGCAACAAGAGATAAAAGCAGATAAAGACCGCCACGATTTTGGGAACAAAAGTCAGGGTAAACTCCTGAATCTGCGTGATCGCCTGTAAAAAACTGATGACCAAACCAACCAAAAGACTGACCATCAGGATCGGACCGGCGCACAGTGCGATGGTCATAAATAAATCCAGAAAGATCCCCTTTAATATTTCTGAGTTCATTGAAACGTCCTCACCAAAGAACCGATAATTAAATTCCAACCATCCACCAAAACAAACAAGAGCAACTTGAAAGGAAGGGAAATCATGACCGGCGGCAGCATCATCATGCCCATGGACAACAGGACACTGGCCACCACCATGTCGATCAGCAGGAAGGGCAGAAAAATCATAAAACCGATTTCAAAAGCGGTTTTCAGCTCACTGATAGCGAAGGCCGGTATCAATACTTTCAATGAAATATCGTTTGGTTTTGCCGGCGCGGGTTCCTTGGAAAGCTTAACAAAAAGGGCGATGTCCTTGGGGCGGGTCTGTTTTAACAAAAATTTCTTTATGGAAGGTTCCGACCGTTGAAAGGCTTCACCGAAAGAGATTTTTTTCTCGGTGTACGGCTGGATGGCCTCCTTATTGATGACATTGATCGTCGGCGACATGATAAAAAGGGTCAGAAAAAGGGAAAGCCCGATGATCACGGGAGTAGGCGGGATTTGTTGGGCTCCCAAGCCTTGACGGAGAAGTGAAAGGACGACCACAATCCGTGTAAAAGAAGTTACCATGACCAGGATGGCCGGCAAAAAGGCCAGAAGGCTGATGATGAAAAAAATAGACAACACGGGATTATTTAAATCAAAAACCTTACTGAAATCCGCTGAACTATTCATCTATTTCCTCGCTCAGCTTTCGTAACTTTTCCATTCGGTCGTCAGTGGAGGCCTCTTTTTTCTTTTCCTGGATTTCTCCGGCAGCGATAGTTTTAAGGACCCTCAACCCGTTCGGCATTACACCGACTAACAAAATTTCCTGGCCCACCTGCAGTGCGGCTACTCCCTTTTTGGCCCCTAGTGACTGGTAGGCCACCAGATTAAGGATGCCCGATTGTTTTTGCTTGCGCCGGTATAAAACCCCAAAGAAAATCAGCGACAAAACAATCCCCACCAAGGCGGTCACAAATGATAAGGTACTGTCGATCATCTAAGCTGTCTTATCCTTTCAGCAGGGCTGATGATATCGGTCAAACGTACACCGAATTTTTCATTCACCACCACTACCTCCCCCCGGGCAATCATGCGGTTATTGACATAAATTTCCATTGGTTCTCCGGCCAGCTTTTCTAATTCTATTACGGAGCCCTGCCCCAACTGTAACAGTTCATTAATAAGCATTCTTGTTCGTCCCAATTCGACGGAAACCATCAGGGGAATGTCCAGCAGGAAACCTAAGTCTCTGCCGGTGCTGGCCGATTTATTATCGCTCAATTCTCCAAATACATTTTCCTGTTCTTTTTGCTCTAATTCCTGATCCATACCGCCTCCTATGTAATGGCTTCGATAAATTTGGTTATTTTGACCGCTTGATTTCCGCGGCTGAAACCGGCGGCTCCTTTCATTTTCGGCACCCCTTCCACATTAATGACTAAATCATCGGAAACCGCAGTTTTTAAAGTCAGTACATTGCCTACATCCATTTTGACCAGTTCCCCCAGAGATATCTCGGTACTGCCTATCAGTACGTCCAGATTTACAACGGATTCCTTGAGGATTTCACTTAATCGGGCAACCCAGCGCGGATCATGAGACATGGTATCACTGCGGATGCCGGAAAATAATTTATCCTTGATGGGTTCTATCATGGAGTAGGGAATGCAAAAATGGACCTTGCCGACAAAATTCTCAATCTCAATATGAATTTCAATCTTGATGACCGCTTCCGAAGGAGTCACAATCGTGACGAATTGCGGATTCATCTCCGAACCCACATGCTCGGGCGCCAAGGTGACGATCCCCTGCCAGGCCATAGTCAAATCCGCCAAGGCGATATCGACAATTCTTTTGATGATTTTCTGTTCGATTTGGGTAAAATATCGGCCCTCACTTTTCACCCACGGTTTGCTGCCTCCGCCGAAAAAATAATCGATAAAGGCAAAAACCATCGGCGCCTCAATAACAAAGAGGGCAAACCCTTTCAGAGGTTCTATTTTAAAGATATTGATACTGGAGGGCAGGGGAAGGGTTCGCATAAATTCCCCGAATTTTATCAAGGTATGTCCCTGAATCTGGACATCAATAAATTTCATGACAACGGCGGAGATGGAATTTCGGAAGAATCGGCCGAATCGTTCATTGGCCATTTCCAAACCGGGCATACGGCCTCGAATGACCCTTTCATGGGTGGTAAAATCAAACTTCCGGACCCCGAAATTTCCCCCTTTATTGGATTCGGTTTCAATTTCCCCGGAATCCATGCCCTTCAACAGGGCATCGACTTCATCTTGCGAAAGGAGAGTATTCATTGCATCACAAAATCCGTAAAGTAAATATTTCTAAACATTTCTTTCTCCATGGCCTGATTGATCCTCAGTAAAATTTCATCTTTCAATTGGAATTTTCCTTCCGGGGAAGAAACGGAATCCATGGTCTTGCTGCTCAACAATAAAATAATTATATCTCTGAGTTTAGGGACTCGCTCCTTAACTTTCGGCTCTTCTTTTTCGTCCATTAACTCCAATTGCAAAGAAACCTTCAGGTGTCTGCCAGGATCGGCCAGATTCAAAATAAAAGGATCGAGAGCCACCAGGACTACTTTGCCTTTTTTCTCCTTTTGGGTCTGCTTCTCCCCCTTTTCCTGAAAAAACATGGTATACCCGAGATACCCCCCCACTCCTAAAATAAGGATGAGCCCCCCTAATAAGATAAATAGTTTTTTTCCTAATCCCTTTGAGGGAGGCTTAGCATCCTCACTGGATCCTTCGATTAGAATATCTTCTTTTTCCTCTTCCACGCCGATTCCCTTCACTCTAAATTAATTTAATCAGATGTCTTCGTTTCAAAAGGTTAAAGCCTGACAATATTCTTTTCAAATATCATGCCTAAATAAAACTTGTTGAAATTTAAAGTGATTTTATTTACCAGAACGAGATCGAGGGAAGTCGATGTCAAAAAAGTGACCCTTCGGAGAAAGATATACTAGAAAAAAAAGAGGAAGGGGCCTCTCCCCTTCCTCACTTTAGGGTTTATTTTGATTTATCGGTTTTCAGACTTATCGGATAATATTGACCAGTTCCTGCATGACGCTGTCAGTGGCGGTGATAATCCGGGAATTGGCCTGGAAGGCCCTCTGGGCGGAGATCAACTTGACGAACTCTTTGGCCAGATCTACATTACTCAGTTCCAGGTTATTGGCGAGCACCCGGCCCGTTCCCGAGGTCTCCGGATTGGCGATTACGGCCTGGCCGGACTCATAGGTTTCCTCAAAAAGGTTTCGTCCTAATTTTTTCAGACTGGAGGGGTCCATGAACCGGGCCAAGGCCACCTGTCCGACCACCCGGGTCTGGCCATTGGTAAAACTGGCCGAAATAGTCCCATCCTCTGCAATGGTCAAGCTGGAGACCGTACCGGCCCCAAACCCATCCTGGCTTAAACTGGTAACGCTAAAGGGGGCGGCAAATTGGGTCGTACCGTCAAAGCCTGTCCCCGGGTTGGCTTCCCCGGTCCCGGTACCAAAATCAAAAGTTATACTCTGGTCACTTGCCCCGCCTAAATCAAAGTCAATAGCCGTGCCGCTGTTGTCATCGGTCAAAGACCCGTCAGTCCCAAAAGTCAGAACTTGCGGGCTAGCGGCGGAGGCATCTATCAATTTGGAGGAATCGTCCGGATCGGTTATCACGTGATGGACATTCCAAGAAACCGCTCCGGCGTTATCAACTTTAACAAAGTACATGGTGACATCATGGGCCGCTCCCAGGTTATCATAGACCCTGATGGTCGTAGATTCGTTATACCCGGAAGGGGAATCGTCGTTGGTCCCCAGAGTAAAACCATCGGATGTGTAGGCCGTATCCGAAGAATTCAGATTGACGTGGACGACGCAAGCCTCAGTGGCATTGGCTTGGCTCTGCTGACCGGAAAAGGTGATATTCCCAGTGGTCCCGGTAACTTTTCCGCTTCCGTCAACCTGGAACCCCTGCAATTTGTATCCGTCATTATTGACGACATTCCCGATCTTATCCAAGGAGAACCGACCGTCTCGGGTATAATAATCGGCCACCCCGTTACTGACGATGAACATGCCGTCGCCGTCAATAGCCATGTCCGTAGCGTTTCCGGTGGACTCAAAAGAACCCTGGCTGAATTCGGCTGAAACCTTGGTTACGGACACCCCCCGGCCGACCTGGGAAGATCCGGCTCCACCGGTAATGCTCTCACTCAAGACATCCCCGAAACTGACCCGTGCATTCTTAAATCCAGTGGTGTTCAAATTGGCGATATTATCGCCGATAACCGCCAGGGCGGTGCTGTTGGCGTCCATGCCGCTGATGCCGGTATACAATGATGTTAACATAAGCTTTCCTCCTTTAGCCGGAAATTTGTTTGATATCGGTAAACAAAACCGATTTATTCGTGTCGAGCATTATCTTGGTGTTGGATCCGTCCGTACTAACTCCGGTCACCTGGCCGGTGGTCCCATCGTTCAGGGTGACCTGCTTGCCGATCAAGCCGGCGGACATGCTGGTGAGAAGCGTTTTCTGGGCACTGACCATGGAAGATAAATTCGAATTCACATTATAGAGCTGTTCCAAAGAGGTGAATTGGGCCAGCTGAGTGGTGAAGGCGCTGGCATCCATAGGGTTTAAGGGGTCCTGATATTGCAATTGTTTTGTGAAAAGTTTCAGAAAAGTATTTTTATCGATATCCATCTTGGACGTAGTGTTATTTAATGCATTTGTTCCCGTACTCGTTCCGGTTAGGGCATTAACAGCCATGGTAACCTCCTCTATATGATAATATGTATGAGATGATCGTCGACACTGGAAGGTCTGATGCCCGCCTCCTGGTGCCCCGAAGGTTGTCCCCTTGAAAAGGGCTGCTGAGAAGGGTCAGGATTTTGATCCCGGCCTTGATTGCGTAAGGAGACGTTGAATTCCCCTATTTGGAAACCGCCTTTATTCAGGTCGGACAAAAGCTGGGGAAGGGTTTTTTCCAAGAGCTCTTTCCCCTGGTTGTCGTGAACCAGGATTTGAGCGTTGAGATGATGGTCGGACATCTTTAATTCAATATTTACTTTTCCCAGCCCCTCCGGTTGCAGAGTGACTTCTAAGGACGAAGGACTATATTTTTTTATGATAAACGGCTGTTCGGGGAATAGACCTCCGGAAAGGGCTCCTGTCAGGTGCTCAAAGGAAGAAAGGAGAGGAGTGGATGTTCTATCCGTTGTCGTTGCATTAACCTGCAAACCGACAACATTTGAAAGTGTCGGCACGGGAATATCCCCCTGGATAGAAGGAATATCCCCAATTCCAAGGCCTTCTTTGCCCAAGGGGCCGGCATGGGACAGGATAGGCTTCCATTCCTCCCGAAGTTTCATCCCGGTGGGATTCTTTAAATGCGACAAAGGGGCATTCGAAATCGGATCCACCGCTTCTGGGGAACCTTCAACGTTTTTTTCTTCACCCTCCCCTTTTAACATGGCCTGGACCTTAGAAAAGGCCCCATCCTTTTCGGCTTCGACCTTTCCCTTTTGACTTCTACTATCCCCTATAATTAACTCCGCAGGGTAAGCCTCGGCTGGATCGTTTCGGCCTTTTTGCAGGGAACCGGTCGGATTACTCACGATTTTTGAAGTTTCTATCTTGACCGGGAATTCCTTGGGGACTCCGACCAAGAAAGACGGGTTTTGTTTAGAATCGTCAAGAAGATCGGCTGCCGCTGTTGTCGGAACCCTGCCCGGCTCAACCGGTTGTTCGATTCCCGGGGCAACACGGCCTATGTCGCCTAGGGCCGCGTTCTTTTTATCCACCTCAACATCTCCAACAATATTCTCTTTGGTTTCAATTGAAGGAGCTGTGGGGGCCGTTAAAAATGATTGCTCCGGTTCGGTATTAATCCCATCGCTATTGAGCTGCATTTCTTTAAGAATCAGGATTTGTTCTTTTACTGGATCCTGATTATTCGTAACGGTTTGACCGTCCATTACCACGCTGACTTTCCCGACAGCGAGAAGGTTGATTCCGGAAAAGGATTGTCCTTGACTTTGCCTGGACTCCTTTTCTTTCTGAAACGCAGAATCATTGGTCATGCCGATGGGCGAAGAAATGGCTATGGCTGAGGAAGTGAGCTCCGGGCCCATATCCTCGGCATCCGTACCCAAAGAACTTATTTTAGTTTCAGGGAAATCTTTTTTCACTGCTCCATCTTCCCCGTCAACAGGGTTTTTCTTATGCTTTTGCCCTGTCTCTGGGGGCCTTTCCGGATTAAGAAAAAAGGCGGAAAGGGAATTGGGTTTGGACTCGTTTGTTTCTGTAGGCAGATTTGAATCCTTTGTCTTTTCCTTTCCAGAAATGGTCTTCAGGGATCTTTCTTCCTGGGCACATTTCAGCGAGTTAGCAGAAGAAGCCTCGGTATTGGACAAGATCTCTTCGAAAAAATCTGCCGCCTGACCCTCTTTTGCGGGAGCCTTTCCATGAAAAGCAGAGGACGATTTCCTGCGGGTCTTGATCTGATTTTCCAATCCTGTCTTTTGAAGGTCCATCTCGTTCCCCAATCTGTTCTTTATTATATGGATAATCCGTTCAATGCTTGAGCCTTTTTACAGGGTCTAATCAATTACCATGCCAAAAATATGATCATTTTTTCCCTTGAAGAATTTTCCAAACGAAGGGAATGGAAATTGCCTGTAAAAATTTAACCATTTGATTATACAATTATTTTTTAAAATTGATTTTCAGTTTATAAAAGACCGAAAACTTCGGTGATCACTGATAAAAAACTCGGAGAAGCTTATTGGCTCAAAGGGATGGAACTAGAATGGAAAATTTTTCATTTAGTGGGAATTTTTTTCTCTGATTTGGCGGAAAGGCCTTCGGTTAATTCGGCGACTTTCTTGGGGTCCATTAACGCCGCCACGGCCGCCGCTTTTTTGGTATTCATCTTAAAAAGTATTTGGATAGCAAGAGGCTTTGATAATGTTGTCAATCGTACGGCCGCTTCCTCTGGGGGCATGGCCTCAAAGGTCTTTACCAGATGATTGACCCGTTCGGATTTAAAGTCCTCGATTTTTTTCAGTCCTTCTTCAACCTGGGCCAGCAACTGGTTTAATTTTTGAATTTTAGTCTCTATCTCTTTTTCAATACTTTTTAAACGTTCTTCTTCTTTTCTAAGTCGGTTCTCTTTTTCGGTCAGTTCCTGGCGTTTCTGATCAGTGGACTTCACCGGATCCTCTTGTGCGGAAAAACCCGGTCCAACCAGGGCCAGGATTATCAAAAAAACCAAATTCCTTCTCCGTAACGGAAAAAACTTTTTCAATCCCATTCTCTTTACCGGGTTACCAGATTTAAGAAATCCTGCGATTTTTGCTCTAATAAGGCCTCGGTTCTTTTTTCCCTAGCAACCAATTTATTTTTAAATAGGCCAAAAACTTTTTGTTTCCGGAAAGCCGCCAACAAGACGTCCTCCTGGGCTCTAAGCTTCCGATCAATCTGTTGGACTTCGGTTTGTTTCACCTCGATTTTATTGCTTATAAAGGAGGAAACTCCATATAGATACGTTACCTCACGACTTGAACAGATCACTTTATCATTCATATCCTTTTCAAAGGTGCCGATAGTCATTTCAAGCCGGTTTTCCAGATCCGCCAGGTTGTTTTGTTCTTGATCCAGCTTTTGCCTGGTTTGAAGGACCTCCATCTCAATCGCTTCTTTCTGATGATCAAGTAATCGGGCGATCCTGGAAATGGACTTGAGTCGTTGAGACATTTTCAACCTCTTTCCGAAAAAGTTCAAGGGGTATCAAACAAACAATACAAACCCTGAAGACAATCAGAAAAGTCCCTTCGTTCATCCATCCCCTGGCACTGAAAGGTCCTGAACTTTTCAATCATTGAGATGGCATAATCCACTTGTGGATTAGATCCTTCCCGGTACATTCCCAGATTGATCATGTCTTCCATTTTTTTATACCGGGCCAGGGTCTCCACAAATTTTCCGGCATATTCTTTATGCTTTGGATCAACAATGTCAGGCATGACCCGGCTGATCGAACTCAAGACATCAATAGCCGGATAATGGTTTTCCATAGCTAAGTCCCTGGAAAGAACAATATGCCCATCCAGAATGGCCCGGGCGGCATCAGTCACCGGCTCGGTTAAATCATCGCCTTCCACCAATACGGTATATAACCCGGTAATGCTCCCCTTCCCTCCGTCATTACCGACCCTTTCTAAGAGTTTCGGCAAGAGGGCAAAAACGGACGGGGTATAACCTTTCGTCGTCGGCGGCTCTCCGATGGCCAGTCCGATTTCCCGTTGGGCCATGGCCACCCTTGTCAAAGAATCCATCAGTAAAAGGACATCCCGACCGGTATCACGAAAATATTCGGCAATGGCTGTGGCCGTAAAGGCGGCCCGGACTTTGGCCAAAGGTGGCTGGTCAGCTGTGGAAACCACGACGATGGACCGTTCCAAACCCCTTTCCCCTAAATCTTTTTCTAAAAATTCCCTGACTTCTCTCCCCCGTTCCCCGATGAGGGCAATGACATTGATATCGGCCTCAGTATATTTGGCTATCATCCCCAACAAAACACTTTTGCCGACACCGCTGCCGGCCATAATGCCGACCCGTTGACCCTTCCCACATGTTAATAACCCGTTGATAACCCTTATCCCCAAATCGATCGGTTCACAAATTCTCTGTCTCTTTAATGGATTGGGCGGAATTGAAAACAAAGGAAAATCTTTCCCGCGGATAACACCTTTCCCATCCAAAGGATCTCCGCATTCATTCACCACTCTTCCAATCATTTCATTCCCGACCCGTATAGAGACCTTTTCGCCGCAAGGCAGGATTCGACTTCCAGGTTTTAACCCCTTTAGCTCGCTGGAGGCCATTAAAAGAGTCCTGCCTTCTTTAAAGCCTACCACTTCGGCTTCCAAAGGAGGGCCTTCCTCAAGATAAATTTTACAGGCCTGGCCGACGGAAACCTTTAAACCTATGGCTTTGATCAGGATGCCGGTTATTTCATTCACCCGGCCAAAAACCGGTAACGGTTCGGCTTGTTTTATGGCATCCCAATAAGGGGCTAGATTAATCATGGCCGATTTTGGTTCTTAATTCTTCTATAATATTCGAAAGCTGAAAATTCAGGTCGGTGTTTACTTCTTCGGAATGACAAGAAACGATGGCCCCTCCTTCCGGCACTTGCTTATCCGCCTCAAATCGCAGATCAGGATGAATCGCTAATAATTCCTCTTTTTTTTCGCCTAGAAAGTCCAACATGGCCGGGTTAACCCGTATGGCCACCGGACCGGTTCGGCATATTTTCTTCAACCCTTCTTTTATCATTTCGGCAATGATCTCCGGACGCAAGGATAATTCTTCTTTTAATATATTTCTGGCAAGGGTGATGCCCAAAAGGATCACTTGGGGCTCCAGTTCCTTGATCAATTTTTCTTGAAGGAGATTAATTTCTTTCAAAATGTTTTCAAGACCAATTACCAACTGTTCGGCTTTTTGTTTGCCTATTTCAAATCCGGCCAGTTCTCCGGCCTTTAACCCCCGTTCAAAGGCTTCCCGTTCAATAACCTCCGTTGATTTCCGTGAAGGGCGAGATATCCTCTGCCCTGAGGGCTCAAACCCCATCAAGTCAGGCATGGAATAGACGACGGCATTCCTTTCATTTATCACCTTTTTAAACGACAAGTTCATCTCCCCCTCGTCCGCCTATTACGATTTTACCTTCCGTTTCCAACCTTCGGGCGATCTTGACGATACTCTGCTGGGCCTTTTCGACTTCCGATACTTTTGCCGGTCCCCTTGTTTCCATTTCTTCCTTGAGGATCTGCCCGGCCCGCTGGGACATATTTTTAAAAATTTTATCCTTGAGTCCGGCAGCGGCCGTTTTAAGGGCCAGGGAGAGATCTTCGGTCCGGACTTCTTTAAGGATCGATTGTATGCCTTTATCATCCACTTGGATGAGATCGTCAAAAACGAACATTAACTGTCGGATTGAATCGGCCAACTTTTGATTTTCTTTTTCAATTTTTTCCAAAACGGATTGTTCGGTTGATCGATCGCTGTTATTCAAAATTTCGGCTACGGCCTTGATTCCGCCGATCTTCCTGCCTTTGCCTTTATTAATATCCAATTGGCCTTTTAAGACTTCTTCCAATTCGCTTAAGGCGCTCTCCGGTATCTTTTCCGTAGTGGCTATCCGTCTAATGACATCCTCACGAAGGTTGTCGGGAAGACGTGCCAGAACTTCAGACGCCTGCGGAGCTTCCAATAAAGCCAAGATTAAAGCCGTGGTCTGAGGATGCTCCGTTAATAGAAAATTAGAAAGGGTTTTTGAATCGACCCATTTAAGAGAATCCAAGGTCGTTTCCTTAGCGGCAAGTTCCATTATTTTGGTGGCATTTTCTTCTCCCAGGCCTTTTTGCAGAACTTTCCTGACATAATCGCCCCCGGTAACCGGGACATCCCCGCTGGTGATTCTGGTACTCACCTCCCCGAGAAGCTCATCGACATCTTTCCTCTTCAGAGTTTTCAGCCGATTCATGCAGGACGTGATCATGCCCACCTGTTTCACATCCAGATTCTTCATAATTTCGGAGGCCGCATCCTCTCCGATGGATATTAAAAATATGGCCGCCTTCTCTATCCCGCTGAAATTCATTTAGGCCTCCTCAGTCCAACCTTTAATCAGGGAAGCGGCTTGGTCCGGATGATTTTTGGCCCAATTTCTAACATCATCACTCATGGTCAGGGCCTTAATTTCCGACGATTCGGACGACCTTTCGATTTCGGCCATGGGCTGGGGCATAGGCAGGGATGACTGCCGGATATGTCCCCCTGCAGCCGGGGCCAACAAACCTTTGGTTAATGGTTTTAAAACAAAAAGGAAAATCAGTGTAAAGGCCAAGACAGGACCAAGGTAGCGGGCAGCGGTAAGGAAAATGGGCCAATAATCCTTGCCGGATTCCGGAAGTTCTTCCGGGTTAACCGTCTCAAAGGGCATATTGACCACCTTGACTTCATCCCCTCTTTCAGCGGAAAAGCCTACGGCCTTTTTAACCAAGTCCTCAAATCGTTTTAAATCCTCCTCGGTTCGAGGAGTATATTTCTTTACCTTGCTTCCTTGGGGAAGGGTATAGGATCCATCCACCAAAACGGCAACCGACAGTTTTTTTATTTCCTGTGAAGGGCCGATAACCCGGCTGATGGTTTTGCTTACTTCATAATTGACCACTTCACTCTGTTTTTGAGTTGATCCCCCGCCGCCGGTTGAGGCGGCGGGTTGAGGAGATTTTTTATTGGGCAAATTGGAAGTCGTGCCCGGTACTCCCCCCGACACGGGTAAACTGGTAAGAGATTTTTCTTGATTTTTTTGTTCGCTGCGGACGACTTGTCCGGTGGGATCAAACTTTTCTTCGGTCTTTTCAGTCCGGGTGAAATCGAGGGCGACAAACACCTTGGCCTTGACTTTGTCTTTTCCGGCCACCGGTTCCAAAATCTTGACCACGGAGGTCTCAATATCCTTCTCATACCCGCGCTGCAGTTCTAATTGATTATTGCTAAGTTGTATCTCATTATCTTGAACCGGGCGCGTAAGCATACCACCGCGGTTATCGATCACCGTCACATCCAGGGGACTTAACCCTTCCACACTACTGGAGATCAGGTGAACAATACCCTGAACTTGGTTTTTGGAAAGGTTTCTCCCGGATTTCAGTTTGACCATTACCGAGGCACTGGCCTTGGTCTCTTTCTCCAGGAGAAAATTCTTTTCCGGCACAGCCAGATGTACTCGGCAACTATCAATCTCCGACAGAGACTGGATGGTTCGAGATAATTCTCCCTGCAAGGCACGTCGATAATTTAATTTTTGAACGAAATCGGAGGTTCCGAAATTTGTTTTATCGAAAATTTCAAAACCAATTCCTCCGCCCTGAGGCAACCCAAGGGCGGCTAATTGCAATCTCAACTCGTAAACTTTATCAGAGGGAACATAAATCCCGCCGCCTTCCACTTTATAGGGGACCTTTAATTCCTTTAATTTTTGAATCATCAACCCCGAATCCGTTTCGCTGACATTGGAGTAAAGGATTTGCAGGGAGGCCTTTTGACTCCAGGAAACGATAAACACAAGACTGGCCACGGTTGCTCCGACCAGAATCAAAAGACTTATCTTCTTCTTCATCGGCCAACTTGAAATAATTTCGATTGGATTTGCCACGTTCGCCCTCATCATTATTTTCCCCCGGCGATCTTCAGCTGCCGGGGTATCTGCTAATAGGGTTTACCTCTCGGAGTCCTAAATGATTCCTGTCATCACCCAAATTAAATCTGCATCCGCATGATCTCTTCGTAGGCGCTAATCAACTTATTCCTAACCTGAGTCATGATCTGAAAAGTCATATCGGCCTTTTCCATCGCGATAACGGCATTGGTAACATCACCCCCGCCGGCCATTTCCTGAATAGCCTTCTCCGCCTCGTTTTGTACCGTATTAACCTTGGAAATCGCCTCTTTTAAAAGACCCTCGAAGCCTTCTCCTTTTTGCGGCTGGCTGGTTTTACCGTGAAGATTTTTTAATCCCTGAATGGAACCGATTTGATTGATCTCCGCCATTAGATCCTCCCTATGTCTAATGCCTTCAAGAACATGCTTTTGGACATATTAAAGGTGGTTACATTCGCTTCATAGGCCCTGCTGGCCATCATTAAATTGACCATTTCTTCCATTAAATTGATGTTCGGCATATTTACGAAACCGTTAGTGTCGGCATCGGGATGACTGGGTTCATAAATTCTTTTAATCGGGTCCTGGCTGTCGACAACCTTAGCCACCTTAACCCCCTCCAGAGATCCTGGGTTTTCCGGACCGATAGGTATAGCAGAAAAAATGACCTCTTTTTTGATATACGGCCCCCCGGCTTCGCTCTGGGTTGAATGGATATTGGCCATATTGGAGGCAATCGTATTCATCCGGCCTTTTTGGGCCTCCAAAGCGGAAGCGCTTACTTTAAAAATTGCAAGACTGTCCATGATTAATTTCCTTTAATAACGGTTTTATAAATCTGAAACTTCTTTGTCAAAAGTGTGACTCCGGCCTGATACAAAAGCGCATTTTCTGTCATCTTAGCCAATTCCATATCCAGGGCCACATTATTTCCATCTTCCGACGACGGCCGATCCACCGCAACCATTCCCCCGCCTTCTTTTGACAGGTTTGTCCCGGAAATATGCTGAGTGCTCGTCTGCTTCAAGGCCATGGATTGATTTGTTAAAACTTCTTTAAAGGAGGTCTCCTTGGCCTTATATCCCGGGGTATCGACATTGGCGATATTGGAAGCCAGGATCTTATGACGGGAGGTGGTGGCCTTGAGTATCTGCTCTAATATTTGAAATCCTTTATCCATTTTGGCTCCCTTCCCTTAATATATAACAAAAATCATGCCAAATTGATCTGTCGCAAATTTTAAAGAGTTATCGATTTCCAACGATCAATCCGGAGAAGAAGCAGGAAAAAAATTCCCATATTCATGGAGTTTGTTCCTGACGGTCCGGACGCTGACCCCCAAGATCTTAGCCGCTTTTGTTTTATTTCCCTGGACCTCTTTTAAGGTCTTTAAAATCATATCCTTTTCTAAATCCTTCATCTTTCCCCCATTGGCGGGGATCGGCGACGGTTCACTTTCCATTAAAAAATCCGAGAGGCCGATGAGACGGTCCCGACAGAGATGAACCGATCGTTGTATGGTATTTTGAAGTTCACGGACATTACCTCTCCAGGGCCTTTCCAATAACAGGCCCATGGCCTCATCGGTAAACCCTTGAATATCTTTCCCCAGATTTCTGGAAAAACGAGTCAGGAAATGGCTGGCCAATACAGAAATGTCTTCCGGACGTTCCCGGAGAGGAGGAATCTGGACAGGAAAAACATTCAGCCGGTAAAAAAGATCTTCACGGAATCTGCCCTCAAGGGCTTCTTTGTATAAATCCCGATTAGTTGTGGCAATCACACGAATATCGATGGGGATAGGCAGATTTCCTCCCACTCGAGTTATCTCCCTTTCCTGGAGGACCCGCAATAGCTTAGCCTGTAGGTTAAGAGACATTTCGCCGATTTCATCCAAAAGGATGGTCCCATGATGAGCATATTCAAATTTTCCAATCTTTTTTTCCGTCGCCCCGGTGAAGGCGCCTTTTTCATGACCGAACAGTTCCGATTCCATTAAACTATCCGGAATAGCGGCACAATTAATAGCCACAAAGTTCTTATGGCTTCTTTGACTTTTTTTATGAATTATGCCGGCCAAGACTTCTTTGCCTGTTCCGCTTTCACCGTAAATCAAAATAGATGTGTCACTTGGAGCCACTTCCTCGGCGATTTTCAAGACCCGGATCATTTTGGAATTTTCAGTTATTAGGTCCTTTTCCGGATGTAACCGCTCCATCAGGGAACGAATTTTGGCCATCAGGGCTTCAAAGGAAAAGGGTTTCAACAGATAATCCGAAGCCCCCTCTTTCATGACCTCCACGGCGTCTTGAATGGTCCCAAAACCCGTTATGACTAAGATCGGTACATTGCCGACCCGGCGACGGATTTCTTTCAATAATGATAGACCATCCAGTTTAGGCATCTTCATATCGGTAACCACCAGCGAAAAAGGGGCTTGATGGAGTTTCTGCAAGGCATCTTGACCGTCTCCGGAAAGGACGGCCTGAAAGCCGATTCTGGAAATGGCCTCTTTGAGGGCCGTACGCATTTGAAGGTCGTCGTCAACGACTAGAATAGGATTCATTTCCCAACCCTTTCTCCGGGAAGTTCATAAAATGGTTTTTTATCATTTGTCCCTTTTGGGGCCTGGGTGCGGGTGAGGCCGTCAAAGGAAACCTCAGTTGGAAACAGGTCCCTTGCCCGACATCACTTTTTACTTTGATAGCCCCTCCGTGGGCCTGCATAATATTTGCGGCAATGGAAAGTCCCAGTCCGGACCCTTTTTCTTTTCGGCTGAAGAAGGGATCAAATATTTTTTCCAGATATTCCTTTGGGATTCCTGGACCCTGGTCTTTAATTTCAATAACCATCCCACCATCTTCCCCCTTTATCAAGGCAAGGTGAACAGCACCCTCCTCCGGGCTGACTTCCAGGGCGTTCAATAAAATATTCATAAGGGCCTGTTTGATCAGCTCCCCATCCCCCCACAACCGGGTCTGCCCGTTCAGGTTTTTATTTAACCGAAGCCGTTTAGCTTCAAAAAGTGGACGAAGCATAAAGAGTAATTCACTCATGATTTTTTGGAAATCGATCCATTGGTGTGAGGGTTTCTGGGGAATGGCAAAGTAATGCATATTGGTCAATACATGGTTCAGACTTTTAATCCCCTGAGATATCCCTGTGGCTAATTCGGAATGAACGGTATCCTGCAGGTCGCCGGCCAACATACTGGCATAGAGTTCAATACTGCAGAGAGGATTACGGATTTCGTGGACCAGTTTTGCCGCCATTTCCCCCATGGCGATAAGGCGCTTATTACGATCCCGCTGAATTTCCAACTCTTTTATTAATGAGATATCTTTAATCAACAACACATAGCCTCTGACAACCCCTTCCGAATCCAGGATAGGGGAACGAGAACAGATCACTTGGAATTTTTTTCTGCGGGTTACCAGGACCGTATCCGGTCCTTCCTCTTGGATGGAGAAATCAAGGGCCTCCAGAGGACGACCCAGCAGTTGCTCGGTTGAATTACCCAGTAAATCCTCAGCCCCACGGTTGACCATAATGACCTGATCATTACGATCCAAAACAATAATGGCTTCTCCGAGACTCTGTAAAATACCGTCAAGAAAATCTTTTGCCTCTTCGGCCTTATTTAAAGCAGAGGATAATCGATGATTGGTTTCCTCCAGGACAGCGGTCAAATAATGGACTTCTTCCTGAAGTTTTTGATAATAAGCCTCTAAGCTTTTAGAGGCCGCAGTAAAAGTGGAAAAGGCCTCTTGTAGGTAACCGGCTTCAATCATTAAAACATCTCTCCTATCTTTCTTGCCGCTTCTTTTTCCTTCAGGCTGATTTCAGCTAATCTCCCCAACAATGAATTTCCCTTCTTGACCCTTTCCAGGAGTTGCTGGGCCTCTGCGCCGTTGGATAAACTGGCGGCGCGGAACAGCCCCCATTCGTTCAACGGATCTTTTTCCAGGGCTTTTTGATAGGTCATCAGGGCTTCCTTGGTTCGCCCTCTTTCGTAAAAAAGGTCCCCCAGCTTGAGATAGCTGTCGGCGTTTCCGCCAAGTCTTTGAACGGCTTTATCATAAAAATCTATGGCCCTAGCTCTATCCTTGGCCCAAGAAACGGTTTCTTCCATAAGCGGCAGATCCTGCAAAACGACCTTTTTCAACGAATGCAGGCAATCCCATGCCGCCCGGTATTCCCCTTTCTGAAGTAAAATTTTAGCCTCCAGCCTGAGGATTTCATCCGATGAAACCTGGCTCTTATTGTCTTTGAATGATTTAAAACCGGCCAGAGCAGCATCCAGATTTCCGGTTTCCGCCTGATAATGGGTCAGGGAGAGTCTACTTCTAAGCTTGGCACTTTCCGAGCCGTTGACCGACAGCCATTGCAGTAAATCGAGATAAGGTCTTCCGCTTCCCTTTAATGAATCTAGTATTGTTAATAAAAATGTTTCTCGTGATTTATCGGTAAATTTCTTGCCCAAGGCCTTCCAGTAATAAACTATCTGTGAAGGATCTTTTTCCTTTAGCTTCAAAAAAAATTGTTCTGTTTCCTGCATTGTTTCATTTTTTAAGGAAGCATATTGCCCTAATCTCTTCATCCACTTACCGGCCTGATCTAAACGGCCCTCTTCCATATCCATTCTGGCCAATTTTATTAATACGTCTTCAGCGGTCTTTCCATCGGGATACTTCAACAAATACTCCCGATATCTCTGGCGGGCCTCATTTTTTCTGCCTAACCCGGTTTGAACTTCGGCTAACTGAAAAAGTGCTTCCTGTTTAGTCAGGCGATCCGGAGCCCCCAGGGCGGACTCAAAATATTTCTTTGCTTCCTCAAGCTTTCCCGTTCGTTGCGCTATTACTCCCAGATTTAGGTCGGCCTTTTTTCTGAAAACCGGATCTTTCATTTCCGCGGAAAGATAAGTAGTTGCTTCTTGTCCCTTACCCAGATGATGAAGATTATCTCCATAGTAAAAAAGAAGCTCTTCAGAGTTCAGAAAGGCGACTTTATCCCTTCCAATACCCTTCAAAAAATTATCATTCGACTCTTTAAACCTCCCCATGCGGTTAAAGGCTACGGCCCTCCCCCAGATCGCTTCCAAATCCTCTCCTGCCTTTTCAAAATACGGCAGGGCCTGCTGCATTTGTTTCAGAGCCGTCAGACTGCGGGCTATCCCCAAATTGGCTCTGTCCAAGTATTTTGATTTACTGAAGGCCCCCAAGAAAAAACTATAAGCGAGCTTGGCTTCATTATATTGACCTATACGCAGATGGCAGTCGGCCCTTTCCAACATCGCCAACTCCTTTAAATCGCCCGGCGGGGCATAAAGATAGGCGGACCGATAGTGTTCAAGGGCTTCCAAGGCTTTATCACTCTTTTCCAAAGCCCGGCCATAAAGAAAATGAAAAGAGAGGTTCGTTTCTGGGTTAGGGGTAAATTTTGATAGTTTTTTCAAGCATTCCTGTTTATTTCCGGTTTTCAGTAAATCCCAGGCCGTTAAAAGAGTGGGATGTTTGATCTGGCTTTCCAGAGTAGTCCCCCAAAGAGGTTGAGGACCCCAACAGATCCAAAAGATACAGACAGCGGCAATAATCGATTTCATATACAACCAAGAAAGCAACAACTATGCCACGGGAAACAAGACTGCGGACTAATGAAAAGTAAAGAACGGGGCGACGGATGTTTACTTGTTACTATTTGAAATAATTAATAATTTTAAAAATATGGAATTTAAGATAAACAAATTTCCGTAATTAATGGTCTCCCCCTAAAGGAAAAGGATTGCTTATATTGGTTTTCTTTCACCTACTCGTCAACAACTTGACGGTCCGAAGATTTGAATCGGTAATACCACGGGCTTGGAAAAAATGTTGAAGATTCCCTGGGCCTGGTCTTGGGAATCTTCCGGTAAGGAGTGAATCTTTATTATAATTTGCTCCATACCCCGCGCAGCAAGTTTCGGTGAATAAACTCGCTGTCCCTGTTCAGATAGAATTTAGATGATAGAGAAGTGGAAAAGGGAGTTTTTTCTGTGGTTTGATCAGGAAGGAAAAAAATTATAAGTCAAGTTCTAATTTCTTTATTTTTTCCAATAAGGTGGTACGTTTCAATCCCAACAACTCGGCGGCCTTACTTTTGACCCCCAGAGCCCGTTGCATAGCTTGTTTGATTAGGTTTTTTTCCATATCCTCGACCAGGTTATTCAGATTGGCCCCCTCATCCGGGAGAATAAGTTCTTGGGCGGAGCCTGCCGGGACCGTCCCAAGACCGGTTGTTTGGCGAGGCGGAAGTCCGGCGTAATCTTGAAATCGCTGGGGGAGATCTTCCAACGTGATCATCCCATCTTCATTCAGAATTAAGATCCTTTCAATCAAATTCTCCATCTCGCGGACATTACCCGGCCAGGGATAGTGGCCAAAAAGATCGATTACTTTTTGATCAATTCGAACGTTTTCCTTCTTTCTTTTTTTGGCAAATATATTAATGAAATAGTCCGTCAGTAAGGGGATATCCTCGAGACGGTTCCGTAAAGGAGGAATTTGCAGAGGAATGACATTCAAACGATAGAAAAGGTCTTCTCTGAAATTTCCTGCTTTGGTTTCCATCTCCAGGTTCTTGTTGGTCGCCGCCAGAATTCGAACATCCACTTTGATTGTTTTAGAACCGCCTACGCGCTCGAACTCCCTTTCTTGAAGTACCCTGAGAAGTTTGACTTGAAAGGAGGGGTGAAGTTCCCCTATTTCATCCAGCAGGATGGTCCCGCCATTGGCCCGTTCAAATCGGCCGATCCGGGTATTGATGGCTCCGGTAAAGGCCCCTCTCTCATGACCGAAGAGTTCCGATTCCAAGAGATCCTTGGGAATGGCCGCGCAATTGAAGGGAATAAAGGCATTAGTGGAACGGGAACTGTTATAATGAATAGTTTTGGCAATCAATTCCTTGCCGGTCCCGCTTTCCCCTTCAATAAGGATGGTGGCATCAGTATCGGAAACCTTCCGGATCAAGCCGTAAACCTCCTGCATCTGAAGTGAATTGCCGACCAATCCCTGAAAATCATAACGATGCTTCAACTGCCTTTTTAAGGAAAGGTTCTCTTTTTTAAGTTTGGAGAAATCAAGGGCTCTTTGAATGACCAATAATAGTTCATCAAGGACAAAAGGTTTGGTAATGTAATCAAAGGCGCCTAATTTGATTGTTTCTACAGCCGATTGGATTGCCCCGAACCCCGTAATAACAATAGCCGGGATTCCAATATTAAGGGAAGCCGCCTTTTTCAAAACTTCCAGGCCTCCCATCCTCGGTAAAACCAGATCAACAAAAAAAAGATCGAATTTCCTCTCCTGGAGGAGATCCATTCCCGATTCGCCATCGCCGGCCAATGAGACCTCAAATCCTTTTGTTTGTAAAAAATCCCCTAAAATATTTCGGACAGAGAGGTCATCGTCAATAACTAAAATGTGAGGCATGGTTTTCCATTTCACCAGACTATTATAAAAAATTACTTATAAGCATCGAAAAAGAAGAAATCGATCTAATCTTAATTATTTTCTCAAAACTAATTATTATGTCAAGAAAAACCTCTTAAAAAAATTAGAGTTTGTCCCAAGGTTACGTGATAGTTGTGTTGCTGGGGGAATCAATGCCAAATATCGTTCAGACTCAAGGGGTGTTGATTTTGTGGATTGTCCACCTAAACGCCATGATCACAACAC
>Ga0233425_10001860_pt1 | contig 44478 bp, 39 predicted proteins | sample Watercolumn_Towu_2_FD_181712 | JGI IMG/M metagenome (GOLD analysis project Ga0233425, IMG submission 181712) | Freshwater microbial communities from Lake Towuti, South Sulawesi, Indonesia - Watercolumn_Towuti2014_140_MG | ecosystem: Environmental > Aquatic > Freshwater > Lake | place...
TAGACCATCTGATTAATCGGAAACCCACGTAGAAATCAGGGCCGGGATTGGGCAACAAAATCCCCTTTGGACAACCACAAAATCAACACCTCTTGAGTCCGCTTTCACGTAACTTTGGGACATTCCCGAATTTTAATAATATTCTTGTCGACGGAGCGGTGTCAAGAGGAAAAAAGAAAAATCTTTTGATAATTATTGGCTTGCGTTTTCTCTTAAATCATCTTATGAATTTAAAATGAGGCATTTCGTCCGACAAGTCTTAAAAGGAAACGAACAATCGATATTCATAAATACGTTTTTTTCTACAGAGGGGTTCCTGCATTTTGACCCAGGTACCATTATATTGAGACATGAAACAAAATAATACCCTTTCTCTTGGCCTCTTCATGATCGTCTATTTGGCGGGTGCCGGTCTTTTCATAATCCTCAAGAACCTTGCCCCCCACTTTCAAGGCTCCTTCCTCATAAAAGCCATCCCGGCGCTGAGCCTAACCCTGGCCACCCTAATGACCTCTAACCTGATTGGTTCCGAAAGACTGGCATTCTTCATCGGAACACTTTTTTGTGCGGTCGGGGATGTGCTTCTGGATATCGACCGGGTCCGTCTTTTCGTTCCTGGATTGGCCGCCTTTCTTATAGGTCATATCGGCTTTCTGTCCTTCTTTTGGAAGCGCCGGGTTTTGACCGGTTCCCGTCGAGTCTGGATTATCCCTGTAATAGTGCTTTCCCTGAGCATGGCGGTTATCCTCATGCCCCGGCTCGGATCACTTCTGGTTCCGGTGCTTGCTTATCTAGTCGTTATCACTCTGATGACCTTCCTGGCTATTTTATCCAATGTTCGAGCCATGGCCGCCTGGGGGGCCTTCATTTTTATGGTTTCCGATGCCATGCTGGCCTGGGCCAAATTCGTCTCTCCCGGCAGCCCTTCCCCAAACTTTTCCATCCCGGTCTATTTCGCCGGTCTTTTTCTCCTGGGTTTCGGAATTCTGGGGTGTAAGCCGAAGTCGGGACAGTAATAAAGGAGGGAAAAAGCTATTTGATTTTTTCCAAAATAACGGGTAAATGTTCGAGGAGATAATCAAGGTCTTCTTGATTGGTCCTTAAACCGAAGCTGAAGCGGATGACCCCGTACTTATCGGAGTTGACGCCCAAGGCCTTAAGCACATGCGATCCGCCATTGTTTCCGGAACTGCAGGCCGCCCCTGCGGAGACGAAGACCCCGATCTGATTCAGGGCCAAAAGCAAGGCCCCGCCATCGATGCCGGGAAATCCAATGCTCAAGTTATGAGGCAGCCGATGGGTCAGAGAGCCGTTTACTATAATATCGGGTTGGATCCGGCGCAATCCTTCCAATAAATAAGCTTTGAGACGTTCCAACCTTTTATTTTCTTTGTTCCTATCCTTCATAATCATTTCAGCCGCTTTGCCCAGGGCGCAGATGGAGCCGACGTTTTCCGTCCCGGAGCGCAGACCCTTTTCCTGTCCCCCTCCATGGATCAAGGGTTCCAGGCAATGGTCCTCTGCCACGTATAACGCCCCGATGCCTTTGGGTCCATAAATCTTGTGTCCCGAGAGGGTAAGCATAGAGATACCCATTTCCTTTGGCCTCATTTCGATCCGCCCAAAGGCCTGCACTGCATCGGTCATGAAAGGAACCCCGGCCTTCCGGCAAATCTCGCCGATCTCTCCCAGGGGATTAACGGTCCCGATTTCATGATTCGCCGCCATGATGGCGACTAATATAGTATTGTCTTGAAGATGATTTTTCAGCTCTTGGGGGGATACACGCCCTTCCCGATCCACTTCCAGATAATGGGCTTCAAAACCCAGACGCTCCAAAAACCGAACACTTTCCAGGACGGAAGGATGCTCCACCCGGCTGGTGATGATTTGTCCTTTTTTCTTTAACTGCTTGAAGGCCGTCCCTTTTATGGCCAGATTATTGGCCTCCGAACCGCCGCTGACAAAGACAAGACGATCCGGGGAAACTTCCAAGGCCCGGGCGACCTGAGTCCTGGCCGACTGGATGAGATCATGGGCCTGTTTCCCCAGCAAGGTACTGCTGCTCGGATTGCCGAACCCATTCGTCCCCTTATAATACCGGCAGAGAACCTCGGAGACCTCTTCATGCAGATAGGTAGTGGCCTGGTGATCCAAATAAACTTCCCGATAATTTTCAACTTGTATTTCCGGAACGGGCTTACAAGGGCTGTTGGGGTTCTGGATGGGGATTCCAACCCAGGAGTAGATGGAATGAAGCCCGTGCGGGAAGAGACGATCGATCAACTCTCTATTCGCTCCGACCTGTTTTTCAAAATTCCGGTAAAGCGGCCCGATCTGATATTTCCCGTAGTAATTACAAGCGAAAGCGAGGATGCGCAGGTGTTCATCCGTCAGGGTCGTCCCGCTTTGTCGGGCCGATCGCCGGATCATGGCCATGGTGTAATTATTCATCGTCAGACCCCGGGATAGAGATGAAAGGGGTATCCGGTTTTGGATCGCTTCAATCCGTCAATAATTTCTTTAAAAATCATATATGGAACGGCCAGTCCGAGACGCTCCGCCTCATATTTGGCGATCAGCCTGGCCCCTAGGCAATAAGTGGCTATATTGATCCGTTTGGTCATATACGGACGGGCTATCAGATCGGAGCAGACCACTCGCAGGGCTCCCATAACAGCTTCAGTAGGTCGTCCGGTAACATATTGATGGGCTTGGATCAAACGAGTCAATTCGACGGGTCGAACGCTCAAAACAACCACATCCGGAAGAAGGTCTTCTTGTTCAAAGTCGAAAGGATAAAGAAAGACCGCTTGGGTAGTGGGCGGAGCAATTGAGGCCATGGCTCCAACGGCCTGCTTAGCGGTCTGGACATCCCGGTACCGGCCGCTGTCTTCCCGGCCGAAGAGACTGAAATCGGGCCGGCCCGCTTCCTTACAGGCATAGACAATCCCATCGGTGAAATCTTTGGGAGAAGGCGGCACAAAAGCCTCCTCGGCCTCCGCCTGTTTTCTCATAATTTCGGTATACACCCGGGGACCTTCCAATGGATGGGAATCTTGGGGGGAAACGAATCCTAAACTGATCGCAGCGGCCACACACCCGATGTTTTCTTTGGTCAGACAAACCGGATCTCCCAAGGCGGCTTGACGGCAGGCTTGGCAGGACGTCAAGGTCAGTTCAGGAATTTGATGAGCCCTAACCGCTTCAGGGACCTCTTCCCCGCTTTTATAAATTTTGACGGCGGTCAAGGGAATCTCCAAACCCTCTACCCCCAAGGAGGCCTTCATCACATCATAAAGCTCTCTAAGAGTTGATGCCATCACCTATCTCCTGTTGTAAGCCTTAATGCATCATACTGAGCGCCCGGGCCTCTTCCTGTTTGAAGAGCTGACCGGTATTGAGTAGTACCTTGACCTGCTCTTTGATCTTGGCCATGGCCAGAATGTAACCGGTATCTGTTGATTTCCCGAAAGATGGGGTATTTTCGATTTCTTGGGTTTGGATATTTAGCACTTCCGAAACCGTATCGACGATCAGCCCCAGTTGGAAACTTTCGGCCACCCCGCCAAGCTCCAGGATGATAATGCAGGTCCGATCATGATAAGCCTGTTCCGGGAGGTTCAACTTCATCCTCAAATCGATAATAGGGATGACCTTATCCCGGAGATTTATTACACCCTTGACAAATGACGGAGCCCTGGGAATGGAATTATAGGGCATCATGCCGATAATCTCCTTGACCGTGCTGATGCCGATTCCATAGTCTTCCTGACCCAGGGAGAAGATCAGATATTTGCCTTCCTTATCCAGTTTGGTCTTGAAGGAATCTTCCATTTCCTGGCGCTCGAGAATTTTGGAGATCATTTTGGAGACATCATGGACCACCGAAGAACGCCGCCCCATGGCCAAGCCCTTGCAAGCCGTCTGAGCGAATCGAGGTTCGACAAATTTCTCCAGATCAATCATCGTCCCGATGCCCATTTCTTGATTCATATATTTTTGAATACGCTCCAGATCCTTGATCACCGGAAACAGGTCATCGGTCTTTATTCCTTTAGGCTCCTTCAAGACATTCCGCAATACCGGTACATTCAACCCCAGCTTTTTTTCAGGATCCAGGAAGGTCACCCCGATCTCGGCCGCCTTTTCTGGAAACTTATAAATAAATTGACCGGCCTGGACCAACATAGTAGTGAACTCCTGGACCGCTTCCGGGTAATCCTGAATGAATTCATCTCTGAAGACGACGACACAACAAGGATGGTATTCCCACATCTCCCCGGATAAATAGAGGAGCTTGCCGTTTCCGGCGGCAATGGCTTTGGTCCCCATAGGTTCGGCTACGGTAAAGCCGCAGGCCTCAGGATTGTTAGCCAGGAATTCGGGCATCCTGATCGGCGGGACCACATCAAAAAAGACATCCACTCCCTCATGGCCGGCCAGGCCGGGATTCAGACCGATCTGCCGGAGAAACATATTCATTAGCATGTGATGGATGGACAGGATATGGGGGATATAAAAGGTTTTTCCTCTAAAAGCGTCTTGTATGGATTCTCGGCTGCCATCCTTCTTACCCCGAACGGCAATACTCCCATTTTTGTGGGCAAAAAGGACCAGTTTGATGGGCACTTGGTAGCTGAAGAGATCCATGGCGATGGGCGCAAGAATAAAAGCGGCGTCAACCTCCCCTTTTTCCAAGGCCTGTTGGACCGGATTCCAGCTGGGCATACATTTGGTCTCCAAATCGAAGTATTGAGGAGTTACTTTATTGATTTCAATGTGGTTTTTCAACACCCCGAGAGTTAAGTGATCGGTAATCTGTATATGCGCCACCGTCAGTCGCGGTTTCCCAGAAGCGCTTTCCCGGGGCCGGATTTCTTTGGGTTTTTCCGGTTCTTTATTCTCCGAAAAGATTTCTTCAATAACTTTCTGCAGCTCAGGAGGGGAAAAGGGTTTGGTAATAAAACTGGTCACCCCGGCTTCCACGGCTTGAGCGGTAACTTTTTTCTCCCCTTGAGCAGTGGCCATGACAAAAGGGATCTGAGTGGTTGCCTGATTCCCCCGAACCCAGACCAGGAGATCATAGCCCGATTTATTCGGCATGTTCCAATCACTGATAATCAGCCGAAGGTCTTTCTCTCCGGCTTCCAGTTTGCGGATAGCCTCCAAGCCGTCATCCGCTTCGATAATCTGGTTGAAACCCAATTCCTTCAAGATCTTGATTTCCATTTTGCGGGTGATTCCGGAATCTTCAACCACCATTATCTTCATTTCTTTATCAACAGCCATGGAATGTCCTTTCTTTGCTTCTCAATCAAGGGATTGGCGATCCCCTTTCGGAACCTTCGGATTTGGGGCCATACCTTAACGGCAGACACCCCTTCCTCCCCACCCTAATCCGGCCGGTTTTTAAATTATTCGGCATTTTTTGAAAAGAACTTGAATTCTTTTGGATCGCCTTAATCCTTGACAATGCATTCTTATTTATTTTCAACCGGTTGTTTATTTGAACGCCGGATTTCCCTTGGGGCTTACAGAGTTGAATCGCCATTTTGTTTTTTGCCCCTGGTCCTTCCCTGGATCAAATTTGCAGATATCGTGCCACCAAAGCAATAATAGGCTAAATACTTCTAACATAATGTTTTTCAATTAAATTATTGTTTCACATTCTCCTCTGAAATCTCCAGAGGGTTATTTTTCGTTATTTTTTCGACAGGGCCTAACGCCCCTAAGAGGTCTAACTTGAATCCGCTCCCTTGGACTTTTAACTTTGGTGGAATTTCCCAGACCAGAAACAAACCCCTTGAATCTTAATTAGCGAGGGCCAGTCGCTCCCTGAATGGCTAAGGGCAAGCCGCTAACTGTCCTTGCCAAGGCCAGCAAGGGTATGCTATGAATAAAAAGATTCGCTTGTAGTCAAAGAGAGTTCGCTCAAAAAAAAATATAAATTCAGAAAGCCCGGAAAGCCGTGGAATGGATAACCCGATTAATTGACCTGTTTTTGCACTTGGATAAACATCTAGGGATTATTATCGGTGATTTTGGGGGGTGGACCTATTTAATCCTTTTCATAATTATTTTTTGCGAAACCGGTCTGGTGATAACCCCTTTACTTCCGGGAGACTCTCTTTTATTTGCCGCCGGGGCCTTTGCCGCCACCGGGGTATTGAATCCCCAATGGTTATTTATTCTTTTAAGCATAGCGGCCATTGTGGGGGATACGGTCAACTACTGGATCGGGAACTGGGTGGGGCCGAAAATATTCCATCAGGAAGATGTCCGCTTTCTGAAAAAAGAATACCTTCTGCGGACCCATGATTTTTATGAACGCCACGGCGGAAAAACCATCATCATCGCCCGTTTCATTCCCATTATTCGCACTTTTGCGCCCTTTGTGGCCGGTATCGGCCAGATGACTTACTTGCGTTTTATTTCCTATAATATCATCGGCGGAATAACCTGGATTGCCGGGTTTGTCTATGGAGGGTTTTTCTTTGGAAACCTGCCGATGGTCAAAAAAAATTTTACCTTGGTTATCCTGGGCATTATTTTTATCTCCATCTTACCTGGTATCATCGAGTATCTCCGACAGAGGCGGATAACGGTACAAAAACCGGTTGAATGAGATTTAACCTTCTCCTTTAGAAACAGTCATATTAGAGTTACAGGATTTTTCCTTTTACCCAGACTGGCGAGAAGGGGTTTGGCCCTGGCATGGGTTTCCAAACCGGCCGGACTCACGGCGGTCTCCAAAGAAATCTCAGAAATAGCGTCATAAATTCAAAGATAAATTAAAGGAAGGATTCATGGGAAAACAAATTCAGATCACTTCAGGCGTCCCCCAACTGGACCACTTATTGGACGGCCTTTTTATCGGCGACAATGTAGTCTGGCATGATGATGCCGGAAGTTTAGCCGCCATGTTTTGTCTGAACTTTCTGCAAACTTCTCAAGCCCAAAACAAACCGGTTATTTATATAACCTTCGACCGCTCTCCCCGCAATCTTATTGAAAAACTGGGGACATTATCCGATTATCCTTCCTTGACCATCTTGGATTGTTTTACCTTCGGGAAAGGGGCCGGATCATCCGTCTTCTTGAAGTTTTATGAAGATAAGGAATCTCAAAAATCCTGTCAACTCATCATGGTGGATGATCCAAGGAAGATGGAACGGGTAATCGAAAGTCTTTACACCCTTCACGCCCCGATGAAAGAGGATGTCCGGTTGGTCTTTGAAAGTCTGACCGGCATGGCAGATCTCTGGGGTGGGGAAGAACAGGTGGTCCAGTTTTATTCCCATTCCTGTCCCCGCCTCTATGAATTAAACACCGTGGCCTATTGGATTTTGGAAAAAAAGGCTCATACCCCTCGTTTCCGGGCCCAGATCAACCAGATTGCCCAGGTGGCCATTGAATTATCGATCAAGAGGGGAACAACTTCCCTGACCATCCTGAAGGCCGAAAAACGGGAGTTGGGAAATCTGCAAAAGCCCCACCCCTATTGGATCAAAGAGAAAGTCATCACCTTTGACGGTGATAAACGTATCGCCAGCGGTATCGATCTGGGGCAGCGGGTCAAAGAATTACGGACCAAGAAAGGTCTGTCTCAAACCGAACTGGCCCATCTGGTCGGAGTCACACCCAGCACCATCTCCCAGATCGAGAGCAATATGATCTATCCTTCTTTACCCGGCCTGGTTAAGATGGCCGAGATCCTTTCGGTGGAGGTGAGTGCCTTTTTTCAAACGAAATCCGCCAGGAAGAAGCGCTTCATCTTCTCCCCAAAGGAAGCCGTCACTATTAAGTTTCCAGAATTTCCGGAGGGAACCATTCAGGGGAAAATGCTCACCCCGGTGGATCTGGAAACCAGGGCCGAACCCTTTATGATTGAGATCCCGCCTCACACCACCTTATCCGACCATTTCTTTATCCACAAGGGAGAAGAAGTGGGTTATCTGTTGTCAGGTGAGCTGCAGGTTAAATTTTTAAAAGGGACTTATTCCCTTCACTCCGGAGATCTCATCTCCTTGACGTCGGAAATCCCGCTGGAATGGAAAAATGAGGGTTCGGACTTTGCCCGAATGTTGTGGATAAAAATCAAGTAGTACAGGCATGAGGCATGAGGCAACAGGATCGGAATGGTCTATTTGCCTGCCCTATTGCCTCTCGCCTCGTGCCTCCCGTCTAATTACTATTTATTCAATACCTCCATCGCCTCTTGGCGATATGAATCCATCAGATAAGGAATGCCGGTCACTTTGGCACATTCCTCAGTCAGGGACATCAGGTCCTTTCGGCTGATGGCCGCCAGGTTGAAGCAACGGGCCCCGGCCATGAGCTGTTGCAGGCCCACTTGGAGTTTATTGGCATAGCTGTAGATACCGATGGCCCCCAGAGGGATCTTTTTGATTTCGTCTTTCCCCACCAGATCAGTCACGTTTTCGTAGCAGACAAAGATTTCTTCCGGGGTCGTCCCGAATTCACTGACCGTCTTGGGCAGATCGTTATTCTTAAGCCACTGTTCAATGTTTTTCCCAACCATACCGGGGATCATCAGGGCTCGTCCCATGCAGACGGCTTTGACATAAGGAGCACCCAGGGCCAGGGCCTTGAATATCCCGTCTTCGGAACTAAAACCACCGGCCAAGGCCAGATCCGGAACCCGTTCCCCTTTCTTTGAAAGAATCTGTGCAAATTCGTAAGCCGCAGCATGGAGATAGAGGGAGGGCATGCCCCATTCCTCCATCATTCTCCAGGGACTCATGCCGGTTCCACCCGGGGCCCCATCAATCGTCAACAGGTCGATCTTGGCCTTGGAACCCCATTTCAGGGCCATGGCCAATTCCCGGAGACCATAGGCCCCGGTCTTTAAGGTGATGCGTTTAAACCCGAGTTTGCGCAACCGGTCGACTTCGGCATAAAACTCTTCCTCACCGATAAATCCCAAACGGCTGTGCCTTTCAAATTCCTTGATGGCTCCGTCTTTATAGGCGGCCTGGCTGATCGGATCCGAGGGATCAGGGGTGACGATATAGCCCCTTCGTTGCAGTTCCAGGGCCCGTTCCAGGGAATTGACCTTGATTTCCCCGCCGATACATTTGGCCCCTTGTCCCCATTTCAGCTCGATGGTTTCAATCTTGTGCTTGTTGATAATATATTCGGCCACCCCCAAGCGGGTATCTTCCACGTTCATCTGAATCAGGATTTCACCCAATCCCCGATAATAGCGGCGATAGGCCTCAATCCGGCGATCCATATCCGGTGCCGAGACCGTCTTGTTGTTCTTATCCAACACCAGTCCAGGATCGATCCCGCAGACATTTTCACCGCAAACCGCCGTGATCCCCGAGATAGCCGCCCCAACGGCAAAGTGCTCCCAATTCTTGCGGGCGATTTCCGTGGATCCCAGGGCGCCGGTAAAAATCGGCGAGGCCATTTTGACCTTTATATCCCAGCCGTAGGCGGTCTCCGTATTGACTGCTGGGAAACGGGCCGTGTCCGGATCCCCTACTACCCCGGCCGGAAGCCCTTGGGCACCCAAGGCATACCCATGAATATTCAAATGAGAATAATCAATCGGATAATCTTTATCACCCCCGGCGGTTATATCACCGAAAGGCCCCGGATAGATCAACTCCCGGCCTCGGAAGGTCGCTTTAAAGACTTCACAATTCCCCCGACAGCCGTCAATACACCGCGAGCATAATCCGCTCATGGGGACTACGCTTTTGGAACGGTTGAAGGTTCGGGTGGCATCGTTTGAATTAGGTCGCTGCAGATTCATAATTTTTCCTCCTGTTTATTAAGTTAAAATAAAAAAAGGCGTCTGCCTCCCATGAGGCCAGACGCCTTTGTCTCTCCTTAAAAAAAATTTATTACATCTTTGTAATAAATTTTTATTATAACTTTTAATAAAAAATATTTTTAGCTTAACTTACTGCAATTGTCAATAATATTTTTAGTATTTCTGTAAAAAAATAAGCTGAACTAAATGCAAAAATAATTAAGGATGGGGACTTTCGAGGGAAAAGAAATGCCTGGGTTAAATTTCTTCAGAAAGCAGAACGGCCTCTGAGACTTCCCGCATAGTTTTTCGGGAATCCATGCTCCGTTTTTGAATCCAGCGGAAGGCCTCTTCTCCGGTCAGATTGCGGCGCCGAATCAGGATATCCTTGGCCCGTTCAACGAGTTTACGGGTCTCCAACTCTTCCTGGATGACTTTCGATTGGACCATCAATTCGGTATTAAAAATGGCCACAGCCGCCTGATTGGCCACGGTGGTAAATAAATTCTGTTCGGTCTCGGTAAAGGAATGGGCTGACGATGTATAACAGTTGATCACCCCGATGACCCGGTCCCGGACACTCATGGGGGCACTCAATAAAGAGACGAGCCCCATTTTCCTGGCCAGGGACTTTTCCTTAAACCGCGTATCTTCAAAAACATTGTGGCAGCTATAGGGTTTATTATGCTGGGCCACATATCCCACCACACCTTCCCCGACTTTCAGAGAACGTTTCTTCAGGTATTCCGGATTAATGCTCTGGGTGGCCCGGATGGATAAGGTCTGGGTCTTTTCATCCAGCAACCAGAGAGAACAGACTTTGGAATTCAACACTTCGGCGGTAACCAGGACAATCAACCGCAGGATATCCTCCAAATACTGTTCGGAAGTGATGGCCCGGCTGATCAGGGTTAAGGCCTCAATCGTTTTGTCATAGGATTGGCTGTTCATCATTGTCGATCACCAAAGGTCATAACTTAAAACGATCCCGGAGTCTGTGAGAGAGGGTGAGGATCATTTGAAAGGCTTTTTCCACGGTTTTTTCTCCATCCCGATTGACCAGGCAGCAGGTAGCCGGAGAGAGAAGGCTTCTAGAAAGCAGATATTCACGATCCAGCCCTTTTTCCGCCAATAGATTCCAAAGACCGATCATCCGGTCTTCCAGAGATTGCAGCCCTTCCTTTTCAAAGGGTTCAAAATTAGTCGGCACTATGCCCCAGACCAGGGTTCCTCCCCGATCCAGAAATCTCCGGATCGATTTTTGATAATTGGAGAAGACCTCTCCATTGCTATAGACATCCAGGGAAAGGATATCCAGATCCAGGTCTAATAGAAAGTCCCAATCGGGATTGCCGCACAAATGAATTCCCCGGGGGCGTTCGATAAGGGAGAAAAAATAATCCAGGTCTCTCTTGGCGGCCTGGTCCCCATAACCGGCCATGGCACTGAAAAGAAATTGCAGCCCCGGCTCATCGATATACATAAAGGCCTGAGGATTTTTCTTTTTTAACCGACGCAATTGTGTATTCACCCGCCGGGCCATAAAATCCAGCATAAAAGGCCGGACTGTATCATCGAAAAGGATCGGCCGTCCGTCTTGATCCTGGACGTTGAAGCCGAAACTGATGGGACCTTCGATCTGACCCCGGATAGCCGGCCGGTCGCTCAAATCCAGATCTAAATAACGCTGATAGACCACCGAGTACTGGGGGCTGATATCAAAATAGTCCGGGTCCTCAAAATGACCCAGGGTCTCTTCCAGTTCCAGGGCAAACTTATCCTGGGAAAAATGGAGAGTCCTTTTCTCCATATCGAGGATGATCCCCGGAAAGTGTTCGGAGGCCTGGACATACATGTCTTCATAATAACTGACATGGGGCAATTGGGGCCAGAAAGGGATATCCAGGGACAAGGCCGTTTGCAGGGCCTGTTCCACATCCCGATGGGGCATAACCGCCATGGCCGTCGTTAATAGATTGCCGGGTAAGGACATAAAGTATGAATACCTCTTTTTTTGTCCCTGATCATGTGAAATTTTCCAGGGAAAAGTATTATAATTGAGGAGGGTGTAAAGTCATTCCGGCGAAAGCCGGAATCCAGGTTAATAAAAAAATCTGACGTTCTGGTAGCCGGATCAATTCCGGCATGACCTCCTCTGAACTTATTAAGGATTAATAGTCACCCGCTATGACGGATATGAACAATTTCTCCGTCACGGACCACATAGTCCTTGCCTTCCAAGCGCAGTTTTCCTTTGTTCTTCACCTGAACCAGTCCGCCCAATTCGATCAGCTCTTCAAAACCTACGACCTCGGCTCGAATAAACCCCTTGGCCAGATCGGAATGGACCGTGGCCGCGGCCTCCAGGGCCGTGGCCCCTTGACGCAGGGTCCAGGCCCGAACCTCATCTTCACCAACCGTAAAAAAAGAATGGAGCCCCAGTATTTCATAAGAAAGTTGCAGGACCCGGTTACGGCTCATTTCAGTGATGCCGTATTCTTCCATAAACAATCGGGCATCCTCAGGGGACAATTCGGAGATCTCTTTTTCCAGCCTGGCGGATAAATAGATCATGGCACTGGACTGATGGTTATAAATCATTTCAGGTCCTTGCCGGTCATCGCCGGTATTGACGACGACTAAAACCGGTTTGAGGGAAAGAAAGCCATAGCCCTTAAAAAGTTTGATCTCTTCCGCACTGAAGTCCAGGTCTCTCAAGGGTTTCTCTTCTTCCAGAGCGGCCTTCATTAGCTCCAATAATTTCTTTTCCTTTAAACCCTGTTCCCGATCAAACGCCCCCTTTTTTAAACCTTCGGTTAACCGCTCTGCCCGTCGTTCGACCGTAGCCAAATCCTGGAGCATAAACTCCGTATCCAGCAAGGCCATATCCCTCAAGGGGTTAACCGATCCTTCACTATGAGACACAGCCGGGTTATCAAAGGCCCGCACAACCTGGACAAAAGCATCCATTTGTCCGAGAAGGTTGCTGAAGGCCCCGGGGAGTCCTTTTTTGCTGATTCCTTTATCCAGCCCGGCAATATCGGCAAAGGTCACTTGAGCATAAACGGTCTTTTTGGGCTGAAAGATCCGGCTGAGCTGATCCACTCGCCCGTCGGGAACGGCGGCCACGGCCGTATGAATGTCCAATTGTCCGGATGAGTAAGCCGAGATGGCCTTCTCTCCTCCGGCCAGGGCGTGAAACAGGGTTGTTTTTCCGGTTTGAGGTAATCCGATAATTCCAATTTGCATGGGAGGAGTATGCCTCAATTAGCATTTCCGGTCAAGAAAACACTTAATCAAGAGGATTCAAGGGAAGAGGAGTCTAGGGAATAGCAAAAAAAAACGTTAAGGATTTTAGATGACAGAGGGTTATGTTTGTTTGAATCGTCAAACGACAAGAGATGAATTGGAAGGTTGTTTAATTAAAAATTTAAAATGGTTAGGTCTTTTCATCCCTGAAGGTACGCCATAGGGTGAAAAGACCTAACTCGTAAAGCCCAAAAGCTTATCCTTGCCCTAGGGCATGCCGGGCGCAGTTGAAACCCTTGCCGAGTTCGCAAAGCACACAGGCGTCATTGGTTTTTTCAGTGATCATCAACTGGGATTCACAATTTCCGCAGAGTCGTTCTTTGCCTCTTTCCATCGGCCCGGCACAGGGAGAGATGGTCATAGGGCAGAGCATGGTACAGGAGCCGCAGCGCTTGCAGAAATCAGGGCGGACCCCGAAAGGAAAATCGACATGGCGGTCTTTGCCCCGGCCGACAAAGCCGATAGCCTTGGCCTGCCACATTTCTGCGCAAACGCGGACACAACGTCCGCAAAGGATACAATCGGCATTCCTAAAACGATAGCGGACCTCTTTCACCCCGCAACGAACAGCCATATCCTGCACCGCCCGGGAGTTTGGGGCCTGGGCCACCAGCAGTTCGGCCAGATTCCGTCTCAGTTTCCGAATCTTGTCGGTATTGCTGCGGATGATCATCCCTTCTTCCACTGAAAGGGTACAGGAAGTGGTCACTTTGGACCGACCGTTTATAATCTGTTCCACCACACAAAGACGACAGGCCCCGATATCCGACAGGGTGGGGACATGGCACAAGTGGGGAATACAAATCCCATACTCAATGGCCGCATCCAGGACACTGGTCCCTTTGGCCGCTTTAATATGGGCTCCATCGATAATCAATGTGACGTATTCTCTCATAATTCACCTCATTAGCCGACCGAGATCGATTGGAATTGACATTCACTGGTACAGAGACCGCACCGGGTGCAAAGATCGTCAATAATCCGATGGGGGTGCTTTTTTTGGCCTTCAATGGCCTGACTTGGGCAGTTCCGCTTGCAAACGCCGCAGCCCGTACATTTTTCCTCATTGACCGTATAGCTGATAAGAGCCTGACAAACCCCGGCCGGACAGCGTTTCTGATCAATATGGATATGATATTCGTCGAGAAAATATTGCAGAGTGGACAGAACCGGATTAGGGGCTGTTTTACCCAGGCCGCATAAGGAAGTTTCCTGGACGGTTTCAGCGAGTTCCTTTAAAAGTTCGATTTGCTCCGGGCGGCCCCGGCCTTCGGTGATATCGGTGACGATTTCCAGCATCCGGTCGATCCCCAGACGGCAGGGCAGGCATTTCCCGCAGGATTCATCCTGGAGAAAGGTCAGGAAATATTTGGCCACATCCACCATACAGGTGCCTTCATCCATGACCACCATGCCCCCGGATCCGACCATGGAGCCGGCCTTGGTCAGGGCATCAAAGTCAACGGCCAGCTTAAATTGTTCGACCGGAAGACATCCCCCGGAGGGCCCGCCGGTCTGAACGGCCTTAATGGCCTTCCCATTACTCCCCCCGCCGCCGATATCATAAACCACCGTCCATAAAGGTGTTCCCATGGCCACTTCCACCAGACCGGTGTTTTTTATATGACCGGTCAGGGCCAGGATCTTGGTTCCCTTACTGTTTTCCGTCCCTTTGGCCGCAAACCAATCGGCCCCGTGTTCCATGATTCCCGGCACATTAGCCCAGGTCTCGACGTTATTCAAGGTGGTCGGCATATGCCAGAGACCGTCCACAACCGTGTGGACATCCTTGGGCCGGGGTTCCCCCACTTTTCCCTCCAAAGAGGCCATCAAGGCCGTCGATTCTCCGCAGACGAAGGCCCCGCCTCCCCGGGCGATTTCCACGTCAAAGGAGAAAGAGGTTCCCAGGATATTCTCCCCCAAAAGTCCCCAGGCCCTGGCCTGAGCCACAGCTTGGCGGGCATGTTTGACGGCCAGGGGATATTCATTACGGACATAGATATATCCTTTTTGTGCGCCGATGGCCCAGGCCCCGATCATCATCCCCTCCAGGACCAGATGAGGATTGCCCTCAAGCAGGCAACGATCCATATAGGCACCGGGATCTCCCTCATCGGCATTACAGATGACATATTTTTCTTCGTCTTGCGCCTGCCGACATTCGGCCCATTTTCGACCGGTGGGAAATCCTCCGCCTCCCCGTCCTCGGAGACCGGATTTTTTTATTTCTTGGATCACCGTTTCCGGCTCAACTTTACCGATGGTCTTGAGCAGGGCCGAATAGCCCCCCACCGCCAGATAGTCTTCTATGGATTCAGGATCCACCAGTCGGTTCATGGCCAACAACTGCCGGTCCTGGGCCCGATAAAAGGGGATGGCCGCCTCGGTTTTAATCTTCTTTCCGGAAACCGGATCGGTGTACAACAGCCGTTCGATGACCTTACCTTTTGCCAGGGATTGAGAAACGATCTCCGGAACATCTTCGGAGCGCACATGGCAGTAAAAGAGGTTGGCCGGATCCAGGACCATGATCGGTCCCTGCTCACAAAATCCATGGCAACCGGTGGTGCGGATACGGACTTTTTTATCCAAACCCTGGGCGGCCAGCTCCTTTCTGAGTTTTTTAATCACTTCTTTTGATTTGGAGGCTTGACACCCTGTCCCGGCACAGGTGGTCAGCGTCTTTTTGATCTTTTTTCGTTCTGCCTGCAGTTTCTTCCTGAGGGCTTCCAATTCTTTAAGACTGCTTATTGGGGACATGATCTTTTTCCTCCTTTTCCGCTTTACGAATGGACTGGATGAGCTTGCGAAGTTTAGCGGGGGTCATATGGTGATGATACGTCCCGTTTTGCACAACCACCGGGCCAAGCGCACAGGCTCCCAGGCAATTGACGTGTTCGACGGTGAACAGTCCGTCGTCGCTCATCTCTCCGGGCTTGAGCTGAAGTTGACTCAGGGCTTGATTGAGAAGAAGCTTGGCCTGGCGCACATGACAGGCCGTGCCCAAACACATGGTCAAGACATGTTTCCCTCGGGGCTTGAGCGAAAAGGCCTTATAAAAGGAAGCCGAGCGAAAAACGTCAATCAAGGGGACGCCCAATTCCTTGGAGATGGTGGTCATGGCCTCTTGAGAAATATATCCAAAGGATTCCTGAACATCCTGGAGCACCTCAATCAATTGATGAGGTTGACTCCGCCTGTTTTGGACAGCGGTCTCAATGGATTGTAAATGCATAAAAGCCCCCTCCTTCAATAATTTTATTGACGGTTTCCAGTGTATTCGCTAAAATATCCCCGGTAAATGTCCTAAAAATACTCATTTTATGCCTATATTTCATGGGCATAAACCATACATATTTTTTACCTATTTTCTACCTATTAAAAATCCGCAAGGAAAATGGATGATGGACAAAAAACAGCCGCCCTTTTTCAAGAAAGCTCCCCTCGAAGAACCCATAACCCCCTTGGGGGAAATTCCCTTTCCATGGCAGATCCCCCCCAATCAGGAGACGGAACCGCAGAAGATTGAAATCGCTCTCCGGGAAAGGATTAAAGAACTCAATTGTCTCTACCGTATCGGACAATTGGCCGATCGACACACGGACTCGATCGATCAGTTTCTAAAAAACCTCGTCGACCTCCTGCCGCCCTCCTGGCAGTACCCGGAGATCACCTGCGCCCGAATCACCTTTAACGGCGAAATCTATAAAAGCAAAAAGTTCAAAGTGACCCGCTGGAGGCAGTCTTCCCAGATATTGATGTATAATAAGTCCGCCGGAGAGGTCTCCGTCTTTTATCTGGAGGAACGGCCGGCGGAAGCCGAAGGCCCCTTTCTTAAAGAGGAGAGGGCCTTGATCGATGCCATTGCCGAACGGATCGGGACCATTGCCATGCGTATTTCAGCCGAGTTGGAACTGCAGGAAATCAATAAGCAGTTAACCGTGGAACGAAAGGCCTTACAGGAAGCCAATGCCGCCTTACGAACCGTTCTGGCCCGTATCGAGGAACAAAAGCAGGAGGTCTACCACAGCATCCAAGCCAATGTGGAAAAAGTCCTTATGCCCATCCTCCATGCCTTGACCATCGAACTCCCTAAAGGTCAGCGAAAATATGTTGAAATCTTGCGGACGCAATTGGAAGAAATCACCTCTCCTTTTATCAAGCATCTCTCTCAGGGCTTTCACTCCTTGACGCCCAGTGAGATCGAAATCTGCAACCTGATTCGAAACGGGTTGCGCACCAAGGAAATAGCCGAGGTTCGGGGTATTTCCGCGGCTACGGTCAATCGTCACCGCGAACATATCCGCAGAAAGCTCAGGATTACCAACCAGGAAGTTAATCTGCCGACCTTTCTGCAATCGAATATGTGGAAACAGGAGCGGAGTTAAGAAAAAAGGGGGGCTTTTTTCAAAAATTGCATTTCCTTATTTCATTCGTCCGGATTTTTGTGTACCATCTCTTTCAACCCTCTATAAGGGCAAACCTTCAAATGGAGCGAATCAGATGGAAGCAGGTTGGGCGGAAAAAATTAGATTTTCTTCGGAATCCTTACATCTGGAAGGATTATTGATCCGGGGCCGTTCCCCTCAGGCCGTGGTCATCTCTCATCCCCATCCTTTATACGGCGGAGACATGCATAACCATGTGGTCGGTTTGGCGGCCGAGGCCTTTAATGATTTGGGCTGGTCTACTTTACGGTTTAATTTCCGGGGGGTAGGCCGGAGTGAAGGGGATTTTGATCAGGGGATCGGCGAGCAGGAAGATGTATTAGCCGCCATGACTTTCCTGCTCGCTTTAGGCCTGGACCACATCATATTAGCCGGCTATTCTTTCGGGGCCTGGGTTAACGCCTTAGCCGCTCAAAAGGAGCCGCAAATTAGACATTCGATTCTCATCGCCCCACCTTTAGCCATGATGGATTTTTCCTTTTTAAAAGATGATCCTAAAACCGCCCTCATCGCCGTCGGGGGCCGAGACCCTTTCTGCCCCCGGGACGATCTGAAGAAATTTTTAGAGGCCTGGTCGTCTCCACCGCCTCTAAAAATCATTCCGGAAGCGGACCATTTCTTTTCCCAGGGTTCCGCTGAATTGCTGTCGGCTATCAAAGACCTTCCCCTTCTCAAAAAACTCAGTCATGAATCTTAAGAAAACCGGAGTCTGGTGTTTTTCCACCTATCTGGCCGAAGGGCTCCCTTTCGGCATCATTCGACTGCTTTCATCGATCTTTTTCACCGATATCGGTTTGAAGGAACGATATCTCGGCTATTTAAATTTCCTGGGCCTACCCTGGAATCTCAAATTTCTCTGGGCCCCTCTTTTGGACATCATCGGCACCAAACGCACCTGGATGCTGGTTATCCAGGCTCTGATTTCCCTCTTGGTTGCGGCTATTTCTTTATCCTGTTTCAGTGCCGCCCGGCAGGTAGATCCGGGCTGGTTAATGGCCCTCATTGCCGGGTTTTTTATCATTCTGGCTTTTCTTTCGGCCACAAATGATATCGCCATTGACGGCTATTACATGGAAGGCCTGACCGATCCCAAGGAACAGGCCGCTTATACCGGCTATCGAGTGTTTGCCTACCGGGTGGCCATTATCCTGGTCCGCAGCGGCTTTGTCGCCCTGGCGGCCCTGGCCGCCGCCCAATTCGGGAATACCGATCCTTATCAACCTTGGGGCGTAGCTTTCGCCGCCGCCGCCCTGACTATGTCTTTAATCACTTTGTTCCATCTCCGTCAACTTCCACGATTCGAGCAGAAACGGACCAGGCGATCCGTCAGCGCTATTGCTCGGGATTTCGGTCGAGCCTTTGCCTCTTACTTTGAACAGGAAAAGGTCGTCCTGGTGATCATTTTTATCATTATGTATAAAATTGGTGATGAGATCCTCTTTTCCATGGGTACCCCTTTTCTGATGCGGGAACTGGGCGTAACCAAGGCCCAACTTTCCTGGCTGGGCGGAATTTTAGGGGCCATAGGAACGATTGGGGGGACCTCCATCGGCGGGATCTGGATTAAGAAAAAAGGCTTAAAAAAAGCCATCTGGCCCCTGACCATCCTGATGAATTTTAATATCTGGGCCTATGTCTGGCTGGCCTGGTCCCTTCCTCAAGCCGATACGACCTCCGGTTTGGCGGTTATTGCGGCGGTTCACACCTATGAGCAAATGGCCGCCGGTCTGGGAAACGCCGTGCTTCTGGTTTATCTCCTGCGCACCTGTAAACCGGAATTCAAGGCCTCTCATTATGCCGTCGGGTCGGCCATCATGTCTCTCTTCTCAACTCTTTTCGGCGGGTTCGGGGGGGTTATCGTCGAACAGATGGGATATCTGAATATGTTCATCATGGCCTTCTGTGCCTCCATTCCGGCCATGGTACTCATGTTTTGGGTACCGATTCGGGAAGAAAGATAAAGATTTATACGGTTTTATTTTTAACGAATTTAAACCACACGAAAACGTTAACAAGTTGACTCTTATTATAGATTATGGTAATCATTTCCGACCCGAGATCAGAATCCTCCTTCACACATAAAATCTTTGCAGGAATAGTGAAAACAGGATTAAGAAGAAGGAGGCGGGCCCACCCATGAAACACAAAATACCGCCTACGAATAATAGCATCAGCGAACTTTCGACAAAGAAACATCTTATTATCATCTCTCTCCTCCTTTCTGTAATCACTTTAATCGTTTATTTTCAAGTCACCCAAAATGAATTCATCAACTTCGACGATGACAAATATATCACCAACAACAAACACGTCCAAAACGGCCTCACGCTAAAGGGAATTACCTGGGCTTTTACCACCGGCCATGAGTCAAACTGGCACCCTCTGACCTGGATCTCCCACATGATAGATGTCCAGTTATTCGGGCTGAACCCCGGGGGGCATCACCTAATGAATCTTTTGATTCATCTAGCCAATACGGTCTTGCTCTTTTTAGTCCTCAACCGGATGACAAAGGCCCTTTGGCAGAGCGCTTTTGTCGCCGCCCTATTCGCCCTTCATCCCCTGCGTGTCGAATCAGTAGCCTGGGCTGCAGAGCGTAAAGACGTCCTCTCCGCTTTTTTCTGGATCCTTACCATGGGAATATATGTATGGTATGTGGCGCAACGATGTTCCAAACGTTATCTAGCCGCCCTCCTTTGTTTCGCTTTGGGCTTGATGGCCAAGCCTATGCTCGTCACCCTTCCTTTCGTCCTCCTTCTTCTCGACTACTGGCCCTTAGGCCGGCTGGGACATAAAGAACCAACTCGGGAGGAACAACCATCTTCTAAAAAGAAAAAAGGGAGCAAAGCACCAGCTCCTTTGAAACCGGTGCAACAACTACCCGCCACTCAATGGTCATTGATTCGACCTCTGCTGATCGAGAAGATTCCATTTTTAGTCTTAACTTTGTTGTCAAGTATCATAACCTACATTGTCCAGGCTTATGGAGGCGCAGTTTCTTCCCTTGGCAAAATTTCATTAAGCGCCCGGATCTCCAATGCCTTTGTTTCCTATATCGCTTACATCAAAAAGATGGTCTGGCCTATGGATCTAGCCGTTTTATATCCCCATCCGATGTCCATCCCTCTCTGGGAAGTCTTGGGTTCGGCCTTTATCCTGATCGTCCTTTCTATTCAGGCCCTCAGAAAAAAGGAAAGATACCCTTTTGGATTTGTCGGCTGGTTCTGGTATACCGGAACATTAATTCCGGTTGTCGGGATAATACAGGTAGGCAGCCAATCCATGGCTGACCGCTATACCTATGTTCCCCTTATCGGGCTTTCCATCATCATCACCTGGGGTCTCCCGGAGTTAATCAAATCATGGTCTTATCGAAAACAGACCTTTATTATCCTGTCCGCTCTTTTTCTTTTTGGTCTTTCCTTGCTCACCTGGCGGCAGGTCGGCTACTGGCGAAACAGTATTATCCTATTTGATCACACTTTAGCCATAACAAACCGCAACCTAGTTGTCCAGATGAACCGTGGCAACACTTATCTGGAACTTGGCAATTATCAAAAGGCCATCTTGGATTATGACAAGGCACTGGAATTGGATCCGAAGCTAACGGATGGTTATATCAATCGCGGAATCGCTTACAGCCACCTGGGCAACTTCCAGCAGGCCGTTAGAGATTACGATAAAGCCATAGAACTGGCCCCCAAAGAGGCCACTGCTTATTTCGGTCGCGGCATGGTATACGGCAACCTCGGAAACGATCAGCAAGCCATCAGGGATATTAAGGTAGCAGCTCAATTAGGAGAAAAAGCCGCTCAGGATTTTTTAAAAAATGCCGGGCTCGGCTGGTAGTTTTTTTTGAGTTTTCAGGAAAAAAAATATAGTAACACATCATTTATGAAGGCCCCGTCACGTCTACCTAACAGCAGAATCGGAAACGGATCAACTAAGAAACATCTCCTCGTTTCTCTCCTCCTGGCCGTCATTACTTTTATCATTTTCTTTCAGGTTACTCAGAGTGAGTTTGTCAATTTTGATGATGACGTAAATCTCACCAATAATAAAATCGTCCGGGAGGGCCTGACGGCCAAAGGAATGGTTTGGGCCTTTACGACCGGATATGCCGGATTCTGGTTTCCTTTAACCTGGCTCTCCCATATGGTCGTCGTCCATTTCTTCGGATTGGCCCCGGGATGGCATCATCTGGTCAATCTCCTGTTACATTTAGTTAATACCCTACTGCTCTTTTGGTTCCTCAGCCGGATGACGAAAGCTTTTTGGCCCAGTGCCTTTGTGGCCGCTTTATTTGCCCTTCACCCCTTGCACGTCGAATCGGTGGCCTGGGTCACCCAGCGCAAAGATGTTCTGTCCACCTTTTTCTGGATACTCACCATCGGCCTCTATGGCTCTTATGCAGCCCGCCCCGGCCTCAAGCGTTATTTAGCCGTTCTCCTTTCTTTCACCTTAGGATTAATGGCCAAGCCCATGCTCGTTTCGCTGCCTTTTGTCCTGCTCCTGCTCGATTACTGGCCTCTCTCCCGCCTGGAGCTGAAAGATCCCGACTTAAAGTTAAAGGCCACGGCCCCAAAGAAAAAAAACAAAAAGGCCTCAGCAGGCTCCAAAATTGCGGTGACACCACCCGCCGGTCGCTGGTCACTAATACGTCCTCTATTGCTTGAAAAAATCCCCTTTCTTATTCTCACCGTCCTTTCGAGCATCGTCGCCTATTGGATGCAGAAGGATTGGGGGGCGGTAAATTCTCTGGAGTCCCTCACGCTGAGTGCCAGAATCGCGAATGCCTTCATTTCCTATCAGGCTTATATCATAAAAATGGTCTGGCCCTTTGATCTGGCCGTTTTATATCCCCACCCAGGTGCTTGGCCCCTCTGGCAGGTTTTGACTTCCGGCCTGCTTCTTATCGCCTTGACCTTCGTGGCTTTCCGCACTGCAAAGACCCGCCCCTTTGGAATAGTAGGGTGGCTCTGGTACCTAGGAACGCTGGTTCCGGTTATCGGGATAGTTCAGGTGGGCGGCCATTCCATGGCGGACCGCTATACTTATGTTCCACTTATTGGACTTTTTATTATCATCGCTATGGGAGTACCGGAGATCCTAAAAAAATGGGCCTTCCATAAACAGGCCCTTGTTGCTTTGTCAATACTCAGCCTCTTTTGCCTATCTGTGCTCACCTGGAGGCAGACCGGATACTGGAAAAATAATATTACCCTTTATAATCACACCCTGAGGGTAATCGATCATTCAATATCCGCCAATCCTACCCCTCCTTTATCCAACCAACCCAGCCGCGCAAGGACTTTAACGGAGGTCGAACGGAGTATCTGGACCAAAGTACGGATCGCCCTGATTTACAACAATCGCGGATATAGTTATAGCAGTCTTGGTAATTACCGGCGGGCCATCCAGGACTATGATAAAGCCATCGAATTGAACCCCAGGTATGCCGAAGCCTATAACAACCGAGGGATCGCCTACGGCAGTCTTGGTAATTACCGGATGGCCATCCAGGACTACGATAAGGCCATCGAACTGAGACCTGGGTATGCCGAAGCCTATTTCAATCGCGGGATTGAAAATGACAACCTCCGCAACTACCAAGAGGCCATCAGGGATTATGATAAGGCCATAGGACTGAATCCCGAACATGCCGCCGCCTATTACAACCGGGGGATTAATCATGCAAACTTCGGCAACCCCAGGCAGGCCCTCAGGGATATGACCGAGGCTGCCCGATTAGGCCAACCGTCTGCTCAAGATTTATTAAAAAAGCAGGGGCTTAATTGGTAATCGCTGCAATGGTTATATCCTTTTCATCGAAAACCGATCTTTGCCCTGTAATTCCTTTCTACCAACAATTCATAGTGACAGCTCAAATAAAAACCAGGATTCCTAAAATTCAAAACAGATTTAACAAGTTGACCCACTTAAGGATTTATGATAATACCCTTTTCATTTAATAATAAATTTTTAATTCCGATCAGTGAGTAGTATCCAGGCCCTCCCATGGAGCACAAAATACCTCCTGCGAAAGATAGAATCAGTAGACTCTCGGAAAAGAAAAGACTTATTGTCATCTCTCTCGTCCTAGCTGTTTTCACTTTTATCGTTTATTTTCAGGTCACCCAAAATGAATTCATCAACTTGGATGATGAAACATACATCATTAACAACAAACAAATTCAAAACGGCCTTACGGTTAAGGGGATTATCTGGGCCTTTACCACTGGTCATGCGGCAAACTGGCACCCCCTGACCTGGATCTCCCACATGATCGATGTCCAGTTATTCGGGTTAAACCCCGGAGGGCATCACTTGATCAATGTCCTGTTTCATCTAGCCAATACTGTTTTGCTCTTTTTCGTCCTTAACCGGATAACTCAAGCCCTTTGGCAAAGCGCCTTTGTGGCTGTTTTGTTTGCCCTTCACCCTTTGCATGTGGAATCAGTTGCCTGGGCGTCTGAGCGAAAAGACGTCCTCTCGGCTTTTTTCTGGATGCTTACGATGGCCCTCTATGCCTCTTACGTGAGTCGGCCTAATTACGGACGGTTCCTGGCCGTCCTCCTATGCTTTGCTTTGGGATTGATGGCCAAGCCGATGCTTATAACCCTTCCATTTGTCCTCCTCCTACTCGACTACTGGCCCCTTCGTCGTTTGGAGCGGAACGGCCCGGCCCAAGGAATAAAACCTTCCTTAAAAAAGAAGAAAAGAGAGGAGATTCCCGCCATTTCCGAGCCGCCGGACCAGCCGGCAACCACGCCATGGTCATCAATTCGTCCTCTTCTAAGTGAAAAGATTCCCTTTTTTATCCTGGCAATCTTCTCAAGTTTCATCACTTATTTTGTCCAAGACGTAGCAATTCAATCATATAAAAGCTTCCCTCTGTCAGTCCGTCTGTCTAACGCCTTCCATTCATATCTGATCTATATAGTAAAGATGGTCTGGCCTGTTAATCTAGCCGTCTTTTATCCCCATCCCGGATCATGGCCGACCTACCGGGTATTGGTCTCAATCCTTACCGTTATCCTTTTTACCGTACAGGCCTTCAGGTTAAGAAAAAAATACCCATATGTATTTGTCGGATGGTCCTGGTATGTGGGTACTTTAGTTCCTGTTATAGGGATAGTCCAGGTAGGTATCCAATCCATGGCTGACCGCTATACCTATCTTCCCCTCATAGGACTCTTCATCATCATTGCTTGGGGCCTGCCGAACATTCTTAAAACATGGCCTTATCGAAAACGGGTACTTATCGCCTTAACAGCCTGCTGCTTCTTGGGGGTATCTTTACTTACCTGGCGACAAGTAGGATATTGGCGAAACAACCTTTCCCTATATAATCACACCCTTTCCATCACAAAGTCAAACTTCCCAATCCATATCACCCGTGGCCAAGCTTTTTTTAAGTTAGGAATGATAAATGAAGCGATCGCCGACTTCAACAAAGCAATTGAAATCAATCCACAATATGACTTTTCTTATAACAATCGTGGATCGATTTATCGCTTTCTTGGGAACACCAAACAGGCAATGAGAGATTTTGATAGGGCCATTGATCTGGAACCGAGAGAAATATTAGGCTATTACAATCGGGGTCTTACGTATATTCTTCTAGGGGACTATCAGCAAGCAATCAGGGACTTGAACAAGGTTATTGAACTCGCCCCAAGGAGAGCAGAAGCCTATAACAGTCGTGGAATGGTTTATAGCCACCTGGGAAACTATGCCCAGGCAATCATAGATATCGATAAGGCCATTGAACTCGATCCTGAGGAAGCTAAGGCTTTTAACAATCGCGGGATGGTTTATGGCCACCTAGGAAACTTTACCGAGGCAATCAAAAATATCAATAAGGCCATTGAACTGGACCCTAAATATGCCGACGCTTATTTCAATCGTGGAATATTTTATCATAAACTTGGCAACCTTCAACAGGTCGTCAGCGATTTGAGGGACGCAGCCCGATTAGGGGAAAAGGCCGCCCAGAATTTATTGAAAAAAGAGGGGCTCGACTGGTAACTATTTCAATAAACTTATGCACTTTTTTCAAAGAGAATAGGACGGGCAGTTTTCATGAAATTGGCTGAAGAAAACGACAAAGGATCATTTGGCCAAACGGAAAACCGCCGGTGCGGATCGAAAATGCTAAAACGATATCCATGTAATATTATCTTGGTTTTCGGAGGCTTTTTCAAACTCTTCTTTTAAATTTTTATGTGATTATCTGGGAAAAAAAAATAAAAAGGGATAGAGTGGGGCAATGGGTAAAAAATCGAAAAAAAAGGTTAGGCTGCAACAGGCAACGCCAATCCGGCCACCCATCATTCCGACTCCCTGGGTTCCTTATTTGATCCTGGCGGTCATTATTCTCCTGTTTTCCTTCATCCGGATCAGGTTGGCATCATTTCCGCTGGAGCGGGATGAGGGAGAATACGCCTACTTGGGCCAATTGATCCTGAACGGGATCCCCCCATACCAATTGGCTTATAATTTGAAATTTCCCGGCATCTATGCTGTCTATGCCTTGATTATGGCCATCTTCGGCCAAACGGCAGAGGGAATTCGTTATGGAATGTTGTTGTTCAACACGGGTTCCTTATTCTTTATTTTTTTTATCATGAAGCGTTTATTCAGCAGTCTATCCGCGTTGGCGGCGACAGCTGTCGCTTCAATCCTATTCTCTAGTCCGAACCTGCTGGGACAAGCTGCACATGCCACACATTTCGTTACTTTTTTCATGCTTGTCGGCGTCTGGCTGCTGCTTGAAGCTATAGACAAACGGAGATGGTTGGTCTTTTTTTTGTCCGGTGTCATGATGGGGTTGTCCCTATTGATGAAGCAGTCAGCTATTTTTTTTTCATTCTTCGGCAGTATGTTTTTAGTCGCCTGCCTTTGGCTCAGAAAGGAAAAAAGGTGGGCAGGACTGCTGGTCCCATTGATCCCCTATGGGCTGGGCGTTGCGATCCCGCTACTCCTGACTCTGCTGATTATGTACCTCTGCGGTGTATTTGATAAATTTTGGTTTTGGACATTCATATATCCGAAAGTGTACAGCGACCGGGTTCCTATTTCGCTGACATGGACCTCGTTCATCATCAATTTCAAACCTATTCTTTATTCATACCCTGCGGTGTGGATTTTGTCCACGTTGGGAGTCATATCCTTGTTCCTGTATCGAGGCAAAATGTCCGAACGCCTTTTTCTGGGCCTGCTGCTGATTTTCTCCTTTCTGAGCACGATTCCGGGCATCTATTTCCGCCCACATTATTTCATCCCGACGGCTCCGGCGGTCGGGATGTTGGCCGGTTTCTTCCTCGAGTTTTTGGACCAAAGGATTGGCCATGCCTTCCGTCCCCTTCGGTGGGCGCTTTCCCTGACAACGACCGTTCTAGTTATACATATTCTGATAGGAAACAAGACATTTTATTTTCAAGGTGACCCGGATCAATTATGCCACATCCTTTATTCGGACAATAATTTCACTGAGGCTGTCCCTGTCGCCAAGTTTCTTCAAGCCAATTCCGGAGCGGACGACCGCATTTTTGTATTCGGTTCGGAGCCCGAAATCTATTTCTATGCAAAGCGGAAATCAGCCACCAGTTATATTTACATGTACGATCTTGCCTTTTCCCATCCATATAAACAAAGGATGCAGAAGGATTTGATAAACGAAGTGGAAAAAAGCAAACCCAAATTCATAGTGACCGTTTCCAGTCCGCTCTCCTGGTTGGACCAACCCGGAGAACTGGATGACCTGTTTGCCTGGTTAAATGCTTATACACGGCAAAACAAGTACATTCCGGTGGGATTGGTCAATTATAAATTTCCGGAACCCTCGGAGATCCTTTGGGGAAAGGACTTCCTCGCCGCAAAACCGTCATCGCCAAATGACATGGTTATATTGCAGAGACAGCAATGAACAGGAAATTATCAGCTTAATCCCTTGCATCTTTGAAAAGAATTGTCGAAAGTTAAAAGGTCTTCTATTTTGGCATTTTCATGAACAGACACCCACGCAAAAATTTTTATTTCGACTTTTATCTTAAAGCCCCTTAAAGCCATCATCAATGGGATAACCTTCTCCCCGACCCTCCGATTCAAGAGATAACCTTCTAATCTTTCATAAAAATCATGACAAAAGCAATTTCCTGTTGACAAACCCTAACTCAGTAAATTAAAAAGAAAGCTTTTGTACAGGATATTTATTAAAGGATATTGAGATGAAGTTCTGGAGATTGCCGCTTGATGCCGAGTCCCATTCCATACCGATTGGGGAACTTTTCATCATCAAAGACCGCTGTAAGGGGTGCGGCTTTTGTATTGAATTCTGTCCCAACCAGGTCCTCAAGGAAGCCGCTGAATTCAATAAAAAAGGGTATCATCCCCCGCTGGTTACCAAACAAGGGGAATGCGTCAATTGCAATCTCTGTGAGATCATTTGCCCGGAATTTGCCATTTATAGCGTCTTGAAGGAATATAAGGAACTGACGGTCGAGGATATTGCCAACTATTCAAAAAAATTCCAACCCGGCCCCTCTTCCTCAACCGGCGGGTCCGTTTCAAAAACATAATTTTTAAAGAAAACCGTTCGTCGTTCGGCGTTAAGCGTTCGGCGAATTCCAGAATTAATCCTTGGCAGCTCATGTTTCAGCCTAACCCAACGGATTAAAAGGAATCTAATATACCCATGTCTGATTCAGGAGTTTTAACCGGCGAACATTTTATCAATGGGGATGAGGCCTGCGCCGAAGGGGCCATAGCCGCCGGCTGCCGCTTTTTTGCCGGTTACCCCATCACCCCGGCCACGGAGATTGCCGAACGGATGGCCCGTCGTTTGCCCCAGGTCCAGGGGATCTGTATTCAGATGGAAGACGAGATCGCCTCTGTGGCCGCTATTCTGGGGGCCTCCTGGGGCGGGACGAAATCCATGACCGCCACCTCCGGCCCTGGTTTCTCTTTAATGATGGAAAATATCGGTCTGGGGATGATGACCGAAACCCCTTGCGTCATTGTCAATATCATGCGCGGAGGGCCTTCTACCGGGCTTCCGACTCTGGTCGGTCAAGCCGATGTCATGCAGGCCCGCTGGGGATCTCATGGGGATTACGGAGTGATTGCTCTTTCCCCTTCTTCCCCTCAGGAAATGTTTGACCTGACGATTACGGCCTTTAACTTATCCGAGATCTATCGTCTGCCGGTCTTGGTCATGGGGGATGAACTGGTGGGGCATATGTCCGAGAAGGTGGCCATCCCAGCTCCGGATCAGATCCAGCTCGTTTCCCGGCCCCGCCCCGATCGGTTAGCCGACACCTTTCTCCCTTTTATGCCCAATGCGGATCTGGTACCGCCCATGGCCTGTGCCGGAGAAGGATTTCATGTCCATGTCACCGGTCTGACCCATGACGAACAAGGGTATCCGGTCATAACACCCATAGTGCATGAGAGACTGGTCCGCCGTTTGGTGGATAAGATCCGTTTGAACGCCCACAAGATTATCCAACTGGAAGAGATCGCCCTGGATGATGCCCAGGCCGTGGTCGTGGCTTACGGCTGTACGTCCCGCACGGCCCGTGAAGCGGTTCAATGTTTGCGTTTGGAAGGGTTAAAGGTCGGTCTTTTGCGGTTAATTACCCTCTGGCCTTTTCCTGAGGAAAAAGTCCGTCAGCTGGCCAAAGGGATAAAGAGCTTTATCGTCCCGGAGATCAACTACGGGCAGATGGTTTATGAAGTGGAACGGTGCGCCCAGGGCCAAGCCGAAACCATCCTCCTGCCTTTTATGGGCGGCACTATCCATACCCCGGAAGACATCATGGCTGCCGTCCGGGAGGTGCTCTCATGAAGATCCGCTATCAACCGGTTGTTCCCTTTGATCAGGAAGCCTCTAATCGTCAAAAGGATGAACAGCACGGTCTTCATCCGGATGATGTCTTTTTGAAACCCGGCCGCATTCCCCATATCTGGTGCCCCGGTTGCGGCTTAGGAGTGGTGGTGAACACCTATATCAACGGTCTCAAGATGGCCAATTTGACCATCGACCAGTCAGCGGTCGTTTCCGGAATCGGCTGTACCGGCCGGGTGGCCGGATATCTGAATATGGATACCTATCATACGACCCACGGCCGGGCCGTCCCCTTTGCCACCGGTTTGGCCCTGACCCGTCCCGATCTTTCGGTGACCGTCTTCAGCGGCGACGGGGATCTTTTTGCCATCGGCGGAAATCATTTCATTCATGCCGCCCGAAGGAATGTCAACCTCAAGGTTATCTGCGTCAACAATTTCAATTACGGTATGACCGGTGGGCAAGCCGCTCCGACCACCCCGGTATCGGCCAAAACAACCACGACTCCTTACGGCAATTCGGAAGCGTCTTTCAACCTGCCCTATCTGGCCCACGCCAGCGGAGCGGTTTATGTAGCCCGGTGGACGACCTTCCACGCCCGCCAACTGGTCAACGCTATTGCCGAGACCTTAACCATCAATGGTTTTACCTTTATTGAAGTGATTGCCCCCTGTCCCATCGGGTACGGAAGACCGAACAAATTGGGCAGCGGTTTGGATGAGATGATCTATTACAAGGAAAACAGTCTGGTCCAGAATGGGGCCGATCCCCGACATGTGGACATCGCCTTGAAAGGGAAAATCATCGTCGGGAAATTTGCCGAAGAAAAACGGCCTACTTTTTTGGAGGAATACGACGAACGGATTTTAAATAAATTCCGCCGAAAAGAAGGCTAACCAAAGACATTTCAAATTTTGGGGTCAGGGGGTCTTGTTTTTTGAGTTGTCCACCATTACTCCGGAGCTTCTTTGCCGGGCCAATATTAAGTTTTGCTTCAAAAGCAGGCCTACTCCCAAGCTGGAAACTGGCTCAGGAGGATGCCCTGCTCCGAACTAACTTAGCGATTGGGGCCGGATTACCCCTCAGGGTAACCTTTGGACATCTCAAAAAACAAGACCCCCTGACCCCGGATAAGCGGAATTATCAAAATATAATAAGCCTATTTACAACTTTGAACCTTGAACGTTAAACGATAAAAAAATGACAACCACTCTTAAAACAGAAATCAGGCTGGCCGGATTCGGTGGTCAAGGGATCGTCTTGGCCGGCCATATCTTAGGGAAGGCGGCTTCCCTTTATGAACATCTTAACGCCGTTTTCACCCAGAGTTACGGACCCGAAGCCCGAGGAGGGGCCTGCAGTGCCGATGTGATCCTGTCCGGTGGCGAAATCTATTATCCTCGTGTCTCCTGCCCCCAGGTCCTGGTCTTGATGTCCGAAGAGGCCAAACATACCTACGGCGGTCTGATGGCCAATCAGGCTAAGGTCTTGATTGATGAGGACCTGGTCAAATTGGACAGCGTTCCGGAAGGCAGCCGGCTCTTCAAAATACCCGCTACACGCCTGGCTGAAAAATTGGGACGGAAGATTGTGGCCAACATCGTTATGCTGGGGTTTATTACCTCGGTCACGGAAGTGGTCAGCTATGATTCGATGAAAAAATCTCTTTTCGACTCCATCCCCAGAGGCACGGAAGAATTAAACCTCAAGGCCTTTGAAAAGGGCTTTGAATACGGGAAGCAAATAAAGAAACAGGAATCAGGAGTTAGAATTCAGCATTCAGAATAACAACCATTTTTTCTCTTCTGGCTTCTGACTCCTGAATTCTGGATTCTGGATCTTCTAAAGGAGTTTTCGGGTTGACCCCCAAGAAAGTTTTACGAAAAGAAAAAGAAGAGCCCCGGATCGGGGTCTATGTCTGCCATTGCGGATTAAATATCGGCGGGGTGGTGGATTGCGCCCAGGTGGCGGAGTTCGCCGCCTCTCTTCCAGGCGTCGTTCTGTCCAAACACAATCTCTACACCTGCTCCGAACCGGGTCAGGAATTGATCAAGGTCGATATCCGGGAATCGCGTTTGAATCGGGTGGTGGTGGCCTCCTGTACCCCCCGTCTCCATGAACCGACTTTTCGGGCCGCCTGTCAGGAGGCCGGGTTGAATCCTTATCTTTTTGAGATGGCCAATATCCGGGAACATTGCTCCTGGGTCCATCTCCATGACAAGGAAGAGGCTACGGAAAAGGCCAAAGATTTGGTGCGTATGGCCGTGGCCCGGTCCCGGCTCCTGGCTGCCCAGGAGACCTTTACCGTTCCGGTGACCCGCAAGGCCCTGGTCATTGGAGGCGGAGTGGCCGGGATTCAAGCCGCCCTGGATCTGGCTGACAGTGGATACAAAGTTTACCTGGTCGAAAAAGAACCCAGTATCGGCGGCCGCATGGCCCAGATCGACAAGACCTTTCCGACCATGGATTGCTCTATCTGTATTTTAGCCCCAAAGATGTCCGAAGCCGGCCGTCATCCGAACATCGAACTATTGACCTTAAGTGAAATCGAAACGGTCGAAGGCTATGTGGGAAATTTTACGGTTCAAGTCCGCCGCAAGGCCCGCTATGTAACGCCTTCCTGTACGGCCTGCGGAGATTGCGCCAAGGTCTGCCCACAGGTGGCCCCGGATGAATTCAATGCCGGCCTATCCATGCGGCGGGCTATTTATATGTCTTTTGCCCAGGCCGTTCCCTCCACCTATCAGATTGATATGGATCTCTGTCTGAACAAACACGGAATTGTCGCCTGTGACAAATGTTTCCAGGCCTGCCAACGCCAGTGTATCGAATATTCCCAGAAAGACCTGATTTTGACCCTGGATGTAGGGACCATTATCGTGGCCACCGGCGTGGATGTCTATGATCCTACACCCTTGACCGAATTCGGCTACCGCAAGTTTCCCAATGTAATCACCAGCCTGGAATTCGAGCGTCTGATCAATGCCGGCGGTCCGTCCGGGGGAAACCTGATCCGGCCCTCGGACCAAAAAATTCCCAAGACCGTCGCCTTTCTTCAGTGCATCGGCTCCCGCTCCAAACGTTCTAATATTTATTGCAGTAATATTTGCTGCATGAATACGATTAAAGACGTCCTGTTGATCAAGGAGCATTGGCCGGAGACAAAAATCATGGTCTTTTATATTGACATCCGGGCCTTTGGTAAAGGGTTTGAGGACCTCTTTCAGCGGGCCCGGCGGGAAGGGGTTTCCTTTATCCGCGGTATTCCCGGGGAAATCATCGAGGATCCGACAACTCATAATCTGACTTTAATTGGGGAAGACACCCTTCTCTCCCAACTCTATCGCTACGATGTGGATATGGCCATTCTTTCCGTTGGCATTGAACCCCGGAAAGACAGTCCGGTCATCCAAAGACTGCTGAATCTCTCCTGTGCTTCCGACGGCTTTTTCCTGGAAGCCCACCCCAAGTTGCGTCCGGTCGATACGCCTACCGGAGGGATCTTCCTGGCCGGCTGTGCCGAAGGGCCGAAAGACATCAAGGATTCGGTAACCCAGGCCTGCGCCTCAGCCTCCCGGGCCAATATCCTCATGTCTCAAGGACAAGTCACCGTTGAGGCTATTACGGCCGTGGTGGATGAAACCCTCTGTCAGGGATGCGGGATGTGCGTCAAGGTCTGCCCATATTCGGCGATTCGTCAGGACCCGGAGACCCAAATTGTGCAGGTTACTCAAGCCTCCTGTGCCGGGTGCGGCACCTGTGTGGCCGAATGCCCTTTTTCGGCCCTTTCTCAACGGCACTTTACCGATCAACAGATCTTTGCCCAGATCGATGCCATCACCGAAGAAGCCCCGGAGACCAAAGCCGTGGCCTTTTGCTGCAACTGGTGCTCTTATGCCGGTGCGGACTTCGCCGGAGTAAGCCGTATGCAATATCCGGCCCCCATCCGCATAATCCGCACCATGTGTTCCGGCCGGATCAGCGGGGAATTCATGGAATATGCCTTTAGAAGGGGCGCAGCGGCGGTATTAGTCTCCGGTTGCCACATCGGCGACTGCCATTATATTAACGCCAACCATCAGACCGAAAAGCGAGTCAAGCGGCTCTGGAAAAAAATGGAACGCCTGGGTCTGGATCGAAATCGCCTGCAACTGGCCTGGATCAGCGCGGCCGAGGGCAATCTTTTCGCCAAAAAAATGAAAGAAATGGATGAAATCATCGCCGGGGTCTCGCCGGAAGAAATAGAAAAAACAAAAAAATCTTTAGTACCGAAGAAGAAGGGCAAAGAAGAAAGCACGGAATAAAGCCGTATATCGTATATCGCCTATGGAATAAAAGGGGTTGATATACACGATATACGACATACGAGGAAACAGTGATTAAAAGCATCTGGGAACTTTTTAATAAAGAGGATTTGTTTGAATGCTACCAGTGCGCCCGGTGCACGGGGAGCTGTCCGGCGGCCATGGCCATGAACTCCTACGGTCCCCGGGAGATTTTACTCCGCTGTTTGAATCTGGGGCAGGAGGCGGTGATTGGAGATGAACGGGTTTGGTATTGCACCACCTGTAATGTCTGCGAAGACCGCTGCCCGCAGGAGATAAACATTCCCGAACTCTTAACGGCCATCTTCAACCTGGCGGCACAGCGGGGCAATCTGCCGGAGAAGATAAAATTCGGAGTGGATATGATTGCCAAAACCGGCCGCAGTCTGATCGTCAACGACAAAGTCTTAAAGGAACGGCAAAAGCTCTCTCTGCCGGCTCTCGACCCTCTGAATATTGACGAGATTGAAGGAATATTAAAAAAAACCGGCCTAAACGAAATCATTGAATTGAGTTGATAATGAAATTTGCCTTTTTTTTAGGATGTGTCATCCCGGTTAAGTATCCGGGATTTGAAAAAGCCACCCGGGAGGTCATGGCGGCCTTGGATATCGAACTGGTCGATCTGCCCTTTTCCTGCTGTCCGGCCCCCACCAACATGAAGCTGGCCCATTATGACAGTTGGCTGGCCTTGGCCGCCCGTAATCTCTGTCTGGCCGAAGAGGCCGGACTGCCGATTATGGCCATATGCAATGGGTGCATCAATACCCTGAAAGAAGTCAACCTGATTTTGAAACAAGACCCTCAGAGACGGCTTCAGGTCAATGAGGCCCTGGAAGGTTCCGGTCATCAGTTTAAAGGTTCTATCGAGGTAAAGCACCTTTTGGATATCCTCCAAAAGGATGTGGGCCTGGAACGGATCGCCGAACGGGTCCGCCATCCCTTACAGGGCCTACGCATCGGCTGTCATTACGGCTGTCATTTATACCGGCCTCCCCGACTGATGTACCCGGATGACCTTTCCGAGGCCTCCAGTTATGTCCCGGTCAGTATGGACCATATCCTGGCCGCCTTAGGGGCCAGTCCCACCCAATATTCCCGGAAGTTTCTCTGTTGCGGTTCGGCCTTGGGAACCAATATCGACGCCCAACCGGCCAACGAAATCACCAGAGAAAAACTGCAGCACATGAAAAAACACCGGATCGAAGCCGTGGCCGTAGCCTGCCCCTCCTGTTTTACCCAATTTGACCGCGGTCAGATGATGCTGGAACGGAAATATCACGACGGATTTGGATTGCCCTCCTTGTTTATCTCCCAGCTATTAGGACTGGCCTTTGGACTGGACCGTTCTACTCTTGGTCTGGGAGATCACCGCATCAGCCTCAATCCCATATTGGATAGAATCTGAAGGGATTCTTGACAAAATACACCGGGGTAGTTATACTTTAATAAAAGAAGGCATTATAAGTGGTTCGAGCGATATCATTCGGGCGAAGATGAGAGTCCAGTCCTTTATCGGGCCCCGGGCTTTGTCAGGGTGACAAGATGAACTACCGATGAGGTAACGTATATTTTGGGATGCCAAGAAAGGAATAAAAGAGAATGTTAACAGTCACAGAACCGGCACAAGAAGCATTAAAGGATTATTTTGAAAAACAGAATGTAACCTCGGCCGTACGGGTCTTTCTCAGTCAGGGTGGGTGATCAGGGCCGGCGTTGGCCTTGGCTCTGGATGAGTCAAAAGACAGCGACGATATTTATCAGATTTCCGGAATCACCTACCTGGTGGACAAAACACTGGGCACTCAGGCTAAGGAAATCACCGTGGATTTTATCGAGCATATGGGACGGCGGGGATTTTCAGTCACCTCGGGAATCAATTTGGGAGGCGGCAGCGCCTGCGGCAGTTCCTGCAGTTGCTAATAGAACCTTATAAGAAAAAATTAAAAAGGGCGATGAAATTCTCATCGCCCTTTATTTTTATTGTCTATCGCAAATGATACCCAATAGGTCATACCGGCGAAAGCCGGTATCCAGGTGAATGATAACACCTAAAGTCCTGGATGCCGGATCAAGTCCAGGCATGACGGCATACAATAACCCCCAAAAGTTTTAATTGGTTTTGATTTTTTTCCGCACATTGACCTTTCCGCTTTGAACTTTGAGCTATTTCCTAATTATAATTCCAACGGCTGGGCGGACCGAACCGCCGGAAGGGCCACCAGGTCTTTCAAAGCCGCCGGTGTTACGGCCGTACCGGTAGTTAGAAGAATAACATTTTCTCCCTTTTCCTTTTCCTGCCCCACATGCATCCTTTCGATATTGATCTGATGTTTCCCTAAAGTCGTACCGATACTCCCGATGACCCCCGGCTTATCTTCATTATAGATCAGAAGCATATGGCCCTCGGGAATGGCTTCCAGACGGAAGGAATTCAACCGGACGATCCGGGGTTCATATTTACCGAAAAGGGTTCCCGAGATAGAGCTCTCCATCTTCTTGGTTTTGACCTGCAAGGTGATCAAATTCAAAAAGTCGTCCACCGTGTCGGTTTTTGATTCGATGACCCGAATCCCCCGGTCCCGGGCCAAAATGGGGGCATTGACGAAATTAACCACTTCCTTTAGGGCCGGGGCCAAAAGACCTTTAAGTACGGAAACGGTCATGGGTTTAGTATCGAACCCGGCCACATCCCCCCGGTATTGGATATAGATCTCCGTCATCGGTCCCTGAATGATCTGGGCCTGAAAAGCCCCTAACCGCTCGGCCAGAACCAAATAGGGTTTAATCCTGTCCAGGAGATTAGCGCTCACCGAGGGGACATTAACCGCATTTTTGATCACCCCGTGGAGCAGATATTCGACAATCTGCTCGGCAATGCCGATGGCTACATTTTCCTGGGCCTCCTCTGTTGAAGCCCCCAAATGCGGGGTACAGATAAAGTTATCCAGGGAAAGCAGGGGATTGTCGCCGGGAGGTTCGGTTTCAAAAACGTCCAAAGCCGCTCCCCCGACTTTACCGCTTACCAGACCCTCATAAAGGGCCTTTTCATCGACGATCCCGCCGCGGGAGCAGTTGACGATCATGACCCCGTCCTGCATCTGGCTGATCGCCTCGGCGTTGATCAACCCCAGGGTGTCTTTGGTTCGAGGCGTATGAATAGTGATAAAATGAGAGCGCAGAAAGAGTTCTTCCAGGGTGACCGGTTCGATCCCCTGTTTCATGAGAATTTCCGGTTGAATAAAAGGGTCATAGGCGATGACCTGCATCCGTAACCCTTTGGCCCGGTCGGCGACGATACTGCCGATTTTCCCCGTTCCGATAATCCCCAAGGTTTTATTAAAGACCTCTTTGCCTTGGAATTTCTTCTTCTCCCATTTTTGGCCCTTTAACGAAGCGGTGGCCTGAGGGATCTTCCGGGCCATAGCCAGAAGCAGGGAGATAGTATGCTCGGCGGTGGTGATTGTGTTCCCCTCCGGGGTGTTCATGACCACAATCCCTCGTTGGGAAGCAGCCGGGATATCCACATTATCCAGCCCGATGCCGGCCCGGCCGACGACTTTGAGCTTGGGAGCGGCCTCAATGATATCCGCCGTAACCTTGGTGGCACTGCGGATGACCAGACCGTCATAATCTTTCATGACGGCTTTTAACTCTTCCGGGGTCAGACCGGTCTTGACATCCACCTCAAGCCCTTTGGCCTTCCGAAATATTTCTACCCCTTTTTCCGACAAATTATCACTGACCAGAATCTTCATAAACACCTCGTTCCTTATGTTCAATGATTTGAAAGAAAAAATTTCGTTAAGTGTTCTTATCAGCTAATTATTGATTTGTCAATCGGCCAGGACCGTAGCGGGGCAATTTTGCCTTACCCCTCTCACCGGCATTTTTCCTGGCGTAAACCGAAAGCCGTATCAAGTAATTCAAAATCAGTATCACAATGCAGTACAATTGCTCTATAATTATAAGCTGAGGCCCCGATAAACAGATCGGTGGTAGGGATTTTTTTAAGTCTCTTATCCATCGAGAATCCCCATTCCGCCGCCCTTAGAATGACCGACTCATCCATAGGGATTTGAGGTAGAGCGCAAAGATACTCAGCAAGGGCCTGATAGGAATTTTTATCCTGCGTTCCTCTTAATAGTTCAACAATGACGATTCCACAGGTAACCGCCTCCTCCTTTTTTAAAACATCTCTAACCTTTTCTTTTACCGTTAAGGAACCGTTTGGGCGAAGATATTCTATCCAGGCGGAACTATCTATAAGGAACATCTTTTCTCCTTCGCTCCAAGAAAGTTTCTAAGGTATAAGCCAGTTCCACCTTCCCTTCAAGGTCAAGAAGTTTTTTGGCCCTTCTTCTCCTAATAAATTCATCTAAGGCAATCTCGACCGCCTCCTTTTTCGTCTTTGCACCGGAAAGATGCTTCACCTCATCCAATAGCTGTTCCTTAATGGCTAAGGTCGTTCGCATATGATGCCTCCATTAGCATAGATGTTAGGCATATTAGCAGACATCAATGCCCTTGTCAAGTTTGCCTGAACAGGGATAGCGAGCCCATTCCCCGCAGCTTGCTGCGAGGGTTAACGAGCGAACTACGATAATAGACCCTTTCCTTGCCTGGAAGATTCCCGGCACCTTGTTCCAATCCCCCCAAAAAAAAACCCCGGAGGGTTTCCCCTCCGGGGTTTTGAGTTTGTTAGGGTTAAGCTAACTAGAAATTAAACATGAACTGAACACCACCGATCCAGTCTTTTCCAATTTCCGGGCTGGAAGCGGTAGCAACTTTCTTGCCATAGTCAAAAACGGTGAATTGCGGTTTAACTATGAAATTAGGAGAAATGACCCACTCCAAGGTAACGCCGTACATCTGCCGGGTATTGGAGCTCTCATTGCTTGTCCAGGCATCGGAGTTCTCGGCTTTATCATAGCCGTAGTAGAAGTGAGGCGTAAAGGCTCCGAAGGTATAGGCCAGATCGATAAACCCCATTATGGCCGAGGTGTTTTTGATCTTGCCGGTGGAGAGCCTCTGGTAAACCTGGAAGGCGTTGGTGTTGGTCATCATATTGCCGATATTTAGACCCGCAGCAACACTACCCGTGGCGGTGAAAGGCCCGGCTGTGAATTTAGCCGGTAAGGCCCCAAACCAGCTGGTTACCGAGTCATCCCATCCGTTGGTACCGGCAGCGTTGTTCAAGCCGTCCCATTTGGTCTGGCTGTAAGCAACGGCCGGATACAGGTTGAGCATCCCAAAATTGAGTTGGGCCTTGGCAGCCAAGGTCGGCAACTGAGAAAAAGGAGCGCGGCCTACAGTTTCATTGGCGCCCAATAAACCGTTGCTGGTGGAGGACGCCACGATTTCCCTAGGGGATACCAAAGAGAGCCGGTAGTTGAATTGTTTGTTAACGGTCTGTAAAAAGGCGACCTGGTTCAAACGGCCGTCATAAAAAGAACCGAAACCGAAGCCGTTGATGATACCGGTAGCGCCCAAGCCGAAGGACTGGGCCGGAACGATTCCGGAATACAGCCAGTCGGAATCCTTACCAACGCGGAGTTCGCAGTTCCCTACGGTATAGGAGCCGTAGAATTTACGAATTTCAACGTAGTTCAAATTGTTACCGCCAACGTTATTGGTGGCGACTTGCGTTCCAACCGAGTCATTAGCATACGAGGAACCGAAACCGAATTCCATATACCCCTTGGACTGACCGGCGGTGACTAAGGTCTTGAACAAAGCGGTCGGAGGGATACCCAGAACGAGCTGGGTTCTCTCAGCCGACCCATTGGTGCTCCCCATACGTTCCTTACTTCTGTTGAAAGCGCCGAAATCGAGCAGCCAGGTACCGCCGATATACACTGTTTCGCCTTTGCCGCCGTCAATGGTGATGGCGGAAACGGGCATGGCAAAAGCTACGACCAGGCCCAGTACTAAAGCCAATAAACCTAATTTTCTCATTGTCTCTTTTCTCCTTTTTTGTTTGTTCATAAATTCTCTTACCTAGACCACTTACTTTGCAACCTCTTATTTTTATTACAATTTTCCGAACACCACCCCCTTTCTTTTCTTAATCAAGTAAATTACTTTAAATTTTTAACAGGTTGTAAATTCCATGTCAAGCGATTTTTTTAATTCAGGTTTATTTTTTTTGTACATATCTCATTAAATTAACTTGACAAAAAGTTAAGATAATAAGATCATTTCCCTAAATAGCCGGCCGGGAACGAAGGACTCGCTGCTTAACCTAACCGGGTCCGGAGGATCGACCGAAAAAAACGCTTGAACCCTTGACCACGGAAATTTAAACACCCTATTCATTCAGGCAGCCAATTCCTTATGATAAAACGTTGCCTTTTGGGCTTACTTTGTTGCACCTTTCTTTTGATCGCCGGTTGTTCCGGTACTACCTCCAGCGGATCATCGGGGGGGTATAATATCTCCATCAGTTCATCCCAGTCGATCGTTAGTACCGGTGGGACCGCCACTTTCACGGCTTTTGTTACCGACTCATCAGGAAACGGGGTTACGGATACAACGAACAAGGTCAGCTTTTCCTCCCAAAGAGGAGGGACCTTTTCGGTTGGCGGGACGGCCACCAATCTAGTCGGTCCGACCGGCGGATACGCCCAAATCCTTTATACCGCCCCCACATCAACCGGAACGAATTGGATAACGGCCACCTACCGTTCAACCAATGCCGCCTGTTCAATTACCGTGAATTAAAGGGGCCCGTTCCTCAAAATGCCCTTGAATGGAAAAGGCCTTCGATCACAGACCCCGTTTCCCTTTAGACCCGTTTAAAATGCTCAATGTTTTTCCCTATCACCTCCTGACCAAGATCAGCGGTTATTTTGTTCTGATTATCTTCCTTTCCGTTTTTTCAATTCTTTCCACCCCTGCCGAGGCCGAACCCCTGAAACCGGAACAAGCCTTTTCCTTTCAAGCCACGGCCATTAGGGACGATTTACTCGAAATCCGTTTTCAAATTGCCCCGGGGCACTACCTCTATCGGGAAAAATTTCAATTTTCCCTTGAAGCGGCCGGGATGACCCTTGGCTCTCCCCAATTTCCGGCCGGCCAATTCAAGGAGGACCCCGCCTTTGGCCGGACCGAAATCTTCCAGGGACAATCAAAGATTCTCCTGCCTCTGACCTCCGGTCCCAAAGCCGAAGGCCAGGTCATCCTGGCCGTAACCTATCAGGGCTGTGCCGAGGCCGGTCTCTGTTATCCGCCCAAAACAAAAAAGATCCCGCTAAGGCTCCGGCCACTTCCGACGGCCGGAAGCCCCGCCGGGGTTGAGGCAGGACCGGTACCCCTGGACGGAGGAAGTTGGGGCCGGGCAGATATTGCCGGCCTTTTCCAGGGCCGGGGCTTTTTATGGATTATTCTGAGTTTCCTGGGTTTTGGATTGCTGCTCTCCTTTACACCCTGCGTCTTTCCCATGATCCCGATCCTCTCCGGGATCATTATTGCCCAGGGCCAGGGCTTGACGAAACAGAGGTCTTTTCTTCTATCCCTGACTTACGTCATGGGTATGGCCCTGGCCTATACGGCAGCCGGGGTAGCGGCCGGTTTATCCGGGCGTTTCATCTCCGGGGTCCTGCAAAATCAATGGGTCCTGATCGGTCTGGCCTTTATCTTTATCCTCCTGGCCTTATCCATGTTCGGGGTTTATGAACTCCAAATCCCCGGTTTTATTCAAAGCAAATTAACCGGCTTAAATCCTAAATCGAAGACCGGCGGTTTTCCGGGGGTCTTTCTTATGGGTCTCCTTTCGGCCCTCATTATCGGCCCTTGTGTCACCGCCCCTCTGGCCGGGGCATTACTGTTTATCGGGCAAACGCACAACCTCTGGCTGGGCGGTGCCGCCTTGTTTGCCTTATCCATGGGTATGGGAATCCCCCTGCTATTAATAGGCACATCCGCCGGGGCATTACTCCCCAAAGCCGGAAAATGGATGCAGGGGGTTAAGATCTTTTTCGGAATTCTTTTAGTGGCCCTGGCCTTTTGGACTGTTTCTCCGCTCATCCCTCAGAGTTTCACCCCGGCCCTCTCCTTTCAACGGATTACCAGGTTTCAGGAATTCAAGGCCTTTTTGGGCAACGTCTCCAAGGAACCGGCCTTGCTTTATTTCTCGGCTGATTGGTGCACCTCCTGTAAAGAAATTGAATTATTGACCTTCAGGGATAAGGAGATCAAGGCCGGGCTGTTGAAGCTAAAACGATTTAAAGCGGACGTGACGGCGGCGGACCGGGAGGCCGAGACCCTGTTAAAAGAGTTCGGGCTGTTCGGACCCCCGGCCCTATTATTTTTTGATCAAAGGGGGCGGGAACTGCCGGGGACAAGGGTCATTGGCGTCCCCAAGAAGGATAATTTAAAACAGACCCTGGAAAACATTTTAAAAACGATGAATTCCTCAGATCCAACTTAATGAGTTCAAATAGATAAACTTCAGACCCTTTCATTTGCTCCGGATGTTGCGGGGAACAACGCAGGAAGAAAAACAACCTCAAAGTTTCAAGTCTCTGACCGGTTCTTGGGTTTTACCCCAAATCTTGCACCATAAGCCTTGAACCGTTATTTCTTTTTGACCTCCTCCAGGTCATAACAAAACAAGACGCTGTTGGTCTCGGAGAAATAGGGAATAGCACCCGTTTGCACCGAGCCGACCACCAGTTGCTGTTGACCGTTATTTTTAAAATCGGCAATGGCATAAGAGGAGACATAGTCGGGAATGACCTGGGTCCGCCAATTTTCCCTCATGACCGATCCGTCCCAGGAAAGAGATAAAATTTCCCCACTGTTGTAGGATCGATAGATGGTAATAGAACTTAAGAAAGAACCAACTCCTGAATCCTTATTACTATTCAGGATGATCTCTTTTCTCCCCGGATTCAAGAGGGAGGTAACGATTATACGGGCCGGGATATAGGTGGTGTTTTTTCGTGAATCCCTGTCAGCGTGATAAGTATGGTCCATACTCTCAGGCTTCCCCGCTACTTTATTCAGGCTTCCCCCATAAGATTCACTGCTGGTATACTCCACCTTGGCTTTTTCGGTTGCAACCATCAATCGATTATTACGGCTCAAATAGAGGATCCGGCCGGGTTTGCCTGGATCACCCAAGTAAGCAAAATTAAAAACGGTAACATCGTCGGGGAGATTCAGCTTGTCCACGGGAGTATAACGATCTTTATTCCAGGAGAGGATAAATAATCCCGGCCCGAAGGCGGCAGTTCCGGCCATCTGCTGCCCCAAAAGAACGGTGCCTTTCCCGGGCAGCTGATGGATTCGCAGGTAATAAGGTATATTTTGGGCGATCGCCCTGGGCTCCCCTCGGTCCCAAGCAAAAACTTTCGACCGAATCCCGTCATTCCGGTAGTTGGATACAAATATTTGCGGACGGCCGGTCCTATTGATGTCGCCCACATCCACGGCAATATAATTATCTCCACGGCCTCCGGGAATCTCTTTGATAATCGTGAACTGATCGGCAACGAAACGGCCGATATAAATTCGATCCTTACTGATCAGAACGGCTTCATTCTTTCCGTCCCCATCTATATCCCCGAAGGCCATATCCACCAGAGCAAAGGGAAGGATGGCACTCCGCCAGACACCGGCCATCTCATACCGGCCTGTATTGAGAATCCCTTTTTGAGAACTGGGATTGATGATGAACCCCTTCAAAGAAAGTCTGGTCTTCTCCGGACCCGTATCGGCAGGTGTGGACTCTGAACTTTTGGCCGGCTGGGCCCCGGCCGAGGCCACCGGAGGCGGCGAGGTTCGGGGTCTGGCAAAAACCTTTTCATTGATGGTATCGGTTATTTCATTGATTCGCAGCACTACCTCATCCATCCCCTTGGCCTGGGCGAAAAATTTCCTTGTCGGCTGACGAAGGGCAACATTCAACAAACTCAAATCAATACTTACATTGGAGCCGATTACATTGAGACTGCCCCAAAGGACGAACTCCACGCCTAATTGCTTGCCCACTTGCCGGGCCCGGGATTCATCGAACAACCCCGGACTCTTTTCCATCGCCTTCAAGACCATCGATCGGTTTAAGACCACCACCGTATCTTCCCAGCTGATACGGGAAGCCAGCATATCTTCAAGGCCCTCCCGCAAATAGTCCATCTTTTCCGCCGAGTTGATCGTTAAAGGGAGGATGGCCACCCGCTTCATTTCCTCTGCCTGGGCCGGTTGCAGCAGAACGAAGAATAAAAACAGCAGGATTCCGGATCGAAGATGGCGGCTGGCCGGGGAAAATATTTTTTTAGAGTACTTTTTTAAAAATCTATACATAATGTCTTCCTGTTCGGTCCCTTCTAACGTTTTAAATGTTTATTGGAGTTTGTCCCAAGGTTCCGTGATAGTTGTGTTGTTGAGGGAATCAATGCCAAATATCGTTCAGACTCAAGGGGTGTTGATTTTGTGGATTGTCCACCTAAACGCCATGATCTCAACACAACTTAATCATTATCGTTTTTTTGATTAAGCAGGCCAATATAATAACTTTTTTCCCTTTAGGACCATCTGATTAATAGGGAACCCACGTAGAAATCAGGGCCGGGATTCTTCGCTTTAAAGGACAGGCTCAGTCCCATTCCTTCGGAATGGGTCCCGGTTTGGGCAACAAAATCCCCTTTGGACAACCACAAAATCAACACCCCTTGAGTCCGCTTTCACGTAACTTTGGGACATTCCCGTTTATTGAGTATCCTTAATCCCAATCAGCATCTTCCTGGATTCTTG
>Ga0233425_10001861_pt1 | contig 44464 bp, 39 predicted proteins | sample Watercolumn_Towu_2_FD_181712 | JGI IMG/M metagenome (GOLD analysis project Ga0233425, IMG submission 181712) | Freshwater microbial communities from Lake Towuti, South Sulawesi, Indonesia - Watercolumn_Towuti2014_140_MG | ecosystem: Environmental > Aquatic > Freshwater > Lake | place...
TCAACAGCAAAATATCTTAACATTCCAATAATTACTAAGGATGAATTCCTTCAAAGACTTCCCAATGTAAAAACCATTTGGTAATAAATATTCCACTTGCTACTCTGCCAAATTGATGTTTCGCCCGTTCTTTTAGGCAGGCATGGTCAATGTATTATGATAAAGATGATTCCTAACAGAGACAGTATCCCGCCAATAATTTCTCTTTCATAGTGTTCAATGGCGCAAAGATTTATCTTTCTTACGCCGTTGTATGCGAGGATCGTCAGCCCTACCATGCTCGAAACGGTTGTTATGGACAGGATTACAGAAAGCAGGAAAAGGGAACCCCAGCTTATTGTGCTGGCAGCGAGAAATATGGGCAAGACGGCAACACAAGGCGAACAGCTCAGCATCATGAATAGCGAAATGACGATTGCCTTATCGGAGAATTTTATATGATTATGATCGTGTTTGCATGGTCGTAATCTCCCAAAAACAACGAATACGATACCCAGAACAATTAAGATACAGGCAGCAATGGGTTCAGCAACAGTTTCTGCATATTTTGAGATGCGAAGCCCGATCAAGGCGATTATTGAACCTAAAATACACGTTGCTACGGAATGCCCCAGTCCCGCTATGGAAGTAATAAAGATGGTTTTTGTCAGACTCCATTTTTGCCCTCTTCCTATCAGTACAAATGGCATCCAGTGATTTGGCATTACGGCATGGGTCAGGGCAATAAAAAAGGTAGCGCCGATAAGACCGATTGTTGTTGTATTCTGCATGATGAGTTCGTGTTGCCTGGAATAATTATTTGTAAAACTCTTAGTACTTTACTCTCATAAATTAGGCTGCCAAAGGCAGCGACTTTTGAGCTCCCCTCTAAAAAGAGGGGAATCATACAAGATTGGAATTCCTTAAATTACATTCCAATAATTGCTATATTTGCCTGGTCGGCGGCCTCGATGGTTTCTTCAATATCGAGAATGAGTGTCTTTCCTGCCTCAAGCGCCAGGATGGATGCCGAGGCTTCTCTTAATGTTTTCATGGTTTCCAATCCTACACTAGGAATATCAAATCGCGGGTCAAAATCATGTTTACTGACTTTAATTACCACAATATCGCTTTTCCCAAGGATTCCTCCCCGGCGGATGGCTTCGTCAGTACCTTCGAGCGCCTCCACGGCTACAATGACCTTTTCTTTTATGACTATGCATTGCCCGATGCCAAGTCGTGCGATTTCTTTGGCAATAGGCCATCCGAATTGGATGTCCTCCATTTCCTTTTCTGATGGCTGTCTTTTCGCTAAAATACCCTTTTGGGCAAGGAGTTGCGGGACGTAGAGGGTGGAGTTTTGCAGTTCGATCCCGTCCTTTAATAATTCATCGGCAACGGCTCCCAGGAGGGAGTGGTCATCTCTTTTTTTTACATTTCTATACCAGAGGTTGATTGTCCTCAAGTCCGGTAAAAATCGTAGATTTCGCCAGGAAGAAAACATATTGGTTTTTGTGAGTCCGCCTGCCATAACTGCCTTTGTGATATGTTCGTCCTTAAATATTTTGATGAGTTTGCCTATTTGAGCAACACCTACCCAGTAAAGCTTTTCTACGTATTGCTCAATTTCTGGAGAAGTCTCATTGAAAATTCCAACGGCAATGACGGGGACTTTGTTATCCCGTGCCCCTTTGGCAAACAATATAGGGAATCGGCCGTTTCCAGCTATTAGTCCAAGTTTTTCCATAATAATTCAGTTCGCCGCAAAGAACGCAGAGATCGCGGAGATTTTATTAAAGACGGAAGTTGTGAAGTTTAGAAGATAAGAATCCAACCTTCCAATGTTAGATTCTCGAAGCTAAACCAAAACCACGCAGCTTCCCAACATCACAATTTCACATTACTATTTTTCTTCTAACTTTGTTTACTTTGCGGCAAGCTATCACGCTTTTCCAGTTGCTCTATTCTTTTTTCAAGGGTTTTAATGTGTTCTCTCATTTCAGGGAGTCTTTCGATGATCACATAACACCGGCGCATCCGCTGAATAGGCAGCGCGGGTGTGCCCAGATAGGTTTCATTGTCCGGGATGTCATGCGCTACTCCGGAATATCCTCCAACGGTAACGTTGTCGCCAATCTTAAGATGTCCAACAACGCCGACTCCGCCGGCAAGGGTTACGTGCTTACCGACCTTTGTCGAACCTGCAATGCCTACCTGAGAGACGATTAATGAATTTTCACCAATCTCGACGTTGTGTGAAATAACAACCTGACTGTCGATCTTTGTTCCTTTTTTAATGACTGTTTCACCCAGAGCAGCGCGATTAATCGTTGTGTTAGCGCCAATATCCACATCGTCTTCAATCACAGCAATACCGACTTGAGGGATTTTATAATAACTCTGGCCATCCGGTGCGTATCCGAAACCGTTGCTGCCAATGACGGTATTGCTGTGGATGGTCACCCGATTGCCGATTACCGTATCATTATAGATCACGGCATTTGGATAAATAACGGTGTCGTCACCGATGGTACAATGGTCTCCGATATGGACGCATGGGTATAGAACTACGCGTTTGCCAATGCGCGTGTTTTCACCTATGGTGGCATACGCATGGATAGATGCATCCTCACCAATGATTGCTGTTTTATCGATCCTGGCAGAATCGTCGATACTTTTTGTGTATACGGGCTTTTTGTACATCAGGAGTTCTACCAGTTTTGCAAAAGCGAGGTAGGGGTTTTTGCATACCAGGAGGTTCTTTTTTATATCCTTTAATTTTGGGGAAACGATAATAGCAGAGGCATTGGTCTGGTGGACTTTTTTCGTATATTTTTCATTGGATATAAAAGTAATATACCCTGCCTGCGCATCGTCAATGCCCATAACACCGGTTATCTTTACGGCAGGATCTCCAACGACCGTGCCGCCGACGTATTCAGCGAGTTCTTTTAAGGTTTTTTCCATAGGAAACCTTATCTAAAACTATCTTTCCCAATTAAAATTAGAAAGTCCCCTCTTGGGAGGGGAATAAATTTGCATCAATTGACTTCCTAAAGCAGCGTAGCCACAACTGTGGCGTGTGGCAGGTGACTGGTGACGTTTTTCCTCGTCACTCGCCATTCGACACACGTCACTATTTCTAAAAACTTACAAAAAAGAGTTTTTACAAGGTAATATTATTTTGTATCTGAGCAATTCGCGGCTTGGGTTGTTTTTTAGTTGGTATTTTGCCATAAGACACAGTTTCATGTGAGGTTGCTTTAGTCACAATACGCACAAGGAGCAAGGTGATGATTAAAAGTGACCACCCAAGCACGCCGGTAGCCACTTTACTGTCGCCATACAGCCACCTATGGTTTGTTCCCACGTGGTCAAATAATAATATATTGGTCTTAATGAGAAATATCCAGCCTGCATGAAGCCCAATGGCAAAATAGAGGGAATTTGTCCTCAGACAGGCGTATGACAGCACCACGCCGACAAGGAAAATGCCAATTATTGTAGGCATAATGGTGTTGAAATTTATTAACAAATTTGCGAAGGATTGATAAATTACCTCGAAACCGATAAACGGTTGAAAACCTGGGGATACCAGGAGTTTGACCTTGAAGAAGTGTAATAAAGAATAGAACAGGCTGCTGGCACACACGGCAGATACGGTATACATATCACGCAGAAAGCTTTGAAAGATAAAGCCCCTGAAGAATATTTCTTCGATACACCCGACAAGACCAGCGATTAGCAAAATTTTGAAAAGCTGAAAGAGTAAGTCTCCAAGAGATTTTGCATCAACCTGTAGGATTTTGGTACCGGTAATGAACAGGAAGGAGGTGTACAGGATAAATATCCCGGTGCTCAGGAAGAAGCCCATCTGCAAATGTTCCCACCATCCCGTAGTGTGTTTTATGCCAATGGTTGCCAGGGAATTGATCATCAGAGGTTTCCGAAAGAAAAAAATAAAGAGTATGGCCATCACCAATATGATGCGGCGCATCACCTTTCCGAAATCGTAGCTTCCGTGCTTGTAATTAAGCAAGTCTGCCATCAAAGCGCTCTGCGGCACCAGCATATCAGAGGCTATCTTTATCAGAGGAGCAAGCAGACTGCTTATGCACAATATGAGAAAGAACAAGAGGAGTATTTTCTGATATTGTTTTAAATTATGAAATGAAATCATGGAGAAATGATAGTGTCGCAAAAAGGAGTTGTCAACTGAAAATACTTTTTGGCGAGGGATATCGTCTATATTAAGGCGAGGGTTCTTTTTGCATCTTGACAATAGTAATTCATAGTTGTAGATTATGGCAGGGGATTCTGCATAATTTAAACTCAAAGGATAGTATTTTATGTTGGTGTATTTGGAGGGATTAAATCTGCCTGCATCAAATTATAAAGTTCCATTATTTTATCAGAAATATTAAATAGATTTTTGCAATAAAAGGTAAATAATGCTTAAAAATGAGTATGATTTTGAAATTTTACCACAAAATTCTTTAGATGCTGCCCCAAAAGACAAAAAACTGTTAAAAGGTTTTTTTAGAAAAATTTTCTACTATTTACATCTTACTTATATTTTTATTACCTCCTTTTTACTATTTCTTATCTCCTTATTTGTATCATTTTTCTTAATTACTTTTTTTATTTATATTATTAAAGATGTAGGAAAAAATGTAGTGTTTATAGATACTTTTGAATTGCCCCAAGACTTTCAAAACCATGGTTATTCCAATACTGCTTTTATAAATAAGCTGAATGATCAAATTAATTTTATAAAAAATACCGTACGTACCTCTTTACCATATAAAACTCCGACTACCCTTACCACCCAAAAACGAAAAGAAGTACGTGAAATTGATCAAAAAGATATTACGCCTAAAGCGATTTTTAAATTCAGTCCAACATTAATAGAGCGATCACTCATATCTATTTCGAAATCCCCAGCTTTTATTATCTCAGATATAAATAGTGTTGAAATAAAATTCTTAAATGTTACGTTCCCTCTAAATTTTTTTGTTAAATATCTCAAAGAATTGTTCAGAGTCAATACAAAGCGCATCATCTCTGAAATTACATTTAATGAAGACCAAGAAAACTTTAAGTTAACTACCAGAATAATTGGAATTCCATCCAAACCGTATTGTGGAAACCTATCAAAAAATTTGTCAAATTTAGATTCCATTTTACTTGAAACTGCTAAATATATATTCCAACATACTGATCCTTTTACATTAGCTTGTTTTCTATATTTTAATAATCGATTAGACGATAGTCTTGAAGTCATAAATGACTATCATGTATACCATTCAAAGTCATTTGATGCCGAATATTCTGCCTGCATTTATCATCTTGGGGGTATAATATTATATAGCAAAAATAAATATGACGATGCCATTGATATGTTCAATAATACCATTGTTTGTAATCCTTATTTCGATTCAGCATATAGTTATTTGGGTAGCATTTTATACATTCAGGGAAAATATATTGATGCGATTTGTAATTTTAGCAAAGCCATTGATCTTAAACCAAAGGATGCTTCTAATTATAATGATTTAGCTCTATGTCAATCGATACAAGAAAATTATGTTGAAGCAATTGATAACTTTAAAAAAGCTATCGATCTTGACCCTAAACTTGTTGATGCGTATTACAGCTTAGGTCTTGCCTTTTATAGTCAGCCAAACCCAAACTACCTTGAAGCGATTGACAATTTTAATAAAGCCATCGATCTTAACCCAGAGTATGTTGAGGCATATTACAATAAGGGTCTTGCATTACAAGACCAAACCCAATATGACGATGCAATTAAAGAATACAAAGAAGCCTTAAAAATAAACCCACAGTTTGCTCCCGCACATCATTATTGGGGTGTCGCATTGTGCAGTAAAGGTGAATATACCGAAGCGTTTAAGAAGTTCGAAGAAGTTATAAGAATTGATCCTCTGTATTATAGAACATATGAATATTGGGGATATGTTTTGTCTAACAGTGGAAAATTTGAGGAGGCGGTTTAGACATTCCTCAATTTTAATCTTACCTTTTTCGCTTTATTCCTCCATCGTGATTCGTTTGACACTTACCGTGGATTGTTGAATTATGTTGACTAGCCTGTTGTATTTAGCTATATTACTTCACTTGTTTTTTGACAGGATTTGTCTGCCACAAAGTCACTAAGACACAATGTTGGCAGGATGGGTGAAGCAACCTGTTCACGACCAGATTGCCAGAGGTTAAAGGCTGGAGGTTGGAGGTTGGAAACAAAGCGGCATAATAAAAAATGCAAAATTCTGATTGAAGCAGAAGGTTTGGTTAATATGAAGCAAAAAAAGCCATGGGGAGGGCGGTTTACAAAACAGACTGCGTCCTCGGTGGAGTCTTTCACCGAGTCCGTGTCGTTCGATTGGCGGCTCTATAAATACGATATCGAAGGGAGTATTGCCCATGCAACGATGCTTGCCAGGTGCAAGCTCATTACAGAAAAAGAAAAGGCAGCGATTGTTAAGGGTCTCAATGAAATTCTCTCAGAGATTTTTTCCGGAAAATTCGAGTTCAAGGAGTCTCTCGAAGACGTGCATATGAATATCGAGTCGGCATTGATCGAGCGGATTGGCGAGGCTGGCAAGAAGCTCCATACCGCCCGAAGCCGAAACGACCAGGTTGCCCTCGACCTGCGGCTCTGGACTCGTGACCAAATTCAGGCAATGACAAACCTCTTGGCAAAGCTTCAAGGTGAATTGGTAAAGAAGTGTAAAGAGCATTTTGGCCTTATTATGCCGGGTTTCACTCACCTTCAGCATGCGCAGCCTGTCCTGTTATCACATTACTTGCTGGCATACGTCGAGATGCTTGAGCGAGACAAAACGCGACTCCAGGATTGCTGTGTCCGACTTAATCAATCACCTTTAGGCGCCTGTGCCCTCGCAGGCACGACACTTCCAACAGATCCGGTGCATACGGCAAAATTGCTGAACTTTCAAGGGGTCTGTGAAAATAGTATGGACGCTGTAAGCGACAGGGATTTTTGTGTTGAGTATGCATTTTGCCTTTCCTCAATCGCTATGCACATGTCACGGCTTTGTGAGGAGTGGATTATCTGGTGTAACGATGAGGTTAAGTTTATCGAGATTAGTGATGCCTATTGCACGGGGTCGAGTATTATGCCGCAAAAAAAGAACCCCGATGTGCTGGAGTTGATCCGGGGTAAAAGCGGCCGTGTGTTTGGGCATTTGACGTCTTTGCTTACGTTGCTCAAGGGACTCCCATTGAGCTATAATCGGGACATGCAGGAAGATAAGGTGGCAATATTTGATGCATCGGATACCGCTAAGAATTCGTTATCGATACTGGCTGAGCTTGTGGCGAATACGAGTTTTAATGGCGAAAAGATGACGCAGGCATGTGAGAAGGGCTTTATCGATGCTACAGCGCTTGCAGATTACCTTGTCAAAAAGGGCGTGCCGTTCCGTAAGGCGCATGAAATTGTGGGGAATATCGTGCGGGAGTGTATAAGGGCGCATTGCAGGCTGGAGGATTTACAATTGGAAGGTTTCAAGGCATTCTCTTCTGCTATAGAAAAGGATGTTTATAATGCGTTGGGTGTGGAGAACTGTATAAAGAATTATAAAAGTCACGGTTCTACAGCGCCGCAGTTTGTAAAAAAACGTATTGCGTATTGGGAAAAGAAACTGAGCAAAGGATAAATGGGTAAATTTTATGAACGCTTTTGAATACAGAGGCAAGACGCTATTTTGCGAGGATGTAAGGATTGACGATATTGTTTCACAGGTAGGCACACCTGTCTATATTTACAGCAAGAATGCAATTCTGGCACGTTATCGTGAACTGGAGACAGCGTTCCGGGATGTCGATACCACGATCTGTTTTTCTGTCAAATCCAATTCAAACCTCTCGATTTGTAAAATATTGGCAGATGAGGGGTCGGGTTTCGATGTGGTTTCGGGCGGTGAACTGTTTCGTGCCATCAAGGCCGGCGGAGATCCGTCAAGGATTGTATTTGCAGGCGTTGGAAAGATGGACAGGGAAATAAAGTATGCCCTTGAGAACGACATCTTTATGTTTAATGTAGAGTCTGTGGCAGAACTTGAACACATTAATAAACTGGCCGGAGAAGCTGGCAAAGCGCCAAAAGTGGCCCTGCGAATAAATCCGGATATCGACGCAAAAACTCATGCAAAGACTACCACGGGAAAAAAGGAAAACAAATTCGGTATCGACCTTACCGAGGCTGAAAAGATTATTAAGCAATCTGCACGATATTCGAACGTTGACCTGTGCGGATTGCACGTGCACCTGGGTTCGCCCATTTATACGGTTGATCCTTACGTGCGCGCCCTCAGGAAGATTTTGGCGTTAATTCAAAATTGCAGAAACGAGGGTCTGGACATCGAATACATAAACATAGGCGGCGGTTATTGTATTTCGTACACAGGAGAAAAAGTCATACGGCCAAAAGACTATGCGTCAAAAATCCTTCCGCTGGTGAAAGAAATGCAATGCAATCTGATTATGGAGCCAGGACGGTTTATCATTGGGAATTCCGGGGTCTTGATTTCTCAGGTGATTTATACAAAGGAGACCATACACGGGAAGAAGTTTGTTATTTGTGATGCCGCTATGAATGATTTAATACGCCCTGCCCTGTATGATGCCTTCCACAGGATATGGCCGGTAAATACGAGTATACAGATGCCAGAGGTGGAAAATCCTGATAAAACAGCGGTAAAGAAAGGTATGGAATTGGTTGATATCGTAGGTCCGGTTTGTGAAAGCAGCGATACCTTTGCCACGTATAGGGCATTGCCAAAGGTAAAAGAAGGGGATTTGCTGTCCATATTCAGCGCCGGCGCCTATGGTTTTACGATGAGTTCCAGTTATAATTCCCGTCCGCGCCCATGTGAAGTGCTGGTGGATGGTGACCAGTTTCGTATCATCAGAAAACGTGAGACGTATGAAGATTTGGTGAGAGGTGAAGATGTGTAATAGACCTGCTCACTGCAAAGCCTGCCCTCATGAAAATGGGGGACGCGATGGGCGTAAAGATTTGCAGGATTATTATTAAAAATTTACAGTCCTGAGGTAAGATGGCAAAATATTATCCGATACTCCTGAATATTCAGGATAAGAAGTGTTTGGTGGTTGGCGGTGGTAACGTTGCCTGGCGTAAGGTGTGCAGTTTAAAAGATGCGGGTGCACGGGTAACGGTGGTGTCTCCTGAATTTTGTCCTGAAATGGAAAAAGAAACAGGGATTGAAAGGATTCAGCAGAAATATGAAGAAGGGTTTCTGGATGGGGTGTTGGTTGTAGTTGCCTCTACAGACGATGAAGAGGTAAACAAAAAGGTTTATTATGATGCGGTGAAGAGGGGTATCCTGGTAAATGTTGTCGACAGGCCGGAATTTTGTTCGTTCATAGTGCCGGCAACCATTATGCGGGGCGATCTGAGCATCAGTATCTCTACCGGAGGGGCAAGTCCGGCGCTGGCGCGCAATATCAGGGAGAGTCTGGAAAAACAGTTTGGGGATGAATATGGTGAATTTGCAAAACTCTTATCGGAAACAAGGCGGAAGGTGCTTTCTGAGATTTCTGATGAATCGATAAGACGTGATATTTTGCAGTGTATCGCAGGGCTTGACATGCTTGAGATTGTTAAGCAGAAGGGTGTAGCTGAGGCGAAAAAGAAGATTTTAAGGATTATTTCTGAAAAAATCCAAAAGAATAAATAAGTCGACAAGGTCTATAGACTTCTTTTTCCTTGCAAGATTTTTTGTGAGTTGATAAGATAAAATTAAACGTAATATGAGATGTAAGATTGTTAAATCCTTTGGTACTGGTTTGTCCAGGTTAGGAGCTTGAATGGCTGAAAAGACTGTTACTCAGAGAATAGACCTTAATGAATTAAAATCAGGTGGTTTCATTAAACAAACTCAAAAAGACCTTTTTACCGTCCGATTGAAGGTGCCTGGTGGAAGGATTACACCGGAAAAGCTGACGAAGGTTGCAGAAGTTGCCAAGAAATATAGTAGAATGGGATACTGCCATCTGAGCTTCAGGCAGTCGGTAGAAATTATTGGTGTGCATATCGATGACTTCGATGCCGTAGTGAAGGAATTGGCTACGGTGGGGCAAAAGGTTGCCTCTTGTGGCCCAAGAGTCAGGGTGCCCACGGCATGCGGAGGCTGTGAGTATAACCCTAATGGGATTATGGATGCGCAATCAAAGGCACTGGAGGTTGATGATAAACATTTTGGCACACCGTGCCATCATAAGTTTAAAATGAGTTTTTCAGGTTGTCCGATTGATTGTGCAAGGACAAGGGAGATGGATTTGGGGTTTCAGGGTGTGGTATATCCTGTATGGAGCAAAGATTTATGCAATGGATGTACCTTGTGTGCAAAGGCATGCCAGGAGGGCGCAATTGTATCGGATAAAGAGGGTAGTCCGATGTTTGACGAATCTAAATGTGTCTATTGTGGCGATTGTATCAGGGCATGTCCGACAGACGCCTGGAAGGATAAGAAAAAGGGCTGGCTGGTGCGTACCGGTGGGAAACATGGGAGGCATCCGCGTGAGGCAGATCAGGTTGTCAATTTCTTACCTGATAATAAAGTAAACGATTTTATATCTGCAACCCTGAAATGGTATAAAGAGAACGGCAAACCGAAGGAAAGGATCGGTACGGTAATTGACCGAGTAGGCTTGGATAAGTTTAAAAAAGAAGTTGCTAGCGCATTCAGATAACAAAAGAACGGAATAGTTGTATAAACACACAAAATCACGATAATGAAGGACAAAAAGAAATTCGTCATATTTGCTCACAGCGGCACCTATGATAAACTGTATCAGATCGTAACTCTGGCCATTACAGCGGCCTCGATGGGAAGAGAAACGTATATTTTCCTTTTCTTCTGGGCATTGAGGAGATTTGTGAATGACGAGTTTGATGTCAAAAAATTATCCGATGAATTCGGTGAAGAAGGTGGACGATTGTCAAAACGTATGCAGGAAATCAATCCCGTCTCTCTCAAAGAAATACTTAATGAAGTAAGAAGGATGGGGAATTTAAAGGTCTATGCATGTACGGCGGCTGTGAAGCTCATGGAATTGGAAGAAGCTAAGGTTAAATCCAGGGTAGATGATATTCTTGGATTAACTACTCTCCTGGAAATAGCCGATGGTGCGGAAACTCAGCTATTTATTTAACGGAAGAAAGGTAATGTCGTGGCAGGTACGGTAACAAAAAGTTCGAAGTGTATATCAAAGCGGATATCCAAAAGCTCGATTTCTGACAGGATTGGGAATACCCCTCTTTTGAAGATTGATAGAATTACCAACGTGTTAAAAGACAGAGATGTGGAAATATATGTTAAGGCAGAGTGGTTAAATCCTGGAGGTTCCGTTAAGGACCGCCCTGCATTGAGGATTATAGAAGATGCTGAAAAATCCGGGAGGTTAAACCGTGACAAAATAATTGTGGATTCCACGTCAGGAAATACGGGTATTGCTTATGCGCTCATTGGCGCTTCGAAGGGATACAAAGTAACCTTGGTAATGCCTCAAAACGTTAGTGAGGAGCGGAAAAGAATTGTGCGTGCCTTTGGAGCGAAGATTGTATTTACTGATCCATTGCTGGGCTCGGATGGCGCAATGATAGAGGCGAAGAGGCTTGTGAATGAAGAGCCTTCAAAGTATTTTTATGCCGACCAGTATAATAATCCTTCAAATTGGAAGGCACATTACGAAACTACCGGAGTGGAGATATGGGAACAAACGGGAAGCGAGATAACCCATTTTATTGCATGTTTGGGGACAAGCGGAACTCTCATGGGTACAGGGCGGCGTCTGAAAGAATATAATCCTGACATTCAGGTGATTTCGGTTGAACCATCGACTCCTATTCACGGATTGGAAGGCATGAAACACATGGCCACTTCAATTGTTCCTGGTATATATGACGATCATTTTCCGGATAGAAAGTTGATGGTGGATACGGAAGACGCCTATACAGCCGTTAAGCGCCTTGCATCTGAAGAAGGATTTTTTGTCGGATATTCTTCGGGTGCGGCATTAGTGGCATCACTCAAAGTGGCGAGTGAAATAGACAGGGGTTTGATTGTCACGATCTTCCCTGACAGGGGTGACCGGTATCTGAGTACGAGTTTTTGGGCAGGTGTATAAAAATAATATTTGTTAGAATATTTTAGGAGTCAGACTTTGCTGGGTATTGATAATGATAAGCTTTGTTTTATAAAGGAACTGGTAAAAAAAAGTTATCCTCTCGAATGCTGTGGGCTTTTGATAGGCACAAATACCTCAGAAAAAAGGGTAGTTGCAGTCTGTCCTGTACAAAACAAAAATTTTGAAAGGGCCCATGACAGATACGTGATAGAGAAAGATGATTTTGAAAAAGTTGATAAAGAAGCGGTAAAAAAAGGTCTTCAAATCATTGGCGTTTATCATTCCCATCCTGACCATCCTGCAGTTCCATCTGTATATGATGCTGAACATGCATGTTCATGGTTCTCGTATATAATTGTTGCTATTGAAAAGGGTGAAAAATTCGATACAAAATCGTGGATTTTTAATGAAGGAAAGATGCAATTCGAAGAAGAAGAAATAAAGGTGTGCTGAAGCGCTGACGTAGCACCTCATGTCGTTTTGGGTGTGTTTCAAAACATGGATTTCAAAAATTTATAAAATTATTTTTATCGGGGAATTTTAAAAATGGCAGAGGATGAAAAGCTCGTTCCTGACGACCATATAGATTTAAGAGGGGTGCTCTGTCCAATTAATTTTGTGAAGACAAAATTAAAATTGGAAATGATGGATTCTGGCCAGGTTTTGGAGATAATATTGGATGATGGTGAGCCGATAAGGAGTGTCCCCCGAAGTGTAAAAGAAGAAGGTCATAAGATAATAAAAGTAGAGAACATGGAAGGCTCTTATCGTTTATTGATAAAAAAAGTATGAAAGTATACTGTAGTTCTACTAAAATATACTTGACTTTTTTCATCGATAAATATAATATGCGCATTCTATAAGTTGTGTGCAAAAAAGAACCGTATTATAGGTAATAAATAATTTATAAATACTAAAGAATAAAGGTTTAAGTGGGAGGTTGTGTTATGGAAGCGAAAGATAAAAATAAGTGCTGTACCTCTGAAAAAGAGGGAGGGATTTGGTTTACCATTTCCCGTAGAAATTTTTTGACATTAGCCGGGTGGGCAATGTTTTTTGCCACAATGGGGGCGTATTTATCGCAAATTCTCGGATACAAGGGGTTCTTTTATCCCAAGGTGCTTTTCGAGCCTTCACCACGATTTTCCGTAGGGGAGCCTAAGTCTTTCCTGGAGAATTCAGTAACAACATTGAAATCAAGGAAGATATTTGTTGTGCGTGACGGAAATAGTTTCAAGGCTATTTCTGTAGTATGTCAACATTTGGGGTGTGCGGTGGAATTTTCGAAAGAAAAAAATATTTTCGAGTGTCCGTGTCACGGAAGTAAATATTATCGAAATGGTGTGAACTTTGCCGGACCTGCACCAAGACCTTTGAATCATTTTGAAGTTGTTCTTGATGATGCTGGTAAGCTGGTTGTGGATACAAGCAAAATCGTGCCTCTGGAAACCGAGTTAATTGTTTAATTTATTCTTAAAAATTTATTTAAAGAAAGTTCTTGTATGGGACAGACGACTATACCTAAAAAAGGAGTAAGAGCGCTTCTCGATTTGGATTGGTTACAACAAAATATTCGTTGCCAGCATCGATGTCCAGCCCATATGGATGTGCCTGGTTATATCCGCTTAATAAGCCAGGGTAAATACGCAGAATCTTACAAATTGATGAAAGAAACCAATCCGTTCCCCGCCGTTTGTGGATATATTTGTCCACACCCCTGTGAATCCAAATGTAAACGTGGTGATTTTGACAGACCTGTAGCAATAGATGCCTTAAAGCGGTTCGTCACTGATTATATTTTCAAGAACAAAGTAAAGCTTCCCGTCCCCAAAATAGTTCAGAGAGAGGAAAGGGTCGCCATTGTTGGCGCTGGTCCTGCCGGATTAACGGCAGCAAATGACCTTGCGGGAATGGGGTACAAAGTGACGGTATTTGAAAAGGAATCCCAGGTTGGCGGTATGATGATGTGGGCGATTCCTTCCTATAGATTACCGCGTGAGCAAATAATGTTTGATGTGAGCCATATTCTGGCTCGCGGTGTAGAGATTAAGACAAACACCCCCATTGGAAAACCAGGAAAGACAATTTCTGATTTATTAAAAGAAGGATATAAATCCGTATTTCTCGCGGTGGGTGCACAAAAGGGGAAAAGGCTTGAGATTCCAGGAGAAGAAGGAACTCAAGGCGTTATGGATTGCCTGGAATTCTTAAAAAATGTGAATGCCGGTGATATGAGAAGTCCGGGTAAAAAAGTGGCGGTGATTGGTGGAGGAAATTCTGCTATTGATGCAGCCAGAACAGCGCAGAGGATGAGCCCCGAAGTTTATATTGTTTACAGGAGGACACGGGAAGAGATGCCAGCCCTGCCGTGGGAAATAGAAGAGGCGGAGCATGAGGGCGTCAAGTTCCATTACTTAGCTGCGCCTGTCAGGGTTTTAACCGAAGATGGAAAGGTTAAGGGCTTGGAATGTATTAAAATGAAAATGGGTAAACCTGATAGTAGTGGCAGAAGAAGGCCAGAACCTGTTCCTAACTCTGAGTTTGTTATTGAAACGGATTGTATTATTACTGCCATTAGCCAGGAATCCGACTTGAAATTCCTTGGAGACAATCATGGATTAGAAGTTACCAAATGGGGAACGATAGCAGTAGACGAAACCCTTATGACAAGCAGGAAGGGTATTTTTGCTGGTGGTGACGTAACGTTGGGCCCTAGTACAGTCATTGAGTGTATCGCTCTTGGGCATTTAGCTGCGAAGTCAATCGATAGTTACATTAGAGGGGTAGAGATTCAAAAACTTAAGAAGAAGGTATGGGTTACCCTTTTAGATAATGATTTTAACTTAAGAGAAGAAAATTACGATGCAATCCCCCGCGAAAAAATGCAAATGTTGCCTGTGGTGGATAGGCAGGGTACTTTTAATCTGGTAGAGCTTGGGCTGAATGAGGCTCAGGCGAAGGTTGAGGCATTGCGTTGCCTTAAATGCGACCTTAATATCAATGTTGAAACGAATGAATGTGTACTTTGCGGTCGATGCAGCATGGTATGTCCTGTTGGGGCGTTAAAGCAAGTTGATGTTTCTGATGAGAGCAAAGCGTATCAGCCTTATGTGAGCAAAGATGGTATTGTAATAAAATATACCGATGTTTGTATTCGTTGTGGCAACTGCAAAGATTGTCCTGTTAATGTAATATCCTTAAAGCGTGTGCTTTGGAAGCCTAATGAAGAAATTAATAAAATGATAGAAGAAACGGAGGAATAGGAGGACAAAATTTTAATTATGTGGGGAGGAAATCGCTTAAAAGGTAATGTGGAGAAAGGGATATTCAAATGAAATTAATTCCGGATTTAATAAAGAAAATTACGGACAATGAAATTTGGAAGTCTGTATTTCGCCACGGTTACACGGATACCCCTAGAAACAGGGTTCTTCAAATCATCAGTAACGTTTGGTTGCATTTGCATCCGGCAAAGGTTCGGGAACATGGTACAAAAATCCGGTTTACTTGGTGCATGGGAGGAATTACTTTTTTTATATTCCTTTTTGAGACAATAACAGGTATCCTGTTAATGTTTTATTATGTTCCTGATGTTAATAGAGCGTATGCAGATATGGTTGATTTGATGTACGTGGTGCCGTTTGGCAGGTTTTTGAGAAATTCTCACCGTTGGGGTGCGCATGCCATGGTGATTACGGTGAGTATACATATGCTTCGGGTGTTTTTGACGGGTTCGTATAAGCCGCCAAGACAGTTTAACTGGGTAATAGGAGTGGTTTTGTTGGTTCTCACGCTTCTATTAAGTTTTACTGGATATCTGTTGCCCTGGGATCAGTTGGGATATTGGGCTATTACCGTTGGCACGAATATGGCGCGAGCAACGCCACTTTTAGGCCATGAAGGGCCGTTTGCTTATATTTTGGGTATGAGGGCAGATAACGATATCCGTTTTGCTTTGTTAGGCGGGACAACAATAGGAGCTCCTGCTTTGTTGCGTGCATATGTGTGGCATTGTATTGCAATACCGGTGATAGCTTCTGGATTGATGATGATGCATTTTTGGAGAGTGCGTAAAGACGGCGGTATTTCTGGTCCGTTGTAATAGTTTTGCTCATGTTATCTAAAGTTTATCGAAGATATTTCTGAGGAGTGGATCCATGGAAGTAAGGGCGGAAAGTAAAGGACTGGTGGAATTTAAAGACGATAGGGTTTTTACATGGCCCACCCTGGTTGCAAAGGAGTTCCTTGCTGCAATTTTTGTTACGGTTGGGCTGCTTTTTTACTCGTATGTGGTAGATGCCCCACTTAGGGAATTGTCGAATCCAGGGCAAGCCGAGAATCCGGCTAAAGCGCCGTGGTATTTTTTAGGCTTGCAAGAGGCATTGGTTTATTTTGATCCCTGGTTTGCCGGTGTTGCGCTTCCAAGTCTTATTATCGTTGGTTTGATACTTATTCCATATTTAGATATTAATCCTAAAGGGAATGGTTATTATACTTTTAAAGAAAGGAAGTTCGCAGTATCAATATTTGTTTTAGGCTATATATACTGGTATATCCTGATATATATTGGTACGGCGCTGAGAGGTCCTTTCTGGGCATTTTTCTGGCCTTGGGAAAAGTGGACGCATGACTTTCCCACACCGCCGCCATTGCATGATATGCCATTGCCGTTAGGGGTTATCCTCATGATGGGATTCTATTTTGTTGGTTTGGTACTTCCTGCGATGGTTAACCGGAACTTTTTTAATAAGCTGGGTATCATCCGGTACGTGCTTACTATGGGGTTGCTTTTGACAATGATAGGCACGGTAATTAAGATGGTTTTGAGACTTTCATTTAGTATAAAATATATTATTGCTACGCCCTGGATCAACATATAATTGATCCGGGGATACTTAATTTGTGAGTACTTCCAGAACAGGTGAATTATGAGCATACAAAGATTGATTTTTTTCGTTTTGAGCGCCTTGTTTTTTATAGGCTCTTCAATGTGGATTAAAGATGAATTTAATCCCGGATGGGTAAAATATCAAAAGGAGTATTATAAAGAACAGGCGATAAAAGTTGAAAAGGAGTATGCTGCAGCTACCTCAGTAAAAGAAAAAGAGTTACTGGCTAAACGTCTTGCATCTTTGAAGAGACCTGTATATGAAGTTAAGCAGATACTCCTGAAAGGTGATTATAGCTGGGATAAGAGGCAAAATGGTGATAAAGTAGATCGGTGTGTAACCTGTCATATAGACGAGGAAAAACTAAAGGCAAAACACCCGAACGCAAAAGAATTTCCCTTTGATATATATGGATGTGCCGTGTGCCACGGTGGGATTGGAAGGGCATTAAACGAGGAAATGGCGCATGAAGGGATATATTACCATAAGAGACAAATGCAGCAAAAATTAGTTGCGGCTGAACCACTGTTTGAATTTTGGAGTGAATTGGCAAACCTGACGCCCGAGGAAAGCGATCCAAATCAAAGACTGGAAATGGGAGATTTTAAAAAGTACAGCATTACCGGTGATAAAGCGATTTATGTGGGCAGTCAAAAGTGTCTGAAATGCCATACGGGTTTAACCTCACCGCACGTTGAGAGGTGGCTGAGAATCAAGTTTAAAACATTTGAGCGTGTGAAAGAATCTCCCGATTATATTGCAGGTAACGAGGAATATCGTAAGGGTTGCTTAAAATGCCATACAACGGGATACGATGAAACTACGGGAAAATATTCGGAAGAAGGGGTTACCTGTGAGGCATGTCATGGCGCTGGAGAAGTCTTTGCCTATTTTATGGATATCGGCAAGGCGCCGGAAGGCCAAAAAATTGCCAAAGTCGGTACATTCGGAACTCCGTATAATATTTGCGGTCCCTGTCACCATACACGTAATCATGAGAAGCGTCTCAAATTTTTCCAGGAAAGAGGCGGTGATGACGAATGGTTTTTCCCACAGCATACGGCTCCATATAAGACAGGGTTAACTGAAAAAGGAGATGCTTCTAAGACATTGCCAAAAATTTACTAGAAGAATTTAGGCAAATTCATTATTAATGAATTGCAAGGAAACTTATGTTATTAAATAGCATTTGCTGTTTTTAAGGGGAGGAGGCTAAAAATGAAATTGTTAAAACTGGGCGCGATTTTACTCGCCGCTCCTTTAATGTGGAGTTTGCAGACTGGAAGCGTAAAGGCACAGTCTGAATTAGAGCTAAAGGAGATGCAAAAAAAGGCCATGGGCTACTATGAAGTTCTGTATCCCAACGATACATTGAAAGATTGGTTTACAAACAATGTCGGTTTGGAGAAAGGGGCAGGTCCGTGGCAGAATCTTTACAAACCCGTACCATTGCAAATGTACTGGTTTCCAGTGAGACATTATACAAAACCGGACGGGACTTATTATGATCAGTTATTGGAAAAATACAAACCAACTGACTGTGTGAAATGTCATGAAGAAGTAACCCCTGGATTTGTGAATGACTGGAAAGATTCTACTCATGCAAATCCAAAGAAAAATCCACGGTTTGCTGAAAAGACACAACAAATAGAGAAAATGCTGGGGAGAGAGCTTAAGGAAGTAACCTGTAGTGATTGCCATGGGAAAGACCATAAAGAGCTGCACATGCCCACCCCTGCAACCTGTGGTGAATGTCACCCCCAACAAACGACAGAATTTATGTCAGAAGGTGAGCGCGGTCGTCCTAACCACATTGAAGGTCTGGCAGCGAATGTGATTCCACCTTGGTATCCTGAAATGTTTCGCAGGGGATACCCTACAGGACAGTTTGGTTGCGATCTTTGTCATGCAACAGATCGATGCAACATTTGTCATACGAGACATAAATTTGCAGCAGCTGAAGGTAGAAGACCAGAGGCTTGTATGAGTTGTCACATGGGTTTTGATCATCCAGATGCTGAGTCTTATGGTGAATCGAAGATGGGTTATATCTATCATTTGGAAGGCGAGCATTGGGATTGGGAAAAGCCATTAGCAGAGATTGTTCCAGGCAAGGATTACAGAACACCGACATGTCAGTTCTGTCATTTTGATCAGGGAAATGGGAAATTTGCTCATAACCCAGTAATTAAGGGCGTTTGGAGAATGGGCACGGTTCCGCCGAAAGGGGTTGATTATAAATCATCATTAAAAAATTATCCTCATGGTATAAATCTTCCTCCTCTGAATTACAGTCTCGATGTGTATTCTCCTGATAATAAAAAGAGAGCAGAACAATGGGTGGCAGTTTGCAGCAAGTGTCATAGTCCTCGATTTGCCAGATTATATAGGGAAAACTTAAATGATTTTATGTTTGAAATGTGGAGATTACAGGACAGGGCGCAAGCAGTAGTAGACGACATTGCAGCAAATGACGAATTTGAAGTTCCTATTAAAGAAAGGGATATCTTCCCGCTTGGTGATATACTCGCTGATGCCCTAGGACCTGGGCTATTAGGAGATGCTGTGTATAAGGCATTCAAAACACAAGGTGGAAAGGTGCCTGTTATCGGGCCGATTCTCGGCTTGCATGGTTTGTTTGCTACGGGGAGAAACAACCCTTCAGAAATTGAAATTACTTACGCTGATATGTGGTTTGGCGATAAAGCACATGCCTATAAAGGTGTTGCTCATGGTCAGCAGGATATAGCATGGTGGTATGGCGCTGCTAAGGTTTATCAGAAGATTAATATACTGGAAAGCCAGGCCATTGCGCTTAAGAGGGGAAAGAAGGTAGATCAGCTTTTGGCAGCAAAGGAAAGAAAAGGTATTGCAGGCATGGTAGGAAGTATTGTTGGAGTCGTCGCAGTCGTAATGATTGGCGCTGCAATGTGGAGAAAGAGACGAGAAAGCCGACACTAAAAAATGTCGTTTTCCATCTTGAAGGTAAAAAACAAAAAAGGCATCTGGCAACAGATGCCTTTTTTGTTGGTAAATTATTTTAATCGATTATAAATATCGGAGAAGTGCATGTTAAACGATATCAGAAGATATGTTTTGGGTTCATTGCAATTTGGCGCATTTCCTTATGATTTTAAAAGTGAGAGTGAAGCCTATAAGAAATCCAGGGTTGTGATCATGGGAGTGCCTTTTGATGGAACCGCTACCTATCAAACAGGAACAAAAATGGGTCCAAGTGCAATATTGAGTGCATCTGTGAATGTGGAGCCGTATGATGACGAATTAGGTGAAATATACACGGTTGGAATTTTTACCGTAGGGACTCTCAATGTCGAGGAAATACACACAGACCCAAAAAAGATAATTGATGCGGTTTACCACGCCAGTAAAGGGATTGTAAAAGATAATAAATTTCTGGTAACATTAGGAGGTGAACATTCTATTTCACAAGGGGCGATAAAGGCATACAAAGAAAAATATAAGAGATTATCAGTTCTTCAATTGGACGCACATCTTGACTTAATGGAACAATTTGGCGGGACACGCTATAGTCATGCCAGTGTATCAAGGAGGGTAGTAGAAGACTTGCGATGCAAAGTAACTTGTTTTGGTGTAAGGGTGGCCTCAAAGGAAGAACATAGCTTTTTAAAGAAGAACAAAAACGACGTATCGGTGTTTTATGCAAGAGATATCTACGATAATGATTCCTGGCATGAGGAAGCTATAGACACCTTGGAAGACCACGTATATATTACTTTAGATGTAGATGGTTTGGATCCGTCCATCATGCCTGCAACCGGCACGCCTGTACCGGGCGGTTTAGGGTGGTACCGGGTGATAGATTTTTTGCGTAAGGTATATAAAGAGAGAAATGTAATAGGATTGGATGTTGTAGAGTTAAAGCCAAACCCTGGGAATGAAGCTCCAAATTTTTTGTCTGCTAACCTTGTGTATAAAAACATTGGGTTTTATAAAAAATATACTCTTTTATCATAACTAACGCTTGATGATAAAGAATAAGGGCACATACCTTTTTGCCATAGTATTTTTAGTGCCCTCTCTTGTTTTTGCTGAAACCTCTTATGATTTATCTCCGGATTTAAAACTTTCTATAGAAAATCACTTGCGGCTTTCAGGGAATACTTTGGGGAATAATCTTGATCTGGACAGCGATAAAAGCGATGGTGTTACCTATATGGGATATACTTATGATACGAAATTTAATGTTACGTACAAAGGATTTTTAACGTCTTTTATAAAATTAGAAAGTAACGGGCCTTTTGACTTTGATGCTCCAATTGTATCTGACGGAAAAATCAATACACTTTTTGGAGAAGTCGATAATTATAGCATGCCTGAGATAATTCCACGGGTGGAAGAATATTGGATAGATTCAGTAGTTATTAATTTGCCGCTAAAATTCAAGATAGGTCAGTACCCGAATCAGGTCGGGAACGGTTATGCCGTTGGAGGATACTACGAGAATTATGGCGCCAGTATTTATAGCACCAATGAGAATTTTCAATGGAGAGTATCTTATGTAAAACCCGATTTGGAGAATAAAATTATTTTTGGACCTCAAGTGCCGCAAGAAAGGGCATTGGATGTGGAATATGACTCAAATGCCCATTTTATGAGCTTTGATACTATGGTCAAATGGGGTGATCATTCATTTCAACCTTATGTTGGATTATTGCACGACACGACACCAAGCACTCGTAGGGTTAATACGTATCCATTCCCGGTAAACGAGGATAATTTGGGAACCATCGGCATGGACACAGATATGAATTTTGATAAGTTGAATGTCGGATTTGAAGTGGCAAGGAATTTTGGTAATGCGAATGTTCGTGGGAATAGTTCCGATATTATTCATAAAGGTTACATGGCGTATGCTGATGTATCTTATAGTTTCGAAAAAATCACTCCTCGGTCGAAATTACTCATTAGTTCCGGCAACAAGATGGATAGTAGCGACGTGTTAAGCGGTAAATTTACTTCTCATAGTAATAACAGCTTCTCTGTCTATTCTCCAACAAATGCAAACCTCTCTGATACCATTTATCCTGCAGCCTATGGACCGTATTTAGCAACCGGTGGGGGCTATGCCCTGAATTACGGTGTCGCACGGCCCAGTGTTTTTGGTGATACCTATCAACTGAATGATCTTATCTTACCCAATATGGGAGTTGATTTACAGGTAACCGAAAAATGGTCAATATCATTCGATTATTGGTACCTGAGGAGTTTTGAACATGCCGTAGGAATACTTAATAATCGTGCTATTACATTAAGCTCTGATTTAGGGCACGAGTTAGATTTTTACAGCAGTTATGACTTGACGAAACACATTTCCTTCAATCTCCTGACGGGTGTATTTTTTCCCGGTAAGTATTATCGTGAAAAGAGGGATGACGGTGATGTTTTAGGTCTGGCGCCGTCTCCGCGGTATGATGGTGATACTGACCCGGCTTATCAAATTGAGTTAGCTACGGAGATCACATTTTGAATCAGAGAAACTGTAAAACATTACGCACAAACAGGGTATATTTGATAATATTTATTGTATGGCTGGGGTTTATTTATAACGTATGCGGATCAGATATCGTTACCCCTCAATCAATGATCAACAATAGTATAAATGAAGATAAACCTGTGCTCAATGTTTATACCTGGGTGGATTTTATTGATCCTGAGATTTTTTCGGACTTTGAAAAGGAATTCCATGTTAAAGTCCATATTGATTATTATGATGACGAAGAGTTAATGTTTTCAACAGTCCAGTCTGGGCCGGGTCAATATGATGTTATTTTTCCAAGTGATTCTTTAACAGACGTCATGTTAAAATCGGGGTTATTATCGAAACTCAATATGCGTAGCATTCCTAATATACGCTATCTGAGAGATAAATTCAGGGTTATTGCCAAAAGAAAGTGGATGGGGTATAGTATCCCTATTGATTGGGGAGTTACCGGTATTGCATATAACACAAAATACGTTACAGAATCTGTCAATAGCTGGGATACTTTTTGGAGGACAAAATACAAAGATAAAATGGCGCTTTTGGATAACAGCTACGATGTAATGTCGGTGGGGCAAAAGCGATTGGGGTATTCTTTAAATCCTGCTAACCCCTCAGATATAATTGAGTCGATGAAGGTATTAAAGGCGCTAAAACCTTTGCTTCAAGAAGAAGGATTTATGCCTTATAGTAAAATTATGGAAAGGTTGAAAACCGAGGAATTGTGGATTGCCGAGTGTTACAATGGCGATGCGGCATTAGTCAATGAGGCGAATGATGCCATAAAATTTGTGATACCAAAAGAGGGAACTGGTTTCTGGACGGATAATATAGCAGTCCCCGTTGGCGCAAAACAGATACAACTTGCAGAAAACTTTATTAATTTCATGTTACGTCCTGAGATTAGCGCCAGACACACTAATTATTGTTATTATGCCAGTTGTAATAAAAAAGCGGGACTTTTTGTTAAGAAAGAGACATTGAGAAATCCGTATGTCTATATAGATAAAAAAGAAATAGACAGACTGGAATTGTATGAAATCTTGAATCCTGATGTTCAAAAAAAATTTAACGAATGCTGGGCAGAACTCGTGAAATATTAAATTAATATAAAGGGGATTACGTGTTTTATGAAGCTAACCAAAAATAAAATACCGTTGTTTGTAGTGTTTGGGTTATCCTTTATTGTAGGACTCATGCTGCTCATTATACCATTTACCTCGCAGATGCCCGATGGTCTTGAAAAGGTGTCGAAGGATACGGTGGGGTTTATCAAAAAAGACGACTTCAAACCTTCGGTGGATGCTCTACTGCCAGGGTATACGGTACCTGGTATAAAACACAAATTTGACACCAAACGGTACGCAGGTATTATTGGGATCTTTGTCGTGTTTGGGATAACGGTATTCATAGGATATTTATTGAAAAAGAGGCGTAAAAATTTATAGATATTAACTATTCAGTCGCAGCGATTGATTAAAAGAGATATCAATGACTCTGTAAGGGTGTATAAGAATTGTATGATTTGATTTTGTTAGCACGATAACATGACAAACTTCAAGTACGGTTCTACGGCGTGAACGCCATCGGTGGGATAATCCAAACCTTGTGATGAAACATCAATAAGCTTGTATGTTTTTTGTGTGAAATCTTTTACCCGTGACAATAATTGGAAAAATTTCGAGAAGTTTATTTTCGCGATATTGGTGGAAAAGGCAAGAATTCCATCTTCACGAAGGATGTTGAGTCCTGTTCCGATTAATCTAGGGATGTCTTTCTCTACGCTGAATACCGTTGTCTTGCTCGTAGAAAAACTGGGTGGATCAATAATAATCACGTCAAACGTCCGTCCCTTTTTTTGAAATCTTTTTACCCACTCCCATACATCTCCTATGATAAATTCGTGATTGTTTACATCAAGTCGATTCAGTAAAAAGTTTTTTTTACTCCATTCTATCGCCTTCTTTGATAAGTCTACATTGGATGTTCTGATAGCGCCTCCAAGACTTGCATAGATTGAAAAGGAGGAGGTATAACAAAAACAATTGAGAACCTCTTTGTTTTTGGCTAAGGTTTGTATCTTCTTCCGGTTGTCCCTTTGATCCAGAAACAGGCCTGTTCCGCCGCCTTCAAGGAATGATATATAGAATTTTATGCCATTTTCAGTTACCGTAAAATCTCCTGGAATTTCTTTTCCTGACACTAAATGAGTTTGAATATCTTCACCTTTTAGCCGGGTTTTTTCTGTGATACTTTCTGGCGTCAGGATATCATACAGGGCATTGCAAATTCTTTCTTTTGAATGTTTTTCATACGATTTAAAATATTGTACCAGGAGATTTTTGTTATAAACGTCTATTGTTACTTCCGGTAGTCCATCCCCATAAGAATTTACCAAACGATAAGCATTCGTCACGAAGTGATTTATGTATTTACTTCGTAACAACCACGCCTTACGAATGATTTTGTGTAAGGATTCAGGATCGGCAGTATGCATAAAAGGTTTTATCTGAGATTAGTATGTACTAAGATTCGCGAATGCTTGTTTATTCCTGGAACACTTCTACTCTATTTCTACCCTTTGTTATTGCAGATGAAAGTGCCAATTCCACGGAATGGATTAACTCTTCAGGTGAATGTTCTTTAAACTCGGAAGCTCCCATACTTATCGTGACCTTGCCCTTTGGCTGGACATCTTCGTAAAGAAAAGGATAATCATGGATCATTGAAACGAATCTCTTCGCCAGAATTAAACCTGAAGAAAGAAACGTATTTGTCAATAGTATTGCGAAGGAATCGATCCCATGTCGTACGAGCACATCAGAACCCCTTATATTTTTTCTGACGATCTCGGCAATCTTCTTCAAGATGAGATTGCCGTAATGTTCCCCTTTTTTATTAACATAGTGTCCAAATTGATCCACATCAAGGATCAACAGGACGAGTGGCAAGTTATATCTTGTTGACCTCCTTATCTCTTGAGCAAGCCTGATTTGAAAATATCTGTAATTGAAGACTCCCGTTAGCTCGTCGATTAGTCCTGCCTTCTTTGGATATAAGACCTCGATGTTCCTCAAATGATTTACAATATCTTTCGAAATAATGGCATCTTTACACAAGACCATTTCTATTTGACCTACAACTTCCAGCCTCTCATCTGGTGAAAGGTTTGTGGATGTTATGGCAAAGATAGGTATATCTCTCAAAGCGGGGTTTTCACGATACTCTTTGATTATCTTAAACCCACCTTCTGGTATATTTAAATCAACAATCATTAAATTCGGTTTAGTCGTCAGCGCGAGATTAAGGCCGCCGTCTGTGTCAGGGGCGGATTGCATAACAAACCCTTCATTCTGAAGGATATTATAGAGATTATTCCGTACGGTGTTGTCATTGGTGACGACGAGGATATTGATCGGATAACGGGCCTTTTTGGTTAATAAGGACAGTTCCGTTAGTTTTTCGAGAAGGACGGACTTATCCACCGGTTTTACCATGTAATCCGTGGCTCCCAGAGCGAAAGCAAGCTCCTTATTTTCGATTATTGAATGAATGATTACCGGGATGTCTCTCGTATCAGGATTGGCCTTAAGTGACTGAAGCACCTCCCAGCCATCCTTTTTAGGAAGCATTATGTCTAAGGTGATTACAAAGGGCTTGAGTTCTTTTGCCTTGAGTATGGCTTCTTCCCCGTCATAGGCATGAGCAATCCTGTATCCGGCTTGCGTAAGATGGATGGTTAGGATTTCCACCGTCGGGATGTCATCCTCTACCACCAGTACCAATGGACATTCTTCTTTTAAACGTGTTTCGGCAATTTGAGGGAATGTGGGTTCTGGCGTACTCGTTTGCTTTTCATGGACGACAAAGGGTAAATATACATTGAAGATGGCTCCCTGACCGTATGTGCCGCCGACCTCTATCTGTCCCCCGTGCAATTCTACCAGTTTCTTTGTTAATGAGAGACCAAGTCCGGTACCCTCGGTTGACTTGGATGGGTCAAGCTGTTCAAATTCTTCAAAGATTTTTTCCCTATCCTCGGGTCGAATACCAACACCGGTATCCCATACAGAGACTTTGAGCAACCTCTGCGATTCTAAAGCCCACGGCAAAATCTCTTTGTTGCCTTTTACCTTTTCTATATTGAGTCCAACTGTGCCGCCTTCTGGCGTAAATTTTATAGCGTTGCTTAATAGATTGTATAGTATCTGTTTGAATTTGATTTTGTCTGCGGTGAAACTGTCGACTTCACTGCTCATTTCAATTTTTGGTTCTATCCCCTTCTTCCCTGCAAGGGGTTTTAATACCATCAATACTTCATCAACCGTTGTTTTTAAAGGAAATGTTTGGTGTGAAAGTTCCATTTTCCCTGCTTCTATCTTAGCGAGGTCTAGGATGTTGTTTACGAGGTGAATGAGGTGTTTGCCGGAGGTATAGATAGTGTTTGTATACCTTTGCTGTTTTTCATTCAAATCGCCAAAGGTTTTTTGGAGGAGTATTTCTGAAAATCCTATTATGGAATGAAGGGGTGTCCTGAGTTCGTGGCTCGCATTAGCTATAAAACGGCCCTTCATTTCATTAGCCTTGCTTAGTTCCCTGTTTATTTTCTCAAGTTCCTTTGTCCTTTCAAACACTTTATCCTCAAGGTTCTCGGTAAGTTCTTCAAGCTCTTCATTTTTTTTCTTAAGCTCTTCTCTCAGGCGTTTTTCTTCCGTGATGTCTTTGCTTATGCCCACCGTACCGATAATACACCCTGTTTTATCCCGCAGTACGGATATGGTGAGGCTTATATCAACGGGAGAACCGCCTTTTTTCAGGAGTTTTGTTTCGTAGTTGTATATGGCTCCTTTTTCATGAAGGGTTTTGAGGATATTTGTCCTTTCATTTTTATTAATATAAAATTCCGATACCTTACAGCCTATAACCTCATCAGCCCGATAACCCAAAATTCTTTCTCCACCCTTTGAGTATTTTACAAGCCTGCCTTCGCGATCGGTGGTGATGATCATATCCTGTGAATCATTTAGCATGCCCTGGAGATAAGTCAGAGATTCTTCGAGGTCGTGGAGTAGCTTATGCTTTTCTATAGTCTGGGCTGCCAGCGTGGAGAAGAGTTGTATGAGGTGCTTATGTCTCTCTGTGAATTCTCGCGGTTTGAAATCGTTCAAATAGAGAATTCCGACAGCGCCTTCGTCAAGGAGAAGGGGGGAGGCGAGGAGGGATTTTATTCCCTCTTTTTGCCGCATAATATTTTCAAAAATGGGTTCTTTTCCGGTGTCCTGAAGTTCAACGGGAGCTATTTGTTTCAAAATATAGCAGGTAAGGCCTCCTTCGTGTAGTTTCCATCGCAGTCTCTTCGAGAAATCCTGGCTGAAGCCTCTCTGAGTGGCCATGACCATCTCTTCGCCTTCAATAAGCGCAATACTCCCGGCGGGTGTCTCTGTAAGTTCCATGGCGGATCTGAGTATTTCGTCCAGAGAGTCTTTCAGGTTTCTGGCCCTGGTAATAAGGAGGCCGTTTTGGTACAGGGTTTCCATATCCTTTTTTGCGTTTTGATGTCTGCTGACCAATTCCCAGAGGAGTTTCGCTCCGAGACCATCGACAACCTCTATAGGATAAGGAAATGACTCTTTGATAAATTCGCTTACTCCTGGCTTACCAGTAGCGTTTATTATAATATCCGGTTTGTGACTGTAAAACTCCTTTATATCCTCAGCAACAAAGATTCCCCATTCTTTCGCAAGATTCAGACCGGGGGCATTTTTATCTTTATCGGTTATGCCAATTATCTTTACGTTTCCATTGGTGTGAAAAATATCAAGAAGTGCGCTTCCACCATTACCGGCTCCAATTACAGCGATTTTTAACATCCTAAACCCTTTGTTGATGTTTCGAGGAAATTATTTTTAAACTCAGGACGTGCGAAGAAAATATTGGAATATTTATTCCCCTTTATGAATCAAAGGGTCGTTTTCTATCATCGTGATGAACTTCTCTACGAGCCATGGATCCCATTGGCCTGATGACTTTTCAGTGTTCATAAGATTTATTGCCGCATTTATGCTGTAGCTTCTTCTGTATGGCCGTTCTGAAACAATTACGTCAAAACTATCTATAACGCTTATGATTCTGGCAATAATGGGTATATCTTCACCTTTTAGTCTGTCTGGATAACCCCTTCCATCCCATCTTTCGTGGTGGTATCTTATGCCAGGAAGAATTTGCTTCAGTGAATGCAGAGGTTTGCATATATCTTCACCAATTATAGGATGTCTTCTTATTAACTCTAACTCGTTTATTTGAAGAGGTCCTCTTTTGTGAAGTATATCTTCTTTTAATCCTATTTTACCGATATCATGCAATGTAGCTGCCTTTTTGATAGTGATTGACTCTGCTTGGGAAAGTCCTATAAATATGGCAAGCTTTTTTGAGAGGTTGCTAACCCTTTCTGAATGCCCTTTTGTATAAGGATCTTTTGCTTCAATAGCAACTGCAAGTGTAAGGATTATGTCTTCTGAGTGATCAAGCTCGTCTTGTAATCTTTTAAGTTTAATGAGGGAACGAATCTTTGTTGTGAGTTCGATACTGTTGAATGGTTTGCTAAAAAAGTCATCAGCCCCGGCTTCGATACCCGTAATTTTGTTCTCTAGTTGGTCTAAACCGGTTAGAAGAATGATGGGGAAAAACTTCCTGCCTGACAACGACTTCAGGTTTTTACATAAATCATAGCCATTCATGCCGGGCATCATAACATCCAGAATAGCTAAATCCGGAGAAAGGTTTTTTGTGAATCGAATCGCCTCTTGGGCATTCGTGGTAGCCCGAACGTTATAACCTTCCCTTACCAGGAAAGCTTCCATAAGCTCTGCATGCGCTTCAATGTCATCAACGATAAGGATTAACGGATTATGCACTTTTTCTTCTATGAGTTGTGGAGATAACATTAATGTCTTACAAAAAAGTAATCGTGATAATGTTCATACTGAGTGAAGAAGAAAGATTCATATCTTGTAAATTGCGTAAAAGACTGATCTTTACTGCAGGCGGTTGTTGGACTGCGAGAAAACTTTCAAATATATCACCGATTCCAGACAAATAAATGTCGCTTATAGTAATGTATTAAACCGTCTCTGTCAAGCATTTAACGTTAGTGCTATATAAAGAATTGTAATGACCAGAGTTTGTTTTTCACATATTAAATGGGATCAATATGCACAAAGGTCTTGTGAATGCCTTCAATGGCGTCTACCTCCCTTTGGACATTTTTCCCAATATCATGTGCCTGGATCATCGTCAAATTTTGATCTATAGATATGTGTATTTCAACGTGGATATAATTGCCTACATAGTGTGCACGGACATCGTGAATTCCAATAACACCCAAAACAGCGCATGCCTTCTTTTTAATTTTTTCCATGATACTGGAATCGGGTTGTCTGCCCATGAGGTAATCAATGTTTTGAACACCAATTTTATAGCCTGAGTAAATAATCCAAAAGCTGATGAGGATTGCTGCGATATCATCCATTTGTGGATAACCATAAAGTCCACAGATTATTCCGACCAGGGCGGTTGTCGATATATATACGTCATTCCTGCTGTCGATGGAGCTTGCCAATAAAGCAGGGCTATTTATTTTGTGGCTTACATTTTTGAAATAGGATGACATGATAATTTTTACACCTATGGAGACTGCAAGTACTGCAATTGCGTATATTCCAATCTTGTGTTCGTGTGTTTCCATGAGTTTAAAAATGGAAGTGTGAAGAATTTCGAATCCCAAAATGCCCGCAAAAATAGCCACAATTAAGCCTGCTATTGGTTCTGCCCGATGGTGACCAAAGGGATGTCCCTCGTCTGCTTGTTTTGAAGAGGTCTTTACAGCAAAGAAAATAATTACGGAAGACACAATATCGGTAAACGAATTTACCGCATCCGAGACGATGGCCAGACTATTGGACATGAGACCTGCTGTGATCTTTATTACGAATAAAAAGGTATTGCAAATGATCAAAATAATCGTTGCCTTGTCGCCTTTATTTTTCATATCTGCCTTTTATTTTAAAATTTTGAGTGTATAATACCTGACAAAGGGAAAACATTCAATATCCATTCAGGGGGAAAAACAATGCCATATCCTTCAAGATATTCCGGTAAGTTGATAAAATTCCTTGTTGTCATACCTCTTTTTGTTGAATTAATTTGGCTTACAGGCTGTGCTACTCAAGGGAAAGCAGTGAATACTCCTCATGAAAAAGAGGCTGTATCTGTTAAAGAGGAAAGAGGTATTACAGAAGAATCTTTAAGGTGTATTACATGTCACGAAGACCGCGGTGTGACGCACGGTTGGATTGCCGATTGGGAGGGTAGCAAGCATGCCAGAAAGGGCGTGGGATGTGAGGCATGTCATATAACCTCTGCATTGGAACCTGCAGTAAAGGAGGCATCGGAATTAGAATATCTTTACACCGGTGGAAGTAATTGTGAGGACAAAAGGGTCAATCGCCAGGTTATTGCCGGTAGCTGCGGGAAATGCCACACGAAACAATACAACGAATTTATGAAGAGTCGCCATTCTATTGGTTGGAAGAGAATGTTGGATTGCGGTCAATCTATAGAGATTTCTAAGGATACTCGTTCGGCAAATTGTGAGCAGTGTCATAATATACAGTTTAAGTGCGATTCGTGTCATACGCGACATACCTTTAATACGCTTGAAGCAAAAACCCCGGAGGCCTGCATGACATGCCACATGGGGTCAGACCAACCGCATTATGAGATATACATCTCTTCAAAGCATGGGGCTGTTTATACAGCGAGCCAGTCCGGCATACTAAAAGAATCTGAGTCCATTAGGTCGTTACGGTCGCCAATATGTGTAACATGTCATATGCCTCAGGGAACTCATGATATAAGTTTCGGGCTTGCTTACGGGCCGGTGGGAGGCGAGTTATCTTATATTGACAGAAACGGCATTGCAGTGGATGAATCACAATTGACCGAGAGACGCAATGCCATGCTGTCGGTATGTAATGCATGTCATTCGCCACGTTTTGCAAAAGAAAAATTAACCGCAGCTGATACCGTACATAGAAATGTGGAATCGATTGTTAGAGAAGCAGAGGAAATCATTAGTGGATTGGAAAAGAACAACCTGGTAATTTCTCCCATTAATAATAGGGTGAATATTCAATCACTTGGTCATGCCATTATCCTTGGGAACCAACAGTCATATAGCAACAAATCCAGGATTGAGCGTCTATTTTTCAAATTAACATACAGTGCAAAAGTTACCTGGAAAGGAGCATATCACGCGAATCCTAATCATACGCATTTATATGGATGGGCGGCACTACAAAATGATCTGAGTGACATGAAAGAAGAAGCAAGAAAATTGCAGGAAGAAGCAGAAGTCAGAAGAAAGATGGAGATTAGATTAAGATAAAATGCCGAAGCAGGGACTTGAACCCTGACCCCGTTGCCGGGACTAGACCCTGAATCTAGCGCGTCTGCCAATTCCGCCACTTCGGCTCGTAAAGATTTTAAAGAATATAAAGGTTCAAGTCAATGGAATTTTAATAAATTGACCTTGCATTAATGCTAACAATCTGTTACGATTTTCAAATATTTTTTAGGTTATTTGGCAATAATTCTTTGGTAAGGGCGCTCATAGTAAATAAAATTATGGCAAAGACTTAGATATATTTCATTTCACATGTAATTTATATCCACAAGTGGGAACAACTCAGAGACTAAGTGAAGAATATTTAGGAAGAGGTTAGTTCTTATGTATTGTGTATTTACCCGGTTACTATAAATGGAAGTCATTGCCAAGAATAGGAAAGCGTATTTCCAATATGAAATTCTGGAAAAGATTGAGGTGGGTATTGTACTTACAGGGACAGAAGTTAAATCAGTACGGAATAGGGATGTAAGTATTAATGAGAGTTTTGCCCACCTTGATAATGGCGAAATATTTGTCTATGAAATGCACGTTGGACAATATAAACAAGGAAACAGGCAGAACCACGAGCCCAAAAGGGTTAGGAAGCTACTGTTACACAAAAGAGAGATCGCCAAAATAGCCTGTAAGATAAAGCAGAAAGGATATACAATGATTCCTTTATCAATATATTTTAAGGATGGTATGGTCAAAGTGGAACTTGCCCTTGTTAGAGGAAAAACGAAAATTGACAAGCGTGAAGACATCAAAAAACGTGACATTGACAGGGAAATCCAACGAGCAATGAGATAATTTTACAATTATTATAAAGTATAAACAAAAAATACGATACAGTTGCACAGAAACATATTTCTTTTTTGGCGTTTTAAAGAGTGAAAAGTTGGATATGTTTTCATTCTCTATTATGACTGAAAGGTAGTAAAAGTCTCATTTTTATACTGTTATACCTTGCATACTAAATCGCTAAAGAAAATGAAAGGGGGAATATGCCTTCTGCAAGGATATTGATCGTAGAGGATGAACGACAAACAGTTGACACATTAAGGGATTTATTTGAACAGCATGGTTATGAAACAGAAGTTGCCCTTAATAAACAGGTGGCTTTGACCATATTACAGGAAAGAAGCATGGACATTGCTATCGTTAGCACATCGGTGCAAGAGTCTCCTGGTGGCGATATTTTACACGAAATTAGAAAGTTAAATGCAAAAATGCCAATTGTAATGATCAGTGAACAAAAATCCAAGCGCGTTGAATCCTCTTCTATTAAAGCAGGCGCAAAAATATTCATTTTAAAACCTTTAGATCATGTGTTTGTCTTGCGAACAATCGAGAATCTATTAGAAGCACGATTCGCCGCTGCTATACCAAAAAAGACTAAGAAATACTCAAAAAGTAAGAGATAAATTTCATTCCCGTTTTTAGCGAGATTATGGACTGTTGCAGATTTACCTTAAAAGTACATTTTAATACTTTTATACTTGTTTTCATCTGTAGTGTATTTTTTACTAAATTTCTCGAGGCAAATGCAACTTCCCCCACCAATCTTGACAGCCGCATTCAAATATTATTAAAAAATCCATCCCTGAAAAACGTCTCGTGTGGCATTAGTGTTGTATCTATCAAGAAAAACACGCCCTTGTTTAGTTACCGGGACAACGATTTATTTTGTATTGCTTCAAACATGAAACTTCTTACTACAGCCGCCGCAATAGAATATTTAGGTCCGGATTTCGAATATAGAACAAGCGTTGATGCACATGGGGTAATAACGGCATCAGGTGAGCTTAAAGGAGATATTATTATTAGAGGAAGTGGCGACCCCAACCTTTCTGGCAGATTTTATAATGGCAATATTACGTCTGTTCCAGAGTCATGGGCAAGCGCTATCAGAAGTAAGGGTATTCGTAAGGTCACAGGGGATATTATTGCAGATGACAGTGTCTTTGATCGTATCTATACCAATCCTAACTGGCCGGAAAACCAATTATCTGCATGGTATTGTGCGCCAAGTTGCGGTTTGTCCTTTAATGACAATTGTGTCGATATAACACTTATATCCGACAAAAAACCAGGAAATGTTGTAACTGTCTTGGTAGAACCAAGCACGTCATACTTTACGATCGTTAATAAATGCGTTAGCACATCTAAAAAAAAAGAACATGCGTACTCGATCTATCGGAAATCCGGAACGAATCAAATCTTTATAAAGGGAAAGTTTTGGATCAATGCATCTCCTGAAAAAACGTGGGTGAATGTGCATAACCCAGCCCTTTACCTGGCAACGGTCTTTAAAGAAATTTTAGAGAGAAAAGGGACTATAGTGCAGGGTTCTGCTAGAGTAATTGACGAAACGGATTCGTTCAGTTCAGATTTGGAAAAGATAACAGAGACCGTCTCTACGATGAAACAAACCATCCTCGTGATGAATAAAAATAGCCAGAACTTTTATGCCGAACAAATATTAAAAACATTGGGTTTGCAGATTAAAGGCAAAGGAAGTTCAAATGCGGGAATAGAGGTCTTGCATGCGTTTATGAGGAAATTGGGTTTTGCTCCCGGTGAATATCAAATTGAAGATGGTTCAGGTTTGTCAAAAGGTAATAAACTTTCGCCTAGAATAATAACAACTCTCCTTACCCACATGAACGAGCATCCATATAGAGATGCGCTGTATGATTCTTTGCCCGTATCAGGAATTGATGGGGGATTACGTCACCGAATGATTTCTTCTCGATACAAAAACAAAATACATGCAAAGACTGGATATATAGCAAAAACGTCTGCTCTATCTGGTTATATTGATACCTTAAATGGAGACACGCTTGCTTTTTCAATTTTAATGAATAATTTTAAAGACCTTGGTGTCATCAGAAAAATACAGGATAAAATTTGTCAAATCTTGGTGGATTGTTATAATTAAAACTTTTTTATGAGCGAGCATATAAAAAAAGTATATTCATTTTATGCATGGATTTATGATGCTTTTTTTGGAAAAATATTTGAGCATGGAAGATATGTTGCTTTTAACATGATGGAGGTAAAACCCAACGAAACAATACTTGAAGTTGGCGTGGGGACTGGCTTATCGCTTCCTCTGTATCCTAAAGAGGCTCATGTAACGGGCATAGATATAAGTCAGGAAATGTTAGATAAAGCGGAGGCAAAAAAGGAATACTACGGATTATTCAATTTAGATTTATATAATATGGACGCATCATCCATGACTTTTGCCGACAATACGTTTGATAAGGTCATTGCGTCGCATGTTATCACGGTAGTGCCAGATCCACTAAAAACTTTGAACGAAATAAAAAGGGTGTGTAAAAAGGATGGAGAAATATTTATATTAAATTATACAGGTTGTAACAATAAGATTATCTCCCGATTCGAGGAATTCATTTCGCCGGTCAGAGATAAGATGGGTTTGGGAAAACACTTTGACCTGGACGAATTACTAAGGAATGCCAATCTTTCGATAGCATGCGAACGGCGGGTCAACTTCTTGGATATGTGTCGGTTGGTAAAATGTAAAAATAACGCGGTTGTGAAATAAAATGAATTAATATTTTCGACCTACACATGTATAATTAAAACCCAGTTTTTTCATTTCGTGGGGTTCGTATATATTCCTGCCGTCGATTACATTTGGGTGTTTCAATAATTGTTTGACTTTTTTAAGTTCAAGGTCTCTGAACTCATTCCATTCTGTTACGATAACCAGCGCATCACATCCTTTCAGCACAGAATATGGGTCATTTCGGTATGTTATGTTTTTAAAAATCTTCCTTGCGTTTTGTTGCGCCTCAGGATCAAAAGCCTTAATTTTTACCCCCAATTCCTGTAATTGCCGAATAATCGTGATGGATGGCGCCTCTCTCATATCGTCTGTTTTCGGTTTAAAAGCCAATCCCCAGATAGCAATACTTTTCCCTTTCAAATGAGGGACCAGCTTCTTAATTTTGTGAATGAGGGAACTCTTTTGTCGTTCATTTACTTCATCTACAGCAGTTAATATTCTGGGTTCTATTCCATTTAGTTTCATAATTTGAGCTAGGGCCTTGACATCTTTGGGGAAACAAGAACCTCCGTACCCAATGCCTGCCTGGAGAAATCGTGGTCCGATTCTTGAGTCCAACCCCATTCCCTTTGCGACGGCTTTAATGTCGCCTCCTACATATTCACATAATTGCGCCATTTCATTCATAAAAGATATTCTTGTGGCAAGCATCGCATTACTGGCATATTTGATTAGCTCGGCGCTGCGGAGGTCTGTAAACATAATCGGCTTATCTGTTCTGGAGATGCCGCTGTAGATGGATGCCATTATGCGCTTTGCCTTTTCACTTTGCACACCGATTACGATTCTATCGGGATTTGTGAAATCCTTAATGGCCTCACCTTCTCGCATAAATTCCGGATTTGAAACCAGGTCGTATTTAACAGGCTTGTTCTGCGCGGACTCTATCACCTTTCCAATTTTCTCTAAAGTTCCTACTGGCGCAGTGCTCTTGTTTACGATAACCCTGTATCCGTTCATGTAACGTCCAATATTTTCAGCAACGGATGTAATGGCAGAAATATCTGCACAATTATTACTGTCAGGAGGCGTTCCTACAGCAATAAAAATAACTTCTGATTTTTGAATGCCGTCTTTGATGTTTGTAGAGAAGATAATTCTGTTTTCTCTTGCATTCCTGTCCAACATGTCTTTCAACCCCGGCTCATAGATGGGTATAATTCCCCTTTTAAGATTATTTATCTTGTTTTTATCAATGTCTACACTGATGACATCATTCCCCATGTCTGCCAAACATGTGGCAGCGACAAGACCCACGTAACCGCAGCCGATGCAGCAAATTTTCACGAATTTACCCCCTCTGTTAAAACAGGCTCTTTAGTATAAATAAAAAAAGCAGTAAGAAAAATGAGTTGAACATTAATCATTACTGCTTTTTAAAATTCACAAAAGTAAGTATTTTTTATTGTAAAGGATTTTTTATCAATTTTGATCCAAACACGTTTGATGTTTTTCCAATACGATACTCACCATCTACAGAAACAATAACCTCCTTCACCATACTATTGATTGATACATTTTCAGGCTCACCAGCAGACAGCATAACATCATACGCTAATGACCAATCTTTTATGTCCTTGTCTGGATCAACAAACAGACTTCCCATGTGTTTTGACAGTTCAGTGATTTCCGGAGTTACAAAGATGAGTCGGATGGTATTATAGTTAAGTAAGCGTTCCTGAAAAACCTTTGCGCTTTTATAAGCGGGCTTGAACTCCGGGACAGACTCGGCAATTTTTCCAATGGGGACCGGATTGTCTAAAAATTTTACTGAATACTCCTTTGCTCGGTGCACAATTTTCCCATCAGAGACATCTGCGCCATAATAAATCCTGAACTCAAGATTATTGCCATCTCTTTTTATGGGATACAAATCGTGAATTATAACATCGTATAAAAAAGTTGCTCTCAGGATACTTTCATTTTCCGGTTTTACTATTACATAGCGTCTGTATGGTTCCTCTTCGCAATATAAATAGGGTGGTTTCCCAAACTTTTCGCGAACTTCTTCCTTAGTTAAGCCAATAATCCCATCCTCTAAAGTATCTTTTGCATATAAATTTGCATTTTGAAAAATACACATGCTCATTAGACCTGAAAAGAGCAGAACAAAACTCAATTTGCCTCTCATAATTCTCATTCCTTCCCATCCTTATATACGTGATTTATATACTTGTTAGGACTGTACCTAAACTATTACAAGACAGCTTGAAGTATATAAATTAGTGTAGTATTTGTCAATTAAATAAATTTGACAATTGTGCCAATGATGTGTTAGAAATACAAACTCAAACAATGTTTATTGTCTAATTATGGAAAATTAACAAAAGGAATATGCAAAAAATGTTTAGGAAAATATTTGTTTCTGTGATTGTTGTTCTTCTCGCTTCAAAAGCTGTAAGCGCCTTTGAAACTGGTACTCTTCGCGGCAGGGTTATTGATGGTTTTGGCAAACCCATTAATTTTGCAAATATTGCTGTGGTATCCAATGGGTCAAAAACAAAGACTACTTCCGATGCTGCCGGTGTTTTTTCTATTGATTACAATCCAGGCAACCTTAAACTTACCTTTGACAAGGAAGGTTATGTTCCGCTGTATGTGCCGTTATCGCTTGATGAAAAAACAGATATTTCTGTAGGTGATATTACTCTGTGGAAGATACCGCCAAAGGGTGGACTTTTTGTTGTGGGCGACGGCGATTATATAGAAGTTAACAATACCGAATATTATTCTGAAGCCAGCAGTAAGGAAAGGCGTTTTTATATAAAAGGTTCACCAACGGTGATTAAGGGTCAGGACATTAAAATCATCGATTTTCAAACAGATAATCCTTTGGTGGTAGGAAAAACGCTTTACAGCGTTGATTCAAAGGGTTCGTTAGGCAGTATTATATTTTATCCTTCACAAAAATACGTTTTGAATAAAGAGGAAGATACCTATACCAAGATTGCGGATAACGTAGGCATGAGGAAGGTAAATTTGCCGCCGGGTAGATATTTTTATTGCACGGGGGAGATTACTATACGATCGAAGGTTGGATTTGGGTTCTTTTTCGAGATTTCTTCTTAGACAGAGGATTCCTTCTTTTGGGAGGGGATATTCTCGGAAATGATCTTTCTTAGTTCATCACCTTCAACGACCTCTTTTTCCATAAGAAGTTTTGCGAGAATCTGCAAACGATCCTTATTGTTCATGAGGATATCTTTTACTCTTATATGGGTATCGAAGATGATCTTCTTAACTTCACTATCAATTTCTTTTGAAACTTCCTCGCTCAATTCCCGGCCAGTACGAAACCCGATATCAAAAAATTGCGGTTTCTTGCCATTTTGGAACGTCATGGGTCCTAGTTTTTCACTCATACCATATTCTCTCACCATACTCATTGCTATGTCCGTTGCACGTTCCAGATCATTCTGTGCCCCTGTAGAGATTTCATTAAAGTGAATTTCTTCAGCCACACGACCACCCAAAAGTACGGCAAGCCGGTCTAATAATTCCGATCTCGTCAGCAAATATCGATCTTCTGTAGGTAATTGGAGAGTGTATCCAAGTGCAGCAATTCCACGCGGAATGATTGAGATTCTATGCACCTTGTCGGCGCCAGGCACAGATTCTGCAACAAGGGCATGTCCTGATTCGTGATAAGCTATAATCTCTTGTTCTTTTTTGCTCATGACACGCTTTTTCTTTTCTAGGCCGGCAACTACACGATTAATGGCTTCTTCAAAATTATCCATACACACGGACTCCTTGCCCACCCGCGCGGCAAGAAGCGCTGCCTCATTAACTACATTGGCCAAATCTGCTCCAACAAAGCCCGGTGTTCTTGCAGCAATGATTTTTATGTCAACGCCCTTACCGAGTTTTACACTTTTACAATGAACTTTTAGTATTTCTTCACGCCCTTTGATATCGGGTCTATCTACCAGAATATGCCTGTCAAACCTTCCGGGTCTGAGCAGCGCCGGGTCCAGGATTTCGGGCCTATTAGTTGCCGCCATAAGGATCACACCCTTTCGGGTGTCAAAGCCGTCCATTTCGACAAGGAGTTGATTTAAGGTGTTTTCACGTTCTTCGTGGCCGCCAGAGATTGGAGCCGCAGCCCGAACCTTTCCCAGGGCGTCAATCTCATCAATAAAAATAATACAAGGAGCTTTTTCCTGCCCCTGTGCGAATAAGTCACGTACTCGTGCAGCGCCTACTCCCACAAACATCTCGACAAACCCCGAACCGCTGATTGAGAAAAATGGCACTTTTGCTTCTCCCGCAACCGCCTTGGCAAGTAGCGTCTTGCCTGTGCCGGTTGGTCCCACAAGCAGCACCCCTTTGGGAATCTTACCTCCCAGCCTTTGGTATTTTTGCGGGTTTTGCAGGTAATCTATGACCTCTTTCAGCTCTTCCTTAGCTTCATCCACACCGGCTACGTCATCAAAAGTAACACCGGTGTCTTTATCGATATAAAGGTTAGCCCGACTCTTTCCAATGGACATAAGCCCCGCTCCGGTTGCTCCCCGCCTCAGCCTTGTCATCATAATTAAAAATATTATCATGGGGATAAACCATAGTAAAAACAGGTTTTGTCTCCATCCTCCATTTGCGGGTGACGTTGCGGAAAATTTTACATTATGTGCAACGAGTTCCTTAATCAAGTCTGGGTCATCGACCTTCACCGTTGTTACACTTTTTTTAACTTTTTGTCCTTCTTCGGCTTTCAAAATCCCTTTAAGCGTCATTGAATCCAGAATAACCTCTTCCAGCTTATCCTCTTGAATCAACTTCTTAAAATCACTGTAAGGGATTCTTTCCGTTACCGGGAATGATGCATGTGCACTATGGTGGATTGCCAAAACTGACAGGAAGAATAAAAAAAGGATGGATATGTTATAGAAGTATCTTTTCGTCATTTATTAAACCTCTATAATCTTGTTTTTGGAGTAAGTACCAATGAGGACATTGCTCACTTAAAGATATGAAAATGTAATGCCGCTCCTTATTGTCTGTTTATGTTAATACAAAATATATCAAATTACAGGTCGATTTAGCAACTTATAATTTTCAAGCATATTCTATCCCTAAAATGATTTGTTATTGACTCATATGATTATAAGCCATAAAATTAATTCATTTATTAAATTATTGATAAAAATACTTATGTTACAGCCTGCCTATTTAAATTTGTATAAGACCGGCAAACTCCTGGAAAGGATTGAAAAGGCACAAGGTTTTTTAAAGCAATGCCAGATATGCCCGAGACGATGCAAGGTCAATAGGTTTGAAAACAAAGTGGGTGTATGTAAGGTGGGTAGATTGCCAAAGGTTTCCAGTTATAATCCTCACTTCGGTGAAGAATTACCTTTGGTTGGCATGCATGGTTCTGGAACGATCTTTATTACTTCTTGCAATTTAGGGTGTGTTTTTTGCCAAAATTATGAGATTAGCCATCTAGGAGAAGGGTTTGAAGTTTCATCGGAACGTTTTGCGCAGATGATGATTGAGCTTCAAAACATGGGCTGCCACAACATCAATTTTGTGACACCAACCCATGTCGCACCACAAATACTTGAAGCGCTTCTTATTGCCGTGAGAGAAGGTTTGAAAATACCTTTGGTCTATAATACCGGAGGCTATGATCTCGTTGAAACCCTTCGGCTTTTAGAAGGAGTCTTTGATATTTATATGCCCGATTTCAAGTTCTCCGATAGTGAAGTTGCTGCAAAACTGTGCAAAGCCAGGGATTATCCCCAGATAGCTATGAAAGCTATTAAGGAAATGCACAGACAGGTAGGCGACCTTGTGGTAGATGACCGTGGCATTGCGGAAAGGGGGTTGATTGTTCGGCATCTTGTAATGCCTAATGGCTTGGCAGGTACACAGAAAGTCATGCAATTTCTGGCTAAAGAGATTTCAACAAATACCTACGTAAATATCATGGATCAATATCATCCCTGTGGTCTTGCCCATAAATATTCTGAGATCAATCGGCGTATCAGCCGTGAGGAATTTGAGAATGCCCTTCAAATAGCTAGGGAAGAAGGTCTATACAGATTAGACTCAGAAACAAGTTATTCCGTTTAAGTCCCCCTAGTTTAAGGGGGATTTTCTATGCCATACATAGTATAACCCGTTTTAAAAAATGAAAATTTCTATACGATCAAGTTAATCCACCTTAATAAGAATATGACGGATAATTATGATTTAATCGTTATTGGTGGTGGCCCTGCGGGAATGATGGCTGCAGGTCATGCTGCCGAAAGAGGTAAAAAGGTTATCCTGCTTGAGAAAAACGACCGTTTAGGGAAAAAACTTCTCATGTGTGCTACGGGTCGTTGCAATGTGACCAACACCGCTTCATTGCGGGTATTTATAGAGGCATACGGGAAGGGAGGAAATTTTCTCCGTACGGCATTGGAAACGTTCGATAATGATAAATTACGTTCATTCCTTTTATCTCATGCCGTGGAAACTGTTGTTGAGAACAAAGGACGTGTCTTTCCAAAGAGCCAGAAAGCTGATTCTGTGTTGAAAGCGCTTGAAACGTATATGCGAGATTTTCAGGTAGAAATACAGACAAATACACATGTTTTACGATTGGAATCTGAAAACAATCATGTCAAAGGGGTAGAAACAAATTACGGTAATATTTTTGGACACAATGTTTTAATTGCGACAGGGGGGTTGAGTTACCCGGCTACCGGGAGTACAGGAGATGGTTACAAACTAGCCTCCAGCGCAGGTCACTCAATTTATCCAACATATCCTGCTATTATTGCCTTTGAGTCAGAAGAGACGTGGGTAAAATCCTTACAGGGAACGCCCATTAAAAATGTAAATATCTCAGCGTATCAACTGAACAAAAAAATTGCAGAACATTTTGGGGAGGCGCTTTTTACTCATTATGGTATCTCCGGCCCGGCCATTTTAGATATGAGCAAACAGCTTGTCGAATGCCTTCCAAATGGTTTCATACAAATTCACATAGACTTTAAACCTAATCGTTCAACAGAAGAACTTGATAGTATTCTCTTAAACCAGATTAAACGACAGGGTGGGAAGGCTGTTAAATCATGTCTTACTATTTTCGTTCCGGAGAAATTAGCCCCTATTCTATTGGGTCTTTGTAACATCGAACCGCACAAAAAGGCATCTCAGATAACAACACCGGAAAGAAGAAAGATACTAAAACAACTCAAGGGATTGCATCTTACACTGCTTCGTCATCGTCCTATTGAGGAGGCTATTGTAACGGCAGGCGGGGTAAATCTGGACGAAGTCGATGCGAAGACAATGGAATCTAAACTTCTAAAGGGGTTATATTTTGCGGGAGAGACGCTTGATATTGACGGCCCAACAGGGGGGTTTAATCTCCAGGCGGCATTTTCCACCGGATACCTCGCAGGAAATTCTGTTGATTAAAATGACAATTGCCTTTTCTTAGAATATATGGTATTTTTTGGTACTTTTGGAAAAAACACATCTAACAAATGTCCTGACAACCAATTATGCGGAAGGGGTAGGGAAAATATGCAGAATCGTATTCCAATTATGATATTTTTACTAAGCTTATGGATATTCATACAAACAATCAGCGCTTTTGCAGATGAGGAAAAAGTAGTACAAGATAACAAAGGAGATACTGCCGCAAATGAAATAATGAAAACCCGGGAAGAACATCATGGTCTGCAAAGAAATCTTGGGTTCTCAAACTTTCTTGAGGGCTGGCTTACCCCCTGGGATGCGTATGAAGAAAATGAAAACCTAGCGCCAAGAGTGCCTCTTTTGCGTATTACACCGGCATTCTTTAAGAGGGAAGTTCGTTTTAACTATGTATACGTGGATGACGAGCACAAAGGAGAAGCAGACGTTAATGAGTGGGGGATGGCTTTGGAGCTTCCGTTGACACTTCGTATCAAAATCGATATAGAACCAAAGGTATTGCACGTAGATACCGCTGAACATGGCGAAAACGTCGGCTTTGGAGATACAAAACTTGCTTTAAGAGCCATGCTTCTGGAGTCAGAGGCGTTGTCGTTATCTACAGGTTCCGTTATAAATGTTCCCACAGGTGATGAGAATCGGGAGTTGGGCGAAGGCATAACTACGGTGGGTCAGCAACTTGCCTATTGGATGGACCTGGGACATCGCATGAGCATACATTCCTTTCTGGGTGTGGATGTTCCAGTCGGCGGGAACCACAGGGAAGATGCTGATCTGGACTTTCTTTATGGCGTCGCACTATCGAAAACTATTACAATAAAAGAAAATTCTTGTATACATGGGATTACCCCCTTCATTGAATTAAATGGAGACAAGGGATTTGGATTGGATAAAAGTGAGGGTGAGACTGTGTTTGAGGGTGAGGAAGAGGCTGAAAGTGAGGATAAAGAAGAGGAAGAAGGCGAAAGTGAGAGGTATCTAGTCGACATTCTACCTGGAGTTCGTTTTGACCTTGCTCATGAACTTTATGTATTGGTCGGTTTTGAAATCCCATTAAATGGCACTGAAGAGTTTGATAAACGTGTTTGGTTTAGTATTATTAAGGATTTTTAACTGGAATTACCTAGTTCGGAGTAGCTGCAACCAAAGGTAGTCCAGATAAAGAAAGTGGCAGGTGACGGGTGACGTTTTTTCTCGTCACTTGCCATTCGACACACGTCACGATTACTAAAACAATACAAAAAAGAGGTTTTTACAGAGTCACTAAGGTATTGTCACATAATAACTGTAACAACTTTACGTGTTTTTTGGGCAAATGGTATAATTCCATTCTCCATGAAATGGATGACGCTGAATATTGAGTGTAGCCATTACTTTATCAGATATCTTTTGCCCTT
>Ga0233425_10001862_pt1 | contig 44456 bp, 39 predicted proteins | sample Watercolumn_Towu_2_FD_181712 | JGI IMG/M metagenome (GOLD analysis project Ga0233425, IMG submission 181712) | Freshwater microbial communities from Lake Towuti, South Sulawesi, Indonesia - Watercolumn_Towuti2014_140_MG | ecosystem: Environmental > Aquatic > Freshwater > Lake | place...
TATCGTAATTAAAATTATCAATCTTGTCATTTTGTTATTTTTCAATTTGTTATCAATAGTTTAGTCTGTTTATTACAAGTTGTCAGGTCGTATCGTAAAATGTTGACTAACGTCAAATTACACTTTATTTAAATATCTAAATATCAACATACTATAAAACTACACTAACTTATCTCATTTACACGTTAGATTAGGAAATTATCGGAAGTTTTCCGAGTGTGGAATTACATACAACGGTTGGCGGTATGAAAAGTTTGGCATTTCGAAGCGATTTCCTGTCAAGTTACAACTGTTTTTGATACGAGTTGAAATGCCTGATAAACCACTGATTGCCAAATGTTTTATACACGATGTTAGCGTTTCGTTGTTTATTTTTCCAGTCAATTTCTCTTTCATTTTTGCTGCATCTTTTCTGTCTGCCGTGCGTTTGGGTAGGCAAGATCTTTTGCAGGTTTTGGTCTTAGCGTTGGCTGGTGCGACCTGCAAATGTGCTTGACTACGAAGCGTGGGCTAATTGTACAATCCATTATATTCATCGTCAATTTGCATTTGTTCTATTAAATATTCAGTCCATGCCTTAGTATACCTGTATTGTCCTGAAGGTTCATCATAGATACAATATTTAGTCACGGTATTTGATGGATTGGCATCTCCATTATTTGGTCTGACTGCATATTTTTTCCAACATCTTGTATGTGTGTCAGGATTGAATTTATCTTTAGTCTTGCCGTTTTTATGAATTTTTGGATTTCCTAATTCTCGTTGCACAATTTCTACTACTTTGCCAGGCATCATCAAATCTTTTCCTGAAACGGGTCTTTCTTTTACCTTGACTAAAGCTGCAATCCTATTTGCATTTCTTTTTTCTTCATCCGACAACTCATCGTAACGCACAAATTGAATTGGTAAAGAATCAGCAGATTTGTGATTTGCAACTTGTAATAAAAAGGCTTTGAATGAGTATTGTCCGCTTTCCAAAATATCAGTTGAAAGAGACGAACGATATTTATTGATAAAATCCTTCACTTTTTTAGCATCAGGATTTGATTTTATTGCTTCAACAAGATTTCTGTTTGAAGGGAATAATTGTAATGAAAACGACAAACTTTCACGAACACAAAAGTCCAAACCAAATTCTTTTTCAAGAATTTTATCGTAGTTTAAAAGCAATGCCTGACATTCTGCAAATAAATCGGGGTCTATTTCAGGTATTGATTTATGTTCAATTTTATTCCGTATTGGAATGAAAAATTCTAAATTTTTGCGGATTGGGTTTGAGGTGTCCGTTTTGAAATATTGTTTGATACATTCTTTCAACTCCCAGTAACAAAAATCGCCATCTTTTTTTTCAAAACGATTTGAGTCTTTTTCTCGATAAAATGGTTTGATTTTGTTCCTGAAAAATATTGCATGAAATAAAGAAGTCCATGAAATTACCATAAGTACAATATAGCCACCTGATCGGAATTTTATAGCTGGTTTATTGTACGTTTCAACAGCCAACAATGCCGAATCTCTTGATTTTTCAAGGCATTGTTTAACATTATATGGTAAACCACGGGACATTATTCAAACACTTTTTCTAATGGTTTCCAATTATCATTTAATTGACCTGCTTTATATTCATAATTGAATTTTGATTTATACTCTGCTTGAGGTTCTTCAACTTTATTCATTGTTTCTTCCATTGAATATTTCTCATTGTCAAAGTAGTACCATTGATTGTTTTCAAGTACAACTAAGCCACCTATGAAATTACCACCATTACTATTTAATTCAATTAGTTTGTGTGCAAGTCCTTCGGCACGTCCTTCTGGATTTTGAGCAGTAAAACCACTTTTTGTGTCAAATATACCTATTCGACCATCTTTGAATTTTAAAATCCAGTCAGGGAAAAACAAAGCGTCTTCTTTTGTTGAAGTGTTGAAATATTTCAAGCAATAAAACTCTTTACTTCCTTCTCCGTTTTTAAACCACCATTCTAATTTATCACCTTTCTGTTCAAGATACTTGATAAATTTTAATTCGTTTTCACGTCCTTTGTATTCTTTTCTCAGATAGAATGGCTGAATTACACTTAATATTGAAGTACCTTCTTCTGCTGTTAATTCGGCAAAATCTTCTGTGTAATTGTATTCTTGTCTAATTTCAAAAATAGAGGCTTCTCTTTCTTCAATTTCTATTTTTCGTTTTTCAATATATGCTTTCTTAATTGGAAAGTAGTCTTTTAAGGCTTGAGTTAAAGCAGGTCGAAAAACGCTTGCTTGTTCTTTGTTAATGTCAGCTATAAAAACACGATAATAATAATTGCTATCCAAGTCTAATGAACGCTTAAACCAAACTCGCAAAGCTGATTTTAAAGGCGACCATGAACGTGCAACGTTTGAAACTCTTGCTGTATTTTCTGTTTGTTCAGATAAAAGTTTGAAACACCAATAATTAAAAAGTTTCTCAACATCGTTTCTTGACATTTCATAATCTTCATCTCTACCTTTTTTTGCAAACTCAAGATTAATTTTATCATAGTCAGAAAACTCAGCATCAACAACGAGTTTATTTGTCAATTTCGGATTAATATCAACGCCTTTTGCTTCAATTTTTGGACGTGTCAATGCTAAATGCTCATTTTCTTCAATACCGAAAAACTTGTCCATTGATTTAAGAAAACTCATTTGGAAATCAAATGCACTTCCTAAATCACCATAGTCAGCTCTTGCAACAAAATTAGAATAAACATTTTCAATATTTGAAACTCCTTCTTTCCTTTTTGAAGTATATACAAATGGTTTGTTTTTATTTGATTGGTCTGGAATACCGATTTCATTACGCTTGTAATTAGTAAACAAATAACCAGTGCGAAGCACTGGACTGTTTTTATAATCGTCATTTTTATTTGGCTCGGCTGTTCTTAAAATTCGTCCTATTGTTTGAGTGTAAAAAGTTGCTGAACTGATTTCACGGAACATTATTAAAATATGTGCTCTTGGGCAGTCCCAACCTGTACCAGCAGCTTGTTTGAAAAGCATAAAATCAACATCACTTTCATTGTGTGTTACAAATTCCATATTTTTCTGCTTGCCGTCAAACCAAAGTGCTACTCTATTATCAACATCAACTTTTTTTCTTGTTAAATAGTCGGTTACAATTTGTTCCTTTGTTTTTTGCCCTGCATCATGTAGTTTACTATCATCATTAGGTAATTGAATAAGAATAAGTGGATTAATATTTTTTCCTAACTCCTTAAATTCAGCTTCTAATTCCTTTTTCTTATCAATAGCTAAGTCAATTAAAAGTTCGTCCAAATCTCTGCCAGGGAATTTGTGCAAATCTTCATCTGTTTGTACTGCAATTTTTTCTTTAATTAAACCTTCATTTACAACATCTTCTCTTTTTACACTTACATAAGCCGCAAGTCCTTCATCTTCTTCATCTCTGTTGGGAATGTAGGAGGGAGTTGCTGAAACATTGATTATTATTTTGGGATTTACAACGTCAACCACACTTGTTTGAGCAAGTGCTGATAAATGGGTATGACTTTCGTCAATTACCATTATAATTTCCCGACCATCTTTTTTAGTGTTTTCAATAACATCTTCAAAATAAAAACCTTGTTCTTTTTGAAAGTTTTCATCATCAGGTCGTCTTAAAACTCTTGTTTCTGCTGACCTTGATACAAGTTTTTGCCAATTGACAAAAAGCACATCATTTTTTAATAGCTTCCCTTGTTTGAAATCTTCAATAGTTAAAAGATTGTTTTGCAAGTTTGTATTAAAGTATTCTTTAAATTTATCCTTGCTTTGCATAGCAAGACTATCGCTGAAAGTAATCCAAATAATTGCTTTGTCGTAATCCCAATTTGGCAATGAGTTTAGACCATGCAAAAAATTTGTAACCATAAATGTTTTACCGCTACCAGTTGGCGATTTAAAAACTAAATGCCTTTGTGGTTCTGCCCTTTGCCATAATCTTTGAAAAGCAACGGTTAGTTTTTGGATTGCTTCCTTTTGAAAGTCTAATGGACTAAATCTACTCATGCCGATATAATGTTGTATATGTTTTTATAAATTTCAAGAATTGGTTGGGGAATAGTTTTGATAGTTAAGTTTGGAATATGGTCAAACAACCCTTCAAAATCACTTGAATTGCCCCAACTAAACAAATAAAGTGAGATTGGTTTTTGCACTTCTTCAACTTTTTGTAAAAAAGTATTCATTTCGTCCATTTCTTCTTTGAAATAAACCGCTGTAACTTTTTCTGGATTTTCAAAGAATTGAAAAAATTGAGTTGCTTCAATTTCATCTAACGTATTTTCTGCAATTGCAAGTAAATAACCTGCTTTGTGTGCTAATGAAGATTTGTCTTCATCCGAAGCAGAAAGTATATTGTTTTTCCCCACAAATGACGTTTTGTAGTATTTTAAAGAATTGCCAAAACCAACATTATTTGACCACCCATTAAAAATATTTGTTATTCTTGGGTAGCAAACATCGCTCATAATATTATTCTCATTATTTGTAACAAGAATAAATTTATTATTTCTGTTTAGCTCATTATTCATTGATAAAATTGCATGTGCAGAACTACCTGACCCTGCAAAAAAATCCAACACAATATTGTCCTTGTCTGGATTTAAAATAAGTTTAAAAATTGCTTTTAAAAAAGCAATAGGTTTTTTCCCACTTCTAAACTCAACACCACCTTCATGCCTACAATTTCCAAAACTATCAGCAAAATCAGCAAAGTTTACAATTACTTTTTCTTTTCTATGGTCTTCCAAATTATTATATATATCTATTGGAACGCCTTGATAATACTTACCTTTTGTAGCATTTGCTTTTTTTGGTCCAGTAAAGAATCTAAAGTCAAAATTATCATCACCAATCCCATATACTTTATATAAGATATTCAATCCATCAATACTCTTTCTGTCAATTATATAATCTCTAAAGAAACGACCAGAAGAGTTGCCATCAAGTATTTTCCCTGTAGCCCAAATTTCTTTAAATAAGTTTTCATTTGGTTCGTCTTGAATAATTTCGTAATTATTTTGTTTAAAAATTTCCACTTTCTTGCCACCTAATTCCAATGTTAGGTCTGGTTCTTTTGTGTTTATTTTCCAACAAAATTTCTCAACTGAATATTGTTCTTTTTCTTTTAATAATTTGCCTTTATTTGATTTCCTATAAATTAGAACTTGCTCAATAAGTTTCTGATATTCCATATCTTCTACTAAAGTTTTTCCAGCGTATCTAACTTGTACAAAGAAATTCATTATATGATTTTGAACACCAAAAATTGAATCACAAAGTATTTTCAATTGAGCAGCTTCATTATCATCAATACTTATTGCAATAAAACCTTCATCTTTTAAAAGTTTATGAGCAAGTTCCAATCTTTTACTCATGAACGAAAGCCAATAACTATGTCTTAATGGGTGGTCTTTGGGAACATCACTGCCATCTGGAAATTTTTCAACTACTCTTTTATCTCGATAACGGAAACCGTCTGAACCAGTGTTGTAAGGTGGGTCAATATAGATAAGGTCAATTTTTTCTTTGTGAGTGTAATTGAGGCAAGTTAAAGCGTGATAATTATCGCCTTCAATAAGTATGTGAGTTGGTTTGCCGTCATCGGTTTTTATGGCTTTTTCTTTTACTTCTTCCAAAATGGGCATTTGATTTTCAGTTTCCTGTTCAAAAGCTTCAGGTACTTCCATCCAAACCAAACCATATTTTGCAGTTTTTACCCTGTTATTGGCAATTTCTAACTGTTTTTGCAGTTTCTCTATTTCGTTGAGCAGTTCTTGCTCTTTTGTTATTTTACTCATTGTCCTTATTCCGTTTTTCGAGCAATTCTGCTACTTCAATATCTAATATTTTGGCAATTTCATAAAGCACTTCAAGTCTTGGTTGTTGTCGATTTTGTACATATCCATTCACAATACTGTAACTCTTTCCGAGTTGCTCAGCCAACCAAGTTTGCTTTATTCCTTTTTTTTCTAGTACTTCTTTAATTCTGTTCATTTTGTCAGAATAATTAAACCGCTAAAATAGTCAAAAATTTTCAACATAGCGTTTTTCAATATAAAAAGTGTTTGAATAATCAACGATCTGTCTGTGGGTCGGCAAAATGAAGGCTCTTTTGGCTTTGCGAAGCATTGGCTTTTGTATCGGGCAAAGACAAATGTGCTTGAATGTGCGGTGGGCTTTCTTTTTCTTTGTCTTTATGCAGCAAAAATTCCTTTGTCATTCTGTCGTCTGTTTTGTCTTTTTACAATGAACGCTAACACCGAAATACCCGCAACTCAAATTCCTGTATGCGCAACTCAGTTGTGCATATATCCGCCATATCTATAAACTTGTTATTTCTTATGTGTTTGTAAATCTAGATGTTATGAGATATGCGGTATTTTTATTGTTGCGTATACTGGAATTTGTTAAGCTTGAAATATTTGGTGAAGTTGATAGTTCTGTTTTATGCAAAAATAGCTTTTTTCGTTTATTAAACATTGTATTTCAGTTTATAAATCTATCTTATCCAGCTGGCTCAGTTCCTTGTAATATGTAGAACTTTATATCCATATTCTTCCGATAAATGGCTCCTGCCTGCGAACATCTGAGTTTGAAAACTGGTACTAAAAACAACTCCGCCTTTTGAAATCAATCAAAAGGCGGAGAATATTAATTTTCATTGTCAATTATCACTTGCTTTTTATCCACTCGTCCATTGCTTTGGCAGCTTTGCGTCCGTCGCCCATAGCCAGGATAACGGTAGCACCACCACGTACGATATCGCCACCTGCGAAGATGATTGGTACTGCCGACTGCATGGTGTCTTGGTTTACCACCACGGTGCCCCATTTGGTAACTTCCAGTCCTTTTACCGACTGTGGTATAAGTGGGTTGGGAGATACGCCTACGCTCACTACCACTTCGTCCACCTCTACTAGCTTGGTGACACCGGGTAATTCGACTGGCGATCTGCGTCCCGATGCATCGGGCTCGCCCAGCTCCATCACTTGAAGTAGCATGTGAGTTACGCGTCCTTTTTCATCGCCGAGGTATTCTATAGGGTTGTGCAACGTAAGGAATTCGATGCCTTCTTCTTTGGCGTGTTTTACTTCTTCCAAGCGCGCTGGCATTTCTTGCTCGGAGCGACGGTATACTATCATAGCCTTGTCGGCACCCAGTCTGCGAGCCGTACGGATAGAATCCATGGCGGTGTTGCCACCACCGATAACGGCCACTTTCTTGCCTTTATACACAGGAGTATCGGAGTCGGGGCTGGCAGCATCCATCAGGTTGACGCGTGTTAGGTATTCGTTGGACGACATGATGCCCACCAGGTTCTCGCCTTTGATATCCATAAAGCGGGGAAGTCCTGCACCACTTGCTACGAATACGCCTTTGAAACCATCGTCTTCTAAATCTTGGATGGTGATGGTTTTTCCTACAATGCAGTTGGTGATAAAGTGTACGCCCATGGCTTGCAAGTTCTGGATTTCTACATCTACTATCTCGTTTGGAAGGCGGAACTCAGGGATGCCATATTTAAGTACACCACCTATTTCGTGTAGCGCTTCGAATACTACTACCTCATAGCCGAGTTTAGCCATATCGCCTGCAAAGGCAAGTCCAGCGGGACCAGAGCCCACAACTGCTATTTTGATGCCGTTGTTTGGCGCACAAGCAGGAACAGATATTTTGCCGCTTGTGCGTTCGTAGTCGGCAGCAAAGCGTTCCAAGTGACCAATAGCAACAGATTCTTTTTTCATTTTGAGATGAATGCATTTGCTTTCGCATTGTCTTTCTTGAGGACAAACACGTCCACATACTGCAGGCAGTGCCGATGTTTCTTTAAGTGTTTTGGCAGCTTCAAGAAACTCTCCTCGTTCTATGTTTTTGATGAATTTTGGGATGTAAATTCCTACTGGGCATCCTTCCATGCAAGATGGGTTGGCGCAGTCAAGGCATCGCTTGGCTTCGTTTACGGCTTGCTCAGGAGTAAGACCAAGGTTTACTTCTTCATTTCTAACATGTGAGCGATATTCTGGGTCAAGTTCTGGCATATGTACCCTGTTTATGCTACTGCGCTCTTTGGCTTTCATAGCATTGCGCAATTCTTCGCGCCACGCTTCTGCTCTTTCTTCTGCTATATTCATGTTTCTAATTGTTGATATTAAGGCCTTTCCCAAATCCTCTCATCGGAGAGGGCTTCAAGACTATCTGCCAGCTGGAGATTGAAGGATCTTATTTTATTTTTGCCATTTCTTCTTGTTCCATCTCTTTGTATCCACCCAGGCGCATTAGCATTTCATCAAAGTCTACTTGGTGAGCGTCAAACTCGGGACCGTCCACACATACAAACTTCGTTTTACCACCTACGCTTACACGGCAGGCTCCACACATGCCTGTGCCATCTACCATGATGGTGTTAAGCGATGCCAATGTGGGTACTTCATATTGTTTGGTGAGTTTACTTACAAATTTCATCATTATAGCAGGACCAATGGTTACGCAAAGGTCAACTTTTTCTCGCTGGATGATGGCTTCTACGCCATTCGTAACCAAACCTTTGTTGCCAGAAGAACCATCGTCAGTCATGATTACAACTTCGTCGCTGTGGTTGCGCATTTGCTCCTCTAGGATTATTAAGTCTTTGTTGCGCGCTGCTAAAACGGTGATAACTTTGTTGCCTGCTTTTTTCAAAGCTTCTACTATAGGCATCATAGGAGCAGTGCCCACACCACCACAGGCACATACCACCGTCCCGAAGTTTTCGATATGAGTAGCTTTTCCAAGTGGACCTACCATATCGGTGATATATTCTCCTACTTCTAGTGCGCAAATTTTTGATGAAGAAACACCCATCTTTTGAATTACAAGTGTGATGGTGCCCTTTGTAAGATCTGCATCTGCAATTGTTAGTGGTATTCGTTCCCCTTTAGCACCTACTTTGACAATGACAAAATGCCCTGCTTTTCGAGCTTTTGCTATTAATGGAGCTTCGACTTCGAATTTTACAACGTTGGCAGAGAAGTATTCTTTGCTGATGATTTTGTTCATGATAGATTGTTTTGTGTTCTCGACAAATTTACAAAAATAACAATTATCTTTTCAATAATTAGATCTGGGAATTGAACTATTTTTCAGAATAAGTGTTGAGACTTTTAAACACTTAGATGAATTAGGCTAGTAGTTACAAATTTTAATTATAGTTTACTTCTACAACTTTATGATTTCACAAATATACCTATTTTACTTTGAACGTGAATAAATGTTTGTGTGTTTGTAAAAATGTTTTTATATTTGCATTACAAATTTTTGACTAATTGATGCAAGCTCGATAAGTAATTTTGATATTAAGTAAAGATATCTATACTTGATAAAATTTGCTGATAACCAGAGACCGATGAAACGAGCATGTCAAAATTTAATTTATTTTGATCCACTAGCGTATGATTAAATTTTGTCATGAGAGTTCTCCCGCTATGGCGGGACAAGCTATCTGACAACTAAAATTAAATTATAAACAGATGAAAAATCGTTTTTTTACATATTTTTATTTCTACTTTTACTTTAATAGGTAAAAGCAGGAGTTTTTTGTGTAAAATTGATGATAACAAAATATACCGAAAATCCTGCTCCAATCCGAGTGGGATTTTTTTTGTATAAAAAATTAGGTGTCAGCCAATCGAATATGCCAATCTTTGATTTCATACACCGATCTAAAGGTAATTGAAGTCGTAGTCGATGATGAAGTATCAAATTTTGTCACACTAGCAGATGCAATAGTGCGAGCATGCTATCTGACAACTAAAATTAAATTATAAACAGATGAAAACAGTAGCTATACAAGGAGTAAAGGGTGCATTTCACGAAATTGCAGCACGTCAGTATTTTAAGGGGGAGAATATTGATGTACTAGAATGTTATACGTTTAAGGAGTTGTTTGATTCATTAAAAAATGATTCTCAATTGATTGGAATTGTTGCAATAGAGAATACAATTGCAGGTAGTTTGTTGTCAAATTATTCCTTGTTGAGGGAATATTCTTTTCCTATAATTGGAGAATATAAACTAAGAATAGAACATAGTTTAGTAGCCCTTCCAGGGCAAGGTATCAATGAAATTTCGGAAGTATATTCTCATCCAATTGCTTTGATGCAATGTGAGGACTTTTTTGCTTCGCATAAATATATGCGTGCAATAGCTAGCGAGGATACTGCATTGTCGGCAATGGAAATTGCTCATAAAGGAATTAGAGGTAGAGCAGCTATTTGCAGCACTTTGGCTGCCGAAATGTACGGATTACAGGTCTTGGCCAAAGGGATTGAAACAAATAAAAGGAATTTTACGCGTTTTTTGATTATTGCAGCGCCTCAGTTGGCAGCCCAATTGAATGATGGATTGAATGTAGATAAAGTTTCTATCGTATTCACGCTTCAGCACGAAGAAGGATGCTTGGCAAAAGTGCTCACTGCTCTTGCCGAAAATCACATGAACCTGACCAAAATTCAATCTTTGCCCATCATAGGCGAAGAGTGGCGGTATCAGTTTTATGTTGATTTTACATTTACTGATCATCATCATTATCAAAATGCTATGAATGCTATTCAGCCACTTATGCGTGATATTGAAATTCTAGGAGCCTACAAAAAAGCAGAAACACCAGAGTGATTTAGTTCATATAGTTCATAAAGAGAATAGTTTATAAAGTAAGTTGTTCAGAAGGGAGCTAGTTCATTGAAACGAAACCCAATAAACCCAATAAACCACACAAAATAACAACCAATGAATATTCAACCAGCAACCAGGCTAAACAGCGTATCAGAGTATTATTTTTCTACAAAACTGAAAGAGGTGGCAAAGATGAATGCTGAAGGAAAAGATGTGATCAATCTAGGTATTGGCAATCCTGATTTACCTCCTTCTGATGCTACTATCAATGCTTTGTGTGATGATGCTCGCCAACAAAATGCGCATGGCTATCAAAGTTATGTGGGATTGCCTGAATTGCGTCAGGGTTTTGCCGACTGGTATAAAAAGTGGTATGGGGTACAACTCAATCCTCAGAATGAGATCCAACCATTAATAGGTTCTAAGGAAGGTATTCTTCACATTACACTTGCTTTTGTAAATCCTGGTGATGCTGTGCTTGTTCCTAACCCAGGATATCCCACATATACTTCTGCAAGCAAAATTTGTGGAGCTGAAATAATTACCTATGATTTGGACGAACAATCTAACTGGCAGCCTGATTTTGAAGCTTTGGAAAAAATGGATCTAACCAATGTGAAATTGATGTGGGTCAATTATCCCAATATGCCTACAGGTGCAGCTGCTAGTGTGGAATTATTCGAAAAACTTATTGCATTCGGAAAAAAACATAGCATTGTCATCTGTAATGACAATCCTTACAGCTTTATCTTAAATGATGAGAAACTCAGTATACTTTCTCTAGAAGGAGCTAAAGAGATTTGTATTGAACTTAATTCCATGAGTAAATCACATAATATGGCCGGATGGCGTATGGCAATGCTTGCTTCCAATGCTCAATTTGTTGAGTGGATATTGAAAGTAAAATCCAATGTGGATTCTGGCATGTTTCGACCTTTGATGCGAGGTGCCATAGCGGCTCTTCAAAATACAGAAGACTGGCATGTGAAAATGAATGCTGAATATACCAAAAGACGTGATATTGCTTTCAAAATAATGGATGTGCTTTCTTGTGAATACAATACCAAGCAAGTTGGAATGTTTGTATGGGCAAAAATTCCTTCTAAATACTCCGACTCTGGAGTGTTGGCGGACGAAATTTTATATAAAAAAAATGTATTTATTACTCCCGGATTGATTTTTGGATCTATGGGAAATCGTTATATTCGCATTTCACTTTGCTGCTCAATATTGATGCTCGAAAAAGCATTGGAAAGGATTGAGAGTAAACAAATAATATAGTAGACAAGAATACGAGCTGAACAATTACTCAATGTACTTTTAAACTCTAAAAACGAATATACTTTATAAACCAATTAACGATAAGATATTTATGGAATTACAACCAATTTTACTGCCAGGTGTAGATGCAACGCGTCCACTGGTTATTGCAGGCCCTTGTAGTGCCGAAACCGAAGAACAAGTAATGGATACCGCTCGTAGGTTGGCGGATAGAGGTGTTAAGATTTTTAGAGCAGGGATTTGGAAACCACGTACCAAGCCGGGTGGGTTTGAAGGTGTAGGTGAAGAGGGATTGCCTTGGTTGCAGCGTGTAAAAGCAGAGTTGGGCATGTATACAGCTGTAGAAGTAGCTACAGCAAAGCATGTGCGCGATGCACTGGCCTATGGTGTGGATATCCTTTGGATTGGCGCTCGCACTACAGCCAATCCATTTGCTGTACAGGAAGTAGCAGATTCTTTAGAAGGAATTGATATCCCTGTTCTAATCAAAAACCCTGTGAACCCTGATTTAGATTTGTGGATAGGAGCTATTGAGCGTATTCACAATGCCGGTATTCGTAGGATAGGGGCTATACACAGAGGTTTTAGTACGTATGATAAAAAAATATATCGCAATCTGCCTCAATGGCACATCCCTATTGAATTGCATCGTCAAATTCCTAATTTACCTATAGTTTGCGATCCAAGTCATATAGGTGGCAAACGCGAATTGGTAGCGCCTTTATGTCAACAGGCTTTAGACCTTAACTTCGACGGATTAATCGTTGAAACACACTGTAATCCGGAGAAAGCATGGAGTGATGCAGCTCAGCAAGTTACCCCCGAAGTGTTGGAGTTTATTTTACATTCATTGGTGTTGCGTGATACTACACAATCTACCGAGAATCTAGATGCTCTTCGTCGCCAAATTGATGATATGGACAATAGTTTGTTGGAGTTGTTAGCAAGACGCATGCGTGTCTCAGTAGAAATTGGACTTTACAAAAAGGAACACAATGTGCCCGTATTACAAGAAAAACGCTACGACGAGATCATTAAAAAACGTGTAGAACAAGCTGAAAAAATGGGAATGGATCCTAAGTTTATGAAAGCAGTTCTGGTGGCCATACACGAAGAATCCATTCGTCATCAGATGGAATTGTAAACCAACCTGTAGCCAAACCTATCGGTTATAAAATAAAGAAAACACCAAGATGTCAGTATTGCTGATGATTGGTGTTTTTTTATTTCACCCATTCTGGGTTGATGAATGAATATCCATATGATTTATCCCGAATGAATCATTAGAAGTTTTGAAAAAACGCACGCATGATTCCATGAAGGTAAACCCCGCTCTAAATTAGTCCTAGGGTTTTGAAAAAAGCCTTGGGAGCAATTTAGAAAGCGAATACTCATTTTCTAATGTGTAATTGGTTTATAAAATTATTACATTCCTTTGGGATTGGAGGAATCTCATTCTCTATTATATAGGTTAAATTTATTCAAAATTATGATTAAATTACATTAAAAATTTCTTACTTATGTAGAAATTTTAAAAAAATGGCAATATGTTTAAAAAGGTAAATATTTTTCTATTAATTGTTTCGTCACTTTTGCTTACTAGTTGTAATTTGAATTTTTTAGTGAGCAAAAAACAACAAGTTACTATCGTAACGAAGCCTGAGAATAGTATACAAATAAACAGAAAGGATCCTGAGATGATTGATGGTAAGGTGCTGTTGCCACGAAATGGAGAGCCTCAACAAATTACGGTGAAAAGATCTGGGTATAAAAATGAGTATAAAGTATGTGTTCCCTATCGATTGGGCGCAGCAACTGTTTGTAATTATGTTGGTAATTTTATACTTTTTGGCTTGCCAGTCATTGTTATTTCACCAACTTATGCTTTAGTTACAGGTGGGCTTGCCGCGGTATCAAATAATTCTTATTATCAAAAGGATAAAAGATGTTATGATTACGATAAAACGATTGAAGTTGGTACAGATTTGATTAAAATACCAATTAAAGATTCTACATTAAAACAGATACAAGTTTCAGATATATCATTTAATGTAAAGCCAGAAAAAGCAATTGAGAATGTGATTTCTTTTGAAAATTACCAGAATAAGTCAATGAAAAATAGTGGAAGAGAAATTAAAAAAGAATCTAATGTAGAGTCTAACAGTCCTTATTTATTGTCATACATAAATGAAATTTTGGCAAAAAGTGGGTTTGTTGACACTACTAATAATTTGCTCACTAAGGGTTTTCAAAAAAATGTTTATTTAGAAGCAACCATTATTGGATATAAAGCCAATTATATTTTGCCAAAATTTCTATATCTCAATGGGCAAGTATTATGTTTTATGAATATCGAACTTGAAACAAAATGGGATTTGTGTGATATTTACAAAAATAAATTATATACTGATACAGTGAAATCAAAATCAGGAGAATTTGTAGTGTTTGAAGAGTCCGCTAATTCTACTTATTTGCAAGATGCAATAAAAGATGCTACAGAGATAGGGTTGTACTCATTCATTCAAAATCCCATTATTCAAAAAAATATTAAATTGGGTGTTCACAATGAAAATATTGAAAAGCCAGATACCATTTTAAAAATTGACCTTCCAAGTAAATTTGTTTCTGATATCGATCAGGCAGTAAATTCTTCATTGACTGTGAAAACCAAATCAGGACATGGTAGTGGTTTTGTAATAGGTGAAAATGGTTATATCATAACAAATTATCATGTGATTTCAGATTCGTCTAAGCTTGAAGTAATTTTTAATGATGGTACCAAACATTTAGCTAAAGTTATTAGAATTAATAAAGATATTGATTTGGCATTGTTAAAGGTTAATGCTTCAGGTCTAGTTCCATTTAGAATTGCCGAGAACTTGAATTCTTCTATAGGAAGTGAAATATTTGCAATTGGTACTCCATCTGCTGTTGATTTGAATCAGACACTGTCTAAGGGTATTATCTCATCATTTAGAAAGACAAATGAAACAAAACTTATACAGACGGATGCGAGTGTTAATGGAGGAAATAGCGGAGGCCCGCTTATCGATAAAGAAGGCAATCTTATAGGTGTGGTGAGTTCAAAGATTGTAGGAAAAGGGGTTGAAGGATTGGCTTTTGCAATTCCATCTAGTGATATTTTCAAAAGCTTAAATATTCAGTATAAATAAATAAGATTTAACATTATGAGTTTTTCTAAGTTGTTGTTTTTAAGTTCTATTGTGCTACTTTTTAGTAGTTGTTCTTTGGCTTTCTTAGCACCAAAGAGTCAAAATGTAAAACTAGTCGGTAAAGACTCATGTATTGTTCAGCTTGACAAGAAAATTGTTGTGCCAGATAGTAATGGTTTAGCTATTGAAAGAGATAATACTCCGCATCAACTTATGTTTCAGAAAAATGGATTCAAGAACGATTACAAAGTGTGTTATCCTCAAAAACTTAATGGGTATGGGTATGCTACCATTGGATGGGATTTAGCTTTGGGAATACCAACTGCTTTTGTTGCTGCTTCAACAATTTTTGGTGCTGAGTTTTCATCTGCTATCGTTGGTTTTGCTGGAGGTTCTTATTCACTAATTCCATGTGCAGGGGCTTACTTGTTTGGTTTTAATTCGCCAAAATTTTTGGATTATAATACTCCTTCAAATACTAAAATGACCAAATTGCCACGCAAAGATTCATTGACTATGAATGTGAATGTGGATAAAGTTGTTTTTGATGTTAAACCAGAAAAAATCTCTTACAAGTCAATTTATTATCATAATTATGCTAATAAAAGTATGAAAAGCATAAACAAGAAAACTGTAAAAGAAAATGGTTTTTCAAATGAAAGTGTTTCTATCCAAACAGAAGTGAATAATGAATTGGCAAAATTGGGATTTGTAGATACGAGTAGTGCTATTTTAACAAGTAGCTTTAAAAATGAAAGAAATATTTCTGCTACAATTATTGGTTATCAATATAATTTCATGAAGCCTTTTTTGTCCCAAATTTATAATTCCAATAAAGATGGATTCATTACAATTGAGTTAGACGTTAAATGGGAACTTATGGATTATTATAAAAATGTTTTATTTAAAGATACTATTCACTCTACCTCAGGTGAATTTGTATCTTTTGTAAAAAGAGCAAATTCTAAATTTGAATTCGAAGCAGAAAAGGACGCAATACTAAATGGACTTTATGAGTTTATGTCAAATAAAACTTTCACTTCATTTTCAAAGTTAGAGAGTAAGAGTGATGACTCAAAGATTGATACTCTTGTGTTAAATACAAGTAAGGGAGTAACAACGACTGTAGATCAGGCAATTAAATCTGCAGTGACCATTAAAAGTAAGTCCAAAATTGGAAGTGGTCTTATTGTAAGTTCTGATGGTTATATCTTGACCAATTACCACGTAGTGTCAGATACGACAAATCTAGAAGTGATTTTAAATGATGGCATAAAACGAAAGGCTAGTGTCATTCGATTGTCTAAAGAAGGAGATTTAGCACTTTTAAAAATTCAGGTACAGGATATGATTTGTTTTAAAATAGCAGAAAAGAAAAATTTCAAACTAGGAAAAGATATTTTTGTTGTTGGAACTCCTTCTGCTGAAGATTTGTCTCAATCATTGTCAAAAGGTATAATTTCTGGAGTGAGGACCCAGCAAGATGGTTCAACACTCATTCAAACTGATGCGAGTGTGAATAGTGGGTATAGTGGTGGACCTATGTTTGACAAAGATGGAAATCTGATTGGGATTGTTAGTGCAAAAATAGTTGGTAGAGGTGTGGAAGGTTTAGCTTTTGCAATACCTTCTTATGATGTATTAAAGTTTATCAAAGTTATTAGTAAGTAAAACTGAGAATTAATAAATCAAGATACCATTTGTTTCTGTCATTCTACAACAGAGGCTCAATTCAAAATTTGAATTGAGCCTCTGTTGTTTTTGAAAATAAATGTTGCTCTATTTTTTCAATAATACCTCATTAATAGCCTTCACCATATCTGCTTTAGGCAATGCTCCTTGTGCCATTTGAGGTTTTCCTTTCATGGGGCAGAAAAGTAGAGATGGTATGCTTCGGATACCAAATGCTCCAGCTAGTTCTTGCTCAGCTCCTGTGTCTACTTTGTAGATATAAATTTGTCCGTAGTATTCTTTGGCTAGTTCTTCTAAAATTGGAGCTATCATTTTACAAGGGCCACACCAAGTGGCATAAAAATCAATGATACAAGGTTTGTCGCCCAGATATTTCCATTCGTTAGGCTCTTTTTCGTAATTGGCTACACGGGCTAGAAATTCGGCTTTGGTAAGATGAATAGTTCCTTTTGTAGCTTCAGGTTTAGCTTCAGTTTTTGTAGTTGGAGTTGTGCTTGTAGCTGTTGTTGTAGTTGTTGCTTTATTGTTTGAGGATGAGGCAACTTTAGCTTTTTTCTTTTGAGCAGTGGCGGTCAATGAAAATAGTGCAAATCCGCATGCAAGTAGAATCGTTTTAGTCATATCTTTATATTGTTTGTTATTGTATTTTTCAGTTGCAATGCTCATGATTTTTGAGCTAAAGTACACACCCATATATGGATGGTCCGTCATTATCAGGAGCGACTATTTCAGGATATCCCATCCGATAGAGTTCTTTCGAAATTTCATCTCGGCTTATCTCATCGGTATGACTTACGTTAATTATCCCGTTTATTGTATCAATATTTCCACCGTATACACCTTGCAATGTGCCCAATGATTTTAAAACCAAGTTGGTGCATGAGTTACATTCGGATTTCCTTATTTTGAATACACTTTCCATATCTCAGTGTTTTTCTTTGCGCTTAAACATGTCAAAAAGCAAATATCCCAACACACTACCATATACGATGCTAATATACGGATTTGAACTGATAAGACAAGTGCCAGAACTACAACCGATGTAAAAATAGTATAGAAATCCACCTATCCCACCAACCATAATTCCTGATAGTTGGAGGATGTACTTTTTTAAAAATGTAATCATGCCTCTAGGTAGTTGCAACTGTTGATGCAGTCTATTATTTGAGTTATTTGTTTGTTTTTTAATGAGTAATAGCTGTTTTTGCCGTCTCTTCTGTAGTTGAGTATTCCTTTTGCTCGCATATCTGTAAGATGATGTGATAGCAATGATTGTTCGCAACGGAGCTTTTCTCCTAGCTGAGATACGTTCAATTCATGGTCTTGAGATAGTATACTAATGATACCTAAACGAGTGCCATGCGCAATGGCTTTTAAAGTATAAGCTACTTGTTCCATCATATTGATATCTAAATAAGTTTTCATCAAAGTTAATTATTGCACAAAGGTATGAACATGTATTCATTTGTCAAATTATATGGTAAAATATTTTCAAATATGGTTTAAAATGAAAAAAAACCAGTAGTTGCAACACAAATTATCCCCTCGTTTTAAAGAAATGAAGTATCTTTGTATGCCAAAAAATAAAATGATGAGTCAATCAAACACCAAAATATCTGAGGATTTTATAACGGATCTAAATCAAGCCATAGGTGCTCATAGCGGAGATAGTATTTTTATATTGGTAGATGAAAATACGGAAAAGTATTGTCTGCCTGTAATGCAGCTTTCTGAGAAATTACAAGGAGCTAAGGTCATTCGGATTCAAAGTGGTGATGAGCATAAAAATATTGATTCAGCGGTAGAAATATGGAAGTTTTTAAGTGAAAACGGTGCTACTCGAAAATCTTTGATGATCAATGTGGGTGGCGGTGTGATAACCGATATTGGAGGTTTTGCTGCATCAACATTTAAGCGAGGAATGCGTTACATCAATGTGTCAACTACCCTTTTGGGTGCCGTAGATGCAGCTACAGGTGGTAAAACGGGTGTGAATTTTCAAGGTCTGAAAAATGAAATAGGTGTTTTTGCACCTGCCGATGCAGTTATTATCAATGTAGAGTTTTTTAAAACAATTGATACCTTTAATCTTCTATCGGGTTATGCCGAGATGGTGAAACATGCTTTGATTGATACCCGTGAGGAATGGAATAATACCCTGAAATTTGATTTGGAACAATTCGACTTTGAAAGTCTTAGACCTCTTCTTGCTAAAAATATAGCTATCAAAGAACGTGTTGTGGAAGAGGATCCATTTGAAAAAAATATTCGCAAAGCTCTAAATCTCGGACATACATTTGGACATGCATTTGAGAGTCTATCTTACAAAATTGGTACCCCAGTACTACATGGCTATGCTGTGATGTGGGGATTGCTGTGCGAATTGTACTTATCTTTCATCAAGCTGGGTTTTCCTAAAGATGATTTGTTACGACTAAAGTATCTATCCAAAGCTCATTATGGTACATTCTCATTTGATTGTAAGCATTACGAAGCTATTTTTGAATTGATGACTCATGATAAAAAAAACGAAAGCAAGGAAATTAATTTCACTCTCTTAGCTGATGTTGGTGATATTCGCATCAATCAATCAGCAACAAAAGATGAAATCTTTGAATGTTTGGATTTTTTTAGAGAGGGATGAAGGTGTATTAAAATGAAGAGGCAAGATAGTAGATAGTAGACTTTTTAAGGAACTTAACACATGAAGAAAACTTTAATCATAGGAGCAAGCAGTAATCCAGAACGATATGCTTACAAAGCTGCAGAACGGTTGATAAGTCATGGTCATGACATTGAATTGCTTGGAAGAAGTTCGGATGAGATATTTGGAAAAATAATTGATACAGAAATGAAGGTATATTCAGATATTGATACAGTTACCTTGTATCTATCTCCCAAATATCAGGTAGAGTATTATGACTACATTGCTTCATTACATCCAAATCGGGTGGTTTTCAATCCTGGAACTGAAAATCCAGAGTTTGAAGCACTTCTTCAAGAACATGGAATTATAGCCGAACAAGCATGCACATTGGTTCTGCTTGGCACTGGTCAATATTAATATCTTTTTTTACATAAATACAGATGAAAATAGCATTAATAGGATATGGAAAAATGGGTAAAACCATTGAGAGAATAGCAATAGAACGTGGTCACGAAATTGTGTCGATAATAGATGTGAATAATTTGGATGATTTTGACTCTCCTGCTTTCAAAAGTGCTGATGTAGCTATTGAGTTTACTGTGCCTCATGTAGCATTGAGCAATTATCGTAGAGCTTTTGCATCGGGTGTGGCTGTTGTATCTGGTACTACTGGGTGGACCGACGAATTGCCTGCTTTTCGTAAAGAGATTGAAGAGGGTGGACATACTCTGTTTTGGTCGTCTAATTTCAGCATCGGTGTCAATATCTTCATGGCAGTGAATAAACACCTAGCTAAAATCATGAATCAGTTTCCAACTTATAATGTCGAAATGACCGAAGTACATCACACCCAAAAGCTGGACGCACCTAGTGGTACAGCTATCACTCTTGCCGAGGGTCTGCTTGATAATCTGGATAGAAAAACATCATGGGTGAAGGAGACGGAAACAAAACATGACGACTTGGCAATAAAATCCATTCGTGAAGGTCAAGTGCCAGGTATTCATACCATTACTTATGAATCGGATGTGGATACTATCACCATTACACATGATGCTAAAAGTCGTGAAGGTTTTGCTTTAGGTTCGGTGGTGGCTGCTGAGTTTACTGCTGGTAAAAAGGGATTACTGGGGATGGAAGATTTAATGAAATTCTAATAAATTAAAACTGAAAAAATATGGCTTCGAAAAATGAACCTAAGTCTTTAAAATCTCGACTGGTTGATGCCTCAAAATTAGCATGGGCTAAAGCAATTCTTTGGTGTCTGCTTTATGTATTTTTCATACTATGGGTGGGAAGTCTAGGCTGGTTGATTTTATTGCCTTTAATTTTTGATGTTTTTATTACACGATTTATTCCTTGGGCTTGGTGGAAGGATATCAAGAACAAAACTCTGTTGACTATAATGGGTTGGGTAGATGCCATTGTCTTTGCATTAGTAGCTGTATATTTTATCAATACCTACTTGTTTCAAAACTATCAAATCCCGACATCATCTCTTGAGAAATCATTGTTGGTTGGTGATTTTTTGTTTGTAAGTAAGGCAAGCTACGGACCGCGTGTTCCCAATACACCTCTTTCTTTCCCATTAGTTCAACATACACTACCTGTGCTTAATTGCAAGTCGTTTATCGAAAATCCTCAATGGGATTATAAACGATTACAAGGTTTGGACACCATTGAACGTAATGATATTGTGGTTTTTAATTTTCCCTGTGGCGATACCGTTCCAACAAGAGCAGAAAACCCTGGATATTATCAAAGTGCTTATGATGCTGGTAAAGAATATCTCAATACCCAAGCTACGGATATTCCAAAGACCACAGAAAATTATTTTAAATACGGAAGACAGATTGTAAGAACAAATCCTCAAGTGTTTGGAAATATTGTTTATCGACCCGTTGATCGACGCGAAAATTATGTAAAACGATGCGTAGCCATTGCAGGTGATTGGATAAAAATTGTTGATAATAAACTGTTTGTGAATAATAATCCTCAAGAGCATGTGCCGGGTTTGCAATTGAATTATTTTGTACAAACAGATGGAACTCAGTTGACGAACGAAATATTGGAGAAACTGCATATAAGTAAGGAAGACAGAGTGATGTATGATGCGTCACAAGTAGCAGAACTGGCTAAGTTTTTAGGTTTAAAGCCAAACTTACCCATTTATCATTTCCCATTGACAGAGGAAAGCCTTAGTATGTTGAAACAAATAACAGGAGTGTTGAGTGTCAAAGTAGAACCTTCAGTTCCTTTTTCAGGCGAAGTATTTCCTTTAGGCGGAGGTAAAAAATGGACACGTGATAATTATGGTCCACTTTACATTCCTAAAAGGGGTGTAGTGATAAAACTCAATGATTATAATTTGCCCATTTATGAACGAATTATTGCTGTTTATGAACACAATAAATTGGAAGTGAAGAATGGATTGATATATATCAATGGCAAGCAAACTGATAGTTATAGATTTAAGATGAACTATTATTGGATGATGGGTGATAACAGGCATAATTCTGCCGATTCTAGATACTGGGGATTTGTACCCGAAGATCATATTGTGGGTCGTCCTGTTGTAGTTTGGTTGTCGTTGGATAAAGATAAAGGTTGGTTCGATGGTAAAATCCGATGGAATAGATTTATGAAAAGTGCTGAACGATAATGATTTATTTAGTATTGCAACTATGTCAGATATTTGTTTGACCACAGCATATTTAGCACCAGTAAGTTATTTTCAGAGTGTTGTCCAATCTGATCAAATTTTTTTAGAGCAATACGAAAGCTATCAAAAGCAATCATATCGAAATAGATGCATCATTGCTACATCTAATGGAAAACTAGCACTTACTATTCCAATTGAAAAGCAATCCAATCAAAAATTATTGATTCGAGATGTGCTTGTTTCTAATCATACAGAATGGCAATTGTTGCATTGGCGTGCTATTGAGTCGGCTTACAATTCAACACCCTTTTTTGAATTTTACAAGGATGATTTAATCTCCTACTATCAAAAGAAGTGGAAGTATTTATGGGATTTCAACTTTGAAATTCAATTAAAAATATTCGAATTACTTGAAATTCAACCAAAAATCGAGTTGACATCCCAATTTAATTTGAATTTGGACGAAAATGTATTAGATTTGCGTAATTGTATTCATCCCAAAAATGACATCAAGTTAAATGATGTGCCAAAATACTATCAAGTATTTGACTTAAAAAATGGTTTTATCTCAAATTTAAGTATTATAGACATGTTGTTTAATATGGGAAATGAATCTCAGTTGCTTTTAAATAATAAGTAAAAGGAAAACAGTAGAATATGGAACAGATAGATTGGAGTAATCTAGCGTTTGGTTATCAGAAAACAGATTTCAACATCCGATGTAATTATGCAAATGGGAGTTGGGGCGAATTGGAAGTTTCTGATAGTGAGTATTTAACACTCCACATGGCTGCTACTTGTCTGCATTATGGACAAGAAGCTTTTGAAGGATTAAAGGCATTTAGAGGAAAAGATGGTTTGATTCGAATCTTTAGGATAGAAGCAAATGCGAAACGCATGCAAAAATCAAGTCAAGGGCTTTTGATGGCTGAACTACCTACTGACTTGTTTACCAAAGCAGTAATACAGGCTGTTAAGCTAAACGAGCGTTTTGTTCCGCCGTATGAATCGGGTGCTTCGTTGTATATACGACCCTATTTGTTTGGTACTAGTGCTCAGGTAGGTGTAAAACCATCTAAAGAATATACCTTCATTGTATTTGTAACTCCTGTAGGTCCTTATTTCAAAGGAGGATTTGAGGCAACTCCCTATGTAATCATGCGAGAGTATGACAGAGCAGCACCATTGGGTACGGGAACCATAAAAGCCGGGGGGAACTATGCAGCTAGTCTTGTTGCAGGTTCTAAAGCAAACAATTTGGGATATTCTGCTGTATTTTATCTTGATGCTAAAGAAAAGAAATACATTGATGAGTGTGGTGCTGCAAATTTTTTTGGTATAAAAAACAACACATATGTAACTCCACAGTCAACTTCTATTTTGCCTTCTATTACCAACGATAGCTTGATGCAGTTGGCTCGTGAAATGGGAATGGTGGTAGAACAACGTCAAGTGCCTGTAGAAGAATTGGAAACATTTGATGAGGCTGGAGCCTGTGGTACAGCAGCAGTAATAAGTCCTATTGAGCGTATTGATGATATTCAAATGAATAAGTCTTATGTTTTTTCAAAGGATGGAAAACCAGGCAATGTATGTGTGCAATTGTATAAAAAACTTCAAGCTATTCAATACGGTGATGAACAAGACAACTATGATTGGATTACAGTAATTTAAATCAGCACATGATTCAGATATCAGAAATCTTCCCGGTTGGTCAAATGTTAAAACCGCATGGAATAAGTGGTGAATTATCATTTAGCTTTACGTCGGATGTTTTTGACAGAGAAAATGTAGAGTTTTTCATAATGGATATAGACGGCATATTTGTGCCGTTCTATATCTTAGAATATAGATTTAAAGGCAGTAAAACCGGTTTGGTGAAATTGGAGGGTGTAACTTCTGATCAAGAAGCTTTACCGTTAGCAGGTCAAACCATCTATTTATCAAAGCAGTTTATTGATAATGTTGAAAGTTCTGAGATTGATGGTGATTATTTTATTGGATTCACTATCATATATATGAATAATGATCTTAAAATAGGAGAAATTGTAGAAATAGATCAGACTACCGAAAATGTTTTGTTCGTTGTTCATAATGATGAATATGAACATTTAATTCCAGCAAGTCAGGAGTATATAAAAAAAATAGATCACGACTATAAATTAATCTATGTAGATTTACCTGATGGTTTGCTCGATTTATGAAATCTATGAAATGTTAACCTTTTTCCCTTTGTGTTTATGAGAAAATTATATGTATTAGTCTTGTTTACATTCTATATGATGTTACAAGGCATTGCTCAAGACATTCAACTTGCTCCAGAGTTTGCCAATACCTTTTACGGTATAGATGTGTCCAAATATCAAGGAGATATTGATTGGACAGGTGTTAAGAAATGGAAGAGTCATCCTATTCATTTCGTATATATTAAAGCTACAGAAGGGGCTACATTACAAGACTCGAAGTATCATCAAAATGTAAATGGTGCAAAGGATAATGAAATCCTAATTGGAAGCTATCATTATTTTAAAACCAAATCTTCTCCAAAAGAACAATTCAAAAACTTCTCAAAGGTGGTAGATGTACAAAAACAGGATTTAATACCTATGGTTGATGTTGAAGAGAAAAAGGGTTGTTCGGATCAAGTTTTTCATAAGAATTTTAAGGAATTTTTGAGGCTTCTGGAAAATCATTACAATAAGAAGCCAATGATTTATACCTCTAATAGTTTTTATAATAAGTATTTAGCGGGTAAATATACTGATTACAAGTTTTTTTTAGGACGATATTCTAGTCGTACTCCTATTGTGAGAGATGGTCATACATGGACGGTATGGCAATTTTCAGAAAAAGGGTATATAGATGGAGTTTCGCATATGGTAGATATTAATCTAATTAACCCTGATTATCATTTGTCAGACCTCTTGATTTCAAAGGAAAAGAAGATAAAAAAAAGTTAGTAGTATGCTACTAACTTTTTTTTAATTCATATGATTTATCTCTCACCCAAGCTGCCCATTGAGTTGGTGTTTTTGATTTATCAAATGTTTGCCATGGGATAGGTTTTCCAATTGAAATTTTTAATTTTTTCCCTCTTTGATTGAACATCTCATCTGAAAGATAAAGCATTTCAATGTTGACTTTTATCCCCATTTTTTTGCGAATATTACTTAAGTTGTAAAAGAATTTAGAATTTTCTCCTTCAAAATAAATCGGAACAACATCTCGATTGTATTGTACGGATTTATTAATGAAGTTTTTCTTCCATTCTGAATCCAAAATTTGTCCATTTACTTTTCGAGAACAAATACCTGCAGGAAATGTGAAAATCAGATTGTCAGATTCATACATTCTATTGGCTAGTTCTGCCGTGTGTTTACTTTGAGCTCCTGATTTATTAATTGGGATAAATATCTTTTTGAGAGGATGAAGATTCATCAGTAAATCATTGGTGAGCAATAGAATTTTGTTATGGTAATGACGCCCAAACACATAAGGAATTGTTATGCCATCCAAACCACCAAGTGGGTGGTTACTTACCAATATAAAACGAGAATGTTCCGGTAGATTTTCTTTTCCAATTACTTCTACAGATGCATCGAAAAAGTGAAATGCTCCCTCCATAAAATCAACTCCCTCTAATGTTGGATTGTTTTCAAAAAAATGATTTAGCTCTTCTTCATGAGCAATTTTCCGTAAATAATTGATGATAAATTTCGGAAATTTAAATTTCGGAAATTTATCGCTTAAAACTTTTTCAATATCTAATTTGATAATCTGCTCTCTTTCCATACTCTATATAATCTTCACACAAAGTTATTAAAATAATTAGAAATTCTGTGCTAATTTTTGATTGAGTTGCTTCATACAGAATTCATTTATTTGTAATATAATTGAAATGGGTGATTGTTACTTTTGATAACTCTTTTTACTAAAATGTAAAGATTATAAAAGTAATGAAGTTGTAAAAAAATCGAATTATTTAATATAAAACTACCTAAAGAATCCTTAAAGCAAGCCCTATTCATAATGCCAATTGTATTTAAATATATTGGTAATTAATGAGATAGAGTATGGATTTCCTGATGCTTGGTTTGGGTTTGAAGTGTCATGTCACAAGTAAGTATGAGTATTATAGTAATATCTAATCAAAACAAATCTATAAATTAATTTAAATTAAAAATGAAAATGAAAAAACAAATTTTATTCGTATTGTTGATTGGTGCAGTGAGCCAACTTTCTGCTCAAGTGCAACTATTGAAAGTTTATGAGAACAAGTATTCAGCTCCTATTGGAACTTATCAAGGAATTCAATTCAGAGAAGGAGGATTTTCTGGCTTGTGTCTAATTCCTGGTACTGATGGAAAAGAATTCTATACACTAAGCGACAGAGGGGTAAATATTGACGCTAAAAATGCTTCATGTACGCCTACTTATGATAAAATATATTCCTTCCCAAATTATGCTCCTAAAATTCATAGAGTAAAATTGAATGGAGATTCTGTTCAAATTTTGAAAAGTTTTAATATCAAACGTCCAAATGGTACAAATGCTTCAGGAATAATCAATCCTACTGGATTTGGTAGTACTTCTACAGAAAAAGCATGGAGTAATATCCCAACTAATTGTGCTGATCCTTCAACTGTTGAGGTGGCAAAAGATGTTTGGGGTATTGATTGTGAAGGTATTGCTATCGGAAAAAATAATGATTTTTGGGTGTGTGAAGAAGGTGGTCCTACTGTTTGGAATATCGGAGCCGATGGTAAGGTGATTAAACGTTACTCGCCATATGCTAATCAAATCGGTGCTGAACCTCAAGATGTAGCAATTGATACTGTGTTTAAATATCGTAAAAATAATAGAGGGTTTGAAGGTGTTGCTATAACTCCAAGCGGAAAAGTATATGCAATAATCCAAAGCGCTATGTTAAATCCCAATAAAACGGATGGTGAGTTGTCAAATGTTCACCGTATTTTGGAAATTGATCCAGTATCGGGTATGACTAAAATGTATGCCTATTTGAATCCTGGTATTAATGGTACATCGCCAAATAAAATTAGTGCAAAGGATTGGAAGATTGGTGATTTGACAGCTGTAAATGACACTGTGTTTTTAGTTATTGAACAAGGTGTGGGAGGAACTAATGTTCAACGTAATATCTATCAAATTAGCATAAAAGGTGCTACTCCAATAAGCTCTACATTATATGGTGGTAAAACTGTTGAGCAATTGAAAGATGCTGCAGGTTTGGCAGCCAATTCAATTGTTCCTGTTTCAAAAAAGTTGTTTGTGGATTTAAAAGCAAGTGGTTGGCCTGATGTTTTGGAGAAAGCCGAAGGTTTAGCTATTGTTAATGACAGTACAATTGCTGTATCAAATGATAATGACTTTGGTCAGTGGTCGGCAACAGAAAACGGTATAGCTACAGTAAATAATATATCAAGTTATATTTATACTTTTGGCCTAAAAGGAAGTAATAAGATTATGAATTATGTGGCACAAAGTAATGTAGTAAATATACCTACTTTGATTGAAAATGAAGATGTTTCTATCAATAATGATTTATTTGAAGTGTATCCAAATCCTGTTAAAGATGTGTTGGTGATTAGAATGAAGGAAAAAGAAAATGCATCCGTAGAGTTGGTTGATTTGGGCGGTCGCATCATCAAAAAGCTTCAATTTAATAATGAGATTTTGTTGAATATGAATGATATGGCTAAAGGTGTTTATGTGTTGAAAGTCGATACTGGTGATCAATTCAAGGCAGTAAAAATCATTAAAGAATAATTTCAAATAAGCGCTCGCTATGATATAAAAAAAGGATTGGTTTTTATCAATCCTTTTTTTTGTCCTTTATTCTTGATTTTTTGGTGTAAAATGCCGAGATGTATTTAGAGGTTTATTTTCGAATTTTAGTTTGATACTTGCTTTGCAAAAGAGCAAAAGCTGTTTTTTGCTTTTTGACATAAGTCATGAATTGCTTCCTTTTTTTATATTGTTTTTTGTCGATTCTCGATTACTTTCATAAGATTTTAGCCTTTTTACGTACACAGCCTCATTTGTTTTTGTGCTTAAATTGTTTCTCGTATAACGCGAAGCTTTTATAAATTAATTAGAATTAACCCACATCACTCCATTATTGGGATTAATTGTTGTAAGTATCAGTAAATGAGATGTATATATTGTATTGATATTTGTTGATTATGTGTTCGAAAGTTGTAGATTTCTCACTGTAAATTGTTGATAACTTGTTTATAAATACATAGTGGTGTAAAGTGGGGGAATGTGAATTTGTATATACTTTTACTTGTGAAACTAACAATGGAATAATAGTGGCAACATTTATAGGTAAATACGATGCTCGATTGGACGTGAAGGGGAGGGTTTTTATACCTTCAGCTTATCGAAAGCTATTGTCAGGCGATGAAAAAGATCGCTTGGTGATGCGGCGCGATGTAGAGAATGAATGCATTGTCCTATTTCCTGAGTCTGTGTGGACAAGGAAAGTCGAGGATTTTAAAGCAAAATTGGATGAGTGGGATCCGCAGGACCAGCTGTTGCTGATGCAATTTGTGTCAGATGCTGAGTGGTTGGATGTTGATGCACAGGGAAGAATATTGCTTTCAAAGAAGCATTTGATGTCGATAGGAGTGGATACTCTAGATGTTCAGTTTGTTGGAATGGTTGATCGTTTTGCAGTGTGGAACCCAGAGAAATATGAAAAGTCCAGACTTGCTTCATCTGATTTTGCACAGTTAATTAAGAGTAAAATGGAGCAAAGGGTTTAATTTTTTAATCCTAGTAGTATGGAGCAGAAAGTTTATCATATCCCTGCGTTGTTGGATGAAACACTTCAGGGTTTAAGTATAAATCCTGATGGGGTTTATGTAGATGTAACATACGGAGGTGGAGGTCATTCGAGGGCTATTCTGGAACGTTTAAGTTCTAAGGGTAGGTTGGTTTCGTTTGATCAAGATGCAGATGTGTTAAGCAATTTGATTGACGACCAACGGTTTTTGTTTGTAAGAAGCAACTTCAAATATATCACCAATTTTTTAAAATATCATAGCATAGATAAGGTTGATGGAGTGTTGGCTGATTTGGGGGTGTCATTTCACCATTTTGATGATGCTGATCGTGGATTCTCGTTTCGCTTTGATGGGCTGTTGGATATGCGAATGAATAATAAATCCCGTCTTACAGCTGCAATGCTGCTGAATACTTACCAAGAGGAATCTTTGGCTGATGTGTTTTATCTTTATGGTGAATTGCATAATTCAAGAAAAATTGCCAAATTAATTGTAAATGCTCGATCTATAAAACCTTTAGAATCTGTCTCGGAGTTTTTGGAAGTTATCAAGCCTTGTTTTTTTAAGGAAAAAGAAAAAAAGGATTTGGCGAGGGTGTTTCAGGCATTGCGGATTGAAGTAAATAAAGAGATGGAAGTACTCAAGTCATTATTACATCAGAGTACATCTGTTTTACGTTCAGAAGGTAGATTGGTGATGCTTACCTATCATTCTTTAGAAGATAGAATGGTGAAAAATTTTATCAAAACGGGTAATGTAGAAGGTAAGCTCGCTAAGGACTTTTACGGCAATGCACTCACGCCGTATCGAATGATTAATAATAAGGTAATTGTGCCTTCTGATGAAGAAATACAAAAGAATCCGAGGGCACGAAGTGCAAAACTAAGAATTGCTGCATTGAAATGAAAAACTGGATAAAACAACTTATTATTTCGATACGTGAAAGCGAAGAATTTGCAGAAATCAAAAGCTTTACCTATCGCGATTTGCTTAATGGTGAAATCTTTACTAAGAAGATTTTTAAGAAGAACTATGGTTTGCTTATCATGTTTGCTGTTTTGATGCTTATTTATATTACCAATCGTTATTCGATCGAGTCAAAGATAGCATTGCAATCTAAATTGAAAAAAGAAATTCAAGATTTAAAATACGAGTCACTAACAATATCTGCAGAATTGATGAAGTTGAGTAGGCAATCTTCTGTAGTTAAGATGGTTAATGAAAAAGGCTTGGAAATAGAAGAGTCTCCTGTTGCACCAGTATATATTGTAGATAGTATAAAATAAAATGGCAGATTTACGCAAAGACATAGTGGTTCGGTTTGGAATCATTTACAGTATCGTTTGTCTTACTTTTTGTTTGGTGGTGTATAAAATCATTGTCATTCAGACCGTAGAGAGAAAAAGATGGCTCGCTTTGTCAGATAAAAATGTTAAGACAAATATTGTTGTTAAACCCTGTAGAGGCAATATATATGCTTGTGATGGCAGGTTAATGGCAAGCTCAATTCCATCATATTATGTGTACTTGGATTTAAGAGTGCCTGCATTGCATGAAAATAATTCCAAATTATTTTTTGATAATATTGATTCATTGTCCATAGGACTTGCTGGTTTTAATAATGAAAAAACAGCTGATGAATACAAAGTTTGGATTACTAAGGCTCATAGAAACAAGAATGCAAGTTTGCAACTTTTTCATAAAAGAATATCTTATGCTCAGTATAAGGAGTTGAAGAAACTACCGCTTTTGAGATTAAACAAAAATAAAAGTGGTTTAATAGTTAAAGAATATTTTTCAAGAGTAAAACCATTTGGGTCATTAGCTTCTCGTACCATTGGTGATATTTATTTGGATGAAAAAAAAGGTGGTAAAAATGGGTTGGAGCTACATTTTAATACTGAATTGCTCGGTATCCCTGGTACTTCAATTAGGCACAAAGTAGCAAATAAGTATTTAGAAACTGTTCAAGTCGAACCGATAGATGGTATGGATATTACTACCACAATTGATATTGACTTGCAAGACATTACTGAAAAGGCTTTGTTAGATGGTGTTCGTGAATTTGATGCAGCAAATGCTTGTGCCATATTGATGGAAGTTCAAACAGGTGAGGTAAAAGCTATTGTCAATATGACTAGAAACAGTGATGGTAGCTATACTGAAAATAGAAATGGTGCGGTATCTGACTTGACTGAGCCTGGTTCAACTTTCAAAGTTGTGTCATTAATGGCAGCCTTAGACGATGGAAAAGTAAAGCTTACTGATACAATTGATACAAAAAATGGACAGTATTTGTTTGGCAATAGAGTAATGACCGATCATAATGCCAATAAAGGTGGTTTTCATAAAATAACACTGGCGCAAGCCATTTATGGCTCATCTAATATTGGGATATCTCGATCTATAGTGAAAGCTTACGGTAAAAATCCGAAACTATTTGTAGAGAAATTAAAAGAGATGAAGATTGATTTTCCAATGGATATCGAATTGCCAGGAGCAGCAAAACCGGTATTAAAGGACCCTTCCAATACTTCATGGTCTAATACATCTCTGCCATGGATGTCAATAGGTTATGAAACACAAATTCCGCCTATTTATACTTTGGCATTTTATAATGCAATTGCCAATAATGGAAAAATGATTCGTCCTTTTTTTGTGAAGTCTATCAGTCAGAATGGTTTGATTGTGAAAGAATTTGCTACTGAAGTAATTAATCCTGCAATATGTAAACCTGCTACATTGGTAGAGATTAAAAATGTACTTTTAGGGGTACTTGAGGATAAATTGGGGACTGCTACCAATGTAAAATCCAAATATGTTAGAATTGCTGGCAAATCAGGAACTGCCCAAATCTCACAGGGGGAAAAGGGTTATAAAAGTGGAATAACCAAGCATCAAGTCGCATTTTGTGGGTTTTTCCCTTTCGAAAATCCTATGTATACCTGTATAGTTGTTATGCGAGAGCCCGGAATTGGACATGCTTCGGGCGGACATATGAGTGGTTCGGTCGTAAAAAATATTGCTGAGAGAGTGATGGCGCTAAAATCCGAGCAAAAGGGTCCTGAGAAACTGCTTGATACTTTGAATCTGAGTATGCATTATCCAAATATTAAACCTGGATATTTTAATGCTATTCAAGAAGTGCTACTGTATCTGAAAGTTCCAGCAACATCAACATCTCATTCCGAATGGATGAAATCTAATGTGCAGGATACTGTCGTTGAGCTCCAACCAATGCCACTTTCTATCAAACGTATGCCCAATCTTATAGGAATGGGTGCTAAAGATGCAGTCTTTTTATTAGAAAAAATGGGCTTACGAGTTCAAGTAGTGGGTAAAGGTAAAATAGTTCATCAATCCATCGCTTTTGGGATGAATTATAGAAAAGGAAGCGCAGTACGGATCGAACTTGAATGATTTTAGATTCTCTAGCATGTGTGTAAAAGATTCTAAATGGTTAATACTTGCTAGTATTTGTCTGGATTTAAAAAATGATCGAAGATAATCAGAAATTTCACAATTATTCTCACATTGTATATTTCATATTATACCTTCTAGAATCACGGTGAATTATAAATAAATGAAGGGAATGTTATTACACATAGGGGCATCATTAGATTTTGATATGTGAGAACACCCTGCTATCGGAACAAACTTATGTGATAAAAATTTCAATAAAAAATATATGAATAGAAAATTATCAGATTTAATTACACAGATTGATTACCTCCAAATTATTGGAAATTTGGATATCAATGTCTCAGCTGTAGTTTTTGACTCACGTAAGGTTGAGTATGAGAATCTATTCGTTGCAACAAAAGGCGTAACAAGTGATGGCCATGATTTCATAAGTAATGCTGTTCAATCTGGTGCTAGTGCAATAGTATGTGAAAATATACCAACGCAGCTTGAACAACATGTAACCTATATACAAGTACAAAATAGTTCGGTTGCCTTGGCTCAATTAGCTTGTGAATGGTACAATCACCCATCACGGGACTTTATATTAGTAGGTGTAACTGGAACTAATGGTAAAACAACCATCGCAACATTGCTCTATGAAACCTTCAAAGAGCTTGGTTATAAGGTTGGATTGCTTTCTACGGTTTGTAATTATATCAATGGAATTAGAATTGAAGCAACTCATACTACTCCAGATGCATTATCGTTGAACCAATTGATGGATCAAATGAGAAATGAAGGTTGTAAGTATGTATTTATGGAAGTGAGTTCGCATGCAGTTGATCAAGGTCGTGTAGTTGGATTGGATTTTGATGGTGGTGTCTTTACCAATATTACTCGCGATCACATTGATTATCATGTTACGTTTGAAAATTATATAAAAGCAAAAAAAACATTTTTCGATGGATTGTCGAGCAAGGCATTTGCATTAACCAATCTTGATGATAAAAATGGAAATGTAATGCTTCAGAATTCTAATGCGAATAAATATACCTATTCGTTAAGGTCTTTGGCAGATTTTAAGACTAAAATTTTAGAACATGGTTTTGAAGGAATGCTTCTTGATATGAACAACAAAGAGGTACATGTGCAATTTATTGGAAAATTCAATGCCAGTAATATTTCAGCAGTTTATGGTGCTTCAATTTTATTGAATCAAGATGAAATGGAGGTTTTGCGAATTATTAGCAAGCTTACATCAGTGTCTGGACGGTTTCAAACCATACATGCACCACAAGGATATACTGCAATTGTTGATTATGCTCATACACCCGATGCATTAAATAATGTCATCACTACAATCAATGAGATATTACAAGGAAACGGAAGATTGATTACTGTTGTAGGTTGTGGAGGCAATAGAGATAAAGGAAAACGTCCAATGATGGCGACAGAAGCAGTCAATGGAAGTTGGAAAACGATATTTACATCAGATAATCCTAGAGATGAAGATCCGGAAAAGATAATATTGGATATGACAACAGGTTTAGATCCTGTACAAAGGGCGAATTGTGTATCTATTGTTGATCGAAAGGAGGCTATTCGCACAGCATGTATGCTTGCACAGCAGGGTGATATAATACTTGTAGCAGGAAAAGGTCATGAAGATTATCAAATAGTTAAAGGTGTAAAGTATCATTTTGATGATCGTGAGGTTTTAAAAGAGTGTTTTCAATAAAATCAAATAATATCAATAAGGTTTTTGAACCAATAAATTTTAAAAAATATGATTTACCATTTATTCCAATACTTAGAAAGTAATTTCCATTTTCCGGGTAGAGCCTTGTTTAATTACATATCATTTAGAGCTGGATTAGCTTTTATAATGAGTTTAATAATTTCAACCATGTTTGGTCGTAGAATTATTGAAATGCTTCAACGGATGCAAATTGGTGAAACAATTCGTGATTTAGGTTTAGAAGGTCAAATGAGCAAGAAAGGTACTCCAACAATGGGAGGAGTAATAATCATTATCTCGATATTAATTCCATCTTTGCTTTTAGGAAATCTGACTAATATCTATTTGCTGTTGATGATTGTTACTACTATTTGGTTGGGAATAATTGGTTTTTTAGACGATTACATCAAGGTTTTTTTGAAGAACAAAGAAGGATTAAAAGGTAAATTTAAAATTATTGGACAGGTAGGATTGGGGTTGATAGTAGGATTAACTATGTATTTAAGTTCTGATATTGTAATTAGAGAAAATATAGAGGTTAAGGGAGAAGAGAGAGTAGAAAATGTATTGTACGGAAAAGTAGATGTGAAGTCAACCAAATCTACTATACCTTTTATGAAAAACAATAATTTGGATTATGCAGATGCTTTTGAATGGTTGGGAAATCAGGCGCAGAATTATGGTTGGATATTGTTTGTTTTAGTAGTTATATTTATTGTAACTGCCGTTTCCAACGGTGCAAATCTTACTGATGGGCTGGATGGATTAGCTACAGGCTCATCTGCAATAATGGGGGTTACTCTTGGGATACTTGCCTATGTATCAGGCAATGTTAATTATGCTGGTTACTTGAATATCATGTATCTTCCTGGTACAGGTGAGTTGTTGATATTTGCTGGCGCTTTTATTGGTGCTACCATTGGATTTTTGTGGTACAATGCGTTTCCAGCTCAAGTTTTTATGGGGGATACAGGAAGTTTGACTTTGGGAGGAATTATCGCTGTTTTTGCAATTGTTATTCGCAAAGAACTATTAATACCCATTTTGTGTGGAGTATTTTTGGTTGAAAATCTTTCGGTTATATTACAAGTGGGGTATTTTAAGTTTACCAAGAGAAAATATGGTGAGGGACGAAGGATTTTTAAAATGACTCCTTTACATCATCATTATCAAAAGCAGGGTAATGCAGGAATTCAAGCAGTTTTTCAAAGACCTATTCAGGCTTTGCCTGAGTCTAAGATTACTGTACGATTTTGGATTGTAGGTATTATTCTTGCAGCAATTACTATTATTACCCTAAAAATTAGGTAGTAAATATGAGTAGAATTGTAATAATTGGTGGTGGCGAAAGTGGTTCGGGGGCTGCTGTATTAGCAAAAATCAAAGGCTTTGATGTGTTTCTTTCAGATTTTTCAGAAATAAAATCACAATACAAAGATATTTTGAATAGCTATCAGATTGACTGGGAAGAAAAGCAACATACTGAAGATAAAATTTTAGATGCAGATCTAGTTATTAAGAGTCCGGGTGTTTCTGACAAAGTTCCTTTGTTGAAGAAGATTTTCGATAAAAGTATTCCAGTAATTTCGGAAATTGAGTTTGCGAGTAAGTATACGAATGCAAAGCTGGTATGCATTACAGGTAGTAATGGTAAAACTACAACCACGATGCTCGTATATCATCTTTTGAAAAATGCGGGACTTAATGTTGGTATTGCAGGTAATGTAGGACAGAGTTTTGCGTTTCAAGTCGCTACAAAGTCTTTCGACATATATGTGCTTGAATTGAGTAGTTTTCAGCTTGATGGTATACGTGATTTTAAAGCAGATATAGCTATTCTGTTGAACATTACTCCAGATCATTTAGATAGATATGAATATAAATTTCAAAACTATATTGATTCAAAGTTTAAAATCATACAGAATCAATTAGATACAGATGCATTTATTTTTTGGGAGCATGATCCTGTAATTAAACAGGAATTAAGTAAACGAAATGTTTGTTCAACACTGTATCCTTTTGCTTTAGAGCAATCTGAAAATACGTCAGCTTATCTTGATAACAATGAGTTGGTCATTAAAACTTTAAAAACTAATTTAACTATGTCAACAGCCGAACTTGCTTTGCAAGGAATGCATAATACATTTAATTCTATGGCAGCAGGACTTGCAGCTTCTATCATGAATGTTAGAAAAGAAACTATAAGACAATCATTACAAGATTTCAAAGGTGTAGAACATCGATTGGAATATGTTGCTACAGTAAAAAATGTAAAATTTGTAAATGATTCTAAAGCAACAAATGTAAACTCATGCTGGTATGCTCTTCAAAGTATCAACACACCTATAATATTAATTTTAGGTGGTACAGATAAAGGAAATGACTATACAGAAATTGAAGAGTTGATAAGTAGCAAAGTTAAGTTATTGATATTCCTAGGTGTCGACAACGAACCTTTGCATCGTTTTTTTGATGATAAGCTCAAGAAATGTATTGATGTAAATTCTATGGAACAAGCTGTGAAATTAGCTTACGAAAATGCCGTGAGTGGCGATACTGTTTTATTATCGCCTTGCTGTGCTAGTTTCGATCTTTTTCAGAACTATGAAGATAGGGGTACACAATTTAAAACCTGTGTTAGAAATTTGTAAATTTATTAACAATGGAGAACCTATTAAAAAAACACGTCAAAGGTGATAAAACATTATGGGTGGTGTTCGCTTTTTTATGTGTATTGTCTACCATCGAAATGTATAGTGCTTCTAGTACTTTAGCAAAAAGTGCTGAAAACTATATGGGTCCCATTTTAAGGCATGTCGGATTTCTGTTAGGAGGAGCTTTTATAGCCATATTGGTACATATGGTTTCCTATAAGAGCATTCGAATGGTAGCATATTTTGCATTAGGTTTGTCAGTTTTCCTATTGATTTGGGTTATTTTTAAGGGACATAGTGAGAATGGTGCTTCTAGATGGTTGGTTTTTCTTGGTGTAAAATTTCAACCTTCTGAGATTGCAAAACTATCCGTTATTGTTGTTGCTGCTGATTTGATTTCTAGAATCAGAGATGATGCCAAAAACGAATGGTTGTATTTTAGAAATACACTCATCATTTTAGCTGTAATTTGTGTGTTAATCTTGTTTGATAATTTTTCTACTGCTTTTCTACTTTTTGTAGTGGTGTTAATAATGATGTTTATTGGAAGGGTATCGCTACTTAAAATATTTGGATTGTTAGGCATAATGATTGTAACATTGGTGTTATGCTTTATGCTTGTTAAAGCAGTTCCTCAAAGTAAGATGCCAAAATTATTTGACCGAGCATATACATGGGTTGCACGAATTGATCGTTTTAAAACAGAGTCAAAAGATGAATCGAGTAAGTATATTATAACTGACGATAACTTACAAGTTCAACACGGGAGAATTGCAATTGCAAGAGGAGGAGTTTTTGGTGTTTTTCCTGGTAATAGTGTTGAAAGAAGTTTTTTGCCTCAGGCTTATTCTGATTTTATTTATTCAATTATTGTTGAGGAAATTGGATTGGTAGGTGGCATTTTTGTTATTCTACTGTATTTGATGTTATTATTTAGAGCAGGTAGAATTGCAACACTTTGTACCACTGTTTTCCCTGCACTATTAGTTATTGGTTTGGCTTTAATGATAGTAATACAAGCTTTTATAAGTATGTCTGTTGCTACCAGTTTAGGTCCTGTTACTGGTCAGCCATTGCCACTAGTTAGTAGAGGAGGTACTTCCATTTTGATAACTTGTATTTACTTTGGAATAATATTTGGTGTAACAAGACAATTAAGCGAAGAGAATCAAAATGATCAGAAAGCCTCAAATGATGAGGTGAGAACTGAGGAAATGCCTGTAATTGAGTTAGACGATATATCATAGCTGTCGTTAGTTTTATTGCCGAGAGTCAGTCTAACTGGAGACGTGTATCATAAATGATCTTAGAATTAATTTTGTGATTTTGTAAGTAAAATTGTATCATGAAGCAATATCGGTTTGTTATCAGTGGTGGTGGAACAGGTGGTCATATTTTTCCTGCATTAAGTATTGCAAATGCTTTGAAGGAGGAATTTGATAATCCTGAAATACTGTTTGTTGGGGCCATTGGAAGAATGGAAATGGAAAGGGTCCCAGCTGCAGGTTACAAAATAGTGGGTTTGCCAGTTAGAGGATTTGACAGAAAGAATTTATTCAAAAATGTCAAGGTCTTGTTTGATCTTTTAATCAGTATGATTAAAGCTCGAAATGTGATTCGACAATTTAAACCTCATATTGTCATAGGTGTTGGAGGTTATGCCAGTGGACCTACGCTACGTGTAGCTTCATTATTAGGTATTCCTACTTTGATCCAAGAGCAAAATTCTTATGCTGGTGTTACCAATAAATTATTAGCTAAGAATGCATCGAAAGTATGTGTGGCGTATGATGGTATGGAACGTTTTTTCCCAAATGATAAAATAGTAATCACTGGTAATCCAGTACGTCAAGATTTATTGCATTTGCCGCCAAAAGCACATGAAGCCTATGAGTTTTTTGGATTTGAAAAAGGCTTGAAAACCGTATTGATTGTAGGGGGAAGTTTAGGAGCAAGAACCATCAACGAGAGTATAATAGCTCAATTACAATTGTTATCTTCGTTGCCAATTCAGATTATTTGGCAAACGGGTAAATTCTATATTGAAGAGGCTAAGCTAGCAGCACGCGATTTTGTTTCATCCCGATTGATAGTAACAGATTTCGTCTCCCGAATGGATTATGCCTATTCAATAGCAGATTTAGTTGTTTCGCGTGCAGGTGCAAGTTCAATTTCAGAATTGTGCTTGTTGGCAAAACCTGTGATATTAATTCCATCTCCCAATGTTGCCGAAGATCACCAAACTAAAAATGCATTAGCCTTGGTAGAAAAAAATGCAGCACTAATGATTGAGGATATCTCTGCAAAATCAAAGTTAGTTTTTTCAGTTGCAGAATTGATTCAAGATGATAAACGATTAAGAGAATTAAGTCAAAATATAGTACTATTAGCACAGGAAAATTCAGCTAAGCGAATAGTAGCAGAAGTTACAAAGATTGTAACTGTGAGTAAATGAATGATATAGAATATTAGAATGAAATTTAACCAACCATGAATAAATATACGAGGTATTATTTTTTGGGTGTCGGCGGAATAGGTATGAGTGCTATTGCCCGATATTACAATACTCAAGGACTTAAAGTTGCAGGATATGATCGTACTGAGACTAAGTTGACGAAGGACCTTGAATTAGAAGGAATTGAGCTTGTTCATGACTCATCTGTGGATAGCATTCCAATGGATTATCGATTAGCAAAGAATACGATGGTTGTAGTAACTCCAGCCATTCCTCACGACCATCCTCAATTAAATTATTTTAAAGCGAATAACTTTAAAATACTCAAACGTGCTGAAGTGTTGGGTGAGTTGACAAGGGCATCCAAAGGTATATGCGTTGCTGGTACACATGGTAAGACAACTACTTCAACGATAATAGCTCATCTTTTGTATCAATCTCAAGTATCGTGTAATGCTTTTTTGGGTGGAATAGCAAATAATTATAAAACCAATTTGCTCCTATCAAAGGAAAGCAATCTGGTTGTAATTGAAGCTGATGAGTACGATAGATCGTTTCATCAATTATCACCCTATATGGCTGTGATAACATCAGCAGATCCAGATCATCTTGATATTTATGGAGATGAAAAAGTATTTCGTGAAAGTTTTGAGCATTTTACGTCTTTAATTCGTGCAGGAGGAGTGCTTCTAATCAGAGAAGGTATAGATATAAAACTTCAATTGAATAAGGGTGTAAAGCTATATACCTATTCAATGAATGATGGAGGCGATTTCAGAGCAGAGAATATTCGAATTGTTAAAGGAGAAATTCAATTTGATTTTGTAACACCTACTCAACGTGTTAATGATGTCCGTCTTGGAGTACCAGCATTGATTAATGTCGAGAATAGTATTGCAGCTATGGCAATGGCGTGGCTCAATGGTGTGACGGTAGAAGAACTTAGAGTAGGAGTTTCTTCGTTCTCAGGAATTTATAGAAGGTTTAATACGGTTTATAAATCTGCTAAGATAGTATATATCGATGATTATGCACATCATCCAACAGAGCTCAAAGCCAGTATTTCTTCGATAAGAAGCTTGTATCCAGACCAAAAAATTACAGGGATATTTCAACCACACTTGTATTCTAGAACGAGAGATTTTGCCACTGAGTTCTCTCACGAACTGTCACAATTGGATGAATTAATACTTTTGGACATATATCCTGCACGCGAGTTACCAATTGAAGGGGTTAGCTCAAAAATGATTTTTGATTTAGTTAATCTAGAAAATAAAACATTGTGTGCCACCGAAAAACTATTACCTTTACTTGCTGAACGACAAATGGAAGTGCTTGTAACTTTTGGAGCAGGTGATATTGATAAAATGGTTCCAAAAATTAAGGATACCTTGATTAAAATGTCATTATGAACTATATTTCGATAATAAACTACTATTTGATATACTATGCAAAATAAAATCAAATACATCGTAGCTGTAAGTATTACAGTTTTGATAGTGATGTATTTGTTTTATTCCATGCACCACTTCATAAGTCTGAGAAATGATTCGGTATGCACTGGGATAGATATTAAAATGGATGTATCACAATCCATTAAACTGCTTAGTGTTAACGATATAAAGCAACAACTTGTCGGTCAGGGCTTACTTCCAATAGGGAAAAAATACAAAACTATCAATGCCGAACGCATAGAGGAATTTTTGAAAAATAACCCTATGTTAAAAGAAGTAGAATGTTATAAATCGGTTTCTGGGCTAGTTACTATTACTGTTAAGCAACATGTCCCCAAGTTTAGAGTGGTGGGTTATCAGAGTTATTACATCAACCAGGATAAAGAACGAATGCCCATTTCTCCAAATTATGCTGCTTATGTTCCTGTTGTATCAGGTAGGGTTACACTTACTATGACTAAGGGTGAATTATTTGATTTTGTAAGTTTTTTGGAACAACATCCATTCTGGAATTCGCAAATAGAACAGATTCATATTAGAGATGACCTGAAAGTAGAATTAGTTCCACGCGTGGGTGATGGAATTATTTTATTAGGGAGTTTTGAACGATTTGAAGCAAAATTAAGGAAACTCGAGAAACTTTATTTAAGAGGATTCAATGTAGTGGGATGGAATAAATACAAAGTTATCAATCTTGAATATAAAGATCAAGTGGTGTGTTCGCAATCGGAATTTGTACCAAAAACTATGGAGTTGGATTCAACTTCAATTGAAATTAATGACAGTGTTATTACAAAAAAAATATGATATCAGAAAAACAATTTGTAGCCATTGATTTAGGAGGCTCTTCAATCAGAGCTATGGCTGCTGAAATGCAGGATAATGGAGCTTTTAAGATTCTTTCATGTGAGAGCATGGATTCGGATGATGTCAAATGTGGTATAGTAGAACAAACTGCAGCTCCAAAAATTTCTACTTTGCAGAAATACCTTCAGAATAGTTCAAAGATTACTGAAATATCCATGGTCTCAGTAGCTGTTGGAGCACGTACCATGAAACAAATTCCTGTTGCTGTATCGAGATATATTGGTAAGGAAAGAATAATTACCAATCAATTGTTGAATGAAATGAAAGAGGAATGTCGGAATTCATTCCAACATCCTAATATTTCAATTTACGACATTATACCTACCTCTTTCGAAGTTGACGGTGTTCGTGTCTTTGAACCCATTTCAAAAACTGGGTCTCAAATTGTAGGTAATTATAATTTAATAGTAGGTACTACTTTAATTAAAGATAAACAAAACTCATGTTTTGAACGTACCGGTTTGATAGTGGAACACTCACCTTTGGCAGTAGAAGCATTATCGGCTGTGTTGTTAGAGGATACCGATAGAGAAGATGGTTGTGGGTTGATTGATTTTGGCAGTTCTACTACAACTTTTGCCGCATATTGGGAAGGTGTGTTGCAGTATCTTATGGTGGTGCCTCTTGGTGCTAATACCATTACCAAAGATATTGAAGAATTAGGTGTCAACGCTACAAATGCCGAAAAACTAAAGTGTAAAATGGGAAATGCTTTAGAAAGTATGGTTGAGAACCCAGTTTATGTTCAAATACCATCCTCAATTGAAGGTGCTGTGCCAGTTCGTATTTCTACACAGTTTCTAGCAACAGTAATTGAATCACGTTTAGAGGAGATTTTACACCCAATTGTAGATGCCATTTCGCTTTTACCTTTTTCATTAGATGCTGGTATTGTTATTACAGGTGGTGGTTCAAAATTAAATAACATTATTGATTTTATTCAATCAAAGACTGAAATCCCCACTCGATATGGAAACCATACCGAGTGGTTGTCAGATGATACCGATGAGACGTTTTTTGACCCATCATATGCTCGATTGATTGGAACCATAGTCCTTACTGGTGACTATCGGAAAAATCATCCGATAGAACAAACAGTTTCTGATCCAGATAAGAAACCTAAATTGAAGAAAACAGGTAAAATCAGAGAGAAAGTTTCTCAAGGATTTTTGAATTTCTTCAGTGATGAAAATAAAATGAATTCATAAACAATATAGTGATTTAGGCATTTTAATTTGAAATGATAACTCATTATCTTATCAATGCCACTTATTAATTTAAAATTCCAAATATAATCTTATGGGATATTTTGATGAAAGTTTACCAATAGATCTACCTGTAGTAGATAGTTCTATAATCAAAGTAATTGGTGTAGGTGGAGGTGGTGGTAATGCTGTTAACCACATGTATCGACAAGGGATAACTGATGTTACTTTTGTGGTTTGTAATACCGATAATCAAGCTTTAAACACATCGCCAGTTCCGTACAAAATCCAATTGGGTGGAACAACAGCCGAGGGACTTGGAGCAGGTGGAAAGCCCGAAGTTGCTCGGAGAGCTGCAGAAGAGTCGATAATGGCTATTCAAAAGATGTTGGAAGATAATACCAAAATGGTATTCATCACTGCAGGAATGGGTGGAGGTACAGGTACTGGAGCTTCTCCAGTAGTTGCAAAAGCTGCTCATGATATGGGTATTCTTACTGTAGGAATTGTTACTATACCCTTTGCATTTGAGGGCAATTTGAAAATTCGTCAAGCTCTCGAAGGGGTAGCTGAATTAAGCCAACATGTTGATGCTTTATTGGTTATCAACAACGAAAAGTTGAAAAAAATACATCCCGATTTAGAATTGTCAAATGCATTTGCAAAAGCTGATGATGTACTTACAAATGCTGCTAAAGCAATTGCTGAAATAATTACAGTGCCCGGATATATCAATACTGACTTTGCTGATGTGTATAGCATCATGAAAGATGGAAACGTAGCAATCATGAATACAGGTTTTGCTCAAGGTGAAAATCGTATTACCAAAGCGATTGAAGATGCCTTAGTGTCGCCCTTGCTCAATACAAGTGACGTCAGTGGCGCTAGTAAGATACTACTCAGTTTGTATTGCTCAAATTCAAATCAGATTAAAATGGAAGAGGTAGAACAAATTCATGACTTTATGAAAAAAGTAGGTGAAAATGTTCAGGTTATCTGGGGTGCAAGCTTCGATGACACCTTGGGTGATAAAGTAAAAATTACTCTTATTGCTACTGGATTTGATGTAAGTGATATACCTGGAATGCCCGAAACTTTTATAAATAAATCCAAACCAAAAATTATCACTCCAACATTGAAAGTGATACATGATTTTGAATCGGCGCAACCTCTTTCAAATCAATCAGATGACCAAGTAAGCTCAGTTGTTGAAGAGAATCAATTATTAGATGTTGTGAATATATCTGAAGATGGCTATAAGATGCCTGACACAGATAAAGCAATAGATATGTACTATGGCGAATCACCTGAAGTCCCAACTACACCCGAGCCAAAATTACCTACTCTTGAACTTAATGATTTGGATGATGAAGCAGTAATAAAAGAGATTGAAACGATACCAGCTTGGAAGCGTAAATTTATGAAGAAATGATTAGCTCCTGTGTTTCATTAATAGTTTTTTAATAACTGTGGCATCTCCAGTAAAAGTGAATACATTTTTCTAGTTTTTTATTTGAATTAAATAAAGTATTTAAAATTATAAATTATATTATGGATTTGTTTGATACAATTTCGTCTGATATCAAAACTGCAATGCTTGCCCGCGATAAAGTAGCTTTAGAAGCATTACGAGGTATAAAAAAGGAATTAATTGAAGCAAAGACGGCGAAAGGTTCAGATGGAACACTTGCAGATGACTTAGCAGTAAAAATTCTTCAAAAGATGGTAAAGCAGC
>Ga0233425_10001863_pt1 | contig 44436 bp, 41 predicted proteins | sample Watercolumn_Towu_2_FD_181712 | JGI IMG/M metagenome (GOLD analysis project Ga0233425, IMG submission 181712) | Freshwater microbial communities from Lake Towuti, South Sulawesi, Indonesia - Watercolumn_Towuti2014_140_MG | ecosystem: Environmental > Aquatic > Freshwater > Lake | place...
GCGCAATGTGTTGCGCGAAGGCTACCTTGGCCTGCTGAGGCGCAATGCCACCGAGTTTCGTCAACGAAGGAAAATTGCAAAGCATTTTCTCTGGGCATGGCTATTATCGATGCGCTAGGCGGTTGGTCTCAATCGCCTGCGACCAGGTAAACGCCACGGAGAATTCAAGGGGGAACGATGCGCGTATTGATCTATCACCGGCTCCTTATTGGCGATCTGGTTGTCTGCACACCAAGCATCGACGCGTTCAAGGCGCTGCATCCTGAAGCGCGCTTCGGCTTGGTGGCCAACGATCTCGTAGAGTCCGTTGCGCGGCGCGTTTCGACTATCGAGCAACTCTGGACGTACCGTAAATTCGACCGTAAGGCGTCCGAGCTGGTGGCAATCGCCGCCGCCCGCAAATGGAAGCCTGACATGACGATCGCGCTGTCGCATACACCGGACATCAAGCTGGCTTGTCGTCTGGTATTGCTGCCGAACGGGTCTGGAGTGGCTTCCGGCAGCCTCTTTGACCGGCTCGCTTACCGGTTGCGCCGGGTGCGGCCGGAAGACATACCTGGCGGGCACATGGTGGAGCGCATCGCAGCGGTATTTGGCCTGGCCGCAGGGACGCCGCTGCCCTATGTGCGACTCGAGAACCCTGGAGTGGCAAGACGTTTTTCAGTCCTGGTACATGTCGACGCGCGAAAACCAAGTGACCGGCCGTCGCCTGAGCAGATTTTGGATGTCGTCCGTTCCCTGCTGGCGGCGGGTCGCGTCGACAAGGTTGCGATCACCGGTGTTTCACCGCACAGCGCGCACGCGAGTCACCGGCGCAATGTCAGCCTTTGGGAGCGTATCACCAGGGAACTGCGTGGCGAAGCGCGCTGCGAGTTTCCCGTCGTGTCGATAGGGGAAATGCTGGATCTGGTGGCGGCGAGCGATTCCGTCATCTGCGCCCACGGTGGCGTCATGCATGTTGCCGCTGCCCTCGGGCGTCCTGTCGTGGCTTTGTTCGGAAATGTATCGCGCGAGACGTGGGGACCGTGGTCAGCCAGGTCAAAAGCCTTGCAAACACCATCGTGCGTAGCCGCAGACATTCCGGTAGAGGACATTATTCAAGCGTGGCGATCACTCACAGACATGTGAGCCTGGCGCGGTTCAGCACGCGAGGCGATGCGTCTCGAGCCAGAGGAGCAGCACGACGAAGGTATAGGCCAGCCGGCGCGAGCCCCTGCCCTCCAGCGCCGCGCGCCAGAGCCCGCGCACGCGCTCGGCACGCAGGAACGGCGCCAGCGACTCGCAGCGCTCGAGCGCGGCTTCCGCGGCCTCGCGCCAGGCGCCCGTGAAGAGTTCGCGCAGCGGCACCGAGAAGCCGTGCTTCTCGCGCTTCCAGGCCGCCTCCGGCAGGTGGCGCGCGGCGAGGCTCTTCAGGATCGACTTGCCTTCGCTGCCGTCGAAATGCACGCTCGCCGGCAGCGGCAGCACCGTGTCGAGCACCGGATTGCCGAGCATCGGCACGCGCGCTTCCAGGCTTCGCGCCATGCTCGCCCGGTCGGCCTTGGCGAGGCAGTTCTCCGAGAGGTACGTCCAGAGGTCGGCGCGCATCAGGCTCGCAGTGTCCATGCCGTCGGCGAGCAAGCGCCACAGCTCGAGCGTCGCCTCGGGCCGTGCGCGCGCGAGCACCTCGGGCGTGAGGTAGCGGGCAAGGCTCTTGCTCCCGCGCTTCCAGGGGCCGAGCTCGACGCGCCGGTAATGAATCAGCTCCTCGCCGTGCAGCGTGCGGCGCATGAGCGCGCCCGGCAGCAGGCCCGCTTCCACCAACCGGCGCGCTGCGTCCTGGCCCGCGCGCTGCGGGTTGTCCGCCGCTTCATCGGTGAAGCGCGCGTAGCCGCCGAAGAGCTCGTCGCCGCCATCGCCGCTGATCGCCACGGTCACGTGCTTGCGCGTCAGCGCGGAGAGCGCGCTCGTCACCACGTACGCCGGATCGGCGAGTGGCTGGTCCAGCGCCTGAATGGCGCTTGCGAATGCGTCACCGTCGATCCGCGGCGCCTCGAGCACGTGGTGACGGCAGCCGTGTGCGCGCGCGACGAGCTCGGCGTACTTTGTCTCGTCATAGTCCGCCTGCGCAAAAGCCATGGTGAAGGTCTCGGGCGCGCGCCCTCCCACCTCGGTCATGTAGTGCACCATCAGGCCCGAATCGATCCCGCCCGAGAGGAACGCGCCGAGCGGCACGTCCGCGACCAGCTGCCGGCGCACGCTCTCGCGCAGCGCCGCGTCCACCTGCGCGACCACCTCCTCGCGCGCCGGCGCGCGCGACGCGCGCTGCGGGATTTCCCAGTAACGCGCGATATCGACGTGGCTGTCGTCCTGCCGCCATCGCAGGCGGCAGGCGGGCGGGAGCTGGCGGACTTCGGCGAGGAACGACTGCGGCGCGAGGCACACCTGGAAGGCGAGATAGTCGCGCAGCGCCTCGTAGTCGAGCCGGCGCGGAAAGCCGCCGAGCGCGAAAAAAGGCGCGAGCGTCGAGGCAAACGCGAGCCCGCCCCTGGTCGAATAGAAGAAGGGCTTGACGCCGAGGCGGTCGCGCGCCGCGAAGAGCTCCCGCTCGCGCGCATCCCACACTGCGAAGGCGAACATGCCGTCCAGGCGCGCGGGCAGTCCCTCGCCCCAGGCGGCATAGCCATGCAGCAGCACCTCGGTATCCGAGCGCGTGGTGAACCGCCAGCCGAGCGCCTCGAGCTCGGTACGCAGCTCGCGGAAGTTGTAGACCTCGCCGTTGTGCACCAGCACGTAGCGCCCGTCGGGCGAGCGCATCGGCTGGCGGCCGCCTTCCAGGTCGATGATGCGCAAGCGCGTAGTGCCGAGGGAGGCTCCGCCCTCCTCGAAGAGCTGCTGCTCGTCCGGGCCGCGCGAGAGCATGGCGGCGAGCGCGGCGCGCGCGTCCTGCTGCCACGGCGTTGCGATAAGGCCGAGGATGCCGCACATCAGCTACCGCGATTCCAAGCCATTAACGCTAATCTTGGGGATTCCGACCAGGCGACGAGCGCGTCCTTGGCCATCCGGCTGCAGACTTGCTGCGATCGGCCAAATCTGGCTTCGTGGTCGTCAGGCAGGCAACACCATGGAAAATAATAACAGCTTTGTGCCTCCAGTCGAGGCATCCTCGGGGGAAACGTATGGCAGTAGTACTGGGAGTGTCGAACACGGCGCATGACGCGTCCGCCGCGCTGTTCGCGGACGGCGAACTCGTATCCGCGATTGCCGAGGAGCGCATCTGTCGGATCAAGTGCATTGGCGGACAGATTCCCCAATTGGCTATCGAAAAGGTACTCGAGGTCGCTGGGCTCACCCGCAAAGATGTTGATCACATCGCCATGCTCCACGGGTACTACCCGGAAGAGTACCTGCGCCGGCCGGCGCCGGGAACCGAGCTGCTGCGCAAGATCAAGCGCACCAGCAGACGCCTGCGCGGCAAGGAAACCGAACGGATCTGGTCCGAGCACGTGCTTCGCGAGGCAATGGCCCACGGACTCAGGTTCGAGGACTGTTTTCGTTATGGCAGCTTCTTGAGGAACGAGGGCTTTCGCAGCGACGCCCGGGTCACCTTTTATCGACATCACGCGGTACACGCCTGGCTCGCGGGCTACTATTCGGGCCTTCCAGAGCGCATGGTCGTCACGGCCGACGGCTACGGCGATCTCGATCAAGTGCACACATCCAACGTGTACCGCAACGGCGCTCTGGAGACCATGGCCGTGTCCCTCGGCTACGGCCAGTCGGCGGGCATGTTCTACAAGGCGATCACCGAGCTGCTCGGCTTCAGGCCCATGCGCCACGAGGGCAAGGTGCTCGGGCTCGCCGCCTTCGGCGACCCGGCACCGCTGCTTGGAGCGTTCAGGAAGGCGTTGCGCGCGAGCGAGGACGGCCGCACCTTCGTGTCCGACTTCGGGGCAAGCAAGGCCGCGGACGCCGCCCTGCACGGCTACCTGGCATCCGTGATCATGGGCCATCCGCGCGAAAATGTCGCTGCAGCCGCCCAGCAGACTCTGGAAGACGCGTTCCTCACCGTCGTGCGGACCCTCGCGAAGGACACGGGGCTGCGCAAGATCGCTCTGAACGGCGGCGTCGCCGAGAACGTCAAGCTCAACCAGCGCATCGCCACCTTGCCAGAGATCGACGAGGTCTTCGTCTTTCCCGGCATGAGCGATACCGGCAACAGCGTTGGAACGGCGATCCTGGCGATCGAGGAGACCGCACCGGGCTTTCTCGCCAGGACGCAGCACCCCCTTCGCGATGTCTATCTCGGTCCCGAGTACACCGATTTCCAGGTCGAGGAAGCCCTTCGCGGCTCGGGGCTGGTCTACGAGAAGCTTGACCAGACGACCCTAGTGGACCGCACTGCCCGCGCGATCAACGAGGGCTGGATCGTCGGCTGGTTTCACGGGCGCATGGAATTCGGACCCCGGGCCTTGGGCAGCCGCAGCATGATCGGTCGGCCTACAGATGCCGGGATCAACAAGTCCCTCAACGCGCGCCTCGAACGCACCGAATTCATGCCTTTCGCGCCGAGCGCCCTTTACGAGTACGCCGACGATCTCTTCGTAGGCGCGGGAAAGGCGAAGCAGGCCGCCGAGTTCATGACCATCACGTTCGATGTCCGGGAGAAATGGCACGATCGCATTCCGGCGGTCGTTCACGTGGATGGCACGGCGCGGCCCCAGTTGGTACGCAAGGACCGCAATCGCCTGTACTACCAGGTGATCGATCGCTACCGCGAGCTGTCCGGGATTCCGCTGGTTCTGAACACCAGCTTCAATGTGCGTGAGGAGCCTATCGTCTGCGCACCTCCGGAGGCCATCCGCGCGGTCGCCGAGGATCGTATCGACGCGCTGGCGATCGGCTCCTTCTGGGTCGACAATCCCAAGCGAGGCCCCTTTCGCTAAGAGGCGCGGCCCCTGGCCCGGGACGTCCTTCCGTCGCTAGCCCTGCTCCGCGGCCAGGCGCTCGTAAGCCTCGATCACCGGTGCCTTGGCGTAGCGCGAGAGGTCGATGCGCGAAACGTCGGGTCGCGCCGCGAGCGCGCGATCGATCGCGCCGGCGAGCGCGGCGGCATCGCCCGGCGGCACCAGACACTTGGGCAGCGCCGCGCCCAGGATCTCGCGCGGCCCCGAGGGGCAATCCGTGCTCACGACAGGAATGCCGAGCGCAAGCGCCTCGACGATCACGTTAGGCAGCCCTTCGTGATCCGAGGAGAGCACGAGCAGCTCGGCGGCGGCAATCCACGGGTAGGGATTCTGCTGGAATCCCGCCACCTGCACGCGGCCCTCGAGCCCGCGCTCGCGGATCATGCGTTCGAGCGCCGGCTCGGGGTCCGCGAGCAGCACCAGCCGGGCCGGCCGGTTCAGCCGGGCAAAGGCCTCGAGCAGCAGGTCGTGCCGCTTCTGCCCGGAGAAGCGACCTGCATGTATCAGATAGGGGCGCTCCGGCAGCTCGGCAGGCGCCTTCGCCAGGCGGCTTATTTCAGAAAAGTCAAACGGGTTCGGAATCACTTGGATGCGCGAAGCTGCGATCCCAGCCGGTCCGCGCAAGTCGTCGGCGACGCCCTGCGAGACCGCGACGACCGGCCGCGCGCCGTACAACCCGCGATAGCGCGCGATGCGGCGCGCGGCGGTCGCGGGTGAGCGCACCGCGAGGCGCGCGACTTCGGCGGAGAGCGTATTCGCGATGCGGCACCAGTGCACGGGCACGCGCGCGAGCCGCGCGACTTCGTCGGTGAACGGCAGCGTGGAGACGAGCAGGCTGAACCGCTCCTCGGCTTCGAGCTCAGCGAGCTTGCGCGCGAGCTTGCGCGCGGCGAGGCGCTTGCCGAGCCAGCCCTTGCTCGCGTGGCGACCCGGCGCGGTCAGCGCGTGCAGCGCGAGGCCCGCCGGCACGGCATGCGCGACCACATGCTCTAGGAGGATCACATCGACGCGATGGCCTCGCGCGGCGAGCCCGCTGGAGATTTTCAGCACTGCTTTTTCTGCGCCGCCGCCCGCGAGATTGGTGAGAACGAACCCGACTCTCATCCGAGAGCCCGCGCAACAGCTGCCAGTACCGTGTCGACTGAGATCTCGCTCATCGGCGTGTCCTTGCTGCATGGGTGCGGCTTCGGGTGGTCGACCGGGAAGAAGCGCGGGTGATCGAGCGCGCCGATCAGGCGGCTGGGCGAGATGCAATGGTAGAGCACGACGAGCGGGATGTCGAAGCAGCTCATCATGTGCGTGGGCCCCGTGTCGACGCCGACATAGAGTTGGGTGCGGCTCATCAGCGCCGCGGTCTGGCGCAGGGTGAGCGTGCCCGCGAACACGGTGCAGCCGCTGCCGAGGGCTCCGGCGAGCTGCAGCGCGCGCGCGCTGTCCTCGGGCCCGCCGAAGACGAGGAATTCGCTCGCCGGCCGCTTGCTGCGGATCGCGCGCGCGAGCGCGATGAAGCTCTCGAGCGGCCAGTCGCGGTAGCTCTTGGTGGGAAAGCTCGCCAGCTGCAGCCCGATGCGCGGCCCGCCGCCTGTTCCGAGGCGCGATGCGGCCCAGGCCGACTCGGCCTCGGTGAGCCGGTAGGCGAGGCGGTAGCCCGCGTGGGGCACGCCAAGTGCGTCGGTCAGGAGGAGCGCGTTGTGCACCGAGTGAGCGGTCTGATAGCCGGGGCGCTCGACCGCCTTATGAAGCGCATCGTTCAGCGCCGCGTCGTCCTGGCGGAAGGCGACCACCTTGTCGGCCACGCGCAGCGCGTAGGTGACGAGCGGCGCGTCGAACCCGTAGACGAGCGCGAGGTCCCAGCGTGAGCCGCCAACGCGCCCCTTAAAGCGTGCCGAGAGCTTCGAGATGCCGGCGCTTTGCGCGATCCACGGCAGATGCGCGAGCACCTCGATGCGCTTCGGGTACCCGAGTACCGTAATCTTCGCTGCAGGCCAGGCCCGCGCAAGCGCGCGAATCGCCGGCGTGGCGAGCAGCGTGTCGCCGATGCGGCAGACGTTGATGAAGAGGATCTTCGCCGGCGGCGGGCCGGGCGCGCGCTCAAGCAAGGTCGGCCTGGAAAAACGAATAATTGCGACTTTCGATGTGCGCGAGACGGAAACCGGCGGCGAGAATGGCCTCGACCGTGCGCTTGGTCTCAACGAGCGTGTGCTCGGTGACACCATGGTGGAATTCGACCAGCAGCTGGCGGCATTTGCCGAGCAGGCCGCGCGCAATGAGGCCCTCGAGCACGGCATACTCCGCGCCCTCGATGTCGAGCTTGAGGACATCGCAGTCCTCGCGCCCGGCCTCGGCGAGCACCTCCTCGAGGCTGGTCGTCGTCACGTGCCGCGACTCGCCTCCCGCGACATACTCGTGGCTCGCGAGCAGGCTCCCGGAGACGCCGTCGGCGCCCTTGGGCAACCGCTCTGGCGGCCGCGGCAGGTGAAAGACGAGTGTCTCCCCCGGGCGCGTCCAGAAGGCGCGGTCGCGCAGATGCATGCCGGGCGGGCAGCGCGGGGCGCACCAAGCGAGGCTCGCGGGGTTTGCCTCGACACCGATCACGGTGCCGCCGAAGCGCGAGAGGAATGCGCCATCGAAGCTGATGTCCCGCCCGAGTCCGCAGTCGATGAGCAGCGGATCGGGGCGCACCAGGTCTCGGTCGAGCCACCAGCCGCCATATTTCGTGCCGAGCCGGATATATCCCGACGGCAGTCGCCACTCGCGCCAGCGCCGGCCGAGGCTGCGCTTGAGCCACTCCCAATATCTTCGGCGCGCAGGTATCATCTCCCGCTCCAGCATGAATCTGGTCACGCTCGCGGCGTGGTGTGCCGCGCTTTTCCTCGCGGCGACGCTATTCTCGCACACGGTCGCGCTGCGCCTGGTCCTGCTCTTTGCGGGCACCGCCCTCGTCCTCGCGGCGGCGCTGCGCGCACGCCTGCGCGACGGCAAAGAAATCGCCTTCACGCCGCCGCTTCTGATTCCGTTCGCGCTCTGGGCGGGCTGGGCCGCGCTGTCGCTCGCTTGGACGATCGATCCCGGCATCACACGCAAGGAGCTGCAGAACGAGGTCGGTTATACGCTCCTCGCCTATTGGCTCTGCTTCGTCGGAGCACAGGCGGCGAGTGCACCGCGCCTGTTCGTGGCGATTGGGGCTCTTGGCGCAGTTGCGGTCTGCGCCGTCGCGCTCCGTGAGATCTGGTTTACCACGCCTGGCGCGACTTTGTTGCTCTACGGCGGGCCGGGCGCGTTCCCCAGTACTTTGTTGATTCTCTTACCCTGCACGCTCGCGATCGCGTGGTATGCCGCCAGAAGGAAGCGGCACGTCGTGATGAGTTTCTCGATCGCCTTGCTGGCACTGTACGTCGTGGCGGGATATGCCGTGCAAAATCGCGTGTTCTGGTTCGCGGTTGGGGTGCAGATCGTTCTTTTTGCCTTTCTACTCTTAGTCTGCGCACCTGCTTCTTCCGCCCCGAATCGGCACACTAGACCATTCGTGCTGACGCTCGCTGCGCTTGCCGTCGCTGGCGCCGCGGTAATTGTAGTAAAGGTTCAAGGCGATCGACTCGGCGCTACCCCCAGCGAGATGAGAGAGGACACGCGCTTCACTCTGTGGCAATCGGTGCTCGACCGGATCGCCGAGCGGCCGCTTGCGGGATCGGGATTCGGCCGTGGCATGCTGCGGCGGGGTTTGCGCAACGAACTGAACAACCCGCAGCTGTGGCATTCGCACAACCAGCTTCTCGATACCGCGCTGCAGCTCGGCTGGACGGGGCTCGCGCTGCTCCTGCTGCTGTTTGGCTGGACGGCGTGGCTCGGCTGGGGGTTGGTGTGCTCGCGCAATGAGGTGGCCTTCGCTTGCGGCTTTGCGCTGCTCGCGGTGCTTGCCGGGATGGTGATCCGGAACATGACCGACGTGCTCTGGGTTCGGCAGAGCGCGCTGCTCTACTGGGGCGCGGTCGGCGTGCTGCTCGCCTGGGGAATGCGCGCGCGGAGCCCGGCGCCGGCGCGATGAAGATCCTCGTCATCCGCCGCGACAACATCGGCGACCTGGTCTGCACCACGCCGCTGCTCGCGGCGCTGAGGCGCGCGAAGCCGGGTGCCTGGATCGGCGCGCTCGTCAACAGCTACAACGCTCCGGTGCTCGAGCGCAACCCGGACGTGGACGCCGTCGTCACCTATCGCAAGCTCAAGCACCTCGAGCCGGGAGAATCTGCGCTCGGCGCGCTCCGCGCGCGCCTCGCCTCCTTCTGGAAGCTCCGGCAAGCGAAGCTCGACGTCGTGGTGCTGGCGACCCCCGGCGCGCCTAGGCGCGGCCTGCGCCTCGCACGCTGGCTGAGGCCCGCACGCATCGCGGGTTTCGACGACGGCAGGGTGCGCGCCGCCACTGCCGGAGCGCGGCATGAGGTCGAACTGGTTTTCGCGCTGGCCAGGGCCTTCGACATCCAGGGCGCGCCGCCGCCGCTCGCGCTCAACCCCGACCCGCTCGAAGTGGAGAAAGCGCGCGCGAAGCTCGCTTCGCACCCGGGCGCCAGGGTGGCGGTACATCTGAGCGCCCGCCGTCAGGCGCAGCGCTGGCCCGCGGCGCGGTTTGCAGAATTGACCGGCAAGCTCTCCGAGAGAGGAGCTGCAGTGATGCTTCTGTGGTCGCCGGGTCCGGCAAGTCACCCTCAGCACCCGGGAGACGACGACAAGGCAGAGGAAGTCCTGCGGCTGCTGGGCGCGGGAAGGGCAATTCCCTATCCGACCACGCAGCTGCCCGCGTTGATCGGAGCGCTTGCAGCTTGCGACCGCGTGATTTGCGCCGACGGCGGCGCCATGCACCTCGCGGCGGCACTGCAAAAGCCGGTGGTCGCGCTCTTCGGCGACTCACCGCCCGAGCGCTGGCGGCCGTGGCGAACGCGGCACCGCGTGGTGCGCTCGGAGTCGCGCAACGTCGCCGACCTGCCGGTCGAAGAGGTGTTGCGCGCCTACGAAGAGGTCACGGCGCCGTAGATCGCTTCCATGCGCTCGAGCATGCGCGCGTACGAGTAGCCCTCGACGCAGTGTTTGCGCGCGGCCTCGCCCAGCTCGCGCCTGAGCCCCTCGTTGCCGGCGAGGCGCTCGATCGCCGCGGCGAGCGCCTGCGGGTCGCGCGGCGGCACGAGCAGCGCGGTGCGCTCGTGCTCGGCGAGTTCCGGGATCCCGCCGACCGCGGTGGTCACGCACGGCAGCTCGACCAGCATCGCCTGCACGAGCGCCTGCGGCACGCCTTCGTTGGCGTAGGACGGCAGCGCGAAGATGTCGAGCGCGCGCAGCCATGGCAGCACGTCGGCCTGCTCGCCCTGCATGCGCACACGGCCGCGCAGGCCGAGGCCGTCGATTCTCTCCTCCAGCACGCTGCGCATCGGTCCGTCCCCGACGATCACCAGCTCGATCGTCGAGGGCAGGTGCAACATCGCCTCGATCAGGTGGAGGTGCCCTTTCCAGCTGCGCAGCGTCGCCACGATGCCGACCAGCGTGCGGTTCTCGAGCAGCCCGAAGCGCGCGCGCGAGGCCTTGCGCTCGCCCGGGTGGAAGCGCCCCGCGTCGACGCCGGTCGGCACCGACTCGATGCGCGCGCCATCGAAGCCGTTGTGCTCGATGAGCGCGCGGCGCAGCGCCTCGCCGGTGGTCACGATGCGCTCGGCGGCGCGCATGTAGAGCCAGCGCGAGAGCGGCCCGCGCGGCACCGGCGCGGAGATGTGGCGCATCCGCACGAGACGCGGCGGCCGGCCGCGCCCGAAGCGCGCGAGCGCGGTGAGCCACGAGTCGGTCGAGCTGTGCGTGCAGGCGACATCGCAGGGATTGGCGCGGAACCAGTCGATGAGCGCGCGCACGCTGCGCAGGCCTTTCTTCCCGATCGGCAGCGCGGCGACCGGCACGCCCCAAGCTGGCGCCTCGGCGCGGATGCGAGCCTCGCGCGGGCAGAGCAGCGTCACCGCATGGCCGCGGCGGATCATGCCCTGCGACTCGGCGAGGATCCGCAGCTCCTGCCCGCCCCAGCCGAGCGAGGACTCGGTGTGGACGATCCGGAGCGGGGTCATCCCGGGGTCATCCGACCGCGAACTGGATGCGGTAGAGCTTCGCGTAGACGCCGTCGCGCGCGAGCAGCTCGGCGTGCGTGCCCGACTCGACGATGCGGCCGCGCTCGAGCACCACGATGCGGGTCGCGCGCTCGACGGTCGAGAGCCGGTGCGCGATGACGAGCGTGGTGCGGCCGCGCATCAGCGTGGCGAGCGCCTCCTGCACCAGGCGCTCGGACTCCGAGTCGAGCGCGGAAGTCGCCTCGTCCAGGATCAGCACAGGCGCATCCTTGAGCAGCGCGCGCGCGATCGCGAGGCGCTGGCGCTGGCCGCCCGAGAAGCGCATGCCGTTCTCGCCGACCAGCGTCCGCATGCCCTGCGGCGTCTCGCGGATGAACTCGAGCGCGTGCGCCGCGGCGGCTGCGGCCTCGACCGCGGCGTCGCTCGCGCCGGCCATCCTGCCGTAGGCGATGTTGGCGCGGATCGTGTCGTTGAAGAGCACCACGTCCTGCGACACGACCGCGAGATTGGCGCGCAGGTCGTCCAGCCTGAGCGCCTGCAGGTCGTGGCCGTCGAGCAGGATCCTGCCGCCCTCCGGCGCATAGAAGCGCGGCAGCAGGTTGGCGAGCGTGGTCTTGCCCCCGCCCGAGGCGCCCACCAGCGCCACCCTCTCTCCCGGCCGGATCGAGAGGCTCACCTCCGCGAGCGCCGGCTCGGTGCGCGTCGGGTAGGTGAAGCTCACGCGCTGGAACTCGATCTCGCCGCGCGCGCGCGCGAACGCCTGCGTGCCGCGGTCCTCCTCGATCGGCGCGTCGATCAGCTCGAACACGCTTTCCGCGGCGGCGAGCCCGCGCTGCAGCGAGGCGTTGACGTCGGTGAGGTGCTTCAGCGGCGCGAGCAGGAGAAGCATCGCGGTGATGAACGAGGCGAACTCGCCTACCGTGGTGCGGGTGGCGAGCGACTCCTCCATGGCGAGATAGACGATGACGGCGAGCGCCATCGCGGCGAGGATGTGCGTCACCGGCGTGGTGAGCGCCGCCGGGACCGTCTGGCGCATGTTGAAGCCGCGCACGCGCTGGCTCGCGCGCGCGAAGCGATCGGTCTCGTAGTCGTGGCCGCCGAAGACCTTGACCACCTTGTGGCACTCGATGGTCTCCTGCAGCACGTGCACCAGGTCGCCGAGCGCGTGCTGCGCCTCGCGCGCCATGCTGCGCAGGCGCCGCGACAGCAGCCGCACGAAGAGCGCGATCGGCGGGCCGATGGCGAGCGCGATCAGCGTCAGCTTCCAGTTGAGATATAAGAGCCAGGCGAACAGGCCGATAACAGCGATCGAGTCGCGCACGACCACGGTGAGCACCGTGGTCGATGCGGCAGCAACGCCGCTCACGTCGTAGGCGATCTTGGAGAGGACCGTGCCCGAACTGTGGTCGTCGAAGTACTGCGCGGGAAAGCGCACCAGGCGCGCAAACATCGCCGCGCGCAGGTCGAGCACGACGCGGTTCGCGACCCAAGCGAGGAAATACGACGAGACGAAAGTGAGCAGGCCACGCAGCAGGAAGATGCCGACCAGCGCAGCCGCGAACCAGATCGGCGCAGGCGGCGCCTTGCCCGCGCCGAAGCCGCCGTCGAGCAGCGGCTTCATGAGCGCCGGGAAAAGCGGCTCGGTCGCCGCTGCGGCGATCATGCCGAGCACGGCCAGCGCGAATACGCGACGGTGCGGCCGCACGTAGCCCATGAGCCGCCAATACAGCCGACGATCGCGAGTCGGGCCGGTCTGGTTCGCGCTCGCGTCGGTCTGGTTCGCGCTCGCGTCGGTCTGGTTCGCGCTCGCGCTCATACCAGCTTCGCGTACAGGTCGGTAAGTCGGCGTGCCATCGCGTCGATTCCGTAGCTCTCGGAGGTGCGGCGCGCGGTGGCGCGCAGCGAGCCGCCATTGTCTCCGGAAGCGAGCGCGTGCGCTGCGGCGCCCATCAGGCGGGCGAGCCCGTCGACATCGTCGGGCTCGCAGATCCAGCCGGCTTCCCCCAGCACCTCGGCCGCGCCGCTGCGCTCGCCGACGATCGCCGGCAGGCCCATCGCCAGCGCTTCCAGCGCCGCGACTGGAAATGGGTCGTAGCGCGTGGGGAGGATAAAGCAATCGGCCGCCGCATAGAGGGGGCGCACGTCCTCGCGCGCCCCGAGCAGCCGCACGCGCGCGCCGACACCGGCGGACTCGGCCAGCGAGGCGAACCGCGCCGCGTCGCGGTCGCGTCCCGCGGCGAAGAGGCGCAGCGCGGGCTGCTCGCAGCGCGCGAGCGCGGCGATCGCCGCATCCAGCCCCTTGCGCGCAAATCCCGAGCCGACGAAGAGGAAGGCAAGCTCGCCCTCGGCAAGCCCGAGCTCGGCGCGCGCCGCGGCGCGCAGCGCGTCGCGATGACGCGGATGGAAATGCTCCAGATCCACGCCGTTATGCACGACGTGCAGCTTCTCGGGCGCGATGCGGAAAGCGGTGCGGATCTCCTCGCGCACCATGTTCGAGTTGCAGATCACGGCGCGCAGCGCCGGGTGCTCGAACATGCGCCGCTCCTCGGCGCACACGTAGCGGTGGTAGGGGTTGAGCGCGATGCCCAGGCGCTCGATGAGCCCCACGCCCGCGCGCCGGATCTCGAGCCAGCGCCGGTGCACGCCGTCCCCGGCCCGGTAGACGTCGCAGCCGGCGATGCGCTCGTGGGACTGCACCAGGTCGAACGTTCCCCACGCGCCTCTGGCCGCACGCGCGAAGGAACGGTCGCGCCACAGGTTTCCCAGGTAGAAGGGATTCAGCGTCAGCACCGCGCGCGAGCCCCAGCCTTCGGCGCTGCGCGCGATCAGCGTCACTTGCGCGCCGGCGCGCTCGAGCGCCGGGAGCGCGCGCTCGATGAAGCGCTCGGCCCCCCCGTAAGGGCTGTACCGCTGTCGGACCAGGGCAACCCGCAATGGACTAGCGGCCCTCGGCGAGCAGCTGCTCGGCCGCCGCCTTTACGTCCGCGACCGGCAGTGTCGTCAGGCATTCGCTCACCTTGCCGCCGCCGCAACCGTCGTTGCCGCAGGGCCGGCACGGGAACTTCGTCGTGACGATGCGGTGCGGCACGCGCCACGGGCCCCACTCGTGCTCGCCGCTCGGGCCGAAGAGCACCACGCTCGGCGTGCCCATCGCAGCCGCAAGGTGCATCGGCATCGAGTCGACGCCGATGAAGAGCCGCGCCTTCGCGGAGAGCGCGCCCAGCTCCTTGATCGAGAGCTTTCCCGCCAGGTTCACCGGCTTCGACTTCGTTTGCGAAACAATGTCCTCGATGAAAGACACTTCCTCCGGCTCCGGCGCGGCGGTGAGCGCCACGCGGTGGCGCGGCGCGAGCGCGTCGATCAGCTCGGCGTTGCGCTCCGCCGGCCAGGACTTGAAGCCCCAGCGCGAGGCCGGGTGCAGGTGCACGAAGCCGCGCTCCTCGAGCCCCTCGGCCTCCAGCAGCGCGGCGACGCTGGACTTGGCCGCGTCGCCCGGCACGAAATCGACCATCCGCTCCTCGGGCGCGGGTTGCACGCCGACGCGGCGCAGCGCATCGAGGTTCTCTTCCACCTTGTGGCGGCGGCCGTTGCGCGCGAGCGCATACAGATGGGTGAAGCTGCGCCGCCAGAACTCGCTCTTGCCGGGGGTGGCCGGGGCGACCCGGTAACGGGCGCCGAGCGCGCGCGCGAGCCACGCGCCGCGCGGCTGCTCGGACAGGTGCACGATCAGGTCATAGCGGCGCGCGCGCAGCGCATCGTAGAGCTTCTTCTCGAGGAGCAGCCGCGAAAAAACGTCCTCGTCGCGCCATTTGCGCCCCACTAGGTGCAGGTGGCTGAGCGCGGGATGGCCCTCGAGCATCGCCGCGGTGTCGTCATAGACGAGCGCGTCGATCTCGGCCCGCGGCGCGTGCGACTTGAGCGCAAGCAGGACCGGCGCGGCGAGCAGCACGTCGCCGTGATGGCGCAGCTTGATGACCAGCACGCGCGCGATCTCCCCAAGCGGAACCGCGTCCTTCAGCATCTGGCGAAGATAGCACCGTCTAAACCGCTGCGCTCACGGGCAAACATCGGCGGGCGAAGAGGCGGCCCGCATGCCGTGCATCCCTCGTCTACTCAGAACTCGTGCCTGAGATTGATGCTCGCTTTTCTGCCCTGCGTATTGAAGCCCTGGGCGAGCTCGTAACGCTTGTCGAATGCGTTCTCAAGGCGCCCGAGCACGCTGGTCCGCCTGCCAAGATCGTAGCGCGCTGTGAAGTTGACGACTTCGTACCGGGTGAGCTCCACGCGGGCAGCGGTGACGACAGTATTGTCGAATCGTGGTGCGCTCGCGAGCAGCTCGGCGCCGAGGCGCAGCGCGCCGAAGCTCTTCGCGACGCCCAGGCTGCCGAAGGTCTTGGCGCGGCGCACGAGCTGAAGATGCGTGGAGGGCGTGTGCTGGACCGGATCCTGCACCGTAAGGCTCGCCTTGACCTCCGCACCCCAGAGCGTCCCGCGATAGGAAGTCTCGATGCCGTCGATCGTGGCGCGGTTGATGTTGACGACCGGAAACGGATTGATCAGGTCCTCGATGCGCGCATGGAATGCGACCACTCGCAGCAAATGCGGGCCCGTGGCGTATTGCACGCCGGCCTCCAAATGTCGCGAGCGCTCGGGGCGCAGGTTGGGATTACCAGATCCCGGGAAAAAAAGCTCGTTGAACGTCGGTGCCCGAAACGCCTTCGAGCTGCTGGCGCTGAAGCGGACCCTATCGGTGAGATCGTATCCGTAGCCGCCGAAGTGCGTGCGCGCCTTGCCGAAATCGGAATAGTCCTCGTTGCGAACGTTCAGTTGCACGGCATGCTTGCCGAAGCGGCCTCGGTAGCCCCCGAACAGGGCGCTGACGTCACGGCCGGGTCGAACGTACGCGGTCGTGCTGCTGACCTCCTGTTTTAGCCTTTCGACGCCAGCCGTCAGTGTGTGCGCGGCGAGCGCGAAGTCGTTCAACCAGGCGACCTGCGTGTTGCTGCTGGTGGTGCGGCTGGTGACGCGGCCGTTCAGATAGCCATCGTAGCGGTCGCGGCCGAGCGAAGAGCTGAGTCTCGAATTCCAGATCGACGCGAGCCGGTTGTTCGTATGGAAGGTCAGCATGCCGACCTCGGCATCGGCGGTGTGCTTGTCGTTCACCGAGGCCGCGAACGCATTGTCGAACTCCACCCGTCCCTGGCTGGAGAGAAAGCGCATGCCCGCTTCGTGGCCCGGCGCAAAGCGATGGGCGAGGCTCCCCGACAGCGACAGGTTGCGGTACCCGTCGCGGTCCGGGTTCGTGGTAGGCGAATTGGCAGGATTCTGCGCCGAAAAACCGTCGGTCTTGTAATGAGACAGGTTTAGCGAGAAGCGCGTGTCGCCCGCCGCGCCAAATGATCCCGAGTAGCCTGCGCTCAGCCGCTGCGTGCCTTCCTCGGCCGCTCCCGCCATGACGCTCCCCCCCGCCTCGCGCTGACCTCGATGCGAGAACACCTGGATCACGCCGCCGATCGCGCCCGACCCGTAGAGGCTGGAAACCCCGCCGCGGACGATCTCGACGCGCTCGATCTGGTCGAGCATCAGCTGATCGAGCGCCGTGGCGCCGGTCGCGAGGCTCGATACGCGAACGCCGTCGACCAGCACCAGCACCTGGTTGGTCGCGGCGCCTCTCAGGAAAGTCGAGCTGGTCGCGCCGACGCCGCCGGTTTGCGAAAACTCGAAGCCCGCCTCTTTCCGCAGGAGCGTCGGCAGGTCGACCGCGCCGGAGTCGCGGATCTCCCTGCGGGTGATGACCGTGGTATGCGGAATCGCGTCGCGCATGCGTTGCTCGGTGCGCGAGGCGGTGACGACGACGGCATCGTCGCCTTGCTGAGCATAAGCGGGCAAAGCGGACGCGGCCAGTGCTGCAGTGATGATGAAGCGCATGAAACCCTCCTTGGGCGTCATCCCCGACGCCCGTCAGCAGGTTGATGAACTGCAAGGCCGGTCTCCGGACTCGCGAGCGGCGGATTGCTCCGCTAGGTGCGCCCCTTCCCGTGGATCACTCCGATCCGCAGTGGGTGTGCCGCGCACCTTCTCGCCTACCGTTGCGGGGGCAGTAGAGGCCTTGGACCTCTTTCCCGTTTAACCCGCGACGCGAGAGCCGCGCCGCGGACACCTTGCAACCAAAAAGTATCTTCATTATCACCGATTTCGTGCGCCGCGACACGGTCAGGAACCACTTTCAGAAACAGCCCTTACTTCTTGACGCTGCGGCAGAATTGCATGATAGTGACTATCGTGGACGCCGAGTTCAATTCGCTCGAGACCAAGGTCGCCCAGTTCGTCGGACTGTGCGACCGGCTGCGCGCCGAGAACCACGACCTGCGCCAGCAGCTCGCCTCGGCGCGCAACGACGCCAAGCGCCTGAACGAGCGCATCGAGGGCGCCAAACAGAAGCTCGAGAGCCTGCTCGCGCGGCTGCCGGACTGAAGGACCCGCAGGGGGCGGGAAGACATGGCCGAAGGCGGCAAGACGATCGAAGTCAGCATCCTCGGCCGCAACTACAAGGTCTCCTGCGAGGACGGCGAGCGCGACGCGCTCATGCAGGCGGTCGAATACCTGGATGCCAAGATGGGCGAGATCAAGAAGGGCGGCAAGGTCAACGGCACCGATCGCATCGCCGTGATGGCCGCGCTCAACATCGCGCACGAGCTGCTCTCGACACGACTCGGCGGCGGCTTTGACATCGGTCAGGCCAAGAGTAGGATCGAATCGATCGAGGCGAAGCTGGATGAAGCGATCGCCCGGCAGGACAAGCTGTTCTAACGACTGTGTTCCCTGCTGTGCACGACCGGGCCCCATTTTTCCGAACCGATAGCTTCCCAAGGTTGCGGCACTAGCGTCACTGTTGTGATCGTCCCTTGCACCGAAGGCGACTTCGGGGCGCGCCGGACGAACCTGATGTGACCGGGCTGCGACCACCCTGATATAAGCAGGGTTCGGAAGCCGGGCCCACCGGCACGAGCGGGGGACTCCCTTCCATGTACTGGGTGATGAAATCAGAGCCCGACGAGTGCTCGATCGACGATGCGCTCGCGGCGCCGAAGCGCCTCGCGCCCTGGACCGGCGTGCGCAACTACCGCGCGCGCAACTTCATGCGCGACGAGATGCGCATCGGCGACGGCGTGCTCTTCTGGCATTCGAGCTGCGAGATGCCCGGGATCGCCGGCCTCGCCGAGGTCGCCTCCGCGCCCTACCCCGATCCGTCGCAGTTCGACAAAAAGAGCGATTACTACGACGCCAGCTCGAAGCGCGACGCGCCGAGCTGGGTCTGCGTCGATGTGCGGGCGCTGAAGAAAACGCGCGTCGTGCCCATCCCGGAGCTGCGCGACCAGAAACCGCTGAAGGACATGTGGGTGCTGCGCCCGGGCAACCGCCTGTCGATCACCCCCGTGACCGATGCGGAATGGAAGTTCATCACCGGCAAGCTGCTTTGACGAACGACCTGCTGCTGCGGGCGCTCGCGCGCCAGGCGACTGAGCGCACGCCGGTGTGGCTCATGCGGCAGGCCGGCCGCTACCTGCCCGAGTACCGCGCCACGCGCGCCAGGGCAGGCAGCTTTCTCGGCCTTGCCAAGAGCCCCGCGCTCGCCTGCGAGGTCGCGCTGCAGCCGCTCGAGCGCTTCCCGCTCGATGCCGCGATCCTCTTTTCCGACATCCTCACGATTCCGGACGCGATGGGCCTGGGCCTGGGCTTCGGCGAGGGCGAAGGGCCGCGTTTCGCCCGGCCGGTGCGCGACGAGGCAGCGGTAAGCGCCTTGGCCGCGCCCGATCCGGGCGCGGAGCTGCGCTACGTGCTCGATGCGGTGCGCGAGACGCGCCGCGCGCTCGCGGGGCGGGTGCCCCTGATCGGCTTCTCGGGCAGCCCTTTCACGCTCGCCTGCTACATGGTCGAGGGCTCCGGAAGCGACGACTGGGGCGTGCTCAAGCAGATGCTGGGCGCAAGACCCGACCTGCTGCACCGGATCCTGGAGGTGAATGCGCGCGCGGTGACCGACTACCTGAACGCGCAGATCGAGGCCGGCGCACAGGTGGTGATGCTCTTCGACACCTGGGGCGGCACGCTCACCACGCCGGCACGCTACGAGGCGTTCTCGCTCGCCTACATGCGCAAGGTGATCGGCAAGCTGCGCGGCGCGCCGTGCATCGTCTTCACCAAGGGCGCGGGCGACTGGCTGGAGGCGATCGCCGCGAGCGGCTGCGCGTGCGTCGGGCTCGACTGGAACGTCGCGCCGGCCGATGCGCGCAAGAGAATCGGCGCCAAGGTCGCGTTGCAAGGCAATCTGGATCCGGCGCTGCTCAGCTCGACACCTGACATCGTGCGTCAGGAAGTGCGGCGCGTTCTCGATGCGTTCGGCCCGGCGCCCGGCCACGTCTTCAACCTCGGCCACGGAATTTCTCCACAAGCAAAGGTCGAAGCCGTTGCTGCGCTTGTAGACGAAGTGCGCACTTACAGTAAAAAAATGCGAGCGCGCGGCGCCTGAGTTATGCACACGCTGCGGCGCCGGCGTGCAGGATCGTGTTTTCACCGTGCCGGGCCCAGGGAAAACGCTCAACCCCTTGATGCCATGACCAAAACGCCTTGCCGGGGGCCGCGAGCGCCGACTTCCCCTATGAGCCTGTGGAAAAGTTACCGGAAGATTCCGGGATTGCTCACAGCCTTATCCACAGGCCGTTTGGTAAGCATTTGCCGCGACAAGAGAATTTTTTGCTGAAATCGCGGCAATGAACGTGCTGCGCGTCGCGATCGACGTGCCGATCGCGAAGATCTTCGACTATCTCGGCGAAGCGGAGCCCGGCGACCGCGTGATCGTGCCTTTCGGCGCACGCTCGAGGGTCGGCGTCGTCCTCGAAGCCGCGGCGGAGAGCAAAGTCGCGAGCTTGAAGCGGATCGAGCGCGTGCTGGACGATGCGCCGCGGCTGCCCGCGGACTGGCTCGAGCAGATGCGCTTTCTCGCCGCCTACTACCAGCGCCCGCTCGGCGAGACCGTGGCGGGCGCGCTGCCGCGGCGGCTGCGCTCGCTGAAAGCCCTGCCCAAGTCGCCCGCCGCGCCTGCGCCGGTTTCCGGGAAGCCGGATTTTTTCTCGAAACACACGCCGAACCCTGCCCAGGCGCACGCGATCGAGAGGATCTGTGCGGCGCTAGGCACGTTCCGGGCGTTCTTGCTGCACGGCGTCACCGGCAGCGGCAAGACCGAGGTCTACCTGCGGGTCATTGCCAGAGCCCTCGAGCGCGGCGGCCAGGCGCTCGTGCTCGTCCCGGAAATCGGCCTGACCCCGCAGCTGGAGGCGCGCTTTCGCGAAGCTTTCCCCGGAGCCGGTATCGTGGTGCTGCACAGCGCGCTCGAAGAAGACGCGCGCACGCGGGGCTGGCTCGCTGCGGCGCGCGGCGGGGCGCAGATCGTGCTCGGAACGCGGCTCGCCGCGCTCGCGCCGCTCCCGCAGCTTGCGCTCCTCGTGGTGGACGAGGAGCACGATGCCTCCTTCAAGCAGCAGGAAGGCCTGCGTTACTCGGGCCGCGATGCGGCCGTGCAGCGCGCCAAGCTCGCCGGCTGCCCGATCGTGCTCGGCAGCGCGACGCCGTCGCTGGAGACCTGGCACAACAGCGCGGCTGGCCGCTACGAGCGCCTTACGCTCGCCGAGCGCGCCGTGCCCGGCGCGCGCCTGCCGCGGGTGCGCACGGTGGACCTGCGCGCCGGCACCCCCGCGCACGGCCTGGCGGAGCCGCTCCTCGAGGCGATCAAGGGCCGGCTCGCGCGCCACGAGCAAAGCCTCGTCTTCATCAACCGCCGCGGCTACGCCCCGGTGCTTTCCTGCGAGGCCTGCGGCTGGGCGGCGAGCTGTGGCCGCTGCACCGCGCACCTGGTCCTGCATTCGACCGGCCCTCGCCTCCTTTGCCATCACTGCGGCGCGACCGAGCGCGTGCCGCGCGCCTGCCCGACCTGCGGCAACGTCGACCTCCGGCCGCACGGCCGAGGCACTCAGCGGGTCGAGGAGACACTCGCCGAGCTCTTCCCGGCCGCGCGCGTGGTGCGCATCGACCGCGACAGCACCCGAAAACGCGCGGACCTTGCGCGCAAGCTCGAGGAAATCCGCCGCGGCGAGGCCGAGATCCTGGTCGGCACCCAGCTCCTCGCCAAGGGGCACGACTTCCCGGACCTCACGCTGGTGTGCGTGCTCAACACCGACAGCGCGCTGCTCTCGACCGACTTTCGCTCCGCCGAGCGGCTTTTCGCCACGCTCGCTCAGGTGGGCGGGCGCTCGGGCCGGCGCGAGCAGCCGGGCGAGATACTGGTGCAGACGCGCTATCCCGGCCACCCGCTCTTCGCATCGCTCGCGCGCCACGACTACGCGGGCTTCGCCGACGCGCAGCTCGCCGAAAGGAAGAGCGCGGGCTTCCCGCCCTTCGTGCACGAGGCGGCGCTGCGCGCCGAGGCGAAGAAGCTCGAGACCACGATGGCGTTCCTGCGCGCGGCGGCGCGCCTCGTCCCTGCGCCCGCAGGCGTGCGGCTCTACGACCCGGTGCCGCACATCGTCACCAAGCGCGCCGGCTACGAGCGCGCGCAGCTCATCGCGCACTCGGCCTCGCGCCCTGCGCTGCAGGAGTACCTGCGCGCCTGGTCGGCGCGACTCGCCGCGACCGCGCCACGCAGCATCCGCTGGCACCTGGACGTCGATCCGATCGAATTCGACTGAATGCCATTATTTCGCCAGACTCGCGACCTATAATTCTCCGCCCTTGCATGGACATCAAAGACCATCTCGCCGGCCTGTTCAGGGAAGCGATCAGGCAGAAAATCCCTGAGGGCAGCGACATCGAGATCACGTTCGAGCGCCCGCGCGACCCATCGCACGGCGACCTCGCCACGAACGTTGCGATGCAACTGGCGCGCAAGCTGAAGCGCAAGCCGCGAGAAATCGCGGATTTGCTGCTGCAAGCGGGAATTTCCAGTCCTCACATCGAATCGCTGGAAGTCGCGGGGGCCGGGTTCATCAATGTCCGTCTCAAGGCAACCGCCAAGACGGACATCATTCCGGCCATCCTCGCCGCGGGCGCGTCCTACGGCCGCGGCCGGTCGGAGAAGCCCGAGAAAGCGATGGTCGAGTTCGTCTCCGCGAATCCCACCGGCCCGCTGCACGTCGGTCACGGGCGGCAGGCGGCGCTCGGCGATGCGATCGCGGCGCTGCTGGAAGCCCAGGGCCACGCGGTGACGCGGGAGTTCTACTACAACGATGCTGGCGCGCAGATCGAGGCGCTCGCGCGCTCGGTGCAGGCGCGCGCAAAGGGCATCGGCCCCGGCGGGCCCGGCTGGCCGCAGGACGGCTACGCGGGCGAGTACATCGAGGACATCGCTAAAGAGATCGCGAATCCGGACGATTTGGAGGCGATCCGCAAGCACGCGGTCGCGTTCCTGAGGAAGGAGCAGGACGAAGATCTGAAAGCCTTCGGCATCAGATTCGATGTCTACACCCTCGAATCGAGCATGTACTCGGAAGGCAAGGTCGCGGAGGCGGTCGACGGCCTTTGGAAAAGCGGCAAGACCTACGAGAAGGAAGGCGCGCTCTGGCTGCGCACCACCGACTACGGCGACGACAAGGACCGCGTGGTGCGCAAGTCCGACGGCAGCTACACCTACTTCGTGCCCGACGTTGCCTACCACGTCAACAAGTGGCGGCGCGGTTTCCGCAAGGTGATCAACGTGCAGGGCACCGATCACCACAGCACCGCGACGCGCGTGCGCGCGGGCCTGCAGGCGCTCGCCCTCGGCTTCCCGAAGGGCTATCCGGACTACGTGCTGCACAGCCTCGTCAGGGTCATGCGCGGCGGGCAGGAGGTGAAAATCTCCAAGCGCGCCGGCTCGTACGTCACGGTGAGGGACCTCATCGACTGGGTCGGGCGCGACGCCGTGCGCTTCTTCCTCGTCTCGCGCAAGGCGGACAGCGAGTTCACCTTCGACGTCGATCTCGCGCTCGCGCGCAGCGAGGAGAACCCGGTCTACTACGTCCAGTACGCGCACGCGAGGGTTTGCAGCGTCTTTGCGCAGTGGGGGGGTAACCGGGATTCGCTTCTAGCTGCAAATCTCGATCCCTTGAAAAGCGAAAAGGAATTGGCGCTTGCCCAGCGGCTCGCGCAGTTCCCGGAGCAGGTGGCGAGCGCGGCGCGCGAACTCGCGCCGCACGCGATCGCGTTCTACCTGCGCGAGCTCGCGGGCGAATTTCACCGCTACTATAATGCCGAGCGCATTCTGGTCGAGGACGAGGCGGTGCGCGCGGCGCGCCTGGCATTGTGCGCGGCAGTGCGCCAGACGCTCGCGAACGGCCTCGCGCTCCTCGGCGTTTCCGCGCCGGAGAAAATGTGACGACGAAGCCAACCCATCCAAGATCGCATGCCCGGCGCAGCCGCTCCGCCGGCGGGTTCCTGCTCGGCATGGCGGTCGGGCTGCTCGTCGGCCTTGGAATAGCGCTGGCGGTCGCGCTGTTCCTCAACAAGACGCCGATTCCGTTCATCGGAGGCAAGGGCAAGCCCGCGGCGGCGAAGGAAGGCGGCGAGCCTGCCAGGGCGACCGCGGTCGCCGTCATGCCACAGGGCGGGTCCGCGCAGCCGCCTCCGGTCAGGGCGCCGGAGAAAGCGGATAAGCCCAAGTACGACTTCTACAAGATCCTGCCGGGCAGCGAGGAACCGGTCTCGGATCGCGAGCTGAAGGACGCGGCGAAGGCGGCGAAGAGTCAGCCGGATGCCGGCAAGGGCGTTTACTTCATCCAGACGGGCTCGTTCCAGAACCCCGCCGACGCCGACAACCAGAAGGCGCGCATCGCGATCCTCGGCTTCGAGTCGAGCGTCGAGCCGACCGCCCTGCCGGACAAGGGCACCTGGTACCGCGTACGGCTCGGGCCGTACACGGCGCTGGAGGAGCTGAACAGGGTGCGGCGCGTGCTGTCGCAGAACGGAATCGACGCGAGCCTGGTCAAAGTCAAGGACTTGGCGGCCACGGAAGGCAGGTAGAAACGATGAACACCCAACGTCGCATGCTCGTCGCCGCCCTTGCGCTGTCGCCTCTCGTCGCGCGTGCGCAGGAGGCCTTCACCACGCTGCGCAAGCCGCTGCCGGTCGAGTCGAATGGCAAGATCGAGGTCGCCGAATTCTTCTGGTACGGCTGCATCCATTGCTACCACATGGAGGCGCTGCTCGAGGTCTGGGTGCCCAACCTCAAGCCCGACACGCAGTTTCGCCGCATCCCGGCGGTGTTCGGCGATTTGCGCTTCACCCACGACGCCTCGATCTATTTCGCGCTCGAGGCGCTCGGCCTGCTGGACAAGCTGCACAAGCCGCTGTTCGACGCGATCCACCTGAGCAAGCTGCGCACGACCAACAAGGAAGTGCTGCTCGCGTGGCTCGCGCAGCAGGGCGTCGACGTGAAGAAGTTCGAGGCTGCCGTGACCTCCTTCGGGGTGCAAAGTCGCCTGAAGCGCGCCGGGCAGCTCACTGCAGGCGCGGAAATCGACGGCACGCCGGCGCTCGCGGTGCACGGGCGCTACACGATCAGCGCCGAGCAGGGACCGACCCTGCAGGGGATGCTCGCGACCGCCGACCGGCTCGTCGCCACCCTGCGCAGGAGCCGGCGCGCGCCGGCCAAGAAGTAGCCGGCGCCCGGCGTGCGCCGCATCTTCATCACCGGCGCATCCTCGGGCATCGGCGCGGCAATGGCGCGGCACTACGCCGCGCAGGACACCAAGATCGGACTCTTCGCGCGGCGGCGCGAGCTCCTGGAGAAACTCGCAGCGAGCCTGCCCGGCCGCACCGCGATCTACGCCGGCGACATCGCCGACACCGCTGCGCTCGAGGCGGCCGCCAAGGACTTCCTCGCGCGCTTCGGCGCGCCCGACCTAGTCGTCGCCAATGCAGGGATCTCCATCGGCACGCGCGCGGACGCGATCGCCGATGCGGAGAAGCTGCGCCGCGTGCTGGACGTGAACGTCACCGGGATGGCGGCGACGCTCTCGGCCTTCGCGCCCAGCATGCGCGCCGCGGGCCGCGGCACGCTCTGCGGCATCGCCAGCGTCGCCGGCTTCCGCGGCCTGCCCGGCGCGGGCGCCTACAGCGCTTCCAAAGCCGCCGCGCGCACCTGGCTCGAGGCGCTGCGCGTCGAGATGGCCGGCTGCGGCGTGTCGGTGGTGACGATCTGCCCCGGCTACATCGACACGCCGATGACGCAGGTGAACAAGTACCGCATGCCCTTCATCCTCTCCGCGGACGAGGCGGCGCGGTGCTTCGCGCGCGCGATCGCCGCGAAGAAGCGCCTCGCCGTCATTCCCTGGCAGATGGGGCTCGTCTCGCTCTTGCTGCGCACGGCGCCCGGCTGGCTTTTCGACCGCTTCGCGCGGCGCGCGCCGCGCAAGCCGCGCGACCTGCCGCTCTGAGCTAGGGCTTCTTCGCGCCCAGCCGCAGCATGACGTAGCTCCCCGGCGCGTCCTCGAGCGCGTTCGCCGGAATCCTCGCGGGCACCTTGTCGTCGTTGTTGCGTGCCGCCATCCACGCCTGCCAGTCGTCCCACCACGAGTCCGGGTGCTGGGTCGCGCCCTTGAACCACTCGCCGGCGCTCGCGGGGCGCGCGTCGTTGGTCCAGAAGTGGTACTTCTTCGCCGCCGGCGGGTTGATGATGCCGGCGATGTGTCCCGAGCCGCCGAGCACGAAGCGCACGTCCCCCGCCAGGTACTTCGAGCCCTTGTAGGTCGTCTTCCACGGCGAGATGTGGTCTTCCGCCGTCGAGATGAAGTACGCCGGCACGTCGACTTTGGAGAGGTCGATCGGCACGCCGGCGAGCGTGATGCCGCCCGGAACGCCGAGCCGGTTCTTGATGTACATGTTGCGCAGGTAGAAGCTGTGCATGCGCGCGGGCATGCGCGTGGAGTCCGCGTTCCAGTAGAGCAGGTCGAACGGGAACGGGCTCTTGCCGAGCAGGTAATTGTTGATTACGAACGACCACACCAGGTCGTTCGCGCGCAGCAGGTTGAAGGTTGAGGCCATCTCCGAGCCCTCGAGGTAGCCGCGCTGGTTCATCTTCTTCTCGAGGTTGTCGACCTGCGCCTCGTCGATGAAGACGCCGAGCTCGCCCGGTTGCGAGAAGTCCAAAAGGCTTACGAAAAACGTGGCGCTGTTCACGCGTTTCAATTCATTTTTTTGAGACAGAAAACCCAACGTAGCGCCCAACAATGTCCCGCCGAGGCAATAGCCGATGAAGTTGACCTTCCTCTCTCCGGTCGCCTCCTCCACCGCCTCGAGCGCGGCGAGCGGCCCCTGCTGCATGTAGTCCTCGAAATCCTTCTGCGCGAGGCGCGCGTCCGGGTTCACCCACGAGAGCACGAACACCGTGTGCCCCTGGTCGACCGCGTACTTGATGAAGGAGTTGGTCGGCCGTAGATCGAGGATGTAGTACTTGTTGATCCAGGGCGGGATGATGACGAGCGGCGTGCGCCACACCTCCGCGGTGCTCGGCTGGTACTGGATCAGCTGCATCAGCTCGGTCTGGAAGACGACCTTGCCCGGCGTGGTGGCGACGTTCCTGCCGAGCTGGAACGCCGATTCGTCCGTCATGCTGATGCGCAGGCTGCCCTCGCCCTTCTCGATGTCGGCGAGGAGGTTGGCGAGCCCCTTCAGCAGGTTCTGCCCGCCGCTGGAGAGCGTCTCGCGCAGCACCTGCGGATTGGTGTGCGCGAAATTGGTCGGCGAGAGCGCGTCCACGTACTGGCGCGTGAAGAAGGCGACCTTCTTCTGCGATTCAGGCGAGAGGCCGTTGACCTGAGCCACCGCGCGCTGGATATGCTGCGCGGCGATGAGGTAGGACTGCTTGATATAGTCGAAGAGGAAGTTCGAGCTCCAGTCGGCGTCCTTGAAGCGGGCGTCGCCCTTGCCGGGTTCAGCGACCGGCGGCGCCTGCACGCCGAACATGCGCACCCAGCTCGACTGCCAGAGCTGCAGGTAGTCGGCCATCATGCTGGCCGAAGCGGCCGCCATCGCCATCGGGTTGCTCAGCATCCGCGAGTAGAGATCCATGTAGGCCTTGGCGATGCCGAGCTCGTCGGTCGCGGCCGACGAGACGCCCGACACCACGTTCTTTCCGGCAAACTCGCCGAGGATGCGCGCCGACCGCTCCGCGACCTCCCGCAGCACGCGCGCGGTTTCTTCGGGATCGGGTGTGGAGTTCCGGGTTTCCATTCAGCTCCTTTGTGCCGGCGCGAAGCGCGCGACGCCGTCTCTGCCGACGGTGCGCGCGAGCCTGCCGTCGTATTGCAGGCAATGCAGGTGGGCGATCGCCTCGCCCATGGCGAAAAAGATCTGGTTATCGTCCAGCTTGCGGCGAAACAGGACTTCCAGCACGTCGGCGGCGGTGCGCGGCGATTGCGCGCAGGCGGCTTCCAGCGTGCCCAGCCGCTCCGCGTGGTGCGCCTGCAGCTGCGCGACGCGCGCGTGCGCGCCGCGGAAAGGAAGCCCGTGCGAAGGCAGCACGAGCAGCTCCTTGGGCAGCGCACTGTAGCGTCCGATCGAATCGAGGAAGAGCCGCAGCGGATTGGACCAGGGATCGACCGGCCGCACGGCGATGTTGGTCGAGATGCGCGGTAGCAGCATGTCGCCTGCGATCAGCACACCGAGCGAGGCGCACCAGAGCGAAAGGTGCTCGGGCGAGTGGCCGTAGCCGAGCATGACGCGCCAGTCGCGGCCGCCGATCCGGATGCTGCCGCCTTCGAACACGCGCCGGTGCGCGAGCGGGAACTCCGGCACGAGCTTGCGGTACAGGTCGCCGCGCGTGAGCAGCGCCGCGCCCTGCGCTTCAGCCAGGCCGTTGGCGCGAAACAGCGCGATCTGCGCCTTGGTCGAATAGCCGGCGGCGCCGTGGCGCGCGGCGTGCACGGTGAGGTACTCGGCGCGCGTCATGCAGAGCTCGGCGCCGAAGCGCTCGCACAGCCAGCCGGCGTTGCCCGCGTGATCGGGGTGGTAGTGAGTCACGATGACGCGGCGAACGGGTTCTATCTTTGAACTGAAAAAAGAATTCCAAAGACCGCGTGTGGCGTCATTTCCCAGGCCCGTGTCGACGAGCGTCCAGCAGCCCTCGTCCTCGAGCGCCCACAGGTTGATGTGATCGAGCTGGAACGGCAGCGCCATGCGCAGCCAGTACACACCGGGCGCGACTTCGGCGGCAGTGCCGGGCACGGGCGGATTCGCGAACGGATAGGCGATAGGAGCGTGTTCGGGCATGGGCAAGAAAGCTACAATTCGCCCTCCGGGCACGATTATCGCCGCAGTGCAGCATCGGGGCAACCCGGCGTAACGTCACGTAAAGTAACGGGTTCCCATGGACCTTCCCTCCCTGCGCTTCGAGCACGGCGAAACGATCGCGATGCTGCGCGAGACGGTGCGCGATTTCGCGCAAAAGGAGATCGCCCCGCGCGCAGCCGACATCGAGCGCGCCAACGACTTTCCGGCGGATCTGTGGCGCAAGCTCGGCGCCCTCGGCCTCCTCGGCATTACGGTCGAGGAGGAGTACGGCGGCACCAACATGGGCTACCTCGCGCACATCATTGCGGTCGAGGAGATTTCGCGCGCCTCCGGCGCGGTCGGCCTCTCCTACGGCGCGCACTCGAATCTGTGCGTCAATCAGATCCGCCGCAACGGCTCGGCAGCGCAGAAGAAGCAATACCTGCCCAAGCTCATCTCGGGCGAGCACGTCGGCGCGCTCGCGATGTCGGAGCCGGGCGCCGGGTCGGACGTGGTCGGCATGCGCCTGCGCGCCGAGCGTGTGAGGGGAAAAAGCGGCGGCCGCTACGTGCTCAACGGCAGCAAGATGTGGATCACCAACGGGCCGGACGCGAACGTGCTCGTCATCTACGGCAAGACGAGCGACCGCGGCATCACCGCGTTCCTGGTCGAGAAAGGCATGAAGGGCTTCTCGACGGCGCAGAAGCTGGACAAGCTCGGCATGCGCGGCTCGAACACCTGCGAGCTCGTCTTCCGCGACTGCGAGGTGCCGGCCGACAGCATCCTCGGCAAGGAAGGCGAAGGCGTGAAGGTGCTCATGTCGGGCCTCGACTACGAGCGCGCGGTGCTCGCCGCGGGGCCGCTCGGCATAATGGCCGCGTGCCTCGACGTCGTCGTGCCCTATGTGCACGAGCGCAAGCAGTTCGGCCAGCCGATCGGCGAATTCCAGCTCATGCAGGGCAAGATCGCCGACATGTACACCACGTTTTCCGCCTGCCGCGCCTACGTGTACGCGGTCGGCCAGGCGCTCGACCGCAACGAGACCACGCGCAAGGACGCCGCCGGCGCGATCCTCTACGCCGCAGAAAAGGCGACCTGGATGGCGGGCGAGTCGATCCAGGCGATGGGCGGCATGGGCTACATCAACGAGACGCCGACCGGGCGCCTGTGGCGCGACGCCAAACTCTACGAGATCGGCGCGGGCACATCCGAGATCCGGCGCTGGCTGATCGGCCGCGAGCTGTTTGAAGAGACCAAATGAGCGACCTCTTCGAGACCTATCGCGGCGCCGTGTACCCGTGGCATTGCGACCACATGGGCCACATGAATGTCATGTGGTACGTCGGCAAGTTCGACGAGGCGACCTGGAATCTGTTCGCGAGCGTCGGCCTCACGCCGGCTTTCCTGCGCGAGCGCAACGTCGCGATGGCCGCGGTGCAGCAGGACATCAGCTACAAGCGCGAGCTGCATTCGGGCGACGTCGTGACGATCCGCTCGGGCGTGCTCGAAGTTCGCGACAAGGTGGTCAAATGGGTCCACGAGATGCGCCACGCCGTGACGGGCGAAGTGTCGGCGGTATGCGTGCTCACCGGCGTGCATATGGACGGCAAGACGCGCAAGTCCGTCGCGATTCCCGCGGAGATTGCCGAGGGCTGCCGCAAACGCCTGTGCAGTTATGAGTTCAAAGGAGCAACCAAATGAAAACCGATCCGGTCGTCATTGTGTCGGCCGCACGCACCCCGATGGGCGCGTTTCAAGGCGAACTGAAAGGTTTTGCGGCGCCAGAACTGGGCGCTGCGGCGATCCGCGCCGCGGTCGAGCGCGCCAAGCTCGCGCCCGACGCCGTGCACGAAGTCCTTATGGGCTGCGTGCTGCCCGCAGGCCAGGGCCAGGCGCCCGCGCGCCAGGCAGCGCTCGGCGCGGGCCTGCCGCTTGCCACCGGCTGCACCACGATCAACAAGATGTGCGGCTCCGGCATGAAGGCCGCGATGCTCGCGCACGATGCGCTGATCTCCGGCTCCGCCGAGATCCTCGTCGCCGGCGGAATGGAGTCCATGACCAATGCCCCCTACCTGCTGCCCAAGGCGCGTACAGGACTGCGCATGGGCCACGGCCAGGTGATCGACCACATGTTCTACGACGGCCTCGAGGATGCCTACGATAAAGGGCGCTTGATGGGCACCTTTGCCGAGGATTGCGCTAAAAACTTTTCTTTTACTAGAGAAGAACAAGACAAATTCGCCATCGCTTCGCTGAAACGCGCACAGGCAGCGAACAAGGACGGCTCGTTCGCGTGGGAGATCACGCCGCTCGCGATCAAGTCCGGCAAGGAGCAGAAGTTCATCGAGCTCGATGAGCAGCCGTTTAAGGCCAATATCGAGAAGATCCCATCGCTCAAGCCCGCCTTCCGCAAGGACGGCACGGTGACCGCCGCGAATTCTTCGTCGATCTCGGACGGTGCGGCGGCGCTGGTGCTAATGCGCCGCTCGACGGCGGAGAAACGCGGCCTCAAGCCGCTCGCCACGGTCATCGGCCACTCGACCCACGCGCAGGAGCCGGCGCTGTTCACGACCGCTCCGGTCGGTGCAATAAGAAAGCTTTTTGAAAAAGTGAATTGGACTTCCAAAACAGTTAATCTATACGAGATCAACGAGGCGTTCGCGGTGGTCACCATGGCGGCGATGAAGGAGCACGGCCTGCCGCACGACAAGGTCAACGTGTACGGCGGCGCCTGCGCGCTCGGCCATCCGATCGGCGCTTCCGGCGCGCGCATCCTCGTGACGCTCATCGGCGCCCTGCGGAAATACGGCGGCAAGCGTGGCGTTGCTTCCCTTTGCATTGGCGGGGGAGAAGCGACTGCGATGGCGATTGAATTGTGAAGAAAACACTCCAGGCCATGCTGGACCGCTCTAAGTTCCTGCGGCCTTGGGGCTTTCGCGTCGCGCGCGTCGGCGACGGCGAGTGCACGCTCGAGTTGCCGCACCGCGCCGACCTCGAGCGCCCCGGCGGCATCATGAACGGCCCGGCGCTGATGGCCGCGGCCGACTGCGCGATGTGGGTCGCGATAAAGACGCGCATCGGCATCGAGCGCGACGCGCTCACCGCCGAGCTGAACACCGCGTTCCTGAGCCCCGCCAACGGCAAGAGGGTTTTCTGCACCGCGAAAATCCTCAAGTTCGGCAACCGCCGCATCTACGGCGTCGCCGAGTGCCATGACCGCGGCGGCAAGCTCTACAGCCACCACACGCTTACCTACGAGCGCATCTAGCAATGCCGCTTACTGCCCATCACGAGCAGATTCGCGACGCGGTACGCCGCTTCGCGCGTGAGCGCCTCGCGCCGAACGCGGCGCGCTGGGACCGCGACAAGGAATTCCCGGGCGACGCGGTGAAGGGCCTCGCCGGGATGGGCCTGTGCGGCGTGGCGATCCCGGAGCAGTGGGGCGGCGCCGGCATGGACACCACTGCGCTCGCGCTCGCTTGCGAGGAAATCTCGGCGGGCGACGGCTCGACCTGCACCATCGTCATGGTCACGAACCTCGTCGCCAACATCTTGCAGGGCTACGGCGACGACGCACAGAAAAAGGAGTTCCTGGTCCCGCTCGCGCAGGGCAAGATGCTGGGCGCCTTCTGCCTCACCGAGCCGCACGCGGGCTCGGACGCGGCCGCGATCGCGATGCGCGCCGAGAAATCGGGCAGCCACTACGTGCTGAACGGCGTCAAGCAGTTCATCACCTCCGGAAAGACCGCGGGCATCGCGGTGGTTTTTGCGGTGACGGATAAAACCCAGAGCAAACGCGGCATCAGCGCTTTCCTCGTGCCGACCTCGACCCCCGGCTACTCGGTGGCGCGCATTGAGGACAAGACCGGACAGCGCGCCTCCGACACCGCGCAGATCGTGCTCGAGAACTGCAAGGTGCCGGCTGCCCACCTGCTCTCAGGCGAAGGCGCCGGCTACCGCATCGCGCTCGCGAACCTCGAATCGGGCCGCATCAACGTGGCCGCGCAGGCGACCGGCATGGCGCGCGCCGCGCTCGAGGCCGCGCTCGCCTACTCAGGCGAGAGAAAGAGCATGGGCAAGCCCCTGATCGGTCACCAGGCGGTGAATTTCCGCCTCGCCGACATGGCGACCGGGGTCGAGGCCTCGCGCCAGCTCTACCTGCACGCGGCCGCGCTGCGCGACGCAGGCGCGCCGTGCCTCAAGGAAGCCTCGATGGCGAAGCTCTTTGCCTCCGAGACCGCCGAGCGCGTCTGCTCGGATGCGATCCAGATCCACGGCGGCTACGGTTACGTCGCCGATTTCCCGGTCGAGCGCATCTGGCGCGACGTGCGCGTCTGCCAGATCTATGAAGGCGCGAGCGACATTCAGCGGTTGGTGATCGGCCGGGCGCTGGAGGGCGGCTGATGCCGGCGATCAAATCGAACCTCGACACGCGCTCGGCCGAGTTCCAGGAGAACGCGCGCCGCATGCGCGGCCTGGTCGACGACTTGCGCCAGAAGGTGGAGAAGGTTTCGCTCGGCGGCGACGAGACGGCGCGCCAGAAGCACGTCGCGCGCGGCAAGCTGCTTGCGCGCGAGCGGGTGCGCGTGCTGCTCGACCCGGGCTCGCCATTCCTGGAAGTCGGCCAGCTCGCCGCCTGGGGCATGTACGGCGGCGAGGTACCCTCAGCCTCGATCGTCACCGGCATCGGTCGCGTCTCGGGGCGCGAATGCGTGATCGTCGCGAACGACGCCACCGTGAAGGGCGGCACCTACTACCCGATGACGGTGAAGAAGCACCTGCGCGCGCAGGAGATCGCGCTGCAGAACCGGCTGCCGTGCATCTATCTGGTGGATTCCGGCGGCGCGTTTCTGCCCGAGCAGGACAGCGTGTTCCCGGATCGCGAGCACTTCGGCCGCATCTTCTACAACCAGGCCAACATGTCCTCGGCCGGCATTCCGCAGATCGCCTGCGTGATGGGCTCGTGCACCGCGGGCGGCGCCTACGTCCCGGCGATGTCGGACGAGTCGATCATGGTGAAGGGCCAGGCGACGATCTTCCTCGGCGGCCCGCCGCTCGTGAAGGCGGCGATCGGCGAGGTGGTGACACCCGAGGAGCTGGGCGGCGCCGAGGTGCACACGCGCGTCTCCGGTGTTGCCGATCACTACGCGGTCAACGATGCGCACGCGCTGCAGATCGTGCGAAGGATTGTCGCGAACTTGAACACTGAAAAGAGAGTGTCTTTGGTGCTGAAAGAACCAAAGGATCCTCTTTATCCCGCCGAAGAGATCTACGGAATCATTCCCTCGGACGTGAAGAAGCCCTATGAGGTGCGCGAGGTGCTCGCGCGCGTGCTGGACGGCTCGGAGATCGACGAGTTCAAGCAGAACTACGGCACCACGCTCGTCACCGGCTTCGCGCACCTGCACGGCTACCCAGTCGCGGTGCTCGCCAACAACGGCATCCTCTTCTCCGAGTCCGCGCTCAAGGCCACGCACTTCATCGAGCTCGCCTGCCAGCGCGGCATCCCGCTCCTTTTCCTGCAGAACATCGCCGGCTACATGGTCGGCAAGAAGTACGAGGCAGGCGGCATCGCCAAGGACGGCGCCAAGATGGTGACCGCAGTCGCCACCGCGCGCGTGCCGAAGTTCACCGTCATCATGGGCGGCTCCTTCGGCGCGGGCAACTACGGCATGTGCGGGCGCGCCTATTCGCCGCGCTTCCTCTGGATGTGGCCGAACGCCCGCATCTCGGTCATGGGAGGAGAACAAGCCGCGGCGGTGCTGTCGACGGTGCGGGGCAACTTCAAGTCGAAGGAAGAAGAAGAAAAGTTCAAGGACCCGATCCGCGAGCAGTACGAGCGCCAGGGCCATCCCTACTACGCGAGCGCAAGGCTCTGGGATGACGGCGTGGTCGACCCGGCCGAGACCCGGCGACTGCTCGGCCTCGCGATCTCCGCATCGCTTAACGCGCCGATTGAAGAAACGAAGTTCGGCGTGTTCAGGATGTAGGCATGCTGCTTGTCGACAAGAAAGACGGCGTTGCACGCGTCACCTTGAACCGCCCCGACGTGCGCAATGCCTTCGATGACCAGTTGATCTCGGCGCTCACGAAGGTCATTGCTGAAATAGAGAAAGACAATACAGTCCGGGCGATGGTGCTCGCCGGAGCGGGCAGCGCGTTTTGCGCGGGCGCGGACCTCAACTGGATGAAGCGCATGGCCGGGTACGGCTACGAGCAGAACGTCGCCGACGCGCAGGCGCTCGCCGACATGCTGGCGGCGCTGGCGCGGCTGCCGAAGCCGACGATCGCGCGGGTGCACGGGCCGGCGTTTGCCGGCGGCACCGGCCTCGTCGCCGCCTGCGACATCGCGGTGGGGACACCGGATGCGAAGTTCTGCTTCTCGGAGGCGAAGCTCGGCCTCTCCCCGGCCACGATCAGCCCGCACGTCATCCGCGCCATCGGCGAGCGGGCGGCAAGGCGCTACTTCCTGACTGCGGAGGTCTTTGACGCCGGCGAGGCGGCGCGGATCGGACTGCTGACCCTGCTGGTCGGGAAGGACGCGCTCGACCGGACGATCGACGGGCTGCTCGAGCATCTGCTCGCCGGCGGGCCGCAGGCACACGCCCGGATCAAGGAGCTCATCTCCGCCGTCTCCGGAAAGACGCTCGATCGCGCGCTCGCGTCGGATACGGCAAAGCGCATTGCCGACATCCGCGTCTCGCCCGAAGGCAGGGAAGGCATCGCGTCCTTCCTCGAAAAGCGCAAGCCATCGTGGCTCGCGAAGAAGAAGTGACGTGTTCGGCAAGATCCTGATCGCCAACCGCGGCGAGATCGCCTGCCGGGTGATCGCGGCCGCGCGCGCGGCCGGCATCCGCACGGTCGCGGTCTACTCGGACGCGGACCGGAACGCGCGCCACGTCGCGCTTGCCGACGAGGCGCAGCGCATCGGCCCGGCGGCGGCGAGCGAGAGCTACCTGAACATCGAGGCGATCCTCGCTGCGGCGCGCGCGACCGGCGCCGAGGCGATCCACCCCGGCTACGGCTTCCTTTCCGAGAATGAGGATTTCGCGCGCGCCTGCGCGAAGGCCGGCATCGTCTTCGTCGGCCCGTCGCCCGAGGCAATCGCGGCGATGGGTGACAAGGCGGCGGCCAAGCGCCTGATGGAGAAGGCGGGCGTGCCGCTCGTGCCCGGCTATCACGGCGAAAAGCAGGACGCGGGCTTCCTCGCAAAGGAAGCGGCCAGGATCGTCTTTCCGGTGCTCATCAAGGCTTCCGCCGGCGGCGGCGGCAAGGGCATGCGCGTCGTGCAGGACGCGGCGGGGTTCAGCGCAGCGCTCGAGTCGGCGCGGCGCGAGGCGAAGTCCGCGTTCGGCGACGACGCAGTGCTGATCGAGAGATATCTCGAGCGCCCGCGCCATATCGAGGTGCAGGTGTTCGGCGACAAGCACGGCAACGTCGTTCACCTTTTCGAGCGCGACTGCTCGGTGCAGCGCCGGCACCAGAAAGTGCTCGAGGAAGCGCCCGCGCCCGGTATTTCCTCGGTCAAAAGAGCCGAAATCGCGCAAGCTGCTGTCGCGGCTGCCAAGGCGATCGGCTATACCGGCGCTGGAACGGTCGAGTTCATCGTCAGCGCGGACGGCGGGTTCTACTTCATGGAGATGAACACGCGCCTGCAGGTCGAGTACCCGGTCACCGAGCTCGTCACCGGCCTGGACCTTGTGCAATGGCAGTTCGCCGTGGCGGCGGGGCAGCCGCTTCCCCTGAAGCAGGAGCAGATCCGCATGCAGGGTCACGCCATCGAAGCCCGCATCTACGCCGAGAACCCGGAAAAGGGCTTCCTGCCTTCGACCGGCACGCTGCGGCACCTCGTCTTCCCGCCGGAGCCGGCGCGCGTCGACACCGGCGTGCGCCAGGGCGATACGATCACGCCCTACTACGATCCGATGATCGCGAAAGTCGTCTGCTGGGGCGAGGACCGCGTAGCCGCCCTCGGCCGGCTGCGTGCGGCGCTTGCGGCCACCGAGATCATCGGCGTGGCGAGTAACGTCGAATTCCTCGCGCGCGTCGTCGCCGGCAAGGCGTTTGCCGCGGCCGGCCTCGACACCGGCCTGATCGAAAGAAATCGCGCCGAGCTCTTCCCTGCCGCCGCGGGCGCGACCGACGAGGAGCTCGCCGCCGCCGCGCTCGCCGAGCTGCGGCTGGAGGAGGCGCAGGCGGCAGCGCGGGCAAGCGCCTCCGGCGACCCGCACTCGCCCTGGAGCACGATCGACGGCTGGCGGCTGAACCTCGGCTCGCATCACGAGATCGCGTTCGCCGACGGCGCGGCCATGCGGAAGGTGCAGATCCACTTCGCGCCCGACGGGCTGCGGCTCGCAGTGGACGGCAGGGCGCTGCCGGAGCCCGCGCCGCGGCGTCGTGCGGTGCGCGACGGCGCCGATTGGCACCTGTTCCGCGACGGCGCGCATCGCGTGCTGCGCCTGTATGACGAGCACGCGACGGCCGGCGCCGACGAAGTCGTCGGCTCGCTCGCCGCGCCGATGCCCGGCAAGGTGCTGCAGGTGGTGGTCAAGCCCGGCGCGCGGGTCGCCAAGGGAGCAGCGCTGCTCGTGCTCGAGGCGATGAAGATGGAACACACCATCACTGCGCCGCACGATGGCCGGGTCGCCGAAATCCGCTTCCGGGCCGGCGACCAAGTGAACGAGGGCGCGGAACTCGTCCGGCTCGAGCAAACCTGAGTAGAATTGCTCCTGTAACCATCCGGTTAATCAGGAGGAGCAATCCATGCGCAGTCTTCTAAAGCTAGCGGCGTTCGCCTGTGTGCTGGTACTCGGCACGGTGCAGGCCCAGTACCCGCAACGACCGATCCAGCTGATCGTACCCTGGGGCGCGGGCGGCGGCACCGACGCCACGGCGCGCATCATCGCGAGCCTGATGGAGAAGGACCTGAAGCAGCCGATCAACGTCGTCAACCGCACCGGCGGCTCGGGCGTGGTCGGCCATGACGCGATCGCCAAATCGGTGCCCGACGGCTACACGATCGGAATGATCACCGTGGAGATCACGATGATGCATCACGTCGGCCTCACGGCGCTCGGGCCGGGCGACTACACGCCGATCGGCCTGGTCAACGCCGACCCTGCCGGCATCCATGTGCGCGTCGATTCGCCGTACAAGACCACCAAGGACCTGATCGCCGCGATCAAGGCGAACCCGGGCAAGATGAAGGCCTCGGGCACCGGCCAGGGTGGCATCTGGCACTTGGCGATCGCTGGGCTGCTGAGAGACCAGGGTATCGACCCGAACGCGCTTCCCTGGGTGCCCTCGAACGGCGCCGCGCCCGGACTGCAGGATCTCGTCGCGGGTGGTGTCGACGTGGTGCCGTGCTCGATCCCCGAGGCACGCTCGATGATCGATGCAGGCAAGGTACGCGCGCTCGCCATCATGGACGCGAACCCGCCTGCGCTTTACCCGAACGTGCCGACGCTGCAGAAGGAGCTCGGCAGCAAGTGGGCGATGGCCGCCTGGCGCGTGATCGCGGCGCCGAAAGGCATCCCGGCAGAAGCGCAGAAGACGCTCGGCGCGGCGCTCAAGAAGGTCTACGACTCCAAGGAGTACAAGGACTTCATGGCCGGCCGCGGATTCGGCGTGGTCTGGGCCGACTCGGAAGGCACGGTGAAGTTCATGGCGAAGTCCGACGCCGACATGGGAGCGACGCTGAAGGCCGTCGGCCTCGCGAAGTAGAGCCTTGCTGTGAAGGTCAACGACGCGATCAGCGGCGCGGTGCTGGTCGCGCTCGGGGGAGTGGTGCTCTGGCACATCCAGAGCTTTCCGCCGATGCCCGGACAGAAGTTCGGCCCGGCCTGGTTTCCCGGCCTGATCGCGGTCGGGCTCATCGCCTGTGGTACGCTGCTCATGACGGCGCGGCTGCGCGCCGCCGCTGCCGAGCCGCTCATCGCGCTTCCCGAATGGGCGCGGCGGGTGCGCCCCGTGCTCGGCGTCGGCTCGATCATGGGCGGCCTCGTGCTCTTCGTGCTGGTCGTGGATGCGCTCGGCTTTCATCTCGCGGCGAGCGCACTTCTCATCGTCTGGTCGCGCCTGCTCGGCGCCTCGTGGCGGCTCGCCGTCCCGGTGGCGCTTGCCGCGACGATCGTGATTCACCTCTCGTTCTACAAGCTGCTCAAGGTGCCCCTTGCCTGGGGCGTGCTCGAGCGCTTCGCCTTCTGAATGACTGGCGCCCTTCTCTCGCAGGCATTTGCGCTCGTCTTCGATCCGTACGTGCTGTGGGTGATCGTGGCCTCGGCCGCTTTCGGCCTCTTCGTCGGCGCCGTGCCCGGCCTCACCGCGACGATGGCGACCGCGCTCCTCGTGCCGGTGACGTTCTTCATGCCGCCGGTGCCGGCGATCGCCTCGATCGTGACCGCGACGGCGATGGCGATCTTCGCCGGCGACATCCCGAGCTGCCTGCTGCGCATGCCCGGCACGCCCGCCTCGGCGGCCTATACCGACGAGGCCTACGCGATGACGAAGAAAGGCCTGGGCGAGATGGCGCTCGGCGCCGGGCTCGTTTTCTCGGTGATCGGCGGCCTCTTCGGCACCGCCGTGCTGATCGCAGCGGCGCCCGCGCTCGCCGAGGTCGCGCTCAAGTTCTCCTCGTTCGAATATTTCTGGCTCGTGATCCTCGGGCTCTCGAGCGCGGTGTTCCTCGCCATCGGCAACCCGCTGAAAGGCGTCGTGTCGCTGCTGCTCGGGCTCCTCGTTGCCTCGGTCGGCCTGGACAACCCGTCCGCCTATCCGCGCTTCACGTTCGGCAATGCCGAGCTCGCCGGCGGCCTGACGCTGATCCCGATCATGATCGGCATGTTTGCGGTCTCGGAGATCCTCCGCAACGTCGCCGCGATGGATCGTCCCTGGAAAATGGCGCAGGCGAAGATCGGCAACGTCTTCAAGGGCATGTGGGGCCTGACGAAGAAGTACCCGATGGCGATCGTGCGCGGCTCGACGCTCGGCACCGCGATCGGCGCGCTGCCCGGCGCAGGGGCCGACATTGCTGCCTGGATGTCGTACGCGGTATCGAAGAAGTTCTCTAGGGAGCCGGAGAAATTCGGCACCGGCCATGTCGAGGGCATCGTCGAGGCGGGCGCGGCCAATAACTCCGCGCTGGCCGGCGCGTGGATTCCCGCGCTCGTTTTCGGCATCCCGGGCGACTCGATCACCGCGATCGTGATCGGCGTGCTCTACATCAAGGGCCTCAATCCCGGCCCGACCATCTTCATGGAGAAGGCGGCGGAGATGTACGCGATCTTCCTCGTCTTCATCCTTGCCAATCTCGCCATGATTCCGCTCGGAATCGCCGCAATCAAAGGCGCAAAGCAGATGCTGCGCGCACCGCGCGAGCTGCTCATGCCCGTCATCCTCCTTTTCTGCGTGGTCGGCTCCTTCGCCATCAACAATTCGCTCTTCGGCGTGGTGCTGATGCTCGTCTTTGGCGTCGCCGCCTACCTCATGGAGGAGAACGGCTTCCCGGTCGCGCCGGCCATCCTCGGCATGGTGCTGGGGGCGATGCTGGAAGAGCACTTCATCAGCTCGATGATCAAGGCCGACGGGCGCCTGCTCGCCTTCTTCGAGCGGCCGATCGCCGCCGGCCTCGGTGCGCTCACGCTCGCGGTGCTCGCCTGGCCGCTCGCGCGCACCTGGCTGCAAAGGGGCAATCGATGAGCGACCTCCTCCCGCTGAAAGAGAAGCTCTTCGCCTCGGTGCTTTCCGACTGCCTGGACGCCGCGGGCCATCGCAACCAGGCGATGCACGCGCGCATCCGGCCGCTCGACGAAGCTCTCGTGCTGTGCGGCCGCGCACGCACCGCGCTCTACGTCGACGTCTACGACGCGCCCGAGGGCGAGAATCCCTACGAGCTCGAGATCCGCCTGATCGACGACCTGAAGCGGGACGAGGTTCCGGTCTTCGCCTGCGGCGCCTCCGGTCGGATCGCACCCTGGGGCGAACTGCTCTCGACTTCGGCCAAGGCGCGCGGCGCCGCCGGCGCGGTGATGGACGGATTGACGCGCGACATCCGCGCGATCCGCGAAAAGAGATTCCCGGTATTCGCGGGCGGCATCGGCCCGCTCGACTCGAAGGGCCGGGGCAGGATCGTCGCGCTCGACCTGCCGGTGGAAGTCGGCGGCGCGCGCGTCTGTCCGGGCGACCTCGTCTTCGGCGATGCCGACGGCGTGGTGGTCGTGCCGCGCGACGTGGAGGCGCGGGTGGTCGCGGCGGCGCTCGCCAAGGTGTCGGGAGAAAACGCGACGCGCGAGGCGCTGGCGCGCGGCGAGAAGCTGGCGGAGGTCTTCAAGCGCCACGGCATCCTGTAGCATCGGCGCATGGCAAAGCTGCCCGCGCGTGTGCGCATCGTCGAGATGGGGCCGCGCGACGGCCTGCAGAACGAGAAGCAGGAAATGCCGACCGAGGTGAAGCTCGAGCTGATCGAACGGCTCGGCGCCGCCGGCCTGCCAGCGATCGAGGCGACCGCGTTCGTCTCGCCGAAGTGGATCCCGCAGATGGCCGACCACACCGAGGTGCTCGAGCGCCTCCGCCGCCGGCCAGGGGTCGACTACCCGGTGCTGACGCCGAACCTGAAGGGCTACGAGGCGGCGCGTGCCGCCGGTGCGACCGAGGTGGCGGTGTTCGGCGCAGCCTCCGAGGCGTTCTCGAAGAAGAACATCAATTGCTCCATCGCGGAGTCGCTGGAGCGCTTCCGCCCTGTTCTCGAGAAGTCCTCCAAGGAAAAAGTCAGAGTCAGGGGTTACGTCTCGTGCGTCGTCGCCTGCCCCTACGAGGGCGACATCAAACCTGAAAAGACGGCAGAGGTCGCCGGCGCGCTCTATGACATGGGCTGCTACGAGGTGTCGCTCGGCGACACCATCGGCGCCGGCACGCCCGGCAGGACGCAGGCCATGATCGAGGCATGCGCCAAACGCGTGCCGGTCGAGAAGCTCGCCGGCCACTACCACGACACCTACGGTCAGGCGCTCGCCAACATCTATGCCTCGATGGAGCTCGGTGTCGCCACCTTCGACACCTCGGTCGCGGGCCTCGGCGGCTGCCCCTATGCGAAAGGCGCGACCGGCAACGTCGCGACCGAGGACGTGGTCTACATGCTGCACGGCCTCGGCATCGAGACCGGGATCGACCTGGACAAGCTGGTGGAGGTCGGCGACTGGATTTCGGCCGTTCTGAATAGGGCTTCTTCTTCCAGGGCCGGAAAAGCGATTCAGGCGAAACGCAAACCCTAGCCTGCCCAGGGCGGCGGTTTCTTCTTCAGGAACGCCTCCATGCCGGCGCGTGCCTCCGGCCGGCGCAGCAGCCGCACCAGCTCCACGCTCGCCGCATCCATCACCGCGCGGTCGCCTTGCGTCGCGCAGTCGAGCACCAGGCGTTTCACGCTGGCCAGGGCCTCGGGTTCCATGCGGGAAATTTCTTTCAGGATCTCTTTCAGTTTCCGGTCCACGCTCGTGCTCACGAACTGTCCCAGGCCCAGTTCGAGCGCGGCGTCGGCGCCAATGACCGTGCCCGTGACCGCCAGCTGGCGCGCCGCGCCCTCGCCCACCCGGCGCACGAGGAACGGAAGCATCTGCGACGGGATGAAGCCCGAGCGCGGCTCAGGAATGCCGAGCTTGGCCGCCTTGTGCAGGATCACGACATCTGCGCAGCACACCATGCCGAGCCCGCCGCCGACCGCCGGACCCTCGACCACGGCGATCACCGCCTGCGGCAGGCGGTTCAGGCGCTCGAGCACGTCGCCGAAGTAGCGGTACGGGGCGACGAGCGGATCCCGCCCCTTCCTGGGGACGGGCGGCATGTCGGACATCGCGCCGAGGTCGCCGCCGGCGCAGAACGCGCCGCCCGCCCCGCGCAGCACCAGGGCGCGCAGGCTGCGGTCGGCGCCGACGCGCTCAACCGCCGCGCCGATCTCGCGCATCATGTCGTGGTTCAGCGCGTTGCGCCGCTCGGGACGCTCGAACGTGAGATGGGCGACCCTCTTTTCGAAGCGAAGCGCGATGAACCTGTAGGCCATAATCCCTAGTGTAAGGGGAGGGAAAAAGCTCATGCAGCTGACAGGCAAGGTAGCCATCGTCACCGGCGCGGCGCGCGGCCTCGGCCGGGCCTACGCCGAGGCGCTCGCGCGCGAGGGCGCAGCGGTGGTCGCGGGCGACGTGCGCGACTGCACCGCCACGGTCAAGTCGATCCGCGACGCGGGCGGCCGCGCGCTCGGCGCGGAGCTCGATGTGGCGAGCTTCGACTCGTGCAAGGAGATCGCGGCGGCAGCGGTGAAGGAGTTCGGCCGCCTGGATGCGCTCGTCAACAACGCTGCGCTCTACGCCAATCTGAAGGGCGGCCGCTTCGACCAGCTGGACGAGGCCCAGTGGGACCGCGTCATGCAGGTGAACGTGAAGGGCGTCTGGAACGGCTGCCGCGCGGTGGTGCCGCTCATGCGCGCGCAGAAATCCGGGTCGGTGATCAATATCGCCTCCCTCGCCGCGGTGTACGGCCTGCCCTACGCGCTCGACTATTCGGTCTCCAAGGGCGCGGTGATCGCGATGACGCGCTCGCTCGCCCGCGAGCTCGGCCGCGACTGGATCCGCGTCAACGCGGTCGCGCCCTCGGCGGTCATGACCGAGGGCACGAAGGAGTTCTTCGGAGAGAAGCTTGAAAAAGCCGCGCAGGTGATCGCCGCGGGCCAGTCGCTGCAGAGGAACCTGGACACCGGCGACCTCACCGGCACGATCGTCTACCTCGTGTCGGACGCGAGCCTCTTCGTCACCGGGCAGACGCTGATGGTCGATGGTGGGACGGTGTTCAGCTAGATATCCTTGAAATTGCCGTGCCGGCCCTTGCCTGAGGCGAAGCGCTTCGAGCCTTCGACGCCTTCGGCGTAGAAGGCGGGCAGCCCGTTGTACCACTCCTTGCGCATTGCCTCGCGCAAGCTAAGCCCCTGCTGCGTGTAGACCGAGCGCCGGTCAGCGCGCGTGCAGGCCTGCGGAAAGCGCGCGATCTCGTGGGCCATGCTTTCGGCGAACTCGCGCGACCTGCCGTCCGCCACGACGTGCTCGCATAGATTGAAGCGCAGCGCTTCGTCGGCCGTCACCTTGCGCCCGGTGAGGATGATCTCGAGCGCGCGCCCCATGCCGACGATCCTCGGCAGGCGCACCGTGCCGCCGTCGATCAGCGGCACGCCCCAGCGCCGGCAGTAGACGCCGAAGTAGGCCGACTCTTCCATGACGCGCACGTCACACCAGAGCGCGAGCTCGAAGCCGCCCGCCACCGCGGGTCCGGCGACCGCCGCAATCACCGGCTTGTCGAGCTCGAGGCGCGTGGGCCCGAGCGGCCCGCGCGGCAGCTGGCCGTTGTCCTTGACGCGGTCGTCCAGCGGATAGGCGATGTCGCGCAGCGGCTCCGGGTTCTCGACGAGGCCCGCGCTGTATTTGAGGTCCCAGCCGGCGCAGAACGCGCCGCCCTCGCCCCAGAGCACGGCCACTGCCGCGTCGGGGTCCTTGTCGAACGCGACGAAGGCGTCGACGAGCGCGTTCGCGCTCTCCGGGTCCATCGCGTTCCTCGCCTGCGGGCGCGAATGGATCACCGTCCAGACCTTGCCCTTCTTCTCGATGCGTACCGTCATGGGTGAGAGCGCTAGAAGGTCAGCGGCGCCTGCGGCCCACGACATAGCGCACGCCCTGCGCGCCGACCCGCTCGGCATGCGCGCAGCCCGCGGCCATGTTGAAGACATCGCCGGACCGGTAGGTGCGCGACTCGCCTCCGGAGGTCAGCGTGATCTCTCCGTCGAGCACCATCGCGCGCACGTCGAACTCGTGCGCATGCTCGGTATTCGTGCAGTTTGCCTCCAGGCCCTTGGTCTCGATCTCCGCATAGCCCTCGGCCTTGAGCTTGCCTGCGAATTCCGTCTTGTCCATTGCCGCGCTCCGTTTCAGCCGTATTTTCTGGCGTCCTCGATCACCTTGCCATCGTTCGGCAGGCTGCCCGGCCCGACCAGCTCCACCTCGCCGCGCAGCTTGGTGAGCTCGCGGATCGACGCGACGATCGCCTCGGCGAGCCCGTCGGGGCGCTCT
>Ga0233425_10001865_pt1 | contig 44409 bp, 28 predicted proteins | sample Watercolumn_Towu_2_FD_181712 | JGI IMG/M metagenome (GOLD analysis project Ga0233425, IMG submission 181712) | Freshwater microbial communities from Lake Towuti, South Sulawesi, Indonesia - Watercolumn_Towuti2014_140_MG | ecosystem: Environmental > Aquatic > Freshwater > Lake | place...
TCTTTGCTGCCCTGGAGATGCCAGTCCCACAACCGAAAAATCTGCTCGACCCAAGCGCGTAGTGTCGGCAAATATTTTTAAGTAATTTATTTTACTATTAATTGTCTTCTAAACTGATAATCTCAGGATGATCCTGAAAGATCATGCACGCCTGGGTCTCCGGGGTCAGGTCGAGGAGAGGATTATCGGGGTTTTTGCCCAAAAAACCTTCGATCATCCCCATATTCGTCCCTTGCCCGAGGTCCACCAGGTCCAGGAGCTTGGGAGCCGGTGTGGTTTGAAATAAGGCCAGCAGGTTATATGGCTGTTCTCCGGCGGCTCCTTCTCCCTCGGCCTTCTGCCCGGTGGCGTGAACCAGCAGCAGGAGGAAGGGCTGGCCCTGGGCTTTGAGGGGCAGGGCCAGGACGCCTGTATAGTCCTGATCCTGCCTCGCAGTCAGCGGCTGTTTCTTAAAGTAACCGTTAAGGCTTCACACCGGCGGCGTCTCCGGCGCCTCTTTCTGCCCGGCGGCCGGCTCCGGGAAGACCAGCCGCAGCAAATCCGCATAAGTGACGGGCGAACCCGGGGCCACCGGCTGCTTCAGGTCCTTGATCTCCACCAATGGCGAAGCCGCCCGGGCCTGGCCCCCGAGGAGCAGCAGACAGGCAGACAAGAGGGCGGCTGATCTGAGAACAGCGATTATTGTCATAGGTTATCAGCTTTCAGCGGTAAGCTTTCAGCTTATTCCGTGTCCAAAAATGTGGCAAAAAACTGGTGGCGCAGGCGTCCCGCCTGCGCATGTTTCCCTTTTTTTCATTCCCCAGCCGGAGCTTAGGAACGAGGTGCGTCTCACGCACCATTTTGGGCTTTAATCTTTTTTCTCTAAATTCTCACCATCAAGACCAATAGCCTTGAGTTGTGATAATTCTTCTGCAAGATGTTCAAGATCTGGAAATAGATTCGATAAACGAATGCCCAATAAGCTTAAGTCATGGTTGATCCTATCATGCGCTGATTCAGGAATCCTGATTCGTCCAAGAAATTTTGACGAGGATGAGTGATCTTCAAGTGGTGCTGATAAACCGTGGATCGTGAAGTTACAAAGTTGCGCTGCCATCCTAGGATCACTCCTGGGAGCGAGAGTTGCAATTGTTATATTGTGACTTTTTCCAAAATGAAAAGCTGCTTCTGCGAGGGGCCTAACGCGACTGTCGGATAGAAATGGTATGAAATCTCCTATTGATAAGCAGTTTAAATGGCCAGGCGAAAGCACCCAAATAGCGCTGTCGCCAGGCTCTCGCTTATAATTAGTTGCAAAAAAGGCAGCTACACATACTGATTCCGTCCAATCCAACAGCCGAGTTGGTAATCCATAGTGGCGCATCAAAGGGAGCCACGCAGCGTAGTCAATATGGCTTGGACATGCCTTAAAAAGCGAAAGCGCTCGTAATCTGAAATGATTTGCCATCTGAGACTCCAATACCGAATTACGCCTGTATGCAGTCGGGATTAAAGTCCAATCAGACCTTGCCTGTCCTCGACACCAAACTTGACGATTATCGAAATATTTTTCAGCAGAATGTATCGCCTCAAGTAGTTCGGCGAGGTTTATGGCATGTCCTAAATCTTTCATCTCAGAACGTTTAACCTTCGGCATAATATGGAAAAAGTCATTAATGCTTTATTCGCCAAGCTTGAGAGTTGAACATGAGCCTTTGGCTCACCAATAAAACATGAAAAGCTCGTAGGGCGGGTGTCTCGCCCGCCACAGTAATGCACAGGCGAGACGCCTGTGCCACCAGGTAACCAGAACTTTCAGGACCGGGAAAAGCTGCTATCTATTAGCTGACCGCTGACCGCTGCAAGCTGACAGCTACCACCCCAACAACCTCGCCAAATTCCCCCCCAACATCATCTCCCGCCAGTCCTCCGGCAGGTTCGCCTCCTCCATGTCCTTCAGGTAGCGGCTCACCGGGAGCAGGGGATAATCGCTGCCGAAGAGAATCTTCTCCGGCCCCACCATCTCCGCGGCCAGGCGGTAGATGGCCGGGCGGTAGAGGTAGGGCGAGGCTGCGGTGTCGAAATAGACCCGTTTAAAGACTTCCGGGGCTTCTTTTTTCATCAGGCCGTAGAAGGGGAGACCCCCGCCCCAATGGGCCAGAATCCAGTCCACCTCCGGGAAATCCCGGATCAGCCGGTAGACCGCAGGCAGGGAAATGTCTCCTTTGCCGGGATAGTCGTGGCCCACCGGGTCGTTAATATGGAGCATCAGGGGCGCCCGGTAGTGCTGGCAGAGTTCGGCGATGGGGGCGAGATAATGGGGCAGGTCCTCCCCCAGATCCTCCAAATACCAGGCCAGCTCCCCCACGCCCCGGAAGCCTGAGGCCAGGCAGCGCTCCACCTCCCGGGCCGCGGCCGGCTCCAGGGGATGGACCGCGCAGAAGGCGATGAGCCGTTGGGGCCAGCGCCGCTGGGCCTCCAGGAGGACTTCGTGCTGCCGCCGCCAGAGCCGCTCCTGGCGCCAGGGGAAGCCCAGGGCCACCGCCGCGGCCACGTCCTCTTTATCCAGGGCCGCCACCATCTCCTCCGGCCCCACCAGCTTGGACTTGGGGGAATCGTACAGCAGGCGGAAGGCCGGCTCATCCGCAAAAAAATCCTCCCGCCGCCGGCAGACCTCCGGGGGAAAGATATGGGTATGGGCGTCCAGGATCATTTCGTTACTGCCTTTAAAAAGATAAGCCTCACGCAAAGACGCCAAGGCGCAAAGAAAGGCGCAGGTATTAGAATGCCCCCTTTTCCCTTTCTCTATCCCCCTTTTTCATATAAAATGCAGGGGATGTCAATACTTCCAAAAGTTCTCGGGGTTTTCCTGCTCGCCGGCGTCTTTTTCGCGGCGGCTTCCGCCTGGGCCGCGGGGCCTTTTCGCTACCGTCTGCCCCAGGGCATCCCGGTGGACCCGGAAGCCCTCACCGTGGTGGGCGAACCCCAGAAGCACCACATCGTGCGTTATGAGAATCTGTATAAGATCGCCCGGCAGTATGACCTGGGGTTCTGGGAGCTGGCCAAGTACCACCGGAATCTGGACCATTTTTACCTCCCCTGGGACACGGACATCGACATTCCCAGCCAATGGATAATCCCCGACCGTTCCTCCTACCCCGGCTACCTGATCAACGTCGCGGAATTGCGGGGCTACCGCCTCTTTCCCGACAAAGGGGAGGTGCGCACCTACCCAATAGGCATCGGCGTCCTGGATTACAAGACCCCCATCGGCAAGCGTTTCCATGTGCAGAGCAAATCCGTCAACCCCGGCTGGCGCATCCCCAAAAGCCTCCAGGCCAAGTACGGCATGGCCTTCATGCCCCACAGCGATGAAAACCCGGTGGGCAGCCGCTGGCTGGGCCTGTCCAACTACGGCCTCCACGGCACCCACGCGCCCATGGGGGTGGGCCGCCTGGTGAGCCACGGCTGTATGCGCCATTACCCCGAAGATATTGAACAGCTCTTCGACCTTACCCCCGTGGGCACCACGGTGGAGATAATCTACGAGCCGGTGAAATTCGGCTTCCTCAAAGGCCGCATCTTCGTTGAGGTCCACGAAGACATTTACCACAAGATTCCGGATCTGCTGAAATACGCGGTCAACCGCGTCAGCGACCGGGGCCTGGCCGGGCAGATCGATTGGGCCAAATTCCTCCGGGCCGTGGAGGAGCAAAACGGCGCGCCGATGGATATCAGCAGGTAGAGGCATCGAATCTAAGGCCCCCGGCTTTAATCCCTAAAGCTTCGGCGCTGATTAAGTGACTAGCCATGGACAGCCATCACAAACCTGACGACTTCCAAAGACTCCTGGGCATCATGGGGGAGCTCCAAAACCTTAAGGACCTGGACGCCCTGCTGGATGCGGTTTTATTGCATGCCCGGCGCCTCACCGGCGCGGAGGCAGGCTCCATTTACCTGCTGGAAGACGGCCTGCTGAATTTCAGCTATGTCCATAACGACAAGTTGTTCAGCTCCGTGCGTTCCAAATACCTGTACACCAGATACTCCCTGCCCCTGGATCACAAATCCATCACCGGTTTTGTGGCCTCCACCGGCAAAACCCTGGTTATCGACGATGTGTACGAAATTCCCCGGTCCAGGCCTTACACCTTTAATTATAAATTCGATAACTCCTCGGGTTACCGGACCAAATCATTTTTGGCCCTCCCCCTGAAAACCAGCCGGGACAAAATCGTGGGCGTCCTGGAGACCATTAACGCCCTGGGGGATGACGGGGAAATTATCCCCTTCACCAGGCGTGACCAGGCAGTCCTGGGCTATTTTGCCGACAAAGCCGCGACCTCGGTGGAGCGGGCCCTGTTGACCCGGGAAATGGTTTTGCGCATGATCAGTATGTGCGAGTTGCGGGATCCCCTGGAAACCGGGGCCCACGCCAACCGGGTGGGCGCTATCGCCGCGGAGATCTATCACCAATGGGCTCTGAACCGGAACATCTCCGAACCGGAAATCAAGAGGACCCGGGACTCGATCAGGATCGCGGCCATGCTTCACGACCTGGGGAAGATCGCGATATCCGACCAGATTTTGAAGAAGCCCGGGGGCCTGGAAAAGGATGAATTCAGCATCATGCAGAATCACACTATTTACGGGGCCCGGCTCTTTAAAAACACCTATTCCGACCTGGACGCGATGTGCTCGGAAATCGCCCTGAATCATCACGAAAGATGGGACGGGAGCGGTTATCCGGGAGAAATTGACGACATCTTCGCAAACCCCTTGGAGTTGGGCCGGGGCAAACAGGGAGAAAAAATTCCTCTTTCCGCCCGTATTGTGGCCCTGGCCGACGTTTACGACGCCCTGGTGTCCAAGCGGGCCTATAAAGACCCCTTTTCCGAGGATGAGGCCCTATCTTTCATCCGGAGACAGGCAGGCAGACATTTTGACCCGGAAGTGGTGGCGGCCTTTCTGGACATCCATGAATTGATCGTGGCCATCAGAAAAAAGTACCCCGAAGATTCCATTCCCCCGCGTTAATGCCGGATAGCACCATGAATTTTCCTCCGCCCCCCTCCATCTTATCCTCCGGGTGCGAGGTGGATATCTTGGTTCACAACGCCCTGGTCCTCACCCTGGAGCCCGGGACTGCGCCTATTCCCGACGGCTTTGTGGCCGTTAAGGGAAGCAGGATTGCGGCAGTGGGGAGTGCCGCCACTCCCGATCTTCTCCCCTCCGCGCGCCGGCTCCTGGACGCCCGGGGGGATCTGGTGCTGCCGGGGCTGGTCAATACCCACACCCATGCGGCCATGGCCTGGTTCCGGGGTCTGGCCGATGATCTCCCCCTGCAAAAGTGGCTTCATGATTTCATCTTTCCCCTGGAATCCGGGTGGCTGGACGGGGACAAGGTTTACCAGGGAACCTTGCTGGCCGCGGCGGAACTCATCCGGGGCGGCATTACCACCGTGGCGGACGGATATTTTTACGAGGCCGAGGCCCGGCGGGCTTTTGCAGAGGCCGGCCTGCGCGCGGTGGCGGCCCAGGGGGTGTTGGATTTTCCCATTCCCGGCGTGCCCGACCCCCGGGACAACCTGCGAGCGGCCAGGCATTTCATGGATTCCGGGGGAGATTCTGCCCCGGACCTGATCACCTCCACCCTATTCTGCCATTCCCCTTACACCTGCGGCCCGGAGACGCTTAAGCAGGCCAAGGCCCTCACCCGACAGCGGGGTCTCCCCTGGTTCATCCACCTGGCGGAAACCAGGCAGGAAGTGGAAGAATTACGGAGGAAAACCGGGCTGGCCCCCGGGGCCTACCTGGAGAGCCTGGGACTGCTGGATGAACTGACGGTGGCGGTGCACGGAGTCTGGCTGCCCCCTGAGGACCTGGACCTATTGGCCCGGCGGGGGGTGAAGGTGAGCCACTGCCCGGAGAGCAACCTGAAACTGGCCGCGGGCGCGGCTCCCATCCCCGAGCTGCTGGCCAAAGGCGTGACGGTGGGTCTGGGAACGGACGGGGCCGCGTCCAATAACGACCTGGACCTCTTCGGGGAGATGAGCCTGGCGGCCCGGCTGCATAAAGTCTGGCGTCAAGACCCCGCCCTGCTGCCCGCGGCCCAAACCGTGGCCCTGGCCACCCGGGAAGGGGCCCGGGTTCTAGGGCTGGAAAAGGTGACCGGTACCCTCACTCCCGGCAAGGCCGCGGACCTGACGGTCCTGGACCTGAACCAGCCCCATCTCACGCCGCTGTTCGACCCTTATTCCCACCTGGTCTACGCCGCCCGGGCCGTGGACGTGCGCCACGTGATGGTGGCCGGCCGCTGGCTGCTTTTCGATAAGCAATTCACCACTCTCAACTGGCCGGAAATCGCCGGCCGCATCCGGACCGGCAGCCGGAATTTGGGCCGCACTTGAACTTAGCCCCGAAATTGTTAATATACATTATAAGTTGAAGGGAACCGTGGGGATTAGTAATCAGTGATCAGTGATCAGAAGAAAAACCGGATCGCTGGGACATTCTTTTTTTACTGATTACTGATTACTATCACGCCCTCTAATAAATCCACCCAAGGAAATTCATGCCCAGAGGTCGAGTACCACCCCAGGAGTCTTTCGCAGAGCGGCTCCGTTCTCTGGTGACCACCGGGGAAGTCTTGCGCCTGATCCAGGACATCACCGCCTGCACGGTGGCGGACGGGGATGAGCATTCCCGGAATGCGGTGCCTCTGCAAGCCAGCGGCTTGGAGCTTTTCCCCTGTTTTGCCGCGCACTTCCAACACCATCCGATGGAGATCAAGGGCAGCATCTTTCCCAATCTCTCCATCCGGGAGGTGGAAGGAGTATCGCACCTCGTCCGCTTTGAGGTGGGGGGGAAGCCCGCAGACCTTTGGCTGCGCACCTCCCAGGCGACTTTCCTGCTTTCCCCCTTCCATATCCGTTTTCTCAGCGTTCTCTTCGGCCACCTGGCCCTCCACTACCTGTCCCAGACCCCCGGCGGCGGTTACGGCATACCGACTTTCACCCCCTATTCCCTGGAGGAACAAGTGGTGGCCGGTTATCTCCAAAGCCTGGAGTGGGCGCCCTGCGCCACCATCAAACTGGACGCCCAGGACAACCCCTATATCGGCTCCATGCTGCACAGCGCCGCGGATTTGCGGCGCTGCGACTTTCCCGGCGGCGACCGGCAGGAAGCGGTGATCCGGGCCTGGCGCCTGTTCAAACGGCTCCTTTATTTATCCATCGAAGGGGAGCGCCTCTTCACCGGCTTCGCCATCCTGTCCGCGGCCCGGGAATTGGATTACTACCGGCAGCGCTGGCCCGGTCTGCTTTTCTACCACGAGGCCAATCACATCTCCCTGGAAGAAGGGGTGCAGTCCGTCAAGCAGTTTTTGCTCAACGCCGACGGCCGCACCACCTTTCTGGCCTTGCATCGAGGGCGGATCATCGGTCTGTTGCAGATCACCAAGGGAACACACCAGCAGCTAACCACGGCCAGGGCCTGGCGCACGGTGATGCCCCTGGCCACCATCTCCCACCGGGGCCACATCAGGTTCTGGCTGGCCCTCAAAGGCCGCCTGACCCCCCGCATTCCCCTTTCCTTGCTGGAGTATCGCCACGGCCATCTCCACATTCCTCTATTTCAGGATATCTTCTGGCAGCGATTGGAACGGCAGGTGCAAGAGGTTTGCCCGGGATGCCGGGCCACGGAAATCTCCAGGCTGAAAAATCTGTTGACCATGGTGCGCCGCGCCGGCCATGGCAGCATCTTCCTCCTGGGTCTGACCGCCGCCCAATTGGAGGATGCGTCCACCCCCATTGAGAACCAGGTGCGCCTGGCGCATCCGGTGCCCCTGAAGGAGCTATGGCTGCGCCATCTTCTGGGCTTGTCCAAGTCGGACGGGGCCCTGCTCTTCAACGACCGTCTGGAGGCCTGCCAGTTTCGAGCCCGTCTCAAAGCCACCGGGGTCAGCCTGCCCCCGGCCCGAGACGATCTGGGGAGCGGCATCCGCCACCAGGTAACCCGGGAATTCACGGCCTGGAGCCCTACTGTCTTGGGTATCTGCGTCTCCCAGGACGGCCAGATTTCCCTCTACCGCCGGGGCCGCCTGGTGAGCCGGGTTTATTGAGGACGTTTTCGGTTTTCCGTGTAAAAGATTCGCACAACCTGTGCCACCAGCTTCCCCGCCATTGCCTTTCCCGGTCCTATGTTTTACAATTAATTGATATGAAAATTGTTTTAACCCGTTTTGCCGCCAAGTTCTAGGCCTATCAATCCCTGGAGCCACCGGGCCGGAGGATCTTCAGTCTTGACCGAAATGTCTTTTTTGGACCACCTGCAGGAGCTGCGCAAGCGCCTGATCGTTACCATTATCGCCATGTTCATCGGCATGGCCGTGGCCTGGCCCTTGGCGCCCACGGTGCAGCACTACATGCAGCGGCCCTTAAGGGAGCCGTCCATCACCCAGAAATGGCAATACGAGGCCATGCTCTGGGCCGCGCAGAAGTTTCCAGCGCTCACCAGCCGCCTGGGGATCGAGCCCAAGCCCCCCCAGGTCACCCCCCACAAACTCAATTATATGGCTCCTCTGGAGCCTTTTTTCGTGCACATGAAGATCTCGTTGATCACCGGCCTGGCCCTGGCCTTTCCGGTGATCCTCTATCAACTCTGGCTCTTCTTCGCGCCCGCGCTCTACGAACATGAGAAAAAATACGTCTATTATTTTGTGCCTTTCGGGACCATCGCCTTTCTCCTGGGGGACCTGTTTTTCCTGAACATGGTCTGGCCCCTGATCATCTCCTTTTCCCTGGCCTACGAGAGCGAATTTCTCTTCTCCATGCTCAATATCACCCAGTTCATCAATTTCTGCCTGCGCCTGCTGCTGCTTTTCGGAGTGGTCTTCGAGCTGCCTCTGATTCTCCTCATCCTGGCCCGGGTGGGGGTGGTCAATTTGGACTTCCTCAGGCGGAGCCGCCGGGTGGCCATTCTCCTCAGCGCGGTGATTGCCGCGTTCCACGCGGATATTATGACCATGTTCGCGGTGGCCATCCCCATGTATTGCATGTATGAGTTGTCCATCCTGGCCATCCGCATTTTCGGGGGGGAACCCCGCCGGGAGCCGGAGACGGAGACCGCGGTAACCCCCGGGGGTCTGGACATCCCACCCAAAGATTTGTAATCAATTTCTCAATTTTTCGGCTGTTCCTGAAATCAACCGCGGCGATTTTACGAAAATTATGGAACTCTGCCGCCAGGTTTCCTGTTGGCCGCAAAAACGGACTTTAACCCTCTGTCCCGGTCATGCTGCCTCCAGAATCGAGGTGGTGGACGGCGGAAAGCGGTGCAGCAATTTTTGCCAGCTCGATGTCCGGGGTTTTACCCAAGCCATTCTTGAGATATCCTTACCCCTACTCTCCTCGATAATTCATCTTCAGAAATCATCGTAACTTCCCCGCCGCGCTTAAGGCGTTCTTCAAGGCCACCGCCTTTGCCGCTACTGTCTCCGGATCGGTCCCCAGGAGATAAAGCCGGGGTTCCCGGCCCCAATCCCCGGGGTCATGGAGCAGGTCCGGCGGCGGTTCTCCGGGCTTGAGGGCTGCGGCCACCTTTGCAGTTAGACCCTGCAATGCCCCGTTGTCAGCCTTTGGGGATTCTTCCGCCCTCTCCATGGCCAACATTGTTAGAGACAGCAAAGGCGCGATCTCTTCCAAGCCCTCAAAATATCGAATATTCATGGCCGCCCGCAGGCGGGGATGGTTCTCGAGGACCGCCAGAATCACCGCGGCCAACTCCCTGGAGGCCCCGAAGGCCGGAGGCGCGGGAATGAGCAGCCCCTGGGGGCCCGGCGCCAACTTCCCGGGGAACGCGGCCACGTCTTGGGGGCCTTCCGCATAGGCCGCGGCATAGGCCAGGTTGCTCAGCGTTTCCGGGATGAGGCCGCGGATCTCCTCTCGCTGCAAGCGGGCCGCGGCCGCATTTAAGGATTCCAGGACCCGGTAACGGCCCTTTTCCCGGGCAAACGGGGCATAAGGGTTGACCGGCCCCCGGCCGTGCCCCAGGGGCAGGCCCCAGCGCAGGGCCTGGGCTATGAGATTCCGGGCCTCCTGCACCGCTTCCGGCAGGGCCAGGCTCCGGGCCAGGTGGGCCGCGATGGCCGCGGCCAGGGCGCAGCCGGTGCCGTGGCCGTGGGGCGCAGTGAGGCGCGGGCCCCCGAGGTGATAGGCGTTGCTGCCATCGGTGAGGACGTCCACCGGCTCTCCCGGCAGGTGCCCCCCTTTGGCCAGGACCCACTGCGGCCCCATTTTTTGCAGGCGCCGGGCCGCTTCTTCCAGGTCTGAGGTGGTGTTCACCTCCATCCCGGTGAGCCGGGCCGCCTCCGGCGCGTTGGGGGTGAGGAGATAAGTGAGGGGAAATATTTCTTCATTAAGAACCGCCACTCCCTCCGGCTCCAGGAGCGCCCCCCCGGAGCTGGCCGCCAGCACCGGGTCCACCACCAGGAATGGGGGTCGATACTCCTGAAGACGCCGGGCCACGGTGCGGGCCACCTCGGCGTTGGCCAGCATACCCACCTTCACCGCGGTCACGGGGAAATCGCTGAAAACCGCCAGCAGTTGGGCGTCCACCACTTCCGGGGCCACGGGGTGGACCGCCTGCACTCCCAGGGAATTTTGCACGGTCAAGGCGGTGACCACCGTTAAGCCGTAAACGCCCAGCAGGGTGGCCACTTTCAAGTCCTGCTGCAATCCGGCTCCGGCCCCGGGGTCGGAGCCGGCGATGATCAGCACGGTTTTCATAGGCGCAAGCTCCGGCCTCCGGCCAGGCAGCGCCTGGCTTCGGCCACCAGACCCAGGCGGTAGTCTTGGGAGAGATAGTTATTCCGGGCAATGCGCAGCTCCGCCAGGGCCATGTAAAAGGGGTTCAACGCAAAAATCCGCCGCGTCAGGGCCGCATCCGCCGGCAAAGCCCGGAGGTAGGACGCAAAAAAGTGGCCGATGGCCGGCTCGGCTCCCGCCATCTGGCCGGTGCGCCAGCCCCAGGCGTGCCTGATTTCCCCGGCCACCCAGGAGAGGTCCCAGAGGCGGTCCGCAGGCCGCAGGCGCTCCAGGTCCACGGCCACCACCCGGCCGTCCGGGAAGAGAAAATTGGTGGGGGTGGCGTCGCCGTGGGCCGGCACCTGATGATCCGGAAACCGGGCCAGCCTCCCGGCCCAGGTCGCGGCTTCGTCCTGTAGAGCCTGCTCGTCTTCACCGGTTAGAAGTCCCTGCTCTCGAAGCTGGCGCCGCAGCTTGGCAAAGTAATCCAGGGCCGGCTGGGGGGACACCGGTTGCCCGGGGAGGGGCCGGGTGTGAAAGACCGCCAACAGTCCGGCCAGCTTTTCCAGGCGGCAATAAAGCTGCTCACTTTCCCCCTGGTGACACGCCATGGCCAGGGCCTGATCCAGGTCCGGGCCGGAGACGGCCTCCAGCACCAAACCCAGCCCGGCCCGGGGACTGCGCCCCAGGAGCCGGGGAATCAGACCGGCTCCCCCAGCCAGGCCCAAGGCCTCAGCCCAAAGATAATTACCATACTCTCCGTCCAGACTGTGGTCCCGGTCAGTGGCGGGCGGATAGGCGGAAAAGAACTTCCCCACCACGGCCGCGGCGCCATTGCCGGCGGTGAGGCGCGCTACCAGCCGGGAAGAAGGCAGGGGCTCCAGGAGCACTTCTGCGGACGCGGGCCAGAAAAAATCCCCGGGCAGCAGGTCCCGGAGGGCCTGAAATAGAGGATGTTCCCCGGACACCCGGTTCATGGCGTCTCCGCAGCAAGGCGCGCCCGGGCCTCCAGGCAGCATCCCAAAGCCCCGGTAAACTGGGGATACCCGGGCACCAGCAGCCGGTAATCCTGCTGCTCCCTTAATAGCTGCACCACCGCCCGGTTCCGGGCCACTCCCCCGGTAAACACCAGGGTGCGGCAGGGGTAGCGGCGCACCATCATCAGGACTCTCCGGGCCACGGAGGCGTTGACCCCCGCGGCGATGCGCCGCGGCGCGGCTCCCTCCAGGAGATGGCCGATCAATTCACTTTCGCCGAAGATGGCGCAGGTATGGGAAATCTCCACCGGCTCCCGCCAGGCCCCGGCGAATTCGGACAGCGGCATCTTCAGAAAACGGGCCATGTTCTCCAGGTAGCGCCCGGTGCCCGCGGCGCAACGGTCGTTGGTGAGAAAATCGAAGACCCGGCCGTTCTTGACATAGAGCACCTTGGTGTCCTGCCCCCCCGCTTCCAGGAGGATGAAGTGGTCCAGGCCGACGGTGTGGCGGGCCCCCAGAAAATGGGCGCGGATCTCGGTAATGGTGGGGAAATGGCCTTTAAGGAGACTCTTGCCGTAACCCGTGACCACCAGGGACCGGGGGGGCGCGAGTTTAAGCCGCGGCCAATCCACGGCCAGGCTTCCTTCCCGCTTCTGCAAATAATCCCGGAAAAAGGTGAGGGTGTCTATTTTTTTCCGGCCCCAGACTCCTTTGCCCCGGCAAAAAACCAGTTTGACATAGCGGCTGCCGAAGTCCATGCCCAGGGCGGTGATCTCAAGGCCGAAGGACATCTATAAAAGCCTCCAGGCGCATGCGGGTGCGGGAATCTAGCGGCGCAGGCCGGTCCCCTTCGATGGTCAAAACGGGCACGGCCAGCCGCTCCCGGATGATCTGATCGAACATCTGCCGGAAGCAGAAACTTTGAGTGTAATGAATCAGCCCGTCCAGCCTGCGCTCACTCACGGCTTGCTCCAGGTCCGCCACGCGTCCGAAGATATCATAGGGATAGGTGTAGCGTAAATACTGCTCCGCCAGGTCCAAACCCGGGTAGGGCATACTGAACTGCCGGGGCATTTCGTTAAAGACCACCCCGGCCCCCAATTCCTCCAGATAATCCCAGAGATCGGTGAAGATGGGGGGGATGCCCACCAGCCCCAGGCGCAGGGATGGGGAACGATGGGGGCGTTTTTCCGCCTCTTTTAGAAACTCCGCCACTTTTAATTCATAAGCCTCGAGATCGGACTCGAAATCGGAGCTGCTGATCAGATATAAGAAATTCTCTTCCCCCCGCACCTGGCCGGTTTCCCAGGTTAGGCGGTCCAGGCGGCTTAACTTGCGGCGCAGGGGCTCAAGCCGTTGCTGGACCCGGGCCGTTTCCCGGACTGTGGTCCCCAGGCGGGCCGCCAGATTTTCCAGTTCCCGGCGCATCTGCCCCCGATCCGGGGGATAAGGAAACTTGAAATGGATCACTTCCCGGTTTTCGGCTTCCAGTATCTCCCCCAGGGCCTGGGTGTAGGAGCAATCCCCCTGGCAGGCGACGATGACCGCGGCGATTTCCGGGTGCTCCTTAAGAACCGCGTAAATGCCCTTGACCCAGGCGCAGACGGTGCGGGGGAAGCCTGCGGTCTCCGCCGCGCTCACCCGGGCCAGGGCGCCGGGTGTGGAGATAAACAGATTATTCAAATCCGCCGGGGCCAGGTTTGCTGCCAGCACCGCCTCCACCGGAATGGTGGTGGTCAGGCCGATTCTGGTCCCCGGGGGGTATGGTCGGGAGCGAGGCATGTGAGGGTTTTTGGTTCTTGGTTTTTGGTTTTTGGTTTCGGTCTTCGGTTGAACGATGTCTTTATCCTAATTCATTGAAATTAATATCCGCTCCCAAAACCCCGATCAGGTTCCCCCCTGCATCCCAGAGCGGGGTGGAAACCGTAAGACAAAAGCTGTCGGAGGCCAAGGAACTGCGGCGACGCGTCCCCAGTGGACCGCCGGCAATCGCCTCTTTCCTTGGAAACCAGGATGATGCGGCCCCTGATAACCACTAGGAGTGATATTACCGTTGCCGCTTTGACCCTGCTTTTCAGTCATCCTCTTCATGTTTTGCGGGGGGTGGGGGGTGGGTAGGGAAAAGTAGAAGGTCGCGCCTTGGCCCGGCTTGCCTTCGGCCCAGACCCGGCCGCCGTGGCGCTGGATGATGCGCTGCGCCGTGGCCAGGCCCACGCCGGTGCCTCTAAATTCCGCGCAGGGATGCAGCCGCTGGAAGACCAGAAAGAGTTTGTGGGCATATTCTTCGTCATAGCCGGCGCCGTTGTCCTTGACGTAAAAAATGGTTTCCCGGCCTTTGCTCCGCCCCCCCCACTACGATGACCGCGGTTTCTTTCTTCCTGGTGAACTTGAAGGCGTTTTCCAGCAGGTTCGTCAACACCTGGTACAACAGGGGATAATCCCCCCAGGCCGGGGGCGATTCTTTCACTATTAGCTGCAGGTCCCTCCCCGGCTCCTGGGACCGCAGGCGTTCGAAGACCCCCTTGGCCATGCCTGCCAGGTCCAGGGACATTTTATTCATCGGCTGGTGCACCAGCCGCGCCAGGTTGAGGAGATCATCAATGAGCCGGTCCATCAGTTGAGCGTTTTCAATCACCACCCGGAGGAGCCTGCGGCCTTCGTTATCTAGGCCGGTGGTATGCTCTTCCAGCAGCATCCGGGAAAACCCCTGGATGGCCCGGATGGGGGTCTTGAGGTCATGGGCCACGGAATAGGAGAAGGTCTCCAGTTCCCGGTTGGAATGCTCCAGCTCCGCGGTGCGCTCCTGGACCCGCTGCTCCAGGGTGGCGTTTAGGCGGCGGAGTTTGTCCTTGGATTTCTTCAGGGCATCTTGGGCCAGCTTCAGATCGGTGATGTCCGTGAGGGTGAGGCGGCTTCGGTTCCGGCCCTCCGCATCCCGGAGGAAGCGGAGGTTCAGGAGCACGGTGCGCGCCCTGCCGTTGCGATCCTGGAGTTGAAATTTCCCCTGCCGCTCCGGCAGGTTAAGGGGGTTGACCAGCAGGTTACGAAAGCGCAGGCGGTCCGGCTCCACCAGCAACAGGGTAAATTGATGGTCCAGGAGGCGGCTGCGCTCTATTCCCAAAAAGGAGGCGGCGGTGAGGTTGGCCTCCAGAATCCGGCCCCACTCGTCCAAAGTAAGGTAGGCTAACGGCGCGAAGTCGTAGAGGTCGGCGTATCTGTGCGTGGCTTCTTCCAGCCGGACCTGGGACTGCCGCAGATCCTCGTTCTGCATCTCCAGTTCGATCTGGTGCACCTTGATTTCGTGGATCAGGCGCGCGGCCTCCGTGGGCGTCAGCCTCTCCAGGGGCACGGACTGCAACTCCGTCTCGACCTCTTTGTCGGCCCGCCGGCGCAGCTCGGCTAGCTCGGGGGGCGGATTGTCGTCGTTTTTGGAATCATTCATGGGGCGGTTCTCTTTAGGTTTTGGGTTCTGGGTTCTGTTTATTCTCGTTCCCAAGCTGGGCTTGGGAATGCGTTATCCTCCCTCGTTCCCAAGCTGGGCTTGGGAACGAGGTATAAACAACCAACCCCCAACCCCCAGAACCCAGAACCTAAACCCAGAGATGTCTTCTCCCAAAACCCGGACCTATTTCCCTTGCCCTTTTATCTCCATCAGCTCCCTCTCCAGCCGGGCGATGGTTTCCATATGCCCCCGCTCTTGTTTCTGCTCCTTCGTGACGTCCTCGATGGCCAACAGGATCATGGCCGGGTGTTCGCCCGCGGCCGGGATGCGCTGGGCGTTCAGGACCATGGTCTTCTGGCCGATCTTGGGAAAGTTGTGCTCCACCTCAAAATCTTCGAACGCGGCGTTTTTTGGAATGATCTCTTCCAGCAATTCTCTCAGCCTGGGGATGTCCCACTGCCCTCCCCCAGTTCGTAAATGGGCCGGTTCTCCGTATCCTTCTTGACGGCATGGAAAGTTCGATAAAAAGTACGGTTGGCCGAGATTACCTTCAGGTCGGCATTCAGGACCAGGAGCGGCTCCCGCACGGTGTTGACGATGCTTTCGGCGAAGTTCTTGGCCATGCCCAAAAGGTGCTGAGCCGAGATGTCGATGAAGGTGATCACCACCCCGTCGATGACATTCTCCCGGGTGCGGTAGGGCAGGATGCGGCTGGCATAAGTCTCTCCCGCGAGACTCTTTAATTCCATCTCCTTGACCTGGAGGGAGTGCAGCACTTCCTCCGCGTCCTTCCAGAGTTTCTCGTATTCCGTCTTGGGCGTAATATCCTTGATGGAGCGGCCCACGTCCTGGGCCAGGAGGTTGAAGAGCCTGGTGGCGGCCGGAGTGAAGCGCTTGATCCTGAGCTCCCGGTCCAGGAAGAGGGTGCCGATCTCAGTGGAGGCCAACAGGTTGTTGATGTCGTTGTTGACCTCGGTGAGTTCGTCCACCTTGTTGTTGAGCTCGGCGTTTACCGTCACCAGCTCCTCGTTGGTGGACTGCAATTCCTCCTTGGCGGTCTCCAACTCCTCATTGGTGCTTTGTAATTCCTCGTTGGTGCTTTGCAGTTCCTCGTTGGTGGACTTGAGCTCTTCGTTGGAGGCCTCCAACTCCTCCACCGTGGTCTGGAGGTATTCCTTGGTGGCCTGGAGTTCGTGCTCCAGGACCGCCATCCGGGCTTCCTCCTCCGGCGCCGTCTTGGTTTTCCCTTTGGCCGGCGGGGATTTGGCCGGCCCGGACAGTTCCTCGAACACCACCAGAAAGAGATTGGCGGTTCCCGGGGCCGTCAGGGGCCGGACAATGAGATTCAGATAGCCGATACCATCTCCGGGGTGCCGGAAGGGGATGGCTTCCAGCTTCAAGGTCTTTTTATCGCTGATAGCCCGGTGCAGCGCGGTGAGCATCTTGGGGCGCAGGTCTTCATGGATCAGGTTGAAGAGGTTGAAGCTGGGTTCCCCCCGGGGCATGCCCAGGAATTTCCCGGTTTGGCCCTGGAGGTAGAGGACGTCATAGCGGTTGTTGATGAGGATGGTGGCCGGCGCGTACTCCTCCAGCACCAGCCGTTCCATCAGGGTGCGGACGTTAACCTCCCGGGGGGTTTCCTCTTTGTGGCGGGGCCGGGGCTCCACCATGGCCATGGTCAGGGCGGGGTATTCCGCCAGGCGGTGGTGCACCGGGCCCTTACGCTGGTAAATCTTCCATTTGGTGTCCACCGCTGCGAAGAGGTCCGCAGAGCCGCCGATGCTCTCCGAAGAACCCAGAAAGAGGTAGCCGTTGGGGTTCAGGGTGAAATGGAACAGGGGCAGGATCTGTTTCTGCAAATCCGTGTCCAGGTAGATGAGGACGTTGCGGCAACTGATAAGGTCCAGGCGGGAGAAAGGCGGGTCGCTGATGAGGTTCTGGGGGGCATAGACCACCATTTCCCGGATTTCCTGTTTGATGCGGTAAAGCCCGTCCTTTCTGACGAAGTATCTTTTCAGGCGCTCCGGCGCGATATCGGCGGCGATGGACTCCGGGTATTCCCCCACCCGGGCCCGGTCGATGGCGTCGGCGTCGATATCCGTGGCAAAGACCTGCAGATTGTGGTGCTTGCCGGTGCGCTCCATGGCTTCGTCAAAGAGGATGGCCAGGGACAGGGCCTCCTCCCCGGTGCCGCAGCCGGGCACCCAGACCCGGATGGGGTGGTCCACGGATTTATGCTCTATGAGGTCGGGAATCACCTTGGTCTCCAGGGCCCTGAAAGCCTCGGGATCCCGGAAGAAGCTGGTGACGCAGATCACCAGGTCCTTGAACAGGGTCTGGATCTCCGCGGGGTTGCGCTGCAGGTAGCGGAAATAATCGGCGATGTCCTCGATCTTGTGCACGGCCAAACGCCGGCCGATGCGCCGGCGGATGGTGGTCTGCTTGTAATGGGTGAAATCGTGTTTAGTGTTGGCCCTGACCAGCATCAGGATCTTTTGCAGAAAGATTTGATAGTGCTTATCCGCGGGCACTTCCTTTTCCCGGTCATCGAGATACGGATGCCGGATGTAGCGGATGATTTCCTCCGGCATCTGCTCCACGGGCAGGATATAGTCCACCAGGCCGGTGTCGATGGCGCTCCGGGGCATGAAGGGATACTTGGCCTGCTCTTCGGCCTGGGCCATGGTCATGCCGCCTGCGCCTTTGACGGCCTCCAGCCCCAGGGTGCCGTCTGAGCCGGTGCCGGACAGGACGATGCAGACGGCCTTCTCTTCCAGCTCCTGGGCCAGGGAGCGGAAAAAGTAATCGATGGGCATACGGGCGTGGCGGGCCTCAGCCGGGTCCGTCAGATGAAACGCGCGCTGATGAATGCCCACTTCTTTATCCGGCGGGTTGAAATAGACGGTATTCGGCTCCACCTTCAGGCCGTCCCGGATTTCCTTGATGGGCATGTCCGTGTCTTTTTTGAGAATCTCGCCGATGATTCTCTTGTGCTTGGGGCTCAAATGCTGGATGACCACGAAGGCCATTGCCGGCTTTTCTTCGGGGATGGACGCGAAAAAGGATTCCAGGGGCTCCAGGCCGCCGGCGGACGCGCCGATGCCTACCACCGGGAAGACGTGTCTTTCAGGAGGCTGCTTCCCTTCTTTGGGGCTGATTTTTTCCGATGCGGACGGTTCCTTGGGCGCTGCGGCTTCTATCTGGTCAACTTTCTTTTTGGCGGGGGCAGCGGCTTCTTTCTGTTCGGCTTTTTTCTTCATAATTGGCCTCCGGGCGAGCCGTTATCACTAAAGTAAGAAGATGAGGCGGGAGCGGATATCCATGTCCTCCGGAATTTGGCGCCAATAATACTCCGCCGCCCTGTCCTAACCGGCGAACTTGCTGTAAATATAATACCTTTGTTAACCATTGTAAAGCTAATCAAAAACCAACCCGGGCCGGGAAGTTCTGGATATAGCCCAGGAATTTGAGGAGTTCCGAGAGGCTTCGGTCTCCAACAGCCGAGTTTCCAGACAGGAGAATAGATAAGGGCAAACTTATGAGCTACGGTTCATTGAGGCGTGAAAGTAATCTTGGGGGAGGTAACTTGCCAAGAATCGGGAAATTTCCTTTCGGACAGATATACTTTTCCCAGCCAGAGATGGCCTGCGGGGGCATTCGGGGCCAGTTGAGCGGCTTTCCGAAATTCTCCTAGAGCCTCGGGGACTTTGTTGTTTTGTAAGATAAAGCCTTGGCGTTCTTTGCGGCTTTGCGAGAAACTGTTTTGTTAAGTCCTAAAAGGAGAAGCGGAATTGGCCTATCACCCCGTGATTTTGGGTTTTTTCGCCCACTTCCCCCATGTATTGGATGGAGGAGGTGATGCCGCCTTTGGCCTTGAAGGTCAGGCCGGCCCTGACCACGGCCCGGTCCTGGCTCGCCCGGGGGGTGGCAACAGTCACGCCCACCGGCGCGCCGATAAGGGTGAAGGGAATGTTGTTTTTGGACACCCCGTAGTCATGCTGCCAACTGGCCTTGAGAACCGGCACCAGGGTGCCTTTGGAAGTTTGGATGGACTTGTCCACCCGCACGCCCAATTCGGAGAGCAACGAATTGGTGCTCCGGCTGCTCACCTGCATCGTGGCCAGCGCCCCTGATTCTTCGATCCGGCCCTCACTGAGATTACAAAAACTGATGGCGGCAAAAGGAGTCAAGTTCCATTGCTGCACCGGGAATTTGTAGCCCCCTTCCGCCAGCACCGCAAAAGCGTTCCCCGTGTGGCTGCTCTGGTTGGAGGATTGCAGGGAGCCGATGCTGACCCGGCGGTTGTTGGCGTATTGATGGTTGCCGTAGGAGAGGACTCCTTCCACGTAGGCGCGGTCGGTGAAGTAGGTGCCGTAGAGAGAACCGTACAGGCTGTTGATCCTGCCTTTGCCGATGCTGTTGTCCATATTCAGGTTGCTGTAGGAATAGCCGAAATTGGCGCCGAGGATCAGATTTTTGGTAAACAAGTAATCGACGCCGATGCCGGTGCCGGCCAAACCATAATTATAGCCGCTGACGTTATCCACCGACCCCTGGCTGCCCCATTGGCCGAAGCCCTCCAGCCAGACGCCGAGCCTGTCGGCGCTCCCCCCGGAGCTGTCCCGGCCCTGGCCCAAGATCCGCCCCAGGCCGGCGTTCGAGCCGTTATAGGCCAAGAGCGGGAAGGGACTGCCGGACAGCGCCTGGGGCGCCGCTGCTGCGCCCTGGAGGGACCGCAGCGACTCCAGCCTTTGCTGCAGGGTGCGGTGGTATTGCCGGGTGATGGTAAAGGTGGTGTCGGTATTTGCCCCATAGATGCTAGGCGTCAGGCTCTCGAAGGCGGTGCGGAATTGCGAGGCGTCCTGAAACCCCTGAATTTCCGCCAGGATCCGGGCGATACTGCCGGTGGGATTGGCGCCGAGCAGCCGATCGAGGTATCCGCCTACCGCGGTCTGAGTGGAGCCCGCCGCCACCGTGGTATGGCTCTTGACGTGGCTCACTATCTGGAAGGCATTGGCAGCGGTTGCGGCCAGGCCGCCGTTCAGCGAGCTGGCGCCGGTGTATTGCACGGTAAAGTTAACCAACGACGTGCCGGCGGGCAGGATCAGGTTGGTGAAATTGCCTGTGGCGGTATTCGCCACTAAGAAGGAAGAGCTGGTGCCGTCCTTGAAGGGACCGCTGCCTTTCAGCACTTGCAGGGTGCCGCCTAAGTTAGCTGTCCCCGAGACGTTCAACTGCCCGATGGTGCCGTCGCCGTTGACCGTGGTCTGGAAGGTCCCGTAGACGGGGCTGCTACCTGGCTGGATATAATTGTTGAAATTGCCGGTGAGGGTCGACTGCACCGTGCCCAGGGACAGGACCCCACCGTTGCTCAGGGTGCCGCCTCCGAGATTGATGACGGGGCCGGCGTTGTAAGTGGAGCCCGGATTATTGTTGAAGGTGATGCTGCTGTGGCCGCCTGGCAACTTCAGGCTGTTGTTCGGGTCATTCTGGTCCTGGTTAAATGCCGAGGCGGCCTGGGTGCCCTGGTTCACCGAACCGGTGATGGTCCCATAGTTGTTGATGGTCAGATCACCCCAGGAGGGTGAGCCGTAAGACGCTTGCACCATAACCGCGGTGCCCGTGGCGCCGTCCAGGGTGCTGATGGAACCGTGGTTGAGCAAGGTGTTGTTTTGCCCGTCCATGATCAGGACGCCATAGGCATTATAGGTGGTGGTGGAACCGTTGGAATTGGTTACCGTGCCGGAGTGGCCGCCCTGCACCAGACCGGTGTTAGGGCCATGTTGATAAATGTCGATTTCGATTTGGCCATTGCCCCCCAAACCCAGGCTTTGGGCCACGATGCCGCAGGAGCCGAGTCCGCTGGTGATAATATTGCCCGAGAGCGCCGTATCAGGGGGATTATTGAACGTGACGGTCACATTGCCGGCGGTGTCCTTGCCCGCGCTGCTTTGCGCCACGATCCCGTGGGCATCGTTGCCGGAGGTGGTAATATTACCGGTATGGCTGATCGTCACCGTCCCGCCGGTGCCGGCGACGCCAGCGGCGGTGCTGCCGTTCCACAAAAACGGTTGCTGGGTAATCACGGAACCCGAGCCTCCTTGTCCCCCGATGCTCTGGGCAAAGATGCCGTTGGCGTTATCCCCCCGGGTGGTGATGTCCGCGGTATTGGTGACGGTAACCGTACCGCCGTTGCCGCCGTCCCCGCCACCCGCGCCGATATTTATCCCAAACCCGAAGTATTGCAGCCACTTAATCCCTTCCCAGGGCCCGCCCATCACACTGGCGTTGCCGCCGCCGCCACCGATGCTCTGGGCATAGATGCCGCAGGCCCCCCGGCCGCCGGTCTGAATGACCCCGCTGTTGGTGACGGAGACTTCGCCGCCGTCGCCAGCCGAGCCGCCTTTGCCGCCGATGGCGAACGTACCGGGCAGGAGATTGGTCCCGGTACCGCTGGAGCCATTGCTCTGGTCATAGGAAGCGACACCGCCGCCCCCGCCCACACTTTGGGCATAGATGCCCATCGCCCCGATCCCACTGGTGGTGATGGCGCCGTAATTGTTGACGGTCACCGTGTTGCCGGCGCCGGCGGCCCCGCCCGCGCCCCCCACTTCAAAGGAGAGGTCGTCGGGTATCAACCAGGATTGCCAATCACTCCACTTCCCGTCCGGCACCGTCAGGCCAAGGGTGGGAACCCCGCCGTCGCCGCCGCCCCCGCCCACGCTCTGGGCGAAAATGCCGTGGGCGCAGTCGCCGGAGGTGCCGATGGCGCCGTAATTGTTGACGGTCACCGCGTTGCCGTCGCCGGCGGCCCCGCCTTTGCCGCCCACGCTGATGTCTGCCCCATGGTTAAAGTCATTGCTGGGGCTATGATTAAGGATCTTGGACAGGGCTTCCACAATCGAGAGATCGTCAATACTCCCGCCGGCGCCGCCGCCCCCGCCCACGCTTTGGGCAAAAATGCCGTAGGAGTAGGCGCCCTGGGTGCTGATTGCTCCGTAATTATCGACCTGGACCTGTCCGCCGCCGCCGCCCGCGCCGCCGTTTCCCCCCACGGTCACATTAGCGGACAGGTTGGTGGCTGGAGGGTCTGTATTCTGTGGGTTGGAAAGGTCAGGGCCGAGGGCTAAGGTAAAAACGCCGCCGCCGTTGCCGCCGCCGCCCCCGATGCACTGGGCCTGGATGCCGTAAGACCGGGCCCCCGCGGTGTAGATGTTGGCATAGTTCTCGACCTTCACCAGCGCCTTCGAATTGTCGCCGCCCGAGCCGCCATTGCCTCCTATGTTGAAGGAGGGATTGATAGTGACGCTGGTCTTGCTCTCAGTTGCGGCCCCCCCGGTTTTCACTGAATAATTCAAGGAAACGGACTGCCCGCCGTTGCCGCCGCCGCCCCCGATGCTTTGGGCCAGGATGCCGGGCGCCAGATGGCCGCTGGTTTGAATCATCCCTATGAGGGCATTCTGCGGGTCGCCGTTAGTCACCGTGACGTTGCCGCCGGCGCCGCCGTTGCCCCCAGTCCCTCCCACCGTCACCTGGGCGTTGAAGCCGGTGCTGCTTCCCAATAAAACATTGCCGGAAAAAGCCCCGTTGCCGTTGCCGCCGCTGCCCCCGATGCTCTGGGCCTCGATGCCGATGGCCGACACGCCCGTGGTGGTGATGGCGCCGGTATTGGTCACGTTAACCGTGTTGCCGTCGCCGCCGTCGCCGCCGTCGCCGCCGATGGTAACCTGGGGACTGAAGTTTACCGCACCGGCGCTGCCCGAGAGTGACCCGGTGAGGCTCGCGCCGCCGTCCCCGCCGCCGCCGCCGATGCTTTGGGCCATGATGCCCAGGGAATTGTAACCGCTGGTCTGGATGGCGTTCTGATTGGTGACCGTCACCGTTCCGGCCGCGCCGCCCGTACCGCCGTGGCCGCCGATGGCAATCGGGCAGCTCATATTGAATGAACCTTCACCGGAAAAACTCATGGCCGCCGCCGCGCTGCCGCCCCCGGCGCCGCCGCCGCCGCCGATGCTTTGGGCCAGGATGCCGTAAGCGTGGTCGCCCAAGGTGCTGATAAAGCTGCTGCCGCTGTCGGGCGCCAGGTTATAGACGGTGACGTTGCCGCCGTCGTTGCCGGAGCCGCCCGAGCCGCCCATGCTCAAGGACATGCTCACGGAAACCGGGACATCAGGCAGGCTGAAGCTGGCGCTGCCCGACCCGGCCCAGCCGCCGTGGCCGCCGCTGCCGCCGACGCTCTGGGCCAGGATGCCGTGGGCCCTGACTCCCCGGATTTCTGTGATGTCATTCTGGTGGGTAATGGTTGAACCGGTTTGAATGGTGCCGGTATTTTGAACCGTCACCGCCCCACCCGCGCCCCCGGGGCTGGCCTTACCTCCAAAAGAAAAACTGGCGGCAAGCAAAGGCGTGACGTTGGCGGCGAAGCTGTAGCCGCCGTTGCCGCCGCCGCCGCCCACGCTTTGGGCGAAAATCCCCTGGGAGAGATCTTGGCTGGTCCTGATGGCCCCGGCATTATAGACGTTAACCTCCTCGCCGGCGCCGCCGCCGCCCCCGGTGCCGCCGATGGCTATCGGCGCGCTTCCCAGTCCCGCGGCGATGCTGTAGCCGCCGGCGCCGCCGCCGCCACCGATGCTCTGAGCCAAAATCCCCTTGGCATCAAATCCGGTGGTGCTGATGGGACTGGTGCAATAGGTGATGACGCCGGTGTTGGGGTCCTTGCTGCCGACATAAACCTTGCCGCCGTCGCCGCCGCTGCCGCCGCTGCCGCCCATGGACACCTGGAAGCCGGTCCCGCCGGTGATGGCGTAGCCGCCATTGCCGCCGCCCCCGCCGATGCTCTCGGCGAGGATGCCGTGCGCGAAATCGCCGGCAGTGGCGATGCTGTTGCCGGTAGTAATGACGTTGACCTGGCCGCCGCCGCCGCCGCCGGTGCCGCCGCTGCCGCCGATGGCGAAGCCGAGGTCGATCCCTCCCGTGACGGCGCCGCCGGCGTTGCCGCCGCCGCCCCCCACGCTCTGGGCGTGGATGCCGTGGGCGCCAAAACCCTGGGTGATCACCAGGGAGCCGTTATTGACCGTGGCGGCGCCGCCCTGGCCGCCGCTGCCGCCGGAGCCGCCCAGGGACATGATGACGCCCGAGGTGGAATCGCCGGTGCCACCCCCGCCCCCCACGCTTTGGGCGCAGATGGCAGTCGAACCAATACCTTGAGTGACAATCGAGGAATTTGCGCCACCGGCATAACTGCCGGTGTTGATGGTGACGGCGCCCCCGTCAGCGCCGTTACCGGCATCGCCACTATGGGTAATAATCCTTGTGGTCCCGCCGCTGTTGCCGCCCGCGCCCCCCAGGCTCTGGGCCAGGATGCCGTAAGATGACTGTCCGGCGGTTTGGATGCTGCCGCCCAGGTTGACGATCACGGCGCCGCCGGCTCCGCTCTGGCCACCACTGCCGGCATGCTTTCCCGTGCCGCCGGCGCCCCCGGCGCCTCCCCAACTTTGGGCCAAAATGCCATGGATGAAGGGACCACCACTGCCGACATTGATGCTGCCGTTACAGGTAACCGTAACCGAACCTCCGGGGGCCCCGCTGCCCCCATCGCCCCCAGAACCATTGCTGCCGCCGCCCGCCCCACCCGCGCCGGCACTACTTACCGCCCAGATGCCCCCGTTGAGAGTGACTCCCGGGGCGACGTTGACGCTGACCGGGCCTGTGCCGCCGCCGCTGCCGCCGTTGCCGCCAGTGCCTTCCGTGTTGCAGGTGCCGCCGCTGCCGCCGTTGCCGCCGATGCCGGCGGCATTGACCGCGATGAAGGCCGCCTCGAGGGTGTTGACGGCGGCGTTGCAGTTTACCGTCACCGCTCCGGCTGCTCCTCCGCCACCCCCAACGCCGCCAACGCCGTCCTGGGTTCCACCCTCGCTGGTACCACCCTGCCCGCCGTTGCCCCCGGTTGACAAGGCGTTGATACCAAACCAGCACGTCGAGGTGATATCACCGGTGAGATTAACGGCCGCGTAGTTGGTGACCGTGACGTTGCCGCCCGCCCCGCCTTGGCCGCCCGCGCCGCCATCGCCTGACATTGCGTCCCCGTTGCCGGTGCCGCCCATGCCGCCCGCCCCGCCGGCGGATCGGGCGTCGATGCCGTAGGAAGGCGCCCCGGAGGGGTTCAACCCGGAGGTGGTAACCGCGCCGTTGGTGGTGACCGAGACGGTGCCGCCCGCACCTCCGGCTCCGCCGGCGCCGCCAGTGCTGTGCTGGTCTCCGTGTCCCTCGCCGCCCTTGCCGCCGGAGCCCCCGGCGCTGTATGCGCCGACCCCTGTGCCGGCAACCTGAATGGCACCATTGGTGCTGATAGTGACCCCGGTTAACACGCCGTTGATGTCCGTCCCGCCGCCTCCCCCGACGCCGCCGGGGAGACCTTGTTGATGACCTGTCCCACTATGCTCATCCCCTTCTTTGCCGCTACCCCCCGTAGTGCTTACATACACGCCGTAATTGGAGCCGAGGAGATTATAATTACCCCCGGTGTAGTTCAGCGACAGGGCGTTGGAATTACCGCCTGGGTCACCCCCCTTATCGCCGTCGGTGCCGGTATTCGTCAGGGAAATGGCGGTGCCGGTGCTCGAAGAGCCGACATTCGTGGTCAGGTTTTGGACGTTGATAGTATAGATATTGGTGTTGTTTTGGGTAATGGGGTCCGGCTGCTGGTTGCCCGAGTAGGTGGCGGTGTTCCCGTCAATCACCGGGGCGTCATTGGCCGCGGCCGGGCGCAAACCAGCCGGTCCCGGAACGATGGCGGCCAGGGTTGCCAGGATGAAGAAGAAGATTAATCCGCCTCCGCGAAAGCTGGAGATATTCCCGTTCAAACCCTGCAAGCGCTTCCTCGACATAACCGCCCCTCCCGGAGGTTCACTCAATAGCAGCCTCTGGATCATAAAATTATGCGTGAGTCACGGTAACATAACAAATTTTGGCGATCAATTGGACCTTGGTCCAAAATATCTTGGAGCTTAGTCCAATCCCGTTCAGTCCGGGGGGCTAAACCCGATGGCCGGGAGCGCTTCCCGGTCCCTTTCCATGGCCTGGAACACCATATTCAAAAGGTTATGGTCCTGTGCCGGCTTATCCAGGAAACCCACGGCCCCGGCCCGCAAGGCTTTGGCCCTCAGAGGTTCGGAGCCGTGGGCCGTGTGGAAGATCACGGGCAGTCCGATCCCGGCCCGGGCCAGTTCCGCCTGGACCTCCAGACCGCTTAAATCCGGCAGACGATGATCCAGGATCAAGCACCCCGGTCCCAGGTCCGGCGCTTGGGCCAGAAATTCCTGGCCGCTGCAGAAGCTCTGGGCCGTCAGCCCCGCCGACCGGAATAATCTGGCCAGCGCGGCGCAGATCGCCGGGTCGTCATCAACGATGAAGACGGTGTTTTCAGGCGGGGCCATACGCCTATGGTACAGAAAAAAGAAGACCTGACAATTGGACTTTGGCCCTAGTCATATTGGACTTTAGTCTAATAAGGGGGCAGGTGATGGCGGGGGCGTGAGGAAGGTTTCTCGCAAAGGCGCAAAGGCCGCCAAGGAAAAACAAAACCTCGGCGTCCTTTGCGTCTTTGCGAGAAACCCTATTTGCTTTCCAGTTCCCGGGCCAGGCGCACCAGTTCGGCGAGGGACTGGCAGTGGAGCGGCGCAGATGGACGGGTCGTCAGGAACGATGAGCTTACCGGTTCCTCATTGCCCCACCCCCAGGAGGATGGCCGTCCTCTGGATGGTCCAGAAGGCGCCCAGCGAGCCGACCGCGTATCCGGGCAATGCCTCTACCCAGCGGGGCCAGCGGATTGCCAATTGCCGGAAGGAGCGCTCCAGGGCCAGGATGAGCAGCACAAAGGCGACCTGGCCGGTCTCGACCCCGACATTGAAGCTGAAAAGCGCCAGGGGCAGGTCCTGCCGCGGCAGGCCGGCGCCGGTCAGCGCCCCGGCAAAGCCGAAGCCGTGGAGCAGCCCGAAAAGGAGGGCCACGAGCCACGGATGGCGGATGGTGAAACTTGATTCTCCGCGCCAGGAACGGACAATCTCCGGCCCGAGGAAAAGGATGCTTAAAGCGATGGCGGCGTCCACCGGCACGATGGGGACCTCAACGTAGCCCAGGGTGGCGACGGCGAGGGTGATGCTGTGGGCCAGGGTGAAGGCGGTTACGGTTTTCAGCAGCATCCAACGGTCCTTAACGATCAACAGCAGCCCCAGCACGAACAACAGGTGGTCCCAACCGAAGCAAATGTGTTGGATGCCGTGCCAAAGATAGAGACTCAGAACTGCCCCAGGCCCTTGGCTCGCCGGAATTTCGATCCAGGCCTGGGAGGGTTTGACCAACACGGTCAAGTCCCTGCCGTCAGCCAGCCGCACCCGTACCAGGACGTCGGTGATGGTAGCCTGTAGGCCCACGAACTCAAGGCGTTTCCCGGCCAGCCCGCCCTTTGCCTGGATCAGCCGGCGTTCAACGAGCGAGTCGGGCAACTCCCGCAGGGTGGGCGCCGTTACGTTTTGCATGCCGTCGGGAAACTTCAACACCACCGGCAGCCGTATCCCGGCAAGCCGGGGAGTGCGCCACAACGCGTCAAAGCGACCCGGCGCCGTCTCATTGATCTCCAGGTAGGCCGGCCTCGACTCGTGCGCCTGGACCCCGGACACCTGGGCCAGCACCCCCGCCAAGAGGCAGAAAAGCAGTGCTCGCATTACCCACGAAGCCTTTCTCCTGCCGTTCATGGGGTCTCTTTTCTAGGGGTGGCACCGGCGGCTGCCACGCCCTGCTCCGCTGCCTTGGGCATTATAATTTCATAGCGGGCCTTCATCATTTCAAATGCCTTCCGCCGGGCAGAGGCGCGCTGCTCTGCCAGCCATTCGTTTTTAACCTCTGGTTCCACCTCCTCGAATTCGGGGATGCGGTCGGGCGTCACTGAATCCACCCAGACCAGATGCCAGCCGAATCCGGACTCGATGGGCCCTTGCCAGCAGGCTGCCAAATTAAGCTGAAAAAGCGCCTGGGCGAACTTGCTTCCGAAGACATTGGCCACATGCTCCGGCGTACGGTCGGCATAGTAGCTCTGGTACATGAAGGAATCGGCCAGATTCACCGCCGCCGGCGAGTCCGCCGGCTGGCCGGCAATTTTAGCTAACGCTTGTAATGCATCGGCCCGGGTGCGCTCCCCCCGCCCATCGAAGGAAAAAAAGAGGTGACGGAAGGTCACCCGGCTCGGAAGTGCGAACCGTGCGGCATTCTTTTCGAACCAGGCCTGGAGTTCTTTGGCGCCGGGGTCGCGCACGGTGGAGACGTCTTCGCTGAGAAATTCCACCTTCTGCGCCAGGCGGCGCTTGACGATGGTGTCATCCTTATCGAGACCCAGGGCCAGGCCCTCGCGGTAGAGAATCTCCTCCCGAACTTTGGCGTCCACTAGGTTCCATAACTCCTGGGGACTGGGAGGACGCTGCCATTTCGCCGCGAAGGCCACTTCCAGTTGGCGCAGGTCATCCGCGGTCAACTCAATTTTGCTGAGACGGTCTCCTTGACCCGAATCGGGGTTCAGGACCTGATAAACGATGAACATCACCAGTCCGATCACCAGGAAAAGCAGCAGCGGTTCCCGCAGCCAGCGGTTTAGGGGCGATTTTTGCCTTGGGCCACCCGCACCCTTATCTGAACTCATAATCATACCTTTGGACCCCGGTCATTCCTTACCGGGGGCCCTCTCAGGCGCACCCTGGCCCACCATTAAAAGTTCATAGTTGGCGAACCCGAACTCGTTGCTGCGGGCGCCAAAGTACTTGTCGCCGACTCGATAGATTGCGGCCTCGTAAGGGAGGCTACCCAGCGTCGTGATGATCCGCCCGCCTTTAATCTCGTACCTCGAGGGTGAACCCAGTTCACCGGCGTGGAGCACGTCCCCGATTTGCCCCGGGTCAGGCTGTTTGCCGTTCACCTTCTTGATCAGGCGCCGGCCGGTGGCGCCATAGAGAATCTCATAACTGTCGCCGGTGACATTATTTTTTATGGTTACGGTCTTGCCCACGATGAGGTCCTTGAGCTGGGCGTCGTCCAGGGCCACGGCGCCCTGCTGTCTGAGATCGGCCACGGTCAGGCCATTCCCGGCGCGCTGCCGCAGTTCATCGGTGGGTGAGTACCAGATGGGCGAACTCCAGGCCCGCTCCTGGACGGCCAGGGGGACCGGAAACTCGACTCCCATGGTTTTGGCGCTGGTGTGCGGCGCCATCCCCAATTCCCTGGCCTGAATGGTGCTCCAGCGGGGCGTGGGGATTTCCAGCACCCGGGCATAATAAAACGCCTCCGCGGCAGGATCGAAATCGGGATCAGTCCACACCGCCTTGAGTTCGGTGGCCCCGATGGTGTTTTTGTAAGTGGCGGCCGAGATATTCACGGAGTCGCCCACCGGCGGCAGTTTGCCGGTTAAGGGATCGATCTTGCGTTTGCCGGACCAGGCGACGTCATAGATCTTTTCGAAGGTCTGGCCGTTTTTGGTCCAACCCTTGACGATCTGGATGCGCTCGAGATTGCCGCTGTCGGGGTCTTTCACCGCCCAGACGATGAAGGACGGCGCCTTGGCCTGGGGAGCCGTCAGGTCGCTGCCCATGGGCACGCCTTTTTCATAGCCGGTCTTCACCCATTCCCGGTTGGACTCAAAGCGCCCCAGCAGTTTCAGTCCCGCGAACTCCCAGCCGCCAAAAAAGCGCAGCTTATGGCGGGGTCCGCTGGTGCCGTAGGTCTCCCGGCGCTGCATGGCGTCGAAGATGGCTTCCCGGGTATTTTCTTCCGCCCACACGCCGGTGAGGCCCGCGGGATTTTCCTGCAAGATATCCAGGCCGGAAAAGTTGCGGCCTGATAGACGCTCTTTAGCCCCCCCATCGTTAACCCCATGGGCGCCGAAAAAGTTGTTTTGCCGGTACGGCGCGGCCGTGTCATGGGAGTCGGACCCGCCCACGAAGCCAACCTTGTACGGGTTATAGCCGCGGCTGTCCTGCATTGCCATTCCGTGCTTCAGGGCTTCCCGGAGATAGCTGCCGGAGATCTGTATGGGCCGGTTCTGGGTGACCATGAGCAGATAATTCAGGACCTCAAAATTAGCGAACTCGTCGTTGGGCGAAAGCAGCGGGTGGGTTTCGGACTGGCCCTTGATCTGCTTGATCTCCGAGAGCTTTTCATTGCGCATCCGGGCCTCGGCCCAGGCGGCGTCGATGGGCCGTCCCCGGCTGTCCACCTCCGTGGGGAACATCAGGCCATCGCTCAGGTTGGCGTTGTGGGAAATCGCCAGCAATTCGTGGCCTGCCTGGCGCTGGCCGTCCATCCACCGCCACAGGTCCTCGGGATGCTGGGAATCCAGAGAGCTGAAGGGCGCGTCCGGCACCTTCCGTGAGTCTTTGAAGAAGATATTGCGGTGCAGGTTGCAGTTGTCCGGGGTGGAGGTCCACTCGTAGGCGGCGAAGGTCGTGAACTTGCCGGGCCGGTTGAACCGGTCGGCAATGGCCACGTTTTCCTTCCAGATGGTCCCGGCCACCTGGGGGTCAACCAGTTCCTTGATGGGCTGGTTGTTGGCCATGGTGGAGCCGAGCCAGAGAAAGATTCTTTGAATGTCGGCCTGACTGCGGACCTTAAGTTTCTCGGCAATGGACAGCTTGCTGATGGCCGACCCCGGTTCGTTGGCCAGCCGGACTGTGCCCACGTATTCCGAGTGGTCGGTCACCCCCATCCAGTCCAGGGGGCGAGTGAGCTGAATAGTATACCCCATCGGATGCTTGATGGGCTTCCCCAGCGCATACTCATAGGCTTCCGCGGGTCCGGTAACGGTATTGCCAAAGATGTAAGCGTCAAAAGACCAACTGGTGTGCACGTGGGTTTCGCCGAAATAAACCTCTCTGAGAGGTTTTTTTTCGGCGAGGGCCGGCGCGGGTGTCAGGAGTGCTGCCAAAAGGAAGGCCAGGATCACTGCTCCTGATGCTCTTGTTCTCATACTTTTCCACCTGCTCTGAATTTTCCGGCAATGAATCCGCGGTACCGCCGGGTGAGGAATATGACGGGATGATCATTGCACGAAGCGTAAACATGCTCAATGGAAATTTAGGACAATGCAGGTGGAGGCCGCAATAGAGGAGTAATACCGTTTTTGGTTTTTGGTTTTTCGTTAAAAGAATCTGTTATTTCAATATATTAACTCTATCATTTGTTGTATTTGAAAGTGAAAACGGTATAATCCGCAGGGGTAGGAGGCAGAGTTTCTGACCATGCCCTGGGGCGGTAAATTCACCTGGCTTCGGCTTTTCCCCAGGCTCACCGATACCGAAGGGCGCCGGCCTGGGTCCTTGAGCTCCGCAGCCAGTGAAGTATTTTGGTTCTGGGGGTGCGGCAGGCTCAAATTTCAGTGAAATATTGCTTTACATTTCGCGAAATTAGTGGTATTGAAATAATCCCGTTTAGAAAAGGACCCGTTTAAGAAAATTATCACCATAGCACAGGGGTTCCCAGAGCTATTTTACGAGTGGCAAAGCCGGCGGCCTAATCTTGGCCAAAGGCCTTTTGCACTCGGAAAATACCTTTGACTGCAGCGCACTGTTATTCCCAAAATACGTTAACTTCTCCAGTTGTGGACGTCAATGGCCATATGACCTGCACGACCGATCAGTCGTCAGGTCTCGATATTATCGGCACTAATTACACTCCAGCCGTGGCCACGCTCTACGTTTATGGGCTTACCGGCCCTGGAAATCCCGGCGTGGGGAAATCCAGGCATCGGTTTTACCAATGGCAGCAGCCTGAATACCACGATCCACCGCGGCAAGGGACTCAGCCGGGCAATATTCTGGTCAATGTAACTGCTAGATGGGGAATCCCACAGCAAAGATGCCACTGTTTTTACCGGATCACCCCGGGGAGGCCAAGGCGCCCCCGGCAGGCAAGTGACACCTTCAGCACCTCAAGCGACAGGGGGAGAAATTTATGAACATTAGCAATCTGAGGATGCGCAATGGCCGGCGGCCGTTTTTGGGCGCGGCCCTGGTGCTGGCGTTGGTGCTGGCCGCGGTTTCGCCGGCGGGCGCCGAGGATCTAATTGTAGATGGTGTTAAAGTCATAATGTTTGAAAACAAGACCTATGATAAAGGAATCATCGGGGATGCCGGTGTCGGAGAACTCACCCAGTTCCAGAGCTCCGTTGTCTTTGACAAAACCCTCATCGTGGGCAACTTGGGCGCCGGCGTCTACACTTTAGATGGCTTACTTGCTACCAACAAGCTCTCGGTGGGCCAAAGTGAGACCATCGGCTTCTTGGGCGCCGGCGACTTCAGCCAAGGCACCATTGCTTTTACCGGCACCCATTCAGTGGGATGGGACCTCAATGTGGGCAGCGTCGGCGTCGGCACCTTCACCCTGGGCGGCAGCGGCTCCCTAACGGTGGGGCAGGACGAAAACATTGGCAGCGGCGCCGCCGCCGGCTTCTTCTTCCAAGGCCTCTTATCCTCAGGCAGCATCCTAAGCTTTTCCGGCAATCACACGGTGACCCGTGACCTCACCTTGGGTTTCGGCGTCGGCGGCGGCACCTTCACCCTGTGCGGCGGCGGCAGCCTGGAGGTGGGGCGGGACGAAATCGTGGGCGGCTTGGCCGGCGCCGGCGCCTTCTTCCAAGGCGTCACCTCCTCAGGCACCATCCTAGGCTTTACCGGCAGTCACACGGTGGCCCGTGACCTTATCATAGGCAGCACCGTCGGCGCCGGCGTCTTCACCCTGAACGGCAGCGGCGTCCTGCAGGTGGGGCGGGATGAAATCATAGGCGGCACCCTCGGCGCCGGCGCCTTCATCACTCAAGCCGATTTTTCAAGTACCCACACGGTGGGCCGTGACCTCATAGTGGGCAGCTACTCCGTACTCAGCACTTTCATCCTGAACGGCACCGCCGCCAGCAAGTTGGTGGTGGGGCAGGACGAATACATAGGCAAAACCGGCATCGGCACCTTCACCACCAATGCCAATTTTGGCGGCGCGCACACGATAGACCGTGACCTCATCCTGGGCACCGCCATCCTCGGCGGCCTCGGCGACGGCACCTTCACCCTGGACGGCACCGGTACCCTGAAGGTTGGTATTGGCGATGAGGGTGGCAGCGAAATCGTGGGCGACAACGCCACCGGCAGGTTTATCACGAACGCCACTTTTGCCGGCGCCCACACGATTTCCCATGACCTCATCCTGGGCAAAACCGTAACATTCGGCATCTCCTCCGGCGACGGCACCTTCACCCTGAACGGCACCGCGGCCAGCAAGTTGGAGGTGGGGCGGGACGAAATCGTGGGCAAGGCCGGCACCGGCACTTTCAACACCGCCGCCGGTTATTCAGGCACCCACACGATAGCCCGTGACCTCATCCTGGGCAGTGACAGCGGCAGCGTCGGCACCTTCAACCTGGACGGCGTCAGCCCCCTGCCGGTGGGGCGGGACGAATACGTGGGCAAGGCCGGCACCGGCACCTTCAACACCGCCGCCGCTTTTTCCGGCAATCACACGGTGACCCGTGACCTCATCCTGGGCAACGACGCCACCGGCGTCGGCACCTTCAACCTGAACGGCACCGCGGCCAGCACTTTGTCGGTGGGGCAGGATGAATACGTGGGCAAGGCCGGCACCGGCACCTTCAACACCAACGCCGGTTATGCCGGCGCCCATACGATAACCCGTGACCTTATCCTGGGCAACGACGCCACCGGCGTCGGCGCCTTCACCCTGGACGGCACCGGCACCCTGTCGGTGGGGCAGGACGAATTCGTGGGCAAGGCCGGGTCCGGCACCTTCACCACCAATGCCGCCTTTGCCGGCACGCACACGGTGACCCGTGACCTCATCCTGGGCAACGACGCCACCGGCGTCGGCGCCTTCACCCTGGACGGCACCGCGGCCAGCACTTTGTCGGTGGGGCAGGACGAATACGTGGGCAGGGCCGGCGGAGGCATCTTTATCACCAATACCACTTTTGCCGGCACGCACACGGTGGCTCGTGACCTCATGATAGGCAACGCCGCCGGCGGCGTCGGCATCTTCACCCTGGACGGCACCGGCTCCCTGTCGGTGGGGCGGGACGAATACGTGGGCAACGCCGGCGCCGGCATCTTCATTACCAATGCCACTTTTGCCGGCACGCACACGGTGGCTCGTGACCTCATGATAGGCAACGCCGCCAGCAGCATCGGCGCCTTCACCATGGACGGCACCGGCTCCCTGTCGGTGGGGCAGGACGAATACGTGGGCAAGGACGGCGTAGGCGCCTTCTTCACCAATGCCACTTTTGCCGGCAGCCACACGGTAACCCGTGACCTCATGATAGGCAACGCCGCCAGCAGCGTCGGCGCCTTCACCCTGGACGGCACCGGCTCCCTATCGGTGGGGCAGGACGAATACGTGGGCAAGGACGGCGCCGGCATCTTCATTACCAATGCCACTTTTGCCGGCACGCACACGGTGGCTCGTGACCTCATGATAGGCAACACCGCCAGCAGCGTCGGCGCCTTCATCCTGGACGGCACCGGCACCCTGTCGGTGGGGCAGGACGAATACGTGGGCAACGCCGGCGCCGGCGCCTTCACTCAGAACAACGGCGCGCACACGGTGACCCGTAACCTCATCCTGGGCAACGCCGCCACCGGCGTCGGCACCTACAACCTGAATGGCGGCAGCCTCACGGCCACCACCCAGTACATCGGCCTTTCCGGCAGCGGCACCTTCACCCAGACGGCCGGCAGCAATACGGTCACTACCCTGGAAGTGGCGTTCAATCCCGGTAGCAGCGGCACCTACAGCCTGATCGGTGGCAACCTGACGGCGACGACCGTCAATCTTTATACCGGGGGCACCTTCAACGAAGCGGATGTGGGAAACAACCTCTATGCCACCACCTTTAACCAGCTAGGCGGCACGGTGGGGCCGGGCACCCTGCAGAACCGGGGGATCCCCGGCGGTACCGGGACCTACAACTACTATAGCGGCACCTTCACCGGCAGCCTCCACAACTACGGCACCGGCATCGTGAACATCAACCCGGGGGCTGCCACAGGCACTACCCTGAACCTAGGGGGCAACTACACCCAAGACGCCGGCGGCCTGCTGAATATAAAAATGTTCTCTGCCACGAACTACGACAATATCGTCGTCGGTGGCACCGCTACCCTGGACGGCTGGGTGCAGCCGGTGCTGTGCCCGTTGGGTTCGTCGCATTTCCGCCCCCGCGGGAACGATGACTTCGCCATCATCACTGCACCGGTAGGCACCACCATCACTGGATTGATGGAAGTTTGGCCCACCAAGGCCCTGCCGGATTCTTGCACCCTGTTTTGGCTCCCCCGGCACACCTTGCCTAACACTTTCGACCTGTATGTCTTGCGGCACTACACCAACCCAGGGCTGAGCCTGAATCGCTACGAGGCTACAGTGGGGGCCATGCTCGACGGCCTGGCCACCAGCGTCCCACGCTTTTCGGACCTGGACAATGTAATGAACGCCATTGATTACTTGCCCACCGCCGCTGCAGTCAAAGACGCCTATAAGCAGATCTCCCCGGAGAAGAGTGCCGCCTTGGCCAACCTGGCTTTTGCCGGGGCTAACAATCAAATGCGCAACCTGGCGGAGCGGATCACCAATCAGCGATTCGGCACCCGGGAAATCATGGGCGTAGCAGGCGACCTCGGCTCCCTCAACCTGGGCTTTAACAAGGGCTCTGGTTTGATGCTGGCTTACAACTCCTCCGACCTCGCCGGTTTACTCACCGGCACGAAAAAAGCCCTTCCAGAGAGCCGCTGGGGTGTGTTCCTCGAACCGAACCTCATTGTCGGCAGCCGGAGCACAACGACGTACCAGACGGGCTATGGCTTCACCACCGCGGGGTTCACGGTGGGGGCCGACTACCGGGTGTGGGATAACCTCCTCGTCGGCCTGGCCACCGGTTACAACCATACCGACGCCAGCTTCGATGGCTCCGGTGGCACGGTGCAGAACAACTCCTGGCCCATCACGGCTTACGCGGCCTATCTCCCCGAGACCTTCTACCTTTTTGGGTCTCTGGGCTACACCCTGAACCTTTTCGACCTGAATCGTGGCATCGACTTCGGTGGACTTTCCCGTAATGCGAAGAGTTCACTCACCGGGAATCAGTTCAACGCCTACGGGGAGGCCGGCTACGACTTCAAACTCAAGCCATTTGTGGTGACTCCCACCGTGTCCCTGGCTTACACCAGCATCAGCCTGCCAAGCTTTAAGGAGGAGGGGGCTGGGGCCTTAAATCTAAAGGTCGCCTCCCAGAGCGCGGACTCGCTGCAAACGGGCGTGGGCGCTAAAGTTTCCGCCCCCTTTATATACTCAGACACCAAGATTGTGCCTCAGGTCTATGCTACCTATCAGCACGAGTTCTCCAACAACGCCCGGACCCTGGACGCCAGACTCAGCCAGGGCAGCAGCACCTTTCTCTGGGCGACCGACAAGCCCACGAGGGACTTTGCAGTGGTGGGCGGCAACGTCACCGCGGGATTCAGCAAGAACCTGGCGGCACAAATCAATTACAACGTCGAGATAGGTAAAGCAAATGAAATCAACCACTTCGTCAACGCCGGGTTGCGTTATCAATTCTAAGGAAATGCGCTAAATTTGGTGACTTAGCCGCACCCTGATGACAAGGAAAGACCCTTCGTCCGCAAGCCGAGGGGTTTTTCTCTTGGTGGGGACCGATCCCTGGCACCACGGCTGCAATCGAATGGGGATGGTTGTCTGAAGAGCCCCGGCCCCCTCTCTTTTAACATTGACGGCATGGTCCTCTTGCCTATTCTTAGGCAACACGATATATCGCATTGAAATACTTTAAGAGGAGAGAATAAATTGCTAAAAATCAGTTCGGTTCTCGGGGGAATCTTCCTGCTGGCATTATCAACGGGCTGCAATGTCGAGCCGCCCAAGATCGGCGTAGTGGATGTTGTCAAGGTGACCAATGAGTCTATGGCGGGCAAGAAGGCGAATGCAGAGCTTCAGGCCCTGGTGACCGCCAAACGGACTGAGGCAAAAAATATGGCGGATGCCATCGATAATTTGAAAAAGAATCTCGACATGGGACCAGAAGCGACCAGAAAGGCGAGAGCGGGCGAACTGAAAAAGGCTAACGCGGATTATAAGAAATTTGTTGCCGCCGCCGATGCGGAGGTTCAGAAGAAAGCCGCTGAACTGAAAAACAAGGTGCTGGGACAAATAAAAAAGGTTTTGGAGACCATCGGCCAGGAAGAGAAGTTCCTTTTGATCCACACAAACGAAAATGCACCTTATTTTAATAAAAACATTGATATCAGCGACAAGGTTATAAATAAATATAACGAGTTAGAAGGAAGCAAATAGGAATTCCGACTAAGGGCCAGAGTACACTTGCCTGACCTGCCTCTAGCGGTTGTCCCAAGTTTTAGGTTAGAGTGGGGGGCAAGTCAAGTCAGATAGCATGGCGGCGCCTGGCGTAGCCAGGATCCCTGGGAATCACCCGTATGACCTCGGGTGTGGCGAATTGCCAGATAGGGGTCAGTTTGACTTATGGCGGCGAAAAGGGCGGGGCCGCAAAATGCCTTCGTTGCCAGACATCCGCCATCAACTGGCAAAATGTTTAATGAAAATGTTGAGTTGAACATTTATTTGTCGGAGTAGTATTAAAACCAATGCCGTTGACTTAAGGAATTATCCAGTCTATAATTAAGCTTAACTTATTGAAATGAAAGGATATCATATGATCAAGCCGTGAAAATGCCGTGCCAAATGCGGCAGAAAATGATGCTGCTGCCGATTTTTTTCACCTGAATTCCTCCAACAATTCTTGCCTGACCGAAACTCCATCGAAACCTTTCTTGATTGCCGCTATTTTACCCGGGAACGGCGCCTCACCCTGGAAATCACCCTGGCTTTGATGCTCAATATGGTGCGCCCAGGAGAGCGGCTGGGGTATCAAAAAGTCATCGACCGTTTTTTCTCGGACACGGGTCTGGCCTTTCCAGAGCAAGAAATCGGCGATTTCGGCTTCATCCGCTTCGGCCCCGACGGAGACGCGACCGTAGTGCGCTCCTGCGGCGGACTGGTTCCCTTTTACCTGTGACGGGACGGCGAGCGCCGGGCCATCGCCACCCGCCTGGGGGATTTGGTGCGCCACCTGCCGGACGAATTCCGGCTCGACCCTTTGCCCAACGCCCTGGCCGCGGCAAGTTGGCTGTTGTTCCCGGACAATCGCACCTACCTCGAGGGCGTGACGATCTTGCCCCGGGGACATTTTGCCGCCCTGAACGGATCAAGGCGGATGGGCTGCTATTGGAACCCGCGGCCCCAGCGCATCGCCTATCCCACGCCGGCTCGAGGCCGCGAGCACGCCGAACGGTTGCGGTCGCTGCTCATCGCCAAGCTCACACGCGACCTACATCCCGAAGACGGCAACCTGCTCACGCTGAGCGGCGAGGTGGATTCGTCATCGTTGGGCGCCTTGGCCGCGGGCCTGGTGGGGCGCAAGGTGTGGACGTTCAGCCTGCTGCCGCGCCGGGAGCGCCAGGACCTGCATTCTCGCCGTCCAGCAGCGCCTCGCCTGCGGCCCGCTGGTCCCGGTGGGAAAAATTGAGACGGGAAATAACGAAGACAATCTCAACTTGCGGGAAATATTAGGAATATCAAGCTGCCTCTATAACAGCCTGGCCCCCAATTCCGCCACGTCCGACCTCTCGCCTTTGACCAGGGTGATGTGGCCGGAAATCTCCTCCTCTTTGATTCTTTCCACCAAATAGCTCAAACCGTTGGAGGAGGCATCGAGATAGGGATGGTCGATCTGTTCCGGATCGCCGGTGAAGACGATCTTGCTGCCCTTGCCGACCCGGGTGAGAATGGTCTTGATCACGTGGGGAGTGAGATTCTGGCTTTCGTCGCAGATGATAAACTGCCGGGGGATGCTTCGGCCCCGGATGTAGGTTAAGGCCTCCAATTCGATCCTGCCGTTGCTCAGGAGATAATCGGTGCCGCCGTTATGGTGCAGATGATCATTGCACAGATACTCCAGGTTGTCATAAATGGGCTGCATCCACGGCCTGATTTTGTCTTCCTTGTCTCCGGGAAGATACCCCAGGTCGTTGCCTAAAGGCACGATGGGCCTGGTGATCAGCATGCGGTTGTATCTGCCGTTTTCTTCGTAAATCTTTTCCAACCCCGCGGCCAGGGCCAGAATGGTCTTCCCGGTCCCGGCTTTGCCCACCAGGGTCACAATCCTGAGGCGGTCGTCCAGAAGCAGGTCCAGGGCGAATTTCTGCTCCTTGTTCAATGACTTGATGCCGTAGACGGACTTGCCCTCGTAAGACAGCTTGTGCAGCCTCTGGCCGTAGTATCTGGCCAGGGCGGACAGCGACGGATTTTCCCGGACTTTCAGGATACAGAACTGGTGGGGATGAAGATTATTCTGCGGAAAATCGAGAAAACCGTCCCGATAAAACCGGTCTATTTCCTGGTCGGAAAAATATAATTCACAAACTCCCTGGTATAATTTGGCATAATCAACTTTATCACTATAAAAATCTTCGGTGGTTATTCCTAAAACATCGGCTTTTATTCTCAGATTCAGATCTTTAGTCACCAACACTACCGGGTTGTGTTCATTATTAGTCAGAAAATACGCCAATTTCAGAATTTTATTATCAACATTATTTAAATCGATGCCTTCAAAAAAATCGGAACTCTTGTTGCCGTTCAGCTCAATTCTAACGGACCCGCCGCCGGGGAGTTCCACTCCTTCCGACAACCGGCCCAGGAGCCTGAGATCATCCAGCTTTCTGGAAGCATCCCTGGCGTTCCGGCCGACGTCGTCTCCCCTCCTCTTGATGCGATCCAATTCCTCGATGACCGAAAGCGGCAGAACGATGGCATTATCTTCGAAGGAGAATAAGGATTCCGGGTCGTGCAGGAGCACATTGGTATCCAAAATATAGGTTTTTCTCATCTCTCACCTTTCGCATCCGAAACTAACATTGTTATTAATTAAACAACCTCCTTCTTTGACAATTATTATAAAAGACTATCGATACGAATTCGTAATCAAACGAATAATTTTTTCGTAGGGGCGAACCTTGTGTCCGCCCAGATGCATTCGGGGCGAACACAAGGTTCGCCCCTACAATTTGTTGCCTTTTAATGGCGAGTTGGCATGAATTATTAACATGGTTCAATTAGTATACTATTTTGCCATAGCTCAGACACTTTGTGAAGGCTTTTTGCAAAACTGCCGCCCCCTAAATATGCTGATAAACTAGGGTCTTGATAAGACTAACAATTTCCTAACAAAGAAATTATTAACCCCTAACTTTCCGGATACCTAATCAGGAGACCTCTGCGAAAGTACCCCCACCTGTCACCGGGGAAAGGGAGTAAGTCCCGGCATGTCTTGGTTTTTACTGGCCACTGACCACTTTTCAGGAATAGAATTATTCGCCTGGGGTTCTCGAAACCTCGACGAAACGGGGCGGGTCGGGAAGATATTGGATGGCCAGGGCCCCGGGGCGGGCCAGCATTTCCTGCACTTCAGCCCAAGTTCCCGGTTTTCCCAAAGGCACCGGATTCTCCCTGCTGGGGGCGGCTAGGCGCAGCAGGGAAACATCGAGCTTATCCACCCCATAAAGGAGGCGCAGTTGGGAAGGAAGAGCGTTGCGATAGAGCAAGGCATAATATTTGCGTATCCTGCTTTGGCCCTGGCGGCTGTAAATATAATCCGGAAAGTCTATCAGGAGCAAACGGGTGTCAGGGGTCACCACCGGCGCCCTTTCCTTAATAAACTTGATGCCGGCGTCATAAATGCGGGATGCCTCCTGGTAGGAGTCCAGGGAATAACGAAAACCCCGGAGGTCCATGGCCAGATAAACCGCCAATACCAAGCCCACCAAAACATAAGCCAATTGGGATTTCCGGGCCCTGCGGCTGAAGCTTTCCCACACTTCCACCAGCACCAGGGCGGCAAAGACTCCGGGAAGATAAAAATAACGGGGCTGCACGTTGGCCGCCAGGGTATGCGGCAGGGACGCCGTCCACCAGGCCAGGATCAGGATGGCTAAGCGCCGGCGCTCCGCCTCGGGGCTGATAAGCAGCGCCCACAGCAGCAAAGCCAGGAGCAGCAGCAATAGGGCATAATATACCGGCACATAGGGAATCCCCCCCAGAAAGGGCGAGAGATGGTCGTCCGCCCCGTGAAAGAAGGTGTTGACCAGGGTGGCCATGAAAGTCTTAAATTTTTCATAGGGAGGCAAATCGATTACATAGGACCTGATTCCCAAACCGGCGCGCAGTAGCAGGGTGCTCCCCATGACGCCCAGGGCCGCGAGGTGCAGCTTCCAGCCGGAAAAAATCCGGTTCCTCCAGGTGGAGGCATCCGGGACGCCCCAGCAGCGGTCCAAAAGATAGCCCAATAGAGGCAGGATTACCCCCTTGGATTCCATTAAAGGGGCAAAGAGCACCAGGCCCAGGTAGGCCCATCTCCAAATCCCGGCCCCGGTCAGGCGAAAGCGGGCCAGGCAGAGCAGGCCCAGGAGGACGGAAGTGGTCATCATCACCGTGGGGAAAACAGCGTACCAAAAAATCGCCTCCGCGGCCACGGCGTTAAACAGCGCCAACAACCCGGCCGCCCAGGCCTGCCAGGGTTTCAGGCCCAGATTTTCCGCCAGGGCCTTGGTTAACGCGGCATTGACGATGACCCAGAACAGATGAAAGACATGATAAGGCAGGGGATTTAATTGGAACAACCTGAACAGGGCATAATTGACGGCAAACGCCGGCCCCAGGAATTGATAGGAGCCCTCTTCATAAGAGAGCCAAGGCCTCAGGCTCAGGTCGATGGCATAGACGTCGTCGCATAAGAAACCCACGCTTAAGTCGCGGTGGAATACCACCGCCGCCAGAATCAAATAGACGCCTAAGGGCAGCAGAGTCTTACCAAATTTCGGCATACATTCGGGCAGGCTCGAAGTATCATGGCCGCCGCCGGTCAGAAACCGGCGGCGGCCATGATAGTCAACCAAGAGAGGATATTTGGTATCGCCTCTTTATTTCGCCTTGGCCGGCGCCGGGGCCGCGGCGGCCAGGGTGCGGCGGTAGGCGCCGGTGGACTTCTCCAACTGGGCCACGCCCAGATTATACTGGTAGAGGGCCAGCAGGTAATCGCCCCGGAAAGTCCCGTACCGCTCAAAGGCCTGAAAGATGTCCTCCATCTTCCCCAGGCCCATATCGAAGTTGCTGAAGGAAGTGATGAGCCAGCGCCGGGCGTTGACGTAGGACTTTTCCAGACCCACCGAGGCCTTGTAATTCTCCTGGACCTTGCCGTAGGCCTGGGCCACTTCCACGGGGATGCCCATCAGCGCGGTTCTTTCGTTCTCCTGCAACTGCTCCAATTCCGCCTGGGCCTGCCTGATCTTGGCCTTGGTAATGCCGAAGTCGAAATGCCACTTCACCCCCACCACCGGGAAGGCGTAGATGGTATTAAAATAGTCGTAAATATAAGGGTCCCGGGCTGGCTGCCGTCCCGGCGCGCCGGCAATGGCCGAGGTCACCGCGGCGAAAAAGGTGGGATACTGGTCGGCCCGAGCCGCGTCCACCAGCAGTTGCCGGGCCACCAGGCCTTCCTTCAACTGGGTGAATTCGGGCCGCAACTCCAGGGCCGTGCGCACGTGTTGATCCAGGGTGCCGGGGGCCGCCGCGGGGTTGGGCAGCTCCTGGGGCACTTTGAAGTCCTGGCCAGGGCCGTAGCCGATCATGGCTTTCAGGGCCTCGTAGGCCACCTTGGCGCCTTCCTCGGCCTGGGCCGCGAATTTTTCCACGCCCCCTTCATACATGGCCAGGCGGTACTTATCGGTTTCCTTGACGTTGGGAGAGTTAATGGCCAACAGCCGGGTGATGCGCTCCCGGGTGTCGCTCAGGTAGGTGCGGGCTTCCCGCACCGCGTCCTTGCCCTGCTCCGCGAGCACCAGGCCGTAATAGGCCTCAGCCACCCGGGCGATGACTTCCCCCCGTTTGGCCTCCTCCCCCATTTCCTTGATTTTGATGTTCCTGGCCGCGGCCCGTTCCCGGTGGGCGATCTTGCCGAAGGTGTAAAGGGGTTGAAAAACGGTGGCGTCCAGGTGTCCGAAGACGTTGATGCCGCTGATTCTGTTATTATTGGGCTGGTAAATGATATTTTGGCCCGAGACAAAGGGTCGCTTGGCGTTGGGGACCAAGCCCCCCACCGCCTCGACATTCAATTGCGGATAATAATAACCCTTAACCTCCGCCTGCTGTTCCTGGGCGAACCTGGTCTCCGCCTTGGTGGCCTTGACCTCCGGGCTGAACTCCAGAGCCTTGGAGATCAAATCCTTCAGGGTGAGCGTCGGGGCTTCCTTGGCTCCGACTCCCAAAGGCGTCAGCAAGATGGCCAGGGCCAGAAACAAGGCCCCGAAACGTATCCGGTACAGCATATCCCCCTCCTTGTGGCCGACGAAATTAATGAATCTGTGTGATGTTTCAGGCAGGTTGGCGATGCCGCCAATATTTCCCCCGATTTTATGAGAACCTATTTTAGCAAGCAGCTAGGGGAAGTCCATTGTTTTTTGTAAGTCCCGGCAAATCAGGCGTTTGGTGGATCCGGGGATGATCAATCGCCGGGGTTTTGCACTGGGGGTAATATGTTTGAAAGCTAAGATAAGACTATTTTTAAAAGATTCAATACTTGGAGAAGGTTTTAAAAATGCGAGGTTCTGCTTAAGATCCGATCCAAGTCCCGCCACAGGACGAGATTCTTCGCTCCGCTTCGCTGCGCTCAGAATGACAAAAAAATCACAAAGGCGCTGATGTATTTATCCAACAAATTGAGACCTCTGCAAAAGCCACTCTTTTGTCATTCAGACTCATCTTCGACAGTTGATAAAAAATTGTTTTTGTATATTAAATAGTTAACCAGTGTCAAAAAAAGGGGTTGGCACTACGGGCTGTTGATTGGGCCACTCCTGAACTCAAGCAACAACCAGTCCTAAAGGACTGACCGTCGAGGGCGGCCGCACCCCGGCCGCGGCGAAGGCCTGGTGGGCCGCGCCCTTCAGGTCGGTACGCAGTTGATAACTATGGCCATCCAGCGCCACGATTACCGACTGCACCTGCTTAAGATCCCGCATCA